>UEXL01000349.1_pt1 | contig 17517 bp, 18 predicted proteins | sample 1796671 | NCBI WGS metagenome assembly UEXL01 (sample SAMEA4772471, study PRJEB27181) | metagenome | reverse complement strand
CGAGTTCTTCAAGCGCCTTGGTATTCTACCTAACCTGTGTCGGTTTGGGGTACGGTTCCTTATAACCTGAAGCTTAGAAGATTTTCCTGGAAGCATGGCATCAACCACTTCCCGGTCACAAAGGACCAGTGGTCTCGACTCTCAGCCTTAAGGTGCCGGATTTGCCTAACACCTCAGCCTACAGCCTTTCCCCGGGACAACCAACGCCCGGTAGGCATAGCCTTCTCCGTCTCTCCATCGCAGTTATAAGAAGTACAGGAATATTAACCTGTTTCCCATCAGCTACGCATTTCTGCCTCGCCTTAGGGGCCGACTCACCCTGCGCCGATTAGCGTTGCGCAGGAAACCTTGGTCTTTCGGCGTGGGAGTTTTTCACTCCCATTATCGTTACTCACGTCAGCATTCGCACTTGTGATATCTCCAGCATGCTTCTCAACACACCTTCACAGACTTACACAACGCTCCCCTACCCCGCATACATAGTATGCAGCCGCAGCTTCGGTATCCAGTTTGAGCCCCGTTACATCTTCCGCGCAGGCCGACTCGACTAGTGAGCTATTACGCTTTCTTTAAAGGGTGGCTGCTTCTAAGCCAACCTCCTAGCTGTCTGAGCCTTCCCACATCGTTTCCCACTTAACTGGAATTTGGGGACCTTAGCTGGCGGTCTGGGTTGTTTCCCTCTTCACGACGGACGTTAGCACCCGCCGTGTGTCTCCCGGATAGTACTCACTGGTATTCGGAGTTTGCATCGGGTTGGTAAGTCGGGATGACCCCCTAGCCGAAACAGTGCTCTACCCCCAGTGGTATTCGTCCGAGGCGCTACCTAAATAGCTTTCGGGGAGAACCAGCTATCTCCGAGCTTGATTAGCCTTTCACTCCGATCCACAGGTCATCCGCTAACTTTTCAACGGTAGTCGGTTCGGTCCTCCAATGCGTGTTACCGCATCTTCAACCTGCCCATGGATAGATCGCCCGGTTTCGGGTCTAATCCCAGCAACTAAACGCCCTATTAAGACTCGGTTTCCCTACGGCTCCCCTATACGGTTAACCTCGCTACTGAACTTAAGTCGCTGACCCATTATACAAAAGGTACGCCGTCACCCCACAAGTGGCTCCGACTGCTTGTACGTACACGGTTTCAGGTTCTATTTCACTCCCCTCACCGGGGTTCTTTTCGCCTTTCCCTCACGGTACTGGTTCACTATCGGTCAGCCAGGAGTATTTAGCCTTGGAGGATGGTCCCCCCATATTCAGTCAAAGTTTCACGTGCTCCGACCTACTCGATTTCACTTGATCAGATTTTCGGATACGGGGCTATCACCCACTATGGCCGGCCTTCCCAGACCGTTCTCCTAATCATTCTCAGCTTAAGGGCTAATCCGCGTTCGCTCGCCGCTACTGACGGAATCTCAATTGATTTCTGTTCCTACGGGTACTTAGATGTTTCAGTTCCCCGCGTTCGCCTCACATACCTATGTATTCAGTATGTGATACCTGCCTTATGACAGGTGGGTTTCCCCATTCGGAAATCTCCGGATCAAAGTCTGTTTGCCGACTCCCCGAAGCTTATCGCAGGCTACTACGTCCTTCATCGCCTCTGGCTGCCAAGGCATCCACCGTGTACGCTTATTCACTTGACTATATAACCCAAAACAGTCACTTCGCCCGCCTTTCGACAAACCTTCATCACCATCCAGGTCTTTCATCGTGATAACGATTCACCATAAAGACACAAATGTCAGAGATAATATCTAACGCTTGCATTCTCATTGAATACTTGGACTTCTCATTTCCCAAATTTTAAAGAGCTGGCCGAATCATAAAGATTCAGGCACCTGACTAAAAAGCCAGAAGCAAGCAAGACAATGCTTGATTCTGACTTCTTTTGCGCTTCTACCAGTGCAGCAGTATTGGTGGAGCCTAGCGGGATCGAACCGCTGACCTCCTGCGTGCAAGGCAGGCGCTCTCCCAGCTGAGCTAAGGCCCCATTTACAATGCTGAAAATGGTAGGTCTGGGCAGATTTGAACTGCCGACCTCACCCTTATCAGGGGTGCGCTCTAACCAACTGAGCTACAGACCTATAAAAAGCGTCTACACCCTTTAATTACAGACAAGCAAACGTGTGAGCCCTGAACGGGACGGAAATCTTTGTCGTTAAGGAGGTGATCCAGCCGCAGGTTCCCCTACGGCTACCTTGTTACGACTTCACCCCAGTCATGAACCACACCGTGGTGAACGTCCTCCCGAAGGTTAGACTATCCACTTCTGGTGCAATCCACTCCCATGGTGTGACGGGCGGTGTGTACAAGGCCCGGGAACGTATTCACCGCGGCATTCTGATCCGCGATTACTAGCGATTCCGACTTCATGGAGTCGAGTTGCAGACTCCCAATCCGGACTACGAACAGTTTTAAGGGATTTGCTTGGCCTCGCGACCTCGCTGCCCTCTGTACTGCCCATTGTAGCACGTGTGTAGCCCAGGCCGTAAGGGCCATGATGACTTGACGTCGTCCCCACCTTCCTCCGGTTTGTCACCGGCAGTCTCCCTAGAGTTCCCACCATTATGTGCTGGCAACTAGGGACAAGGGTTGCGCTCGTTACGGGACTTAACCCAACATCTCACGACACGAGCTGACGACGGCCATGCAGCACCTGTCACTGCGCTCCCGAAGGCACCAATCTATCTCTAGAAAGTTCGCAGGATGTCAAGGCCTGGTAAGGTTCTTCGCGTTGCATCGAATTAAACCACATGCTCCACCGCTTGTGCGGGCCCCCGTCAATTCATTTGAGTTTTAACCTTGCGGCCGTACTCCCCAGGCGGTCTACTTATCGCGTTAACTTCGTCACCAAGAATACTAAGATTCCCAACGACTAGTAGACATCGTTTACGGCGTGGACTACCAGGGTATCTAATCCTGTTTGCTCCCCACGCTTTCGCACCTCAGCGTCAATGTCAGTCCAGGAGGCCGCCTTCGCCACTGGTGTTCCTTCCGATCTCTACGCATTTCACCGCTACACCGGAAATTCCACCTCCCTCTACTGCATTCTAGCCTGCCAGTTTCAAATGCAGTTCCCAGGTTGAGCCCGGGGCTTTCACATCTGACTTAGCAAACCGCCTACGCGCGCTTTACGCCCAGTAATTCCGATTAACGCTTGCACCTTTCGTATTACCGCGGCTGCTGGCACGAAATTAGCCGGTGCTTCTTCTGTAGGTAACGTCAAGTACTCATCCGTATTAAGATAAGCCTTCCTCCCTACTGAAAGTGCTTTACAACCCGAAGGCCTTCTTCACACACGCGGCATGGCTGGATCAGGGTTGCCCCCATTGTCCAAGATTCCCCACTGCTGCCTCCCGTAGGAGTCCGGGCCGTGTCTCAGTCCCGGTGTGGCTGATCATCCTCTAAGACCAGCTACGGATCGTCGCCTTGGTGAGCCATTACCTCACCAACAAGCTAATCCGACGCGAGCTCATCCATCAGCACAAGGTCCGAAGATCCCCTGCTTTCCCCGTAGGGATTATGCGGTATTAGCCTGGGTTTCCCCAGGTTATCCCCCACTAATGGGCAGATTCTCACGTGTTACTCACCCGTCCGCCGCTCGACGCCTCCTAGCAAGCTAGGATCGTTTCCGCTCGACTTGCATGTGTTAGGCCTGCCGCCAGCGTTCAATCTGAGCCATGATCAAACTCTTCAGTTAAGAAAAGATTTTAAAGTGCCTACGCACTTAATACATGCTCAGTTCGTCATCTGAATTAACAAAACTTTGTTGACTCGTTCAGAACTGAAATCTATTAAAGATTCCGTCCCGAACAGGTCCCACACGTTTGCTTGCCTGATTGTTAAAGAGCGTCTCGTCCGTGGCGCTTCGCTTTGCTGCGTTGCGTTGTTGCCCCGTCGAGGAGTGCGCATTCTAGAGAGTTCGCTCTGGGAGTCAAACCCTTTTTCGCACTTTTTTAAAAAAACCTGCTGACCGCTTAAATTCCACTCAGATTGCCCATAAAACAAGCGCTAGCGCCTGTTATTTGACCGTTATGCGGGCAATCTTCTTCTTTCCGGCCTGAATCACGTGGCTATCGCCACGGGAGAAGGTGCGCTCCTCGCTGAAGCTGCACCCATCCAGGTACACCGCACCCCGCCCAAATACATCCTTGGCTGCCTTGCCGTTCTGCACAAGACCCGCCTCACGAAGCAACGGCAGGATATGAATGCTGTCCTGATCCCCAAATCCACCTCGACTTCCGGCACATTGTCCGGAATATCGCCTAGCGCAATCTGGTTGCCTGCAGATTTAGGTGCCGACTGTGCCGCCTCCAGCCCATGGAACCGCTCCACCATTTCCAGCGCAAAGGCTTTTTTGGCCTCCTGGGGCGACCCCAGAGTATCCGCCTGTGACCTCAACTGCGCAATACGCTCATTGGAACAGGCGCTCAGCAATTCATAATAACGCCAGGTGAGACTATCAGGAAGCGAGAGCAACTTTCGGTACATTTCACCCGGCGCATCGCTGACCCCTACATAGTTTCCTAGTGACTTGGACATCTTCTGCACCCCGTCCAGTCCTTCCAGGATAGGCATGGTTAGACAGATCTGTGGCGCTTGGCCATAGGACTTTTGCAGCGTACGCCCCATCAGCAGGTTAAACTTCTGATCAGTCCCGCCCAGCTCCACATCCGCCTCCAGGGCGACGGAGTCGTAACCCTGGACCAGCGGATAGAGGAATTCATGGATGGCAATGGGTTGATTACCCTTATAGCGCTTGTCGAAATCATCACGCTCCAGCATCCGTGCCACCGTGTACTGGCCCGCCAGCTTGATCATGCCGGCCGCGCCCACCTCGTTCATCCAGCTGGAATTGAATGCAACCCGGGTCTTGCTCTCGTCGAGAATCTTGAATACCTGCTCTTTATAGGTCTCCGCATTGCGCAGCACATCCTCGCGACTCAATGGCGGGCGAGTCGCGCTCTTGCCCGTGGGGTCACCGATCATCCCGGTAAAATCGCCAATCAGGAAGATCACTTCATGCCCCAGCTCCTGAAACTGGCGCAATTTGTTGATCAATACCGTATGCCCCAGGTGCAGATCCGGGGCAGTGGGATCAAAGCCCGCCTTCACCCGTAACGGCCGGCCCGATGCCAGTTTTTCCCGCAGCTCCTCTTCCTGGATGATCTCATCCGCTCCGCGGGTAATAAGTGCCAGTTGCTGATCCACCGTGGCCATGCCTACCTCTATTTCCAGACCCATTAATGAAAGCGCGCCATTGTAGCACTTGAACGCGGCCAGAGAAGGCGGGTATCTTTGCAGGTCAGTTTTTCGCTGTGCCCCGCGGGCGCGCCAGTCTCTATTTACCCAACCAGGCCCTCACAGACTCTTCATGAAACAACTTATCTCTGCTGCCGGCAGGCTGGTGCGCCAGTTCCCACGCACCCATTTACTGCTGAGCATGGTATTGCTGGGCGGCGTCATCCTGATCGCCTTTCGCCCAGACAGCACCGAAACGACCCCGGAACGCGTCCAGCCCATTAGCCTGCCGGAACGCACAGCACCCGCACCAAAACCGCAAACCACCAGCAAACCCGCACCGGCCACACCGCAGTGGCAAACGCTGACCGTGCAATCAGGGGACAGCTTGTCCTCGTTACTGCACCCCCTGGGCATAGGCGCCGGGCAGGTGAATACGCTACTTAACGGTGACGACAGGCTAAAACGGCTCACGCGTCTGCGCCCCGGGGAAACACTGGAAGTCATTGTTAGCGAAAGTGGCTCCCTCACCAGCGTGCGCTACCACCCCTCTAAAGTCGAAACCCTCACCGCACGGTTAACCGGTGGCGGCTGGAACGTGCGCCTGAGCCAGCGGGAATACCAGAAACAAACCCGCTTCGCCCAAGCCGACATTACTGGCTCCCTGTTTCTGGCCGGCGCTGCCGCAGGCATCAGCGATCGCCTTACCATGCAGCTGGCCGAGCTGTTCGCCTGGGATATCGATTTCGTTCTGGATATTCGCGAAGGGGACAAGTTTCGCGTGCTCTATGAAGAACTGTATCTTGATGGCGAAAAAGTCGGCGAAGGCGACATCCTGATGGCAGAGTTCTGGAATCAGGGCCGTCATCTTACCGCCTTCCGCTACGAGACCCTGTCTGGCGACGCGGAGTATCTGAACATCAAGGGGATTCCATGCGCAAGGAATTCATCCGCACCCCCGTGGCCTTTGCCCGCATCAGCTCGCGCTTCAACCTGAGCCGCAAACACCCCGTGCTCAACCGGATCCGCGCGCACAAAGGCACAGACTACGCAGCCCCATCCGGCACTCCGATTCGCGCGGCCGGTGACGGCAAGGTGATCTTTGCCGGGGTCAAGGGCGGCTATGGTAACGTCATCATCCTCAAGCACGGCCAAATCTATACCACGCTGTATGCCCATATGCGCAGCTTTGCCAAGGGCATCCGGGTCGGCAAACGGGTCAAACAGAGCCAGACCATTGGCTATGTCGGGTCGTCCGGTCTGGCCACCGGCCCGCATCTGCATTACGAATTCCGCATTAACGGCGTACACCGCAACCCACAAACGGTGCCGCTGCCCAAGGCTCGCGGCATCAACGACAACGAGCGAGCGGAATTCCTGATCGCCGCTAATCGGCTGAAAGCACAGATGACCCTGTTCTCCGAAGCGTCAACACTGGCCAGCAGCGATGTCTTCTAAGACCGATCCATCTCTGTTTATCGGCCTGATGACCGGCACCAGCGTGGACGGCATTGATGCCGTCCTCGCCCGCATTGGTGACGACCATTTCACCCTGCTCAGCACCTTGAGCCAGCCGATCCCGACCCCGCTTCGCGATGATATTCTGGCCCTGTGCCAGCCCGGCAGTAATGAAATCGACCTGGCCGGAAGTGTCAGCCAGCAACTGGCCGTTGAGTACGCCATTACCTGTGAGGCCCTGCTGGCACAGGCCGGCCTGACACCGGCCCAGGTTCGCGCCATTGGCTGCCACGGCCAGACCGTTCGCCACCGCCCTCAAGCACCAGGCTTTAGCGTTCAACTGGGCTGCCCGGACACCCTGGCGGTGCAGAGTAAGATTCCCGTGGTCAGTAATTTCCGCAACAAGGACATGGCACTGGGCGGGCAAGGCGCCCCGCTGGTGCCACCCTTTCACCGGCAGCTTTTCGCCCGGGCAGATCAGCGCATTGCCGTCGTGAACATCGGCGGCATGGCCAATGTGACCCTGCTGGATAACGGCCTGCTCACCGGCGGCTTTGATACCGGCCCAGGCAACGTGTTGATGGACAGCTGGATCCAACAGCACCGCCAGCAAGCCTACGACCGCAATGGTGACTGGGCCGCCAGCGCCCGCCCCGACAGCGCCCTGCTGACCACCCTGCTGGATGACCCGTATTTCCAACAGCCACCCCCGAAAAGCACCGGGCGGGAGCGTTTCAGCCGTGACTGGCTCAACAGACAACTGGCGAACCATTCGCTCCCTGAAGACGTCGTCCAGGCAACACTGGCAGAGCTCACCGCCCATTCAATCAGCGATGCACTTAACAGCTTCCAGCCCAGTCATGTGCTGATTTGCGGCGGAGGCGCCCATAACCAACACCTGCTGGAACGCCTTCAGGCATTACTCGGCACCCCGGTCTCCAGCACCGCTGAGCACGGGCTGGACCCGGACTGGGTGGAAGCCGCCGCGTTTGCCTGGCTGGCCTGGGCGCGCATGGAAGAAAAAGCGGGCAATGCGCCGGTGGTCACCGGGGCATCCAGGGAGGCGGTATTGGGGCAGATCACCCTGCCGTAAGAGCAGCCACGAGCTACAAGCTGCAAGCCGCTAACCAAGGTTCGCGCCAACCAACAAACTCTTGAGCCGCGCCTCGTAGCTCACAGCTAGTCGCTAGCCTCTCAAACCAGCCACAGACCAATCATCGCGCAACTGAAACCCAGCGTGGCGCCAGCCAGAATATCGGACGGGTAGTGAACCCCAACAGCACCCGGGACAAACCCACCATCACCGCCAACCCCAGTGCCAACGCCATCACCGGCGGATAGAACACGCACAACAACGAGGCCATCACAAAGGCCGCAGCGGTATGTCCTGACGGAAAGCTGAATCGGTCCGCCGGCTGGATAAACGCCGACAGACTTTCCAACGCATCCGCCGGCCGGGGGCGCTTGATCAGATGCTTGAGCAGCACAAACAAGGGCACTTCCAGAGCGTAGGCAGCCATGGCGGTCAGGGCAAATTCACTGCCGCCCTGCCGGTCCATCCACCAGATACATAGCGTCAGAGCCACGTAGAAAGGGCCATCACCGAGGCGGGAGATCATCCGCGCCATACGGGCACGGCGAGCTGCTTGCGGCTGCTGTAGCAACCAGCACATGGCCCGGGTATCCGCGGCGGTCATTCGTTGAAATGTCGGTTTTGTCGTCATCATGGGTTCAGTGTCTACCCGAAAAGCGACGAAATGTTGATCAAATGGTGAAGGTTTTGTGACAACGAAGAGCGCTGCACGCAGCACGCCTCAGGCTACACGCAAAACCCCGTGGGAGCGGCCATTCGGCCGTGAAAGAGGCTGACAAGCCGGCAATCTTAAAAAAACCAAGAGAATCGCGATGGAACCACCGCTCCCACAAGAGGGAATAGGGAAGGTCTAAACGGAAAAAGAAGAGCCGCAGCCGCAGGTAGTAGCCGCATTGGGGTTGCTGACCACGAAGCGCGAGCCCATCAGGCCCTTTTCGTAATCCACCTGGGAGCCATCCAGGTACTGAATACTCATGGCGTCCACCAGCAAGGTGACACCCTCTTTCTCCACCGAGGTATCGTCTTCATTCACCGCTTCATCGAACGTGAAGCCATAGGAAAACCCCGCACACCCGCCGCCAGTGATATACACACGCAGTTTCAGGTTCGGGTTTCCTTCGTCGTCACGCAGCTCTTTGACTTTGGTGGCGGCGGCATCGGTGAATGAAATAGGTGCTGACTCGGTCATACTCTCGCTATTGGCTAACATCTGGGCAGTAGAAAACCCGCCCCGGCGACAAACGCCCAAGCGGGTTGATCATGTTCCAGTACCCGACTAAAACAGTCAAGAATTATCCGCAACCGCCTTACCAGCCACACCTTTGCCTGCTGCGTCTTTGCCCGCAGGTTCCGGCTTGGCCGTTTTGCTGGCATCCGGCGCCGGCAGATTGCGGCGTTCATCATCCAGGCGGACCAACTTGCCATTCACCCGTGCGCCCATGACCATTTCGATCATCCGGTAATACACGTTACCTTCCACCGATGCCTTTTCCGCCAGCTCCAGGTTCTCGGTGGCGTGCACATCCCCTTCCACGCGACCATTGATCACCACCTGGGCGACCTGAATTTCCCTTTCACCACACCGCTTTCGCCAATCACCAGGCGACCGCCATCCTTGCCCACGCTGACATTGCCTTCCACCGTGCCCTGAATATGCAGGCCACCGGAAAACTCGATATCTCCACGAACGGTTGCGCTAGGCGCGATCAAAGTATGGTTACGATAATCTTGGGACGATGCCCCTGAAGTCACTGCGGTTTTTATCTCGGCCTAGCACACGTCTCTCCTACTGCCATTTTATGGTTTTCTGTGTCTGGTAACGGTTTCTGCCGCCGCTCTCAGCATCCACATCTACCGCTTGTATCACCACCCCTTCGGGCACCTTAAAGCGGCCATTCAGCTCCTGAAAGTAGCGAAACCGGAAGCGTGTCTCACTCCCATCTTCAAGCCAGCTACTGCCATTGAGCGCAAACGCTTCCCCGTCTTTCTCGCCATGCAGGTGCAAGCTGATATCGCCGGACAGGTAACCGCGGTTGTCACCGGACTGCACCAGCACCACCCGGTAACGGTATTCGTCAGTTTCGTTGTCCTGCTGCACCGTCATTTTTTCGATCTGCAGACCGCCCTCGGTGCCTGCCGGCGCCATCACATTCTTGTAGAACAGTACCGCTTCTTCCAGCTCGGCCACCTGGTCCTGCAACGCCTTAATCTCCTGGCGCACTTCTTCACGTGCCTCCAAGGTCAGTTCGGAATCCGCTCTGAACACCGCCAGTTCATTACGCGCAGTCTCCAGCTCTACATCCAGGGTCTTGACCTCCCCGCGCAGTCGGCGATTGGATTCCGAGGCATCCAGAGCACCACCGGCACCCAGCCAGCCACCCAGCAAAAACAGCAACACCGCGACGACAAGCGCACCCGACACCCACAGCCGCCGCTGCTTCTTCTGCTGAGACGGGCTTACCGGCATCAACATGACATCGTCGATACCGGCCCGACTTTTCGGCTTGGCCATCGTTACGGCGCCAGCGGAACCACTGACAGCCCCGCCCCCTCATCCAGACCAAACATGATATTCATGGCCTGCACGGCTTGGCCGGACGCCCCTTTTACCAGATTATCAATCACCGACAGCACCACGATGACGTTCTCGCCACGGGGCTGATGCAAGGCAACCGGCACATGTTGGCGCCCTTCACAAACCGGGTTTCCGGGTGGCTGCCCAGCGGCATCACATCCACAAAGGGCTCATCGGCATAACGGGCCTCGAACGCCGCCTGAATATCTTCCAGTGGCGGCGCCGATTCGGTGAGCTGACCGTAGAGAGTGGCATGAATACCACGGATCATCGGGATAAGATGTGGAACAAATGTAGTGCTTACCGGGCCACCAGCGATATCCCCAGCCCCTGCTCGATCTCCGGCAAATGCCGGTGACCACTGGCGCCATAGGCCTTGTAGCTCTCTCCTGCCTCCGCCAGCAACATGGGTACTTTGGCGCCTTTGCCGCCACCGCTGGCGCCACTGGCCGCGTTGGCGATCAGCTGATCGGGCTTGATCCAGCCCTTTTCCAGCAACGGCAAGTAGCCCAGCTGGATCGAGGTGGGATAACAACCGGCGCACGCCACCAGCCGAGCGTCACGAATCGCCGCCCGATTCACTTCCGGCAGGCCATATACCGCATCTGCCAGCAACTCCGGGCAGGCATGGGGCTCGCCATACCATTCGCTCCAGAGCTCATGGTCACGCAGCCGGAAATCCGCTGACAAGTCCACCACACGCACGCCGGCGTCCATTAGCTCAGGCATCATCCGCATGGCCACGTTATGGGGCGTCGCAAAGAACACCACGTCACAGGCCGCCAGCCGCTTCACATCCGGCTCACTGAAGACCAGGTCCGTACGGCCACGCAGGGACGGAAACAAATCCGCCACCGCCACACCCGCTTCGCCACGGAGGTAATCACATCCAGTTCGGCATGGGGATGATTAACCAACAGGCGCACTAATTCGACCCCGGTATACCCGGTACCGCCGACCACACCTACTTTCAGCGGTGCACTGGCTTGTGCTGGCTGAGAAGACATATCCCACTCCTGAACTGCATTAATAAAAGGAAGCCCTGCATGATAGGGTCGCCGCCCACCAGCGGCAAGAACGCGCCCGCATTGGCGGAGCAAAACCAGCGCTTTTTACCGGCTTTGTGATCAGCCGGGCAATTGCCGCTCCGGTTCTTTCGCCGCCTCCGCCGAATCGGCTTTGTCGTCACTGCGTTCCATCGATTTTTCCTGGGGCTTTTCCAGCGCCATGCCCTCCCCATCAGAGAGCCGGTCCGCCAGGGAGTCGTACAAGGGGCGAGCCCAAACAAGTTTAGCCACCGCCGCCGACAGGAAGGCGCCGGACATGAGCGGCAGCAGGATATCGTGACGGTTACCGGTCAGCTCCATGACGATCACAAAGGAGGTAATCGGCCGCTGGATCACCCCGGCCAGAAAAGCCGCCATGGCCACCAACGTCAGCCCCACCAGCGACGACCCGGGGAAAAAGCCGCCCACCACGTTACCAATCCCCGCGCCGGCCGCCAGGCTGGGCGAGAACAGACCACCGGGAATCCCGGTGAAATACGACACTAACGTGGCAGACATCTTGGCCAGCGCGAAGGTCCAATTCCCCGGCTGCTCACCATCAAGCAGGGTCGAGGCTTGCTCATAGCCACTACCATAGGTCGCCCCCCCGGTGATCAACCCCAGAAACACCAACACCAGCGCGCACATCACCACCACGCGATAAGGGTGCTCCTTGGCATAGGGGGAAAGAAACTGGCTACCCTTGATCAGCAAGCGGCTGAATAACCCGCCCAACAGGCCACACACCAGCGCCGTCACGCCAATAGCCGCCCAGTCCCGGGTGATATCCAGCGTCCCATCCGGGTGACCGAAAAACTGTAGTGGCCCATGATCATCAGCACCACCACACCGGAAAGAATGATCGCCAGAATCAGGGTACCGCTGGTGCGCTGCTCAAAGAGCCGGACAGCTCTTCGATGGCGAACACAATCCCCGCCAGTGGCGCATTGAACGCCGCCGACACCCCGGCCGCGCCACCTGCCACAATCAAGGCGTTATCCACGTATTTCTGGTTAAGACGCCCCACCTGGCCCACGGAATACATCATCGCCGCGCCCATATGCACACTGGGGCCCTCGCGGCCAATACTGGCCCCGCACAGCAAGCCCATACAGGTGAGCACAAACTTGCTGAGAATAACGCGCAAAGAAAGAAAGGTGGGCCGCAGCCAGTGGTAACGCTGTTTCAGCACCACCAGCACCTGAGGAATACCACTGCCCTGGGACTCGGTGCCCAGCTGGCGCATCAACCAGACAATAATCACCATGCCCACCGGAGTAATCAGCACCGGCAGGTACGGAGAACGGGCATGGATAACGGTAAAGGTATGGGATGCCAGCTCTGCCACCCAGGCAAATGCCACCACCAGCAGCCCCACCATCACTGCGCCGATCCAGAACACCGCACGCAGCTTCCAGTCCTGCCAGGAGCCCAGCTGGCGACGACTCAGACGCCGGGTGCGAAACAGGTAGTAACGCAACAGACGACTATGGCGTGGCCGCTTATTCACAGCGCTCCTTTACTTAGGCGGTAGCAAGTGAACCGGAAAGAGTACAGGTAAGTCTGTATAGTGTACGCCCACTGGAAACATCTCTCCAATGTCGCCACCAATAAGGGAAGCCCCATGCAGTTTGCGCTCGATTACTTTCTCTGGATCAAGGCCTTCCACTTGATTGCTGTGATTTGCTGGTTTGCCGGCATGTTCTACCTGCCACGCCTGTTCGTGTATCACGCCATGGCAGAAGATCAACCCAGCCGCGAACGCTTCAAGATCATGGAACGCAAACTCTACCGGGGCATCATGAACCCCAGCATGATTGTCACCGTAGTCCTTGGCATGTGGATGTTCATGGCAAACATGGAAGCCTACAAAGGCAACGGCTGGATGCACGCCAAACTGGCGCTGGTGTTCCTGCTGATTGGCTACCACCACGTCTGCCTGTCCTACATGAAGAAGTTCGCCGCCGACGCCAACACCAAAAGCGACAAGTTCTACCGCATCTTTAACGAGATTCCGGTTTTTCTACTGATCGCCATTGTGATATTGGTTGTGGTGAAACCTTTCTGAGACACGCCATAAGCTGGGCGTCACACAGCAAGCGACGTCCAGCACCAGGCATTTAGCATCAGGCTCTCCAATGAAACCCAATATTCTCGTTATTGCCGGCCACGACCCCTCCGGCGGAGCCGGCATTCACGCCGACATTGAAGCCATTCAGGCCCTGGGCGGCTTCGCTTCCACCCTGATCACCGGCCTCACCGTACAAAACAGCCAGAACGTGCGCGGCTTCCAACTCACCGACATCGATTTGCTGCAACAGCAGGCCGACGCCCTGCTGGACGACATGGATTATCAGGCCATCAAGATTGGCATGACCGGTTCAGTTGCCATCCTCGAGTTCATTACCCGGCTGCTCAAACGTCTGCCCGGTGTCCCGGTGATTCTCGATCCGGTACTGGCCGCCGAAGCCGGTGGCAGCCTGGCTCAGGAATCTCTCGCCGAAGCCATGCTCGAAAAACTGGCACCGCTGTGCGACGTGATGACCCCCAACCTGCCAGAAGCCCAGGCCCTGAGCGGGCAAACAGACGTCAGCGACTGCGGCCAAACCCTGGTCCAGCGCAGCGGCTGCGCCACCCTGGTCACCGGCACCCACGACGACACTGATCAGGTCATCAACCACCTGTTCACCGCCGTTGGCGAAGAACAATGGCGCTGGGACCGGTTGCCACACAGCTATCACGGCTCCGGCTGCACCCTGGCCTCGTCCATTGCCTGCCTGCGCGGCCACGGCCAGTCACTGGACAGCGCCGTCGCCAATGGCCAGGCCCACGTGGACCGCTTTCTGCGCGGCGCCTTCCAGCCCGGGCAAGGCCAATACGTGCCCAACCGCCAGGTCTGAGCCGGCCATGTCCGTCCACCGCCCCCACACTCGCAATCTCCACGGCCTCTACGCCATCACCGACCCGGCACTGACCCCGGACGAGCGCCTGCTGCCCGCCGCCGAAGCGGCCCTGCGCGGCGGCGCCCGGCTACTGCAATACCGGGACAAAACCGCCAGCCCGGCCCAACGCGAATACCGAGCCGCCCAGCTACGCGCCCTGTGCCACCAGTACGGCGCCCTGTTTATCGTCAATGATGACCCGGCCCTGGCCGCCCGCGTGGACGCCGATGGCGTGCACATCGGCCAGAGCGATGGCGGCATCAAGCGCCGCCCGCGACCAGCTGGGCGACTCGCGCATTATCGGCGTCACCTGCCACGGCGATCTGGCACTGGCCGCCGCGCCGCCGAAGCCGGCGCCGATTATCTGGCCATGGGCCGCTTCTTCACCTCGCAGACCAAACCCCAGGCGCCGCCGGCCTCACTGGCGGTGCTACGCCAGGCCTGCCAGCAGTTTCATCAACCCGTGGTAGCCATCGGCGGAGTGAATCCGGATAATGCGCCGCAACTGATCGACGCTGGCGCCGTGTCTGTGGCGGTCATTCATGCCCTGTTCGGGCACACCGACACGGCCTCCATCGAAGCCGCAGCACGCCGCTTCAGCGCCTGTTTCCCGGCCACCGTCGGCCAGGCCATCCAGAATAGATTCAACAGAGGACACACCATGAGCCGCAAGCACTCTGAACAGCTTTTCCGTCAGGCCCAGAAACATATTCCCGGCGGCGTGAATTCCCCGGTGCGGGCGTTCAAAAGCGTCGGCGGCACACCGGTGTTCTTCCATTCCGCCCGTGGCGCGTACCTGTTCGATGAAGACGACAATCAATACATCGATTACGTGGGCTCCTGGGGCCCCATGATCCTGGGCCACAACCACCCCCACGTGGTCGCCGCTGTGCAAGCCGCCGTGCAGGAAGGCCTGAGCTTCGGCGCCCCACCGCCACGGAAGTGGCCATGGCCGACAAGGTCTGCGAACTGGTGCCGTCCATGGATATGGTACGCATGGTCAACTCCGGCACCGAAGCCACCATGAGCGCCATCCGCCTGGCCCGCGGCTACACCGGCCGCAACAAAATCATCAAGTTCGAGGGCTGCTACCACGGCCACGTGGACAGCCTGCTGGTGAAAGCCGGCTCCGGCGCCATGGGCATTCCCGGCTCACCGGGCGTACCGGAAGCCGTGACCGCCGACACCTTGGTGCTGAACTACAACGATGCCGCCAGCGTCACCCAAGCGTTCGAAGAACACGGCGACGACATTGCCGCGGTGATCGTGGAGCCGGTGGCCGGCAACATGAATTGTGTCCCCGCCACCGAGAATTTCCTGCAGACCCTGCGCCAGCAATGTGACAACAACGGCGCGGTGCTGATTTTCGATGAAGTCATGAGCGGTTTCCGGGTAGCACTGGGCGGCGCCCAGGGCCATTACGGCATCACCCGGACATGACCACCCTGGGCAAGATTGTCGGCGGCGGTATGCCGGTGGGCGCCTTTGGCGGCAAGCAAGCCATCATGGAACATCTGGCGCCGCTGGGGCCGGTCTATCAGGCCGGCACCCTGTCCGGTAATCCGGTGGCCATGGCTGCCGGCCTGGCGACGCTGAACCTGATCAGCGAACCCGGTTTCCACGCCGCGCTGGCTGAAAAAACCACCCGCCTGCTGGAAGGCCTGACGGCCGCCGCCCATGCGCAAGGGGTGTCATTCACCACCGCACAGGCCGGCGCCATGTTCGGGCTGTTCTTCACCGACCAGAACCGTATCAGCAGCTTTGCTGAAGTGATGGCCTGCGACAGCGAGCGCTTCAACCGCTTCTTCCACGCCATGCTGGACCAGGGCATCTACCTGGCCCCCAGCGCATTCGAAGCGGGCTTTGTGTCAGCGGCGCACAGCGATGACGATATCGACGCAACCATTGAAGCCGCACGCAAGGCCTTCGGCAAAGTCTGAAAAAACAGGTTCGAGTTGCGAGCAGCGAGTTTCGAAAATCAAAAGCGGAAAACCACATTGTTTAAAGGTTTTCGCAACTCGTAACTCGCTTCTCGTTACCCCTTACTGCTTTTATCGCGGACTATCTCGGCCGGTTTTCCGCCGGTCAGCTTCAGCAGATCCCCGGCGCCATGGCGATTTCCAGCCCGCGCCGGCCGGCACTCATGTAGATAATTTCGTGGGTTTCCGCGCTGCCATCCAGATATAACGGCAACCGTTTCTTCTGCCCCAGCGGGCTAATGCCGCCCAGCACATAACCCGTTAATCGTTGCGCCTTGTCCGCCGGACACATCTGCGCCTTCTTGCCACCGTGGGCACGGGCCAGACACTTCAGGTCCAGCTGATGGGCCACCGGCACCATGGCCACCACCGTCATCCACCAGCGCCAGCAGCGTCTTGAACACCTGCTCCACCGGCAGCTCAAGGCCTCCGCCGCTTCAACCCGTAGCTTTGCGCTTTCGGGTCGTGTTCGTAGCTATGCAGCGTAAACGCTACCTTGCGCGCTTGGCAGCCTGCACCGCCGGCGTCATGCCTGCGCGACTCCGGGTCACGCAGCGTCGCCGCCCGCTCGCGAGCCGCCTTCGCTCCGGCAGCATCGCCTTGCCGCTCGCGGGCCGTCGCCACCAATCCCACAAACCGGCCTGATACTCGCGGGTGGTCCGGCGCCAGCCGCAGCGCTTTCAGGGCAAAGCCTTCCGCACCACGAGCGTCACCATCGGTCAGGCGCAGGTCCGCCAGCTGCTTGTACAGCCAGGAGGAATCCGGGGCGATATTCAGCGCCCGCTCCAGATACCGTTCCGCCCGGGAATTATCCCCCTGCTGGCGCGCCTGCTCGGCACTGGTCAACAGACTCAGCGCCGGAGAGCCGTCCAATTCCTGGCTGGCCGTCATCGGTTCCTGCGGCTCGTCGATAACGGGTTTCACCGCACACCCCACCATAACGGCACTGATGCAGACACAATCGAACCAACCTTTGCATAAACAACATCCTGACCCCTATTTCCTTGATCGCAGGTTGAATTGAGCGGGCCACCGCAAACCGCATGGCCCTTAATCAAACAGCCCCTTGAACCACCCTTTGATGCCCTTGCCGGTTTGTTTCACTGTGCCACAACCATCGCTATCTTCGGGAATCGACGCGGCCAGCATGGGGTAGCGGCGGGCATTGCCACAACCTTCTGCACTC
>UEXL01000414.1_pt1 | contig 17762 bp, 21 predicted proteins | sample 1796671 | NCBI WGS metagenome assembly UEXL01 (sample SAMEA4772471, study PRJEB27181) | metagenome | reverse complement strand
ACTTCCTTCATCAATTCAAACATCTCTTGAGGTACAAGATTGTGTTCTACCAGTCCTTCGAGCAACATAACGTGTTCTTCAGGTCCCGCTTCATCAAACCATTTTTTCATTTCAGGGCTGCATGTTTCGTAAACGTCAGCGATTATTGTTCCTTTTGTTATCTTCATATTAAATCTTTCCTTTCTTTTTTAGTCTTCTGTAAATTCTAGAGTTTTTATCTAAAAGATTTTTAGGCACTCGTACGGCTATAGAACCTGCGTTTTTGTCAGTGTTAGCACGCAATTGATATAAGTCATTGTATTTGTTAGGCATATTAGTTTCCTTAAATTGTGGGAGATCACTGGGCTGGAATCCTTATGAAACTAAGGCGTTTTGGCTCGAACAGCTCCCTGCAGATGTTATCTTTATGGAGCACACCGTCTGCTGGCACTCTCTGGAATTCAGGTAATTAATAAACCTACGCTACTCCCTATCCAGCTAGGTTAAAAATATTGTAGCGCAAATCTATTCTACTTCAGGCTATGGGATATGTATAGGGATTTATACGGGTTCGAACATTCCTTTCTCAATAAGAACGTCTCTGTTATGCATGTGTTCGGCTTCTACGTCGTCTTTTGACTGGCCATGGTAGGCTACCGCCAGGTGGCACTTAACCATGAGCTGATTGATGTTTATGCCATCTACAACGACATCACCTAAGATTCTACCAAACTTACCTCTGGGAGTCCTTGAGCTTTGTTTGTATGATTACTTTCTCTCCGTCCTCGATAGCTTCTTCTAAGAAAGCCCCAGCCATTTTTCCTCTAGCCTTTTCATCTTTGTCACGAGTACGTGATTCGGGAGTATCAATACCATATAGACGAACACGAGACTTATACAAAATATCGAAACCAAGATCCAACACAACGTCGATAGTATCTCCATCGACCACCCTTTCCACTGTGCAATTGTATTCATACATTAAATGTAGCTCCTTCCATAATCACCATAGTTCATAATTACGCCACCATCTTTGTAGCCTTTTATATTTGAATTCAATATATTAAATATCTCTTCATATTGTTTATCAATGTCTCGAAAAACTTCAGCTTTTTCTTTGCTTCCATACATTTGTACTTCTGGCATCATTTTCAAACTTCTTTTTTCAGCCTTAAATATATCTAAAACATTTTTTGAATCTGTAGAAGAAAGTTTTTTTAAAGCGTCTACATTTTTTGTAGGGTAAAATTGTCCTTCTTCATTACCAATCGGATTTACAGCCCCTGGATTTCTACTAGCAAAGTTTTCATCTAAGATGTTAACAGTGCTATTCTCGACTGTGGGCAAAGTTTTCTTTGTAAGAGGAGTTTTACCAAGCATGGACATAATCCCTTCTTTCTCTGCTCTCAAAGATTCTATTTCTTTTAACCCTCGCCCTTCTTTTTGAAAAATAGAATTAAGTTTGTACACTTCTTGCTCTATGTCTTTAATTCTTGCAGCTTCAGCCTCTGTCATTCCTCCGATTTCTTTACCTACTAAGCTGCCTATTCCCGTGCTACTACGTTTGCCCATTGGAAAAAGATTTAAAAAATTAGCAATTAATTTCTCGCCTACGCTAGGTGAAGCAGCATCTACTAAAGCATCTTCTAACTCCATTAAAGCGTCGCGATAGGCTTCTTTCTCCACCATTTCCGCTTGGTAAGCTTCTACGTCAGCTAACTTTTGTTCTTTGGTCATAGGTCCTTCATACGTATCCACACTAAATGGACCCCTTGTTTGTCGTTCAGGGGTATCTGCGTAAAGTTCTTTACCAAGTTGTTTAATTAATAATCGTACTTCGTCTATATTCATAAGTTTAGTTTATATGATTAGGGCATCAAGGTGAATATGTTTATCCTGTCCTGTTTACCTTTAACAGTGATCGAAGGAGTACCGCTAGAGGAAAAGAACATGCTTTTGCTGTGGACTCTCCTATTACTATGTCTTCTCCTACTTCCTTTGTACTAGACTCAAGTCTGGCTGCAAGGTTTACCGCATCTCCAATCGCTGTGTAGTCAAACCGTGTTGCACTTCCCATGTTCCCAATAATTGCCTCACCAGTATTAACCCCTACGCCTATCTCAACTCCAATAGAAGATTCTTTAAATTGTTTTTGTATTTCTTGTGCGCATAACACAGCAGCTTCTTCATGATTAACCAGGTCTATGGGCGCATTAAATATTGCCATCATTGCATCCCAATATACTTATCCACCATGCCATTATATTTTTAACTGTATCTGATTGTATCGTTAGTGCTTCATTCATAATCTTAGTCACTAACTCAGGATCCATTCGTTCACTCATAGCAGTAAACCCACGTACATCTGTAAACAAAAACGTACAGTCCCGTCGTTCTCCGCCCAACTTGAGTAGACTGGGATCGTTCTGCAAAGCCTTTATTTGCCTCGGATCTAAGTAATGTTCGAATTGTTTTTTAATCTGTTGTCGTAGTTTGTACTGCTCTCTAAATCTTAAATAGAAAGTAATCGTTGCTGTTATAAACTCAGCTATAAATGTCCAGTTACATCAATTAATACACCTTGCTGTACCACGCTGTAGCCACCGAATAAAGTAAGCCCCATAAACAACGTTGTAAAAGTTATCCCCAACGTTATCCCCAATAAATTAAGCAGTAGCCACACTACAAATACACCTACTATTAGAGTTACCAACTCCACAGCTAATGAATAGTCAGGTATGTATGGGCTGTCTTGGATTAGTATGCTTTCTGCCAAAGCTGCTTGTATCTTATGTGGTTCCAACAACCCTGCTGGTGTGGACAGTTGCGGCATGACTCCGTTAGCTGTTACTCCTACAATTACAAACTTATCTGCCACATCCATTTCTTGTAATGTAGTCGTAGGGGTATTCACGAAACTTATCCACTTACGCCCTAAACTGTCTGTTTTGACTGCTGGAAGCCCTTTTACCCTGATTTCCTGTATACCATTATCATTTGTATTTATAACGTAGGTATCAGCACCAGCTAATACTTTTAATATTTGTGTGCCAAATGCAGGTACCCAACCATCAGGAGTACGCATTAGTAAGGGCAGTCTTCTGGTCAAACCATCCACATCTATAGGTGCAGAAGATATTCCCTGGTAGGCACTGTCACGTAAGATTTCTACATTTTGAGTAGCACCTTGCAACATTACTCCACCTACATCGTCACCGAGTATCACCGTCCCCGTAGTTGGTGGATACTGTTGATTGTCTGTTTCAAACATAGCCAAGATACTTGGATGCATACCTAATACGTTTGCAAATGCTTCATCACCACCAAAACGATCTGGTTCACTAAATGCTATAACGTATCCAACACCCATAGCTCCGCGTTCTAACAACTGCATGTGTATTTCTGCCAGTTGATCTCTAGGGAAAGGCCATCCTCCTTCGTCCCTTACATCTTGTTCTGTAATATTTAGCACCGTAAAGTAACCAGAAGGTTCTTGGTCCTTGATCCATGAATCAAATACCTTGAGCTTTAGTATCTCTAGAGGGTAAGCTGTAGCACCAAAGGCAAACCAAGCAAAGCTATCAAACCAAGTAGCTGTAATTTTTTCATCCTGATCCTTGTTTAATTTTAATCGTTGTCGAAGATCCCCATTGATCTTAACCGTATTAGATACACCATCTTGTATTAATATAATGGTATAGCTGTTTGATCCATCTAGAGTTAGTTTTGCACTTTGGCTAACTGTCCTCGTTAAATTTATGCTTTGCCCAGATACTATAGTGGTTATCTGTGTGTCTTTGTCCTGACCTATTTCTGTTCCAACTATACGTATACCTACGCCACCTTGTTTAAGTGCGTCCTCTTCTTTAGATATAGCTAGTGCATCTAGTACGTTGAGCAAGTCTTCTAAAAAGTTTACATCTAAATAGTTAATGTCTAACTCAGTAAACTCTAGCTCTGCTTCTGCATCAAGAAAGTCTTCAGCAAGAAAATCTATGTCCAGGTCGTTAAAGTCTAGGTAGTCAGCAGAGGCTTGTGTCTGTGATTGCTCTAACGATTCGTCTGTCTGTTCTGGCGGATTTACAATGAGCATGTTGTCGATTAGCTCTAGCGATATATCTAAGGTAACTGGTTTGGTAGGATTGTTTTCAAACACAGATACCGTGGTTGCTTGGTAGGGTTTGTTTAATGTCACACTACCCATACCTGTAGATACTATGATTTCGCCACTGGATATACCATTCTCGTCAGGCAATAGTATGACAAGAGATCTACCTAGCTCGTCCACAGTACACGTAAAGTCCGTACCTCTTATTGCAATCTGGGCTGTTGGCGTGCGTATTGATATGTTGCTCTTGTTGTTAAATTTACCTGTAATAAATCGTGCTGTGCCACTAGCAAACTTCAGGGCCATTTTAGATTTTGACGGGTCTGGGTCGTAGATATATTCATCTATAACTAACTTAGAGTGTTCCGTTAGTTTGACTGTAGAGTCGTCTTCAAAGGTTATAGCAACTCTGCCTGCTTCTGTGCGGACATCATCCATTTGTTGTATGTTGAATTGCAACTCAGCTCCGTAAGCTTTGTCTCTTAGGACTTGTGCGCTGCCTCTAATCTCTGAAATAGAACCTATCTCAGCAGACGAATGAAGTAGTTGCGTCTGACTGAGTGACACAGACAGTGCCGTTAGAGCCAACAGATGTAATCTTGAGCCAATCATTATCTGATGTAGATTCCTGATCTATGTTAAATGTTCTTGTGCTGCCAGTATGATCTAGGTAGAAATAACCTCCAGCATAGCCATCTCCATCATAGGTAACAACATTATCATCACCGTCAATATCCATAAAGTTAGTAGCACCATCAACATCTATAGCTGCAGTGATGTTGTTACCACCACCTTGCACAGTCCAATCTAAATCTAAGCTTGCTGCTAATGCGGTCATAGCATGATTGAGAGTCATTGTGTTTGTATTACCTGTCACTTGTACGTTTACATTAGAACCATCTGCACCTGTAGCGTTGGTCTCATCTGTAGACATATTAAATGTATTGCTGTCACCTATGAACGAGAAATAACCTGTGTAGGTATCTGCCCAAATGTCTCCTAAGAATTTATTTGTTGAACCTTTTTGTAGAATATCTAAGGTCATAGTTGCACCATCAATATCCAGTGCGGTCATAGAACCAGCTGAAGCATCAGCACCACCGATGATGTTGCCACTACCACCAACTTGTTCAATATCTAAATTAGATGTAGCACCTGACTGATCTATAAATATCTCGTTGTCAGCTGCATAAAAAGGTGTTGCTATTAAAAGCAACAATATAAGTAGTCTATTCGTTCTCACTTCTTTGCTCCCAATACCCTAGTTCTAAACCTTCGAGTATTGTTTCTAAGACCGCTGTTTCCACAGCAGCCTGTAATGCTATATTTACTGATTCATTTTCTACTATCCCGCTCTCAATTTCAACTAATTCGGTATTATTACTGTAGAACTTAAATACGTCTTGTGATATAGAAGCGCTTAATACACTCTTGGTTACTAATACTTCTAGCAAAACTTTACCTGTGCTGACTGAAACTGTTCGTAGTGACACAGTGATACTATCTTGCCTATATTGTTTTGATGCACCTATACCAAGATACCTGGCTCCAGCTCCTCCTGACTTTATATTTGTTTCGTAGCCTATTACGCCACCTTCCATAATTAACCCAGCAAACAAAAGAGGCTTTAATTTTTGGTTTTCGTCAAAGTTTTCTCGTGTGCTTCTGATGATCTGTCTTTCTTTTGTTAAGTTATCCAAACCTTTGCGTTCTACCACATCAAAAACTTAGAGTGTTTAAGTGCTCTTATGAGATAGGCATCAGGAGAAGAAGTAATGGCTGTACTGAAACTAGCGTATTGACTATTAGATCTACGTTGGCCTGTCTGGTCAGTAAAACTGTTTCCATACACAGCTACTATAGGCTTCCTGACAGGTAGTCCTATGTCCTTTAGCTCTTGAACAATTAAAGAACTTACTTGTGCGGGTTCAATATCCCGCATTGGAGGCACACCATTATCTAATGGGTCTACTATTAAAGCGCAACTAGAAAGTAAAAGAACCGAGAGGTACAGTAATTTCTGTTGTATTGCCTTCTTCATCTGTGATTATTAATGTTACCTTATCGTCTTCAACCCTATATTCTATGGTATTTCCTTCCAATTCTAAAACACCAAAATCAGATGCAGTCTCACCAAATAAACTATCAACTAACTGTCTGCTTAGCTGTGCATATATTCTACTCTCTAAATTACGTATAAACCTAGCAAGGGTAGTATTTTCAGCTTCTCTTTCCAGGTCTTCTGTATAGGCTCTAATCTCTTCTCTTATAGCTTCTATCCTGTTGAACTCTTGGTTTTCTATAGTTAAATAATGACTAGATGTATTTTGCCCTGAAAAACTAGGGCTTTTAAATTTGTGAGTCATTTCATCTGCTGAAGAACTTGTAGCAACAACTAATAAGATTATAACAATACCTGTTATTGCTAAGTATTTATCCCAGTCAGTCATTAGTCTTTCCTCTGATCATCTCTATCCGCTTTAGCAATCTTATTACTATCTATCAATTGGGGTACACCAAGTATAGTTTTAATGAGAGTGTCTTGACGTATGATCTCGTTGTCTAAACTTCTTACGCGATCTATAAGAGCTACTAAGATACCATGTTGAGAATCCAACTTTGTGCCGAGCCTTTGTTCCATCTGGTCTATCTGATCTGCAACCTTATCATCCAGGACATCAAGTTTAGTTTCCATGCCATCGATAATTCTATTAATAAGCTTCCATATAAAGAAACCTAATCCTAAGGCTGCTGCTATTGGAAAGCCTACTTCGTTTATAAAAGTTACTGCTTGTTCCATAAGAATAAATTATAGCCTTTATTGAAACCAACTGCGAACTTCTCCAAGAACCTCGTTGCTAATTTTAACCTTGCTCAATAGATTTTTAAGTATCTGTTCGTCAACTGTACCTTGTGATACTAAGTCTACGTAAGTACAACTGCGTTCTTGACCAATCCTGTGTATGCGGTCCTCTGCTTGTACTCTAAGTTCTAGGTCGTAGGAGTTAGAATAAAATATCATAGTGCTGGCTTCTGTTAATGTAATACCTCTGCCCCCTGTCTGTGGGTTAGATACAAAATATCTAAGCTCACTGTCAGGATCCTGGAACTTTTCTATAATATTTTGTCGTTCGTCCTGCGGTGTCTTGCCGTAGTAAGACGCTACAGAACCTTGACCAAACTTTTCAGTAATGGCTCGTTCTAGTTCTTGTATGTCTGTTTGGAATACTGCAAAGATTACAACCTTACCTGACGTTTCTTCTAGCAGATCTAATACCGCTTGTACCCTGTTGTTCTTTAATATAATTGTTTCGCCTGTTTCGGGACTACGAAGACTACCTGCAACGACTTGTTGTAATCGCATAAGCTGGGTTAATACATTCATAGTAGAAAATAATTCTTCTCCTAACACCATTAATGCTTCTCTTTTCATAGTTCTATAAACAGATTGTTGTTCAGGAGTAAGTTCGATATGTCTTCTTACATAAACTTTTTCAGGTAAGTCCAGGCATTCATCTTTTATTTTACGTATGGAAAAGTCCTTGATCGATTGTTGTAGCTCTTCTATTTTTGAAAACCTACTATTTGTTGAAAAGCATGACGGCCCATTTGTTTACGTTCTGTAATAGCGTATCTAGCTTGAAAGCATAAAAACTACTAAACCCTAACAAATTTGGCGATAAGAAATAACATTGTGAGTACAGATCAAGTGGTGCTTTTGTTATAGGAAACCCTGTAAGTATTCTTCTGTAGTCTGCTAGTGGAGCTAATTTAATAAATGCTTTGTGCGTTTAGCTTTTGGATTTTAATAGTAGTTGATTCATCTACAGCCATCATGACATCATGCGTAACCATAAACTCCTCTACAAATTTACATGCCTTGACTGTAGCAAAAGCTTCTACGTTGACTAAAAGATATTTAATGTGCCGTCACTAGGTTCGTTAACCATCGTCTTAAAATCATGTAACCATTTTTGTGTGTGATTTGGTTGCCACACTAATACATTGCGATCTATGCGATCAGGTAAATGTTTGTTGACCTCATTGATGTCCCAATTTCGTAAGTTACCTTTTGGCGACACAATAAGTAGCCCAGATATTTTACCTTCTTCAAATAAAATGCCTGCGTTGTCTAAGAGGATTTTTGATTTACCTAGTCCCATTTCCAAAAACAATGCAAATAGGTTACGATGGTAACTCTCTTGGAGAGTTTCTAATTGATGTTGATAGGGTTCGCTTTTGAATTCGTAGTTTGTTATTTCCATAAGTTCCGTCCTTTATTCTTCGTTATATATTTGAACACGTCTTAAAGTGTTGCAATATATTATATAGATGCTATCATGCTCTGGCAACTTTAAGTTGATAACGAAATAAAGAAGGAGTGAAAATGGCAAATATCAAAGATCTCTTTGAAGAAGAGCACCACAAAAGCAGTAGAGGAAATATCAGAAGACTCTATCAAAGACCTCAGTGAATTATGTCAAAAACTATTAAGAGTAGAAGCAGAGGTTGGCAACACAGAAGAAAGACTAAAACGTTTGAAAGAACAACAAAGAGAACTTTCAGAACAACTAATACCTGACAGACTTACACAACTAGGTGTGTCGGACCTCAAATTAAATGATGGCTCACGTATATCAGCTGAACCATTTTACAGTGCCAGAATATCTGTAGCGAATCTAGAAGAAGCGCACAACTGGTTACGAGATAACGGACACGGAGATATTATCAAAAACACTATGACACTTTCGTTTGGTCAAGGTGAAGATAATCTCGCAAAAGAATTGGTGGCATCGCTTTCTAAACAAGGGTTTATACCTGAGGAAAAGGAAGCAGTGCATCCAAGCACCCTGAAAGCATTTGTTAAAGAACAAATAGAATCAGGTAACGGTGAGTTTGACCAAGAGATACAGAAGAAGTTTTCTGTGTACCAAGGCAAGCGCACTAAAATTAATCGTTGAACGAAGAAAGAAGGAGAAAAAAATGGCAACGAAGAAAAATGGAGAGGGGACAGCCTTAACGTCCCTATTTGAAAACATCGAAGAAAAAGGTTTCGGAGATGTAGGTGCGGAAGACCTCAAGACTCCGCGTATCAGCATAGTGCAAGCAATGTCTCCGCAAAGACAAAAAGCCAGCGCAGATTATGTTGCAGACGCAGAGGAAGGAGACATCTTCTATTCAGGCAACAGCACTTGTATAAGTGGAGACGATGGTCTCCCCTTTTTACCTGTCTACTACAACAAGACTCTAGTCGAGTGGCGTTTACGTGAGAAAGGTGGAGGACTTGTGACTGTGCATCCTGCAGATTCTGATCTGTTGAATCGATGCCAACGTGATAGCCAAGGTAGATTAGTTACGCCAGTGGGGAAACCCAGTTGACGACAACTGCTAATCACTATGGTTACGCGCTTATTGATGATACACCTCAAAGGTGTGTTATTAATATGACGGGATCACAACTTAAACATTCGCGTAGTTGGAATACCCTGATACAGGGAACCAAACTGCCAGGTGCAAAAGGAGCTTATACTCCACCTGCATACTCGCATTGGTACAGTCTCAAAACGCAAGTGGAATCCAATGATCGTGGGTCGTGGTATAGCTATAATATTACGCAGGAACGGGTGTTGGAAGAGAAAGAAATTGACCTTTTAAAGAGGCCGAAGAATTCTCTAAGTTTTGTTCCGATGGAGGAATGGACCAGTTACCTGGTCAGAAGACCTCCGCAATAGAAGATAAGTCTGAGTCCAAACAGGATTGGGAAGACTAACTTCATTAAGCTCCAGCATTCACTCACTCAATGCTGGAGCTTTCTTTACGAGGACGTATGGAAGAAATTGCCCAAAATTCAAGCAAGTATTCTCAGGATTAGAGAGAGCTCACGGTATATATGAAATCACAGGACAAAAGCACTGCAAAAGGTGTTAAGAAAGACGGCAGAGGACGGACACTACAAACCTTTGACGGTAGATCTTTGGGAGAAACATTTAAAAGGAGACCTGTCTATTGGTGTAATACCATTGACTGATGATGAGACTTGCAAATGGGGTTGCATAGACGTTGACGAATACCCCATAGATACAAATGAAATACTACACAGGATAGAAGAAATGAATCTACCTTTGTTGCCGTGCATGACTAAATCAGGCGGTGTTCATTTGTTTTTGTTTACCAAGGAACCAATATCAGCGTTTAAGTTCCAATCAAAGCTAGAGGAAATAGCAGCAGCTATGGGAAGAACAGGAGACGAAATCTTTCCAAAACAATACGAGTGGTCTAAGCAACTACCGAAAGAAAACCAGACAGGCAACTGGTTAAACATGCCTTACTTTGCAGGAGAAGACACAACAAGATACGCATTGAAACCTGATGGAGAAGCTGCGGACATAGAAGAATTTTTTGATTTAGTAGATAAAGTATCTATAACCGAGAAACAGTTAGATACCTTTATAGCTGTAAAGAAAAGCAGAAAGAAACAGATTACTAAGCAAGGTAGTATGTGGGATGAGGCCCCACCTTGTTTAATACACATGAAACTTAACGGGATACCTGAGGGTATGCGTAACAATGCCTTACTTAATTATGGTGTGCTCTTACGCAAAGTGCATCCTGAGGGAGAGGAATGGAAAGACAAACTCCAGGAGATAAACAAAACAGTTTGCACAAAAGCTCTGTCTCACAGTGAGCTTAATACAATCATACAAAGTTTAGAAAAATCAGAGTATAGATACCAATGCGGTAAACAACCTTTGGTAGATTTTTGTCAAAGTGGTATTTGCGTAACTAGAAGATATGGCATTGATGCATCTGAACGTGATCCTAACTTTGGTGGTTTGCGTAAGTATTTAACTGATCCACCGCTTTGGCATTTAGATGTAGACGGTAGGACAATTGTTTTAGATACAAAGCAACTGCACAACTTCTCTATGTATCAACAAAGATGTATGGAAGTTCTTAATATATGTCCGCCTGATGTAAAGAAAACAGATTGGGTGGCCAAGCTAAACTCGTTGTTACAAGACGTACAAGAAGTAGAAGTCCCTGCTGATATGACAAAGCAAGGGTTACTGCAAGAAGCTATCTATGAATTCTGCAGACTGTCCGAGTCTTCCTCTAGGTTATCTATCGCATCTAATGGTGTGTTCAGATACGAAGAGGAGAAGACTAAACAATGGTGGTTTACAGGAAGAGATGCAGTGATCTTTATCCAAGAGTTTAAGAAGATGCGACACATAAAAGAAGCAGAGGTATTTACTGAGCTCAAGAACATGGGAGCTACAAACATAGCTAAGTACATCGACAGGACTGTTGGCAACAAAAAGATTTGGATGTTGGACATATACGAGATAGATGAAGATGTTGTTGACTCTAGCGATTTTAAATCACAAAAGGAGCCTTTGGCATGGGAATAAGTAGAGAAGAAATTTCTGACTATATAGAAGAACTAGGTATGGATGGCGTGCTGTTAGCAGATGGATTAGAGGATGCTTTTATAGGTGTGTCATGTGGTTTTGGTCCGAGTAAAGCTGTTTATAACTGGGATAAATGTGTAGAAATATTTATGACTAGAGACAAAATGACCTACGAAGAAGCTGTTGAGTGGATAGACTTTAATGTAACAGGTGCTTATGTTGGAGAGCAAACACCAGAATTTATATTTTTATATGACAAACGTAGTTAAATACTTTGGGCCTCCTGGAACGGGCAAGACCACAACTCTTATGAACATTATAGAGAAGAGTCTTGATGAAGGTGTGCCACCTGAAAAGATAGCGTTTATATCTTTTTCTGTAAAAGCAGCTGAGGAAGGAAAGAACAGAGCGAATATACGATTGGGTCTGGGCTTTGATGAAATGCCTTACTTTTGTACAAGCCATGCTTTCTGCAAAAGAATTATGGGTATATCACAAGTAATGGGTGGCAGAGATGTGTTTGATTTTTTTAGAAGACTACGAGTTTAACCTTACTAAGAAGTATGGAACGAATGCGAGAGGCCTTAGGTCCGTGGTCCAAGATCCCTACTTCGACATCATAGAACGTGCAAAGGCTAACTGTTGCACATTAAAAGAAGAGCGATTGTCTTTAGAGAAAGAACAACGTAAGGGAGTTGTGGTGCACATGTTAGAACCTATAGCAGAAGCTTGGGAGTCGTTTAGACTTTCTAGAGTCCCTGTTGTGTATTCGTTTGCTGATATGATAAACAAATTCCTAGACGATGGTGAAGCTCCTGAATTAGATCTATTAATTGTTGATGAAGCTCAAGACTTAGCGGAACTTAACTGGAGGCTAGTAGAAAAGTTAGCTTTGAATGCTAAGAAGACTTACATAGCTGGAGACGACGATCAGGCTATTTACGAATGGAATGGAGCAAAGCCACAACGTTTTGTAAATTATGAAGGCGAGAGTATTGTGTTAGATCAGTCTTATCGCATACCTGGAAAAGTACATCCAATAGCTGAGCGTATATCTAAGCGCATAGTTTCTAGAGAACCTAAGACTTACAAACCTAGAGAAGAATCAGGCACAGTCAGTAAGGTCAGTTCAGTAGAACTATTGCCTTTGCGGGAGGTAACTGGCTCGTGCTTGCTTCTTGTGACTATATGCTTACTGATGCATCTAAAGGATACAACGTTAGAAAGTACTTGATAGACAATGGTTTTGCTTTTGCTCACAACAATTTTCGCTACATACCTAGAAAAATGGTTGCGGCCATACAAATTTGGGAAAGACTTAATAATAAAGAAGAAATCACGTTATCAGATCTTGATGATCTTTATGGGTATTTAGGTAAGACAGGGGTGAAGAGAGGATTCATCACACAAGTTTCTCAGGCTCCGAACCAAGGGCAGTCGTTATCACTGCAACAGATTATAGATAACTATGGACTCAAACCAGAATGTCTTGGCCAAGAATGGCAGGCTGTGTTTGATAAAACGATAGACGTAGAAAGAAGAAGTTTTATAGAGAAAGCATTAAAGAACGAAGAAGATTTATTAGGAGAACCACGCATTGTCATTTCGACTATACATCAGGCAAAAGGTGGAGAAGCGGAGAACGTAGCTGTGTACTTAGACTTATCTAAATCACAGAAGCGGACTTCTATGTTACAACCCGATGGGCTACACAGACAGTTCTATGTTGCGATTACACGTACAATAGAAAACCTATATCTGATACAGGCCCAAGATGATTATTACAGGTACGTTATATGAGTTTTGTTTACAAGCCCCCAACGGAGTGGATACCACCCGATAGTTTTCCAACAGAGAAATTATGTCAGGCAACAGAGATTGCTATTGACCTTGAGACTAGAGATCCAGGTTTGAAAGAACTAGGACCAGGTTACATTAGAGGTGATGGCGAGGTCGTCGGTATTTCTTTTGCAATAGACGGTTATGAAGATTACTTTCCGTTTGCACATGAGCAAGGATTTAACTTTTCTAAAAAGAAAGTTATAGAGTTTACTAAAAAGATCTGCGCTACAGAAAGCGACAAGATATTTCACAACTCTAGTTATGATGTTGGTTGGTTGACACGAGAAGGTGTGCCTATCAATGGCAGAATTATCGATACAATGGTCGTTGCTCCTTTGATTGACGAGAACCAATACTGGTATTCATTGAATGCACTAGGTCGCGAATACATAAACGAAGGCAAGACAGAGGGAGAGTTAAATGCTGCTGCGGAGGAGTGGGGATTGGATCCTAAGGCTGAAATGTGGCGGCTACCATCAGCTTATGTGGGTACTTATGCAACACAGGACGCAGCCCTCACGCTTAAATTATGGAATCACTTTAAGATTTTATTAGAAGAACAAAACCTATGGAACGTGTTTGATTTAGAAATGCGAGTGCTTCCTGTCATTCTTGCAATGAAACAAAAAGGTGTTCGTGTTGATACAGACAGAGCCGAGACACTAAAGAAACAACTTATTAAAAGAGAGAAAGACATTGTTCAACAAATTAAGGATGAATCAGGTGTTGCAGAACTACAACTGTGGGCAGCCAACTCATTAGCAAAAGTATTTGATGCAATGAACCTTACGTATCTTAGGACACCAACAGGGATGCCTAGTTTTACAAAAGCTTTCCTGGAAAACCACTCTCACCCTATCGCTAAGTTGATACGCGAAGCTAGAGAAGTGAACAAGACACACAGCACGTTTATTGATTCCATACTAAAACATGCACATAACGGAAGGATACATGCAGAGATACGTCAGCTCAAAGGTGAGTCAGGCGGTACAGTCACAGGTCGGTTGTCCATGAGCAATCCAAACTTACAACAAGTGCCTGCACGTAATAAAGAGATAGGCCCTTTGATTAGATCTTTGTTTTTACCAGAAGAGGGAGAGCTGTGGTGTTCTGCTGACTTCTCACAACAAGAACCTAGAATACTGACACACTATGCTAGTCGATCTAAGTACGATGGGGCAGATGCTATTGCAGATGCGTACCATGCTGGTGATGCAGACTTTCACCAAGAGGTAGCTAATTTGGTAGACATTGATAGGAAGACTGCAAAGACAATAGGACTTGGCATCATGTATGGCATGGGCAAAGGTAAGTTGGCAGATCAGCTGGGCGTTACTGTAGATGAAGCGTCAGAGATTTTAGCTAAATTTAATACTTACGCACCATTTGTCAGGCAGTTAGCTGATTCGGTTATGCGTAGTGCAAACTCAAAAGGTTATATCAAAACCATACTAGGGAGGCGTTGTCACTTTGATATGTGGGAACCCTTGAAGTATGGAACAGGTAGACCGATGAAACACAAAGAAGCCGTGCACGAATACAACGGCGAGATCAAAAGAGCGTTTGTTTACAAAGCTCTAAATAAACTAATTCAAGGTTCAGCAGCAGATATGACTAAGCAGGCTATGGTCCATTGTTATGAGGCGGGTTATCTCCCACTTTTGCAAGTCCATGACGAGCTGGTGTTCTCTATAAAGTCTGACGAAGATGTAGAAAACATCTGTCGTTTGATGGAAGAAGCTGTAGCTTTGGATGTTCCAAACAAGGTTGATGCTGAGATTGGAAAGAATTGGGGCGACTCAATGGAACCTAAGAAAATTGAGATATATCTTAGATTATAATGTATAATGTTATCTACAGGAGTAAAGATGGATACAAGTAAATGGAAGAGCGTAGCAATACGTAAAGAAATCGTAGAAACTGCTGCTATTATTGGTGAAAGAACCGATAGACCCACTAGCAATGTTTTCGCGTACGCTGTTAGACGATTAAAAGACGATCTTGATAGCGGAAAGCTGAACGACGTACCTAAGGCGTAGTTATGAAAAATAAAATACTGTACGAGTCTCCGTACGAGTACGGTGTGTTCTCCAGCGAAGACAGGCCAACTGGTCGAGTTTACGACTGCAACGGAGTAAAACTCCCATCTGTCACTACTATATTATCTGGAACTAAAGAAGGCGACTTCTTGAAACAATGGATAGAAAAGAGTAGGCGAAGAAGAAGCTGAGCGTATCAGGACAGAAGCTGCGACTAGAGGATCCTATATGCACGACATTCTAGAAAAGCAACTAATCAATGGCGACATCTGGGATTTTGTACCTAGAGACGCAGAAGAAAAACGTGCTTACAAAATGGCTTGTACTATTATGGATCAAGGTTTGCCTAACGTATCACAGGTGTATGGCTGTGAAATATCTTTGTATTATCCTGAACGCTATGCTGGCAAGGCCGATGTTATTGGTGTACACAACGATGATCTAGCAATCATGGACTTCAAACAAACCAACAAACCTAAACGCAGACAGTGGGTGTGGGACTACTTTCAACAGTTAGCTGCCTATGCACTAGCGCACAACGAGCTGTACGGCACAGACATACAGAAAGGTGTAATCATGATGTGTTCTGTAGATTGTCTATACCAAGAGTTTATTCTTGAAGGTGATGAATTTAAAAGAGCTGCTGAAGCTTGGATGGAGCGTGTAGAAAAGTTTAGTCTTCTGCAAGACCAAAATACTCAAGAGCTTCAATCATAACGTTAGATTGCACCGCTGGGGGATTGTAACCCTCTAAAATTCTTTCTCCCCACACTGCTTCAAGTTCATCCAAAGCTTCTTGAGGAAATTCCATTCTTTCAAGTCTTTCGTCACGTTTTCCTTTTCTAGCTAATTCTGCAATTGCGTCTTCTATTGCCTCATCAAAAAAGTTTTTAGGTTCAATGGGAGTAAAATTAATATCATCAAACCCTCCATCTTCATTTCCTATATCTTCTAATTGCAAGTTTGCTCTGTCTCTTTTAGAAATGTTTTTAAGCCTGTCTGAATCAATACCTCCAAACATGGTTTCAGCAGATATACTTAAATCTCCTGCTGCATTAATTCTTTTACGTTCTTGCAAAACTAATTTGTAGTAAGTTTCATTCGCACGGTTATAAGCTTCAATAATATCTGAAACCGTTAATGTTTCACTGCCTCCTTTGTATTGAGGATCTTTATAATCGCTAACGGCTGCACCAACATTTTTTAAATACTCTGTTAATTTAAAACTTGCCCATTCTTTCGGCAAGTTTTTTTCTTTTACAGTAGCACCAAAACCTCTTTTAGCTACGTCTTCAAGAGTTTTCTCTCTGTTGAAACGATCTAGTTGTTCTGCTCCTTCACCTTCTGCCTGCATAAATTGTCTTGCTGTGGTTGATATACCAGGTTGTAATTGATCGTAAAGATATTTAAGAGTATCACTTCCTTGTTTTGTTAAAGATTCGTTTTTATCACGTATATCTCTTCCTCTATCATCCGTCCCAGTTAAGGCTCCAGTAAAAGCTTTTGCATAAATTGAAGGACTAAAATATTGAGCAAAGAAATTTACTAATCCTTCTCCCAAACCTTTTACAGCTCCAGTTGTTTTTTTCCAACTAGAGTCCTCCGAAGTTACTCCTCTAATTAATGCACGAATAGGTTCAGTTATAACGTCATACGCATCCGTGCCACTTGTGTCTACAGTGCGGACAATACCTGTGCGACTGTCTATGTCTAAAATTATTTCGTTTCGATCTTCTCCCCAACCAGCTGCGAACATACCAAGTGCTCCATACGCACCCCATTTCAATCCTTTTAGTCCTAATGCGTCTAGACCTTTAGCTCCAACGCCTATTGTAGCGTTGTAAAGAGTGTAGCTCATTACTCGTGCCCATCCACGTCTTTCTATCTGTTTTCCTAGTTCCGTTCTACCTTGTTCTTGTAATCTTCTTCCAACTTCAATTTCTGTAATACCAGACGTAACTGTGTTCCAGCTTGTTCTTACTTGCTCAGTAGGAAAAGCAACAAAATCTCCTGTAGGCCCTATTCTTACAATCTCTCCAAAAGTACCAATAAAATCATAGTTAGGTACATTTTGTCTAGTTCTGTAGGCCGCTAATTCTTCAATTGCCTCATTTAATCTGCCTTCAGGAGTGCTGCTATTTAACGGTAGAGCTCGTCTATCCCCACGTTCCATAAGTTGCTCTATGGTTCTTATATTCTCTTCTACCATTTCAGAAAATTCTGGAGACTTAGAATCTAGTTGAGAAGGCATTGCAAACATTTCTGTATACTTATCAAACTCCCCTAAATAATTAACTACTTTCCAAAAATCATCTCCAAATTGATATGTTTTTCTTACGAACTCTCCAACTTGTCCTTTAAACGGTTGTGTTAAAGTTCGTT
>UEXL01000115.1_pt1 | contig 17887 bp, 25 predicted proteins | sample 1796671 | NCBI WGS metagenome assembly UEXL01 (sample SAMEA4772471, study PRJEB27181) | metagenome | reverse complement strand
CATGCCAGGGCACATGAGTTAACTCATCCAGATATTAGCCCGCATGTGTGCAAGGCAATACGAGAGTTCCAAGCGGAACTTGATAAAAAATATGCTGTAAACTATGGGCGTCATTTAAAAGATCTGCAACGTATCCGCGACGAAGCTTTGGATAACGGGGCGTATTCGGCGGCCGTAGCGGCAGAAAAATCCAGAGGTCAAACCGGCGGGTTGTATGTGACTAAAACGGAAGTGAGACATGGTAGTATAGATCAAATGGACCGTGAACAGGTTGAAGCCGCCCTAGCGGAGTTGAAAAATCAATATGAGTCAGCCGTTGTTACCGTGGAACGAAAAAATAGCCCCGAGCAAATTGCGGAAGAAACGCAAAAGCGAGAGCCAGTTCTGGAATCAACTCAAGCGAGCCATTAAAAAGCACCACCCCAGTTGGAACCCGATTCGCCTTGAAAGCACAGCCTCCCTTGGTTTACCGGATGTCGTAGTTGCCGCTAACGGTAATTTTGCGATGTGGGAGTTAAAAGTTTGCACAGCGAATGCGGTTCGTATTTCTGCACATCAAATCGCGTTTGCTGAAACGCACAGCCAGTATCCCGTTTGGATGATAATCTGCTGCAATACGTCAAAAGGTGAAACGATCCGTGTTTACCACGCTCGCGACGTTATGGCCGTTTCTGAAATTGGTTTGCGTCATCCCCCGCAAATAGAGGTTACTCCCCCTGATTGGCTTCCCTTGTTTAATTTGCTTTCCCCATAAAAATCCCATACGATTAGGTTTCATTACTAACTATGAGGAAATATCATGCAAACAGCATTAAAAATTGCGGAAGTCGCCCAAGACTGCGAACTGATTGAGTTTAAAGTCGAATCGGCGGGTATTCTGAATCTCACAAAAACCATGCTCGACAAATCGATTATCGATGCCAATGCTAGTATTCGCCAGTTGGCTCGATTGTTTGGCGTCGAGTATGACGATCTTAAAGCCAATGATCGGATGAAAATCCCTTCGCTGCTTGAGGATGGTTCGGAGGCCACAGTGACGTTTTATAAAACGGCCCGCGGGGACCGCCGAATTTCTGTGCAAAAAATTAAACAGATCGCCGCGGTGGGGGATACTTTGCATTTGAACTGGGCACGGAATGCCGCGGGTGAGCTAATTTTAATCGTTAAGGGGGAAAATTATGAAAACTAGAATCCACGTTAATCAACATAATATCCGTGCAAATTTTAAAGGCGCGGACCTACCAGTTTTGACAGTCAAAACTTATAAAGAAAATCGAAAATGTAATAAAGTCGAAATCGATGGTCCTAGTACTATTGTATACAGTCCCGATAAACCGTTGTCCTGTGGTGCCAAGGTTTGGATTGAAACTGACGCAACCGTGCGCGAGGTGGCCTGATGTATTACATATCCAAAGTCGATCAAAATCTTGCCATATCGGTTATGGTTAAAACCCTGTCAAAATTCCGCGGTATAAACGGCGAAAAATATCATGTTAGGAATCGCCGCGACGTTGGAGCATGGGAGGCGGTCCCCATCTATGTATATGAAAAAGATAAACTAAACAAAACGGACGATACCGCCGTTTTTAACGTTTTCGGGAGTCGCTAATGTTTTTTGCTTTATCTAAATTTGAGAACGCATTGAAGCGCGATAAAACCGCGGGCGGTGTACAAACTAAGCCAGAATACCGGCATATCCATAATGGCGGGCGGCGATCTGAGATCCGGCGGATTTCGGACAACTGCCTGTACATGGTTCTCTGGGATGTCCCTCGCGACGATTTAACCGCCGCTGCGCGGGAATCGCACCTTAATATAAGCCAAATTGAGGTTTGCATATAAGAAAAGTATGCGTATATAATGACCGTGTCTTTTAAAGACACCCTTAAATTAAACACACTGGAGTGTAAAAAATGAACCAATCAGAAATGAACCGAGAATTTAGCCGCGTAGACAGTTTGAACGGAAGCTTGGCGGGACTATTGCAACAATTAAGTGAGGCTCAAACGCGCAAAGCCGATATCGTTCAAAATACGAACAATATGATTCTGCGAACTACAACGGCCGGATATTTACCGCATCATAATGACGCATATAAAGGCCCTTCTGAAAACGTTAGTGAGATTATCATTGAAGCCGATAAAGGTATGCCCACTTTGGTTACTGCTTTAAACCCAGTGGCAATGAATCAACTCGCGACTAAAGCCGGAATTGCAACGCGGGATTTTCGCCGCTTCCAAGATGAATACCCCGTCGAACTGGATAATCTAGTTAACGCGATCTTCCAAAAAGAACCCAATAATCGAATGATACGGGCGTACACTAGTGACACGGAAAATTATTTTCTAGGCCGTGCTTTTGTCAGTGACGCATTTAAAACTTTTGATAATTACGACCTTCTATCCGCCGCGCTCCCGCCATTATTAGAGAACGAATCGGCGGATTGGCGGGCCGTGCACGCGACAGTTACCGATCAAAAAATGTATATCCGTTTAAAGTCTGAATTGTTTACGGGTACGGGTGCCGCGGTAGGTGATGAAATGGCCGCGGGAATCGTTATATCGAATAGTGAGGTCGGTTTAGGTTCGATTTCTGTGGCCGAAATGGTTTGGACGTTGGCATGTCTCAACGGTATGCAAACTTCCAATATCCAAAGATCTTCCCATATTCAATCGGCTCGCGGGGAACAGTCGTTTGGTTTGTTGGCGGACGATACCAAGGTAAAAGATAACGAACTGACCGCGTTAAAAATGCGGGACTACGTTGCCGCGTATTCTAGCCGTGAAAACTTTGATGAAACCCTAACTAAGTTTAAAAACGCGGGCGCGGATGTAGTGCAATCGGATGCCCAAACCGCGGTTTCAAATTTAGGAACTGTTTTACAACTTACTAAATCTCAAACTTCCAGTGTGCTCGATGGGTTACTACAAACCGTCGGTCAATCCGGATATGCGGGAAATCCCATTTCCCGCGCCACGTTGGTTAACGCCGTTACGGCGGTCGCAAATAACTCTGAACCTGATTTAGTAGACGATTGGCATAAATTAGGCGGCCGTGTTTTGGACCTACCCTCACGCGATTGGAACCGCGTCGCGGCGGCGGCGTAAATGATGAGAGACGCGACAGTTAAAATTTTTTTGGTTTATATCGAAAATCAATTAATTCCCGCGCTTAGGGAGGCGGGCCAAAAAGAGACGGCGGCCGACGTTAAAACACTGCTAGAAATCGCAAAAAACACCCAGTCGTAAAATCGACGGGTAAACCACCAAAAAGGGCCTTATTGGCCCTTTTTTTATGCCTATTGTTTATATGCACATAAAACCCTTATAATGCACTAAGCGGCGGGATTGGCCCGCGGCATTATGTAAAGGCCCTATTATGGTTATTAAATTAAGGAAGCTTAAAAACGGCGAAATGTTTAAAAGAAAATCAGATTCTAAAATTGAATATATCCGCGGCGATTTTAACCGCGGAACCCGCGGAAATTACCCAGATTGTTATTCGTGTTTCGATTCAATGGATATCAACCGCGAAATCTTTTTGCACGGATCAACGCCGGTTTGGAGGATTAAAATGAAGTTATCAAAAGATCTAAATATCCATTGACCTCGATTATGGCCGCCCGTTTAAAACTTTTCAGAGAAATGAAACAAAAACACGGCGGATATATTACGGATGGTAATAATTGGGAAATTAGAACGTATCTGTCTGAAGGCGATGATCTTGACGTTTTATACGATGGGCAATTTCCGATTACTAAAAAAGATATTGAGACCGCGCTATCCCGCCGGAATCACCATAAAGTTTGGATTGAATCGGCCATAGATCGTTACGAATCAAAAAAAGATTATGAGGAAGAAACCGACGATACATATATCTATTATCGAGAGTATTTTGAAATGACGTTGGCAGCCGGAAAAGATGGTAACTAAAGGAGTATATAAAATGAAATTATTAGACACCGCCAATACCAATACCAAAATTGAAAAATCCCAGAAATCCAAAGCCGATATACGGGTAGCTAGTTTATCGCTATATCCCGACGATATTATCTGTCCGTCGCGGCACAATGCCGAATGTGCCAAGCCTTGTATTGTTGGATCTGGCCGCGGCTGCTTTGATTTTGTTATCGAATCCCGCCAAGCTAAAACCGATTGGTATCATTCAGATCGATTTTCTTTTTTGGCCCAATTGAAAAAAGAACTGAAGAATTTTGATCGACTATGCAAACGAACAGGTGTTGTTGGGTACGTTCGTTTGAACGTCTATTCAGACATTCCCTATGAACTCAAATCGAACGGTTCGATCCCGCAAGCGTTCCCAGATTTAAAATTTTACGATTACACGAAACGCGGGCACCGTTTAAAAAATCCGCCCGCCAATTATCAGTTGATGTTCAGTTATAGCGCGGCAGCCAAGTATAAAAAAACAAGTCGATCTGGCATTGAAAACTGACGCGCCGATTTCTGTAGTCTTTAACGGACCAATGCCGGATATCTTTTTGGGCCGTCGCGTCATTGACGGCGATAAAAGCGATATTAAGAACTTGGAACATCGTTCCCAGATCGTCGGTCTAAAGTTCAAACAAAACCGCATTAAACGAGTTGATCCGCTCCGTGATTCGGCTTTGATCATAACAACGGACGCCGCGGTCGCGTAGTCAATCCCGCTTCACTGGGCCGCTTATAGCGGCCCTTTTTTTGTCCGTTAAACCGGCCCGCGGACCGCGGGCGATGATCCCTATAGAGTTATCAACGGTTCATAGGCGGCGAACCAAGGCCCGCTGCCGCCGGTTTTTTCTCGCGAACTGGGTACCGCGGGACCAGATCCGCGGATCTGGGGCCTAGGGCCGTGGTCCGTAAAGCGTAAACACAACATGTAGTCCTCGAGGACCTGGCGAAACAACTCGCCCAGGTAGCGCGCCGCCGCTGAAAGGCCCGTGATCCGTGCTTCTAAACCAATCGTTCTATAATTAACTCAAATGAGAAAATTCTCATCTAACCGCGCACCACTACATATTGTGTTCGGGTCCCTAGGCCAATAGAGGCTAAACCAATCGTTCCAGAACCTAGGTTTTCGGTCCAAAATTCGGGGCGGGGATTTCCCTAGGCGGGTGCAAGGGCATGTTTCTCACGAACAATTGTGCAAAAAAAGTAATGAGTTTTGGTGCAAAATGCCGTTATAATACGTAACGATATTGTCCTATAATGTCTTATAAAAAGGAGGCTCAAGGGACCCTTGGCCGTAGACCCTGAAGAACAGCGCATGAAACTGGAGTTGAGACTCGCTCAACTTGATCGGATTGACGCATCTCATAATAATTTTATTCCATTTGTACGTAACATGTGGCCTGAGTTTATTGCAGGAAAGCATCATAAAATTATTTCTGAAAAATTAGAAAGGGTCGCAACCGGCGAGCTAAAACGTCTGATTATTAATATGCCTCCGCGGCACACGAAATCAGAGTTTGCTAGTTACTTATTTCCTGCGTGGATGATTGGCAAGAATCCTTCAATGAAAATCATACAAGCCACGCACACTACGGAACTTGCGGTAGGTTTTGGTCGCAAGGTAAAGAACCTTTTGGAGCGAGATGAATACTTGGAGATATTTCCTGATGCAAAACTTGCAGTTGATTCAAAAGCTTCGGGCCGGTGGGATACCGCTCGGGGTGGCATGTACTATGCTGTTGGGGTGGGCTCTAATCTTGCAGGTCGCGGTGCTGACTTGTGTATTATCGATGATCCTCATTCTGAGCAAACAGCTATGTCGAACGCTGGCTTCGATGATGCGTGGGATTGGTACACGGGTGGGCCGCGTCAACGTCTTCAACCAGGAGGATCGATCCATCGTGGTAATGACCCGTTGGTCTGAGAAGGATCTGACGGGTCAACTTACGCGAAGCATGGCCCGCGATCCTTTGGCTGATCAGTGGGAGATTGTTGAGTTTCCGATGGAGCTACCGTCTGGTGACGCTTGTTGGCCGGAGTATTGGAGCCAAGCGGACATGGTTGCGGTTAAGGCGTCTATTCCTGTTAGCAAGTGGAATGCTCAGTATCAGCAGAATCCGACGGGTGATGAGACGTCTATTTTAAAGCGGGAGTGGTGGAATCTTTGGGAAAAAGAGTCGGTTCCGGCGTTGGAGTACGTGATCCAAAGTTACGATACTGCTTTTAGTAAGAAGGAAACCGCGGACTACAGTGCGATTACAACGTGGGGTGTGTTCTTTCCAAACGAGTCAGGGACCCCTAACCTGATACTTTTGGACTCACTCAAAGGGCGATGGGACTTTCCTGAATTAAAAGCAAAGGCGTATGAGCTTTATAAGTTCTGGGACCCCGAAACAGTAATTATTGAAGCAAAGGCGACAGGTATGCCTTTAACGCATGAATTAAGAAACATGGGAATTCCTGTGGTAAACTTTACGCCTTCTAGGGGTAATGATAAAGTATCGCGTGTACACAGTGTAGCTCCGTTATTTGAAAGCGGTATGATATGGGCCCCCGATGAAACATGGGCCGAAGAGCTTATAGAAGAGTGTGCAGCCTTTCCAAATGGGGAGTATGACGACTTGGTAGATAGCACGACACAAGCGTTAATGCGTTACCGACAAGGAAACTTTGTTCAATTGCCTACCGACGATTGGGAAGATTCTGAACCACAACAGATACAGTATTACGGCTGAATACTATGCGATTAAATAAATTCTTTGCACTAAACACGCACTACATCAGGCAGGACGATGAAGAAGACGCTCTTGCGGGTAGTGGCGGTAGTTCTTCTGGAGGGGGTACTCGTGCCCCGTTAAATCTGTCTGTCGGACAGGTTCAATCCCAGATTGATCTTTTAAACGCGGAGCTACGCAGAAAGTATCCTGACTTAGACCCTAACAGCGATGAGCTACGTGTTCTTAAAGAGCAAGCTTATGCTGAGTTTTTAGAGCAGGTTCAAACCAATCCTGCGCTCAGTGTGTCAGAGGATGTTTTTGCCTCGGCCCTGACCATTCCTGTGGATCTGGCAAGATCGCAATATTATAATTTTGATTTTACAGGGAAAGATCGTTTGGGCCTAGAGTCTAGAACTCCCGCGATTATTGATCAAATTGGCTCGTACAACGATGGCAGCGTTTTTAAAGATCCTTCAGACAGAACGTTTCTGCCACCAATGTTAACACAAGAAGATATTCAAGCGACTACTCAGTTTGACACTTTGAACCCAAGCTATGCCGCTAGATTAGCCGATTACCTTCCTCCCGAGGAGCAACGTCTAACGTCTGTCTCACAGGACTCTCCCGCCTTCACGACAGCCGATTCGTTGCCCTCGACCCTTTTTGATTCAATAAATTTTCCGGCCCAAGAGATTACTCGTGGGACCCCTGTAGTGACTCGGGGCTTAACTGCTGATGGCTCACCGACCACGGCCATTACGATGGGTCAAAGCACGGCGGCTCCTTCGGGACCCGATATTGGTGAATTAACAACTTATGCACAGTTTCCGTCCACAGGGATGGGGATCAATCCTGACGGTACAGGAACCACGACGGTAGGTACTCAGGGTACCACGGGCAACATTGTAGCGACGGGCGCAGATGAGCTTATTCAATTTGACAGTCCGTTGGTTAGTCCAGTTGACCCTAACGTAGTGAACATAGGCACAGGGGTGGGCGGCACCAATACCACGGGAACTGTGGGGGTGGGCGGTTCTCCAGTGGCGGTGCCCATCATCACAGAGGAATACGAAGAAATTGTGCCAATTGCCGGTAATCCAATTACAGGTGTACCACCTACAAGAGATCGAACTCAAGCTGAAATCATACAAAATTTATTTAATACTTCTCAGACTAAAGATATTGCGGCCCAAAGGATAGGTGACTATGCCGCATCGATAGGTGGAATTACCGCCGAAAGCATTGCCTCCGCTGTAGCACCTATTCTTTCTGGAGAGATAGCATCACCTAATACGTTTGGTATAACCGGAGGCACGGGTTCCGCCGATACCGCAGCCGTTATGGATGCTGTCAACCGCTTTGGTTACGGTCGAGTTTATGGCGGCGAAAACCTCACAGGAGGGGGTTACGATCCTCTTACAGGCGGTAGTTCTACTTTTGGAAGCAGTAATCCTTCGTTTATCACAGAGAATCCATTGCCACGGCTTGTAGAAACAATGGAGTATAAACTGCCCCTGTCCCCCGCTGAACAACTAGCACAAAACAATGAACGACTGCAATATTTAAACACGCAAGAGGCTGCCATAGGCACAGGCCCATACACCGAACAAGAGGCCGCGATGCGTGGGCTAGACTTCGCCAAACGTCAGGGCATGACCTTGGATCAGGCTGGTGCAGGATTTGGTTTGGACGAAACAGGCGTAAGAGAACAAGCGGAGAAATTAGGTATTGACCTTGGGGCGTTAGGCTTTAAAGACGGAGGAGAGGTTCAAGAGTCCCGTCAATCGGCCCTCGACTCACGGTTCATGTCTCGTGCCGGATTAGGTAGCTTACAGGGAGAAAAACAATGAGTCCAGCAATAGCCGGTACTTTGGATCGAATTATGGCTCGGAGAAAGTAACTTATGGCTAATGGCGAAAGCATTACCCCGATGGTCGAAAGGGCCGTGGACATTTCAATCATCGATGATGTAGAAATTGCCGCTCCCGAAGCAACGGGTTTAGATGTCGATTCTTTGATGGGTGAGATTGAGATCATAGAAGAAGAAGATGGTGGCGTTGTAGTGGACTTTGATCCACAGGACGAGAACCCAATCGACGAGGGGGATTTTAACAGGAACCTTGCAGAAGAAATAGATCAAGGCACGTTGGGTGCTATATCTAATGATCTACAAGGTCAGTATGAAGGCAACAGAGAATCCCGCCATGAGTGGGAAAACACGTATTCCAAGGGCCTTGAGCTATTAGGTTTTAAGTACGAAGAGCGTACTCAACCGTTTAGAGGCGCAACAGGGGTAACACATCCTCTGCTGGCAGAAGCTGCTACTCAGTTCCAAGCACAAGCCTACAATGAACTTTTACCGCCGGACGGTCCTGTCCGTACAGTTGTTATGGGTGCGTTGACCAAAGAAAAAGAACAACAGTCTCAACGTGTCAAAGAGTTTATGAATTATTACATTACCGGCGTCATGGAAGAATTTACGCCGGAGTTTGATCAGATGTTGTTTTACCTCCCTTTGGCGGGATCGACGTTCAAGAAAGTGTACTACGATGCGGCATTAGATCGTCCGGTTAGTACTTTTGTTCCTGCTGAAAACCTAGTTGTTCCGTATGAAACGACTAGCTTAGAAACTTGTCCCATTATCACGCATGTGGTTCCGATTTCCGCTAATGACTTGCGAAAGCAACAAGTCTCGGGTTTTTATAGCGATGTAAGCTTAGAAGCGCAGCAACCAGCAAGTAATGAAGTCCAAGGTGAGATTAACAAGATCGATGGCGTTGATCCGTCGTCCACGGTTAACTATGACGTTAATTTGTTGGAATTCCATGTAGAGCTTGACTTAGAGGGCTTCGAGGACCGTGATGATAGCGGCGAGGAAACAGGCATTAAACTGCCGTACATTGTTACTATCAGCGAAGAAAAAGGCACGGTATTAGCCATTCGTCGCAACTATAAAGAAGATGACCCCAACAAGACCAAGATTGCTTACTTTGTTCACTATAAGTTTTTACCTGGGTTTGGCTTTTATGGGTTGGGTTTAATACACACCATTGGTGGTTTGTCCCGCACGGCGACAGCGGCACTTCGTCAGTTGATCGATGCAGGAACCTTGTCGAATCTTCCAGCAGGATTCAAAGCCCGCGGCCTACGGGTCAGAGACGATGCAGACCCTTTACAACCTGGTGAATTTAGAGACGTAGATGCCCCAGGCGGTGCAATACGGGACAGTTTGATGCCTTTACCGTTTAAAGGGCCTGATGGTACGTTGTTTCAGTTGCTAGGGTTTGTGGTTGATGCGGCACAGCGTTTTGCAACGATTACCGATATGAAAGTAGGGGATGGTAATCAAGGTGCAGCAGTAGGTACAACGGTGGCTATGCTAGAGCAGGGTGCGAGAGTGATGAGCGCGGTACACAAGCGTTTACACTATGCCATGCGAAAAGAATTTAAGATTCTCGCTAGAGTTATGCATGAGTTTTTACCGCAGGAATATCCTTATTCTGTTGCAGGTGGTGACCAGAATATCATGGCGGCAGACTTTGACGACAGAATAGACGTAGTTCCTGTGTCAAACCCTAATATTTTCTCACAAGCGCAACGTATTGCTTTGGCGCAATCTCAGTTACAACTAGCGTCTCAGGCTCCTGAACTACACAACACGCAAGAAGCTTATCGTCGCATGTACGAAGCGTTAGGTGTTCGTGATATTGATAGCATTTTAAAGGCTCCCGAGGTTGAAGAGCCAATGCCCAAGGACCCTGCACAAGAGAATGTGGACGCTCTTAATGATGTTGGCTTACAAGCTTTTGAGGGACAAGACCATGACGCCCATATTATGGCGCATTTAACGTTTATGGCCGGTGGTTTAGTCCAACAAATGCCCAATGTAGTGATGGCTTTGCAAAAGCACGTACTAGAACACGTTAAATTAAAAGCCAGAGAGCAAGCAGCGGTCCAGTTTATGCAGCAAAATCAAGGACAACCACCTACAGAAGACCAAATGTTGCAGGTAGAAGCCCTTGTAGCGCAAATTATTGCTCAAGAAATGACCGCAGTACGCGCATTAAGTCAGCAAATAGCAGGAGGCGGCGAGGAGGCTGGCCCAGATCCATTAATTATGCTTAAACAGCAAGAGGTGGATCAAAAAGGTCAGAAAACGCAAGCAGATATAGCTAATGATCAGCAAAAACTAGCTTTAGAGCAAGAAAAAATGCTAGAAAGAAGCCGTCAATTCGACGATAGGCTAGAATCGCAGGAAGGTCAGACGGCAGCACGAATTAATGCGTCAAATGAGCGCGAAATGATGAGACTACGACAAAAAGAAGGAGAAACACCATGAAGAGAACAGTAAGAACGAACGGCGCACCGCCACCGAAGACTCCGACCGCTTCTAAATTTGAAGAAATACAAGATCAGGGTCGCGTTCCTTTTAGTGACTATAAAGAAATACCTACGCCAAACACGGAGAAAGGTACGGTAACTACCGGAACGTGCCGAGGCATGGGTGCTATGCTTCGCGGTGGTAAGTTTACCATTAACTAATGGCGGCTAATGACGAAGACGAAGATCTTTTACTAGCTGACGGTCTTGATGCTGCTTTTATAGGTACGGGAGAACGTTGCGGCCAGCCCAACATTGCTATTTACGACAAAGACAAGTGTATAAATATACTTGCAGAAAATATGTCCTACGAAGAAGCTGTGGAGTATTTTAATTTTAATATTGCGGGCGCATGGGTAGGGGAACAAACCCCCTATTTTTGTAGACCTAGAGGAAAAATACCTATGCCTTTAAAAAAAGGTAGTGCTAAAAAAACAGTCAGTAGTAATGTAAAAAAATTGAGAGGCGAAGGGTATCCGCAGAAGCAAGCGGTTGCTATTGCTTTAAACAACGCCGGTAAAAGCCGACGCAAAAAGAGAGGTTCCACATGAAACATTACGTTTTGTTAGGAGTAATACTGTTTAGTGGCTGTACTTCAGTTCAGCAGGTCATGGACAACAAGGATTTATATTGTAATCAGTTGTATAAAGGCATGAGAGCGGTAGGTCGTTCTGCCCTGTCCGCTACCACAGGAGTGGTTGTGAGAGACGTATGCGATACCATCGATGGCATCATAGCCGAGGAGCAGATGCCTTCCGATAAGGTAGGCGCGTGATGAAATTAGGGGGCTTGCTCAAGTCTCTAGCCCCTAACATTGCCTCGGCGGCGGGTGGGGGCCGTTGGCGGGTATGGCTGTTAAAATGGTAGCGGCAAAGTTAAGCTTGCCCGAATCTACCACAGCTAACGAAATCGAAGACCTCATTGAAAGAGAGCCAGACAAAGCCGTTCTTGTTAAGCAAGCGGACGAGGATTTTAAACTTAAAATCAGGGAGATGGAGATAGATCTTGAGTCTTTTAAGACAGAGGTCGAAGACCGGAAAGATGCAAGGGCAGCCTTTGCTACAGACCTAACTCCTAAACTTTTTTCCGTGCTAACGCTTATTCTCTACGGAGCTTTTGTTCTTATGGTAACGATGCTCCTCACGATCAGAATGATGAAACGATTATTTCTTTAGTTTTAGGGCAGTTATCGGGCATTCTTGGAACGGCAGCGGCTTTTTACTACGGCGGGTCGAGTGGAAAAAAATAAGATGTATGATTTAATTGAACAATTAAAACGCCATGAGGGCGTTGTTAAGACCAATGACCGTCACGTAATCTACAAGTGCCCTGCAGGTTTCTATACGCTCGGTATAGGCCGCAATGTGGACGCTAACGGCGGCATTGGGCTTTCTGACGAAGAAGTAGAGCATTTGCTCGAAAACGACATTATCCGCACGATTAAAGAACTAACCCGAGAGTATGAGTGGTTTCGAGAGCTATCTGACGGGGCTCGACGAGATGCGATCATCAATATGCACTTTAACTTGGGTGGTCCTAAGTTTGGTACTTTAAAAAGCTATTGGGTACATGGCTAAAAGTTTATACGACCTCGCTGCTACCGAGTTTTTAAATTCAAGGTGGGCCAAGCAAGTGAAGGGCCGGTCAATCGAAGTTACTAATCAAATAAAAACGGATAAATACGATGTCTGATCCTTATCTTTTTAATTGCACGATTGTAAAAATCATTGATGGAGATACGATTGATGTCGATGTTGATTTGGGTTTTGGTTGCTGGGTTCGTGGTTCTTCTGGGCGCATCCGTCTTTTCGGAATCGATTGCGAGGAGTCTCGCACTAGAGATTTGGAAGAAAAAAAATATGGACTACTTGCGAAAGCGTTCGTTCAAGAGTTCCTGCCAATCGGATCGCAAGCAATCCTAAAAACGCACGAGAAGGGCAAATATGGTCGCTATCTTGGAGACTTTCAGGCCAATGGATTATGGCTATGCGCCAGTTTGCTGGCTCATCACCACGCAGTACCGTATCACGGCCAAAGTAAGCAAGAAATTATTGCCGCACATCTAGAGAACAGGAGGAAGATAGTATAAGATAGTGTCTAATTTAATAAGGAAATATAAGAATGGATTTTATTAAATTAGTACAGTTTCTACAAAAAACAATTCGTGAACGCAGACAAAGCATTCGCGAAGTGTTGGAAAGTAACAGCATCCAAAACATGGAACAATACCAGCACTTGATGGGTGAATTGGCTGCGTTATTTTATATAGAACAGGAACTCTCGGGCCTACTTGAAAAACAGGAGCAATTCAATGACTGACAGTGTGATTATTACCCCACAGGGTGTAGGAGCCAAATCGGCCACTATGCCCAATATAGAGCAAGCTTATGTTGAACCAGATGATCGCGTTCTGGACCCTTCCACGCTTAGTGCCTCTTTAATAGATAGAATGCCTTCCCCGACGGGTTGGCGAATGTTGGTGCTGCCCTATCGGGGAAAAGCCATGACGTCAGGTGGGATCGCAATAACTAAGTCCACGCTAGATGAAAATCAAATTCAAACTGTCGTGGGGTATGTTTTAAAGCAAGGTCCGTTAGCTTACGGCGACAAGGACAAATTTCCAGAAGGGGCGTGGTGTAAAGAAAAAGATTGGGTTGTGTTTCCTCGTTACGCGGGTTCTCGTTTTAAAATTGAGGGTGGAGAAGTTCGTATCTTAAATGATGACGAAGTCATTGCCACTATTATGGACCCAGACGACATACTTAGTTATTGAGGATAAAAACATGGCGCAAGAAAAAAGTAATACCCACGAGCAAGATGATGGTCAAGTTGCATTAGACTTTCAAGATTATGAAGAAACTACCGTAACGTTGCCTTCTGCGGACGAGGAAAAAAAGGAACAAACAGATGTTGTTGTGGAAGAAGACGTTGTAGCGGAAGAAGCATCTGACAAAAATGCTGGTTCTGACGATGAATTAGCAGATGTTTCTCAAAACGTTAAAAAAAGAATAGACCGTTTAACTAAAAAAATGCGAGAGGCCGAACGGCGAGAGCAAGAAGCTATAAACTACGCTAAAAATGTTCAAACAGAAGCACAACAATTAAAGTCTAAGCTTGAAACAGTGGATCAAGGCTATATGAGCGAGTACGGTAATCGCTTAAATATAGAACAAAAACAAGCAGAAGCTGCCATAAAAGAAGCTTTAGATAGGGGTGATTCGGAGGCGGTTGTACAAGGCCAAAGAAAATTGACGGAGCTTGCTGTTTCCGCGGATAGATACAATAACATCCAACGATCTAGAGAAAAACCGCAGCAAGAAGAAGTCTCCAATGTTCAACAGGAAGTTCAACAGCCACAGGCGCAACAGGCTCCTGTAGCACCCGACCCGAAAGCTGAAAAATGGGCGTCTGAAAACGAATGGTTTGGGAAAGACGAAGCCATGACGTTTGCGGCTTTTGGTATACACAAACGAATGGTAGAAGAAGAAGGATTTGACCCGAAAGGCGATGAATACTATGATGAGTTAGATTCTCGCATTCGGGGTAAGTTCCCGCAAGAGTTTGATAACGGTTCTGGCAAACGACCCGTCCAAAATGTCGCCGGAAACTCCCGCAGTAGAAGTAAGGTTGGACGCAAAACGCAAGTAAAACTCACCCAAAGCCAAGTCGCTATTGCGAAAAAACTTGGGGTGCCACTAGAAGAATACGCGAAGTACGTTAAAACTTAGGAGAATATGATGTCATCGACTAAAAAAGGGTTTGAGGGCACCAGAACTCCTCGCGCTACAGAGACTAGAGACAAGACTTTAAGGCGAAAGCCTTGGGCCCCCTCTTCTAGTTTAGATGCACCACCTGCACCCGAAGGGTACAAACATCGGTGGATACGTTCAGAAGCTCGTGGCTTTCAAGACACGAAAAATGTTTCTGCACGATTAAGAGAAGGTTACGAGTTAGTTCGCCCTGATCAGTATCCTGACTTTGAAGCTCCGGTAATTGATTCAGGTAAATACGAAGGTGTAATAGGGGTAGGTGGGCTTATGCTTGCTAAAATTCCTTTAGAAACTGTTGCAGAGCGCAATGCCTACTACAATGGCCGCGCCAAAGATTTACAAGAAGCAGTGGACCAAGAATTACAGCGAGAAAATGCCCACAATAGTATGACGATTAGCAAGCCTGATCGTCAATCTCGTGTAAACTTTGGTGGTCCTCGTAACGAGTGACCTTTTTAAGGAGAAGAACTAATGGCAAATCAAGAAACAGCCTATGGTCTACGTCCTATTGGTTTGGTGGGAAGCGGTGCTAACTCTACGGGTATTACTGAGTATGAAATAGCTACGAACAACACTAATCCTATTTTTAATGGTGAAATTGTTGTGCCATTAGCTTCAGGATTTATAGATCAGGCAGGTGCTACTAACGGTGGCACAACTCAAGCACTAGGAGTTTTAACTGGTGTTTTATATCACGATTCGGTCCAAAAGAAGCCTGTGTGGATTAATTACTGGCCTGGATCAAACGGTGTAAGCGTAGACACAAACCATCCTGTCCGTGCTTATGTTGCAGATAACCCTAATCAGCTATTCCAAATAGCTTCCGATGCCAGCACAACAGATCGAGCAACGGCTCAAGGTCTTGTTTTTGCTAACACGGATCTAGGTACTTCTGCCCGTACAGGATCTACCGATACGGGTTCATCTACTTCACAAATGAGTGTGGCAAATGCAGCAGCGACTGCTACGTTACCACTACGCATTGTTGGAATTGTAGATGATGTTGCAAACAGCGACTACACTGCGGCGGGTATCCCGTTTATAGTGCGGTTAAATGCTCACTTTAACGCCGGTACACGTAGTTTTGATTCACAAACTACTGCCGACTCAACCGGACTTAACTAAGGAGGCCGACGATGACTATTTCTAGAGCGCAACTAGCCAAAGAACTAGAACCTGGCCTGAATGCCTTATTTGGGTTGGAATACGACAGATACGAAAACGAAGCCGCAGAAATTTTTGACTCAGAAGGTTCCGATAGGGCTTTTGAGGAAGAAGTGATGCTATCTGGTTTTGGAACTGCCCCTGTTAAAAGTGAAGGTAGTGCAATTAACTTTGATGACGCGCAAGAAACATATACTGCTCGTTATACAATGGAAACAATTGCTCTTGCTTTCTCTATTACAGAAGAAGCGGTGGAAGATAATCTATATGATCGTCTTGCTTCCAGATACACTCGTGCTTTGGCACGATCTATGGCACAAACCAAGCAAATTAAAGGTGCTTCGGTTCTAAACAATGCTTTCCTTACAACATCGCCAATAGGTGATGGAGCCGCATTGTGTAGCGCAGCGCACCCAAGCTTGTCTGGTAATCAAACTAACTTGTTGGCGGTCCCAGCGGATCTTAATGAGACATCTCTTGAAGATATTCTTATTCAAATCGCGGGCTTTACTGACGAGAGAGGCTTAAAAATAGCTGTTCGTGGAACTAAGCTAATGATTCCTAAAGAACTTCAGTTTATTGCTGAAAGGATCATTAACTCTAATCTGCAATCAGGTACAGCCGATAATAACATTAACGCAATGAAATCAATGGGAATGCTTCCAGAAGGAGCGGCCGTAAACCACTTCTTCACTGATGCCGATGCGTATTTTGTTAAGACAGACTGTCCTAACGGCTTCAAACTCTTCAACCGCACTCCGCTTAAAACAGCGATGGAAGGAGATTTTGATACAGGTAACATGCGATTCAAGGCTCGTGAAAGATACGCTTTTGGCGTTTCTGATTGGCGTTGTGTCTTTGGTACCCCAGGCGCATAAGCAACATTGTTGCTGTACAAAAAAGAAGGGCGGCAATGTTGTCGCCCTTTTTTTTTATTGGTTTATACTGATAACGTTACCTGACTATTGCATCCCGCAATAGACACTTGCCACGACAGGAGAACACTACATGGCTACTCATTTTAAAGGCCCGATTCTTTACTCAAACGCCCGTGCGGGTCTTAGTGACCTAGCCATAGGGATAAACCCTGATCAACAAGTTCTTTGGGACGACTTTAACAAAGAACTAGACACTGCTTTTACCATAGTAAAAGATACCTCTGCTGACGTTTCTATTGGAGCAGACACTTTGAATGGTGTTCTCAACATTACATCACAGGCGACTACGGACAACAGCGGCGGATCGATACAAGCCAATGAAATCTTCCAACTTCCGGCCACGCAAGGTCAAAAAGTTTGGTTTGAAGCTCGTTATTTTGTTAACAGCACTGCTGGTAGCGGAGCGGGTCAAATGGATACGTTTGTCGGTATGACAGAAAACTTTGTCACAAACCCTGAAAACGGTTTGGATCGAGCAAATCGCATTGGTTTTCAAATGACAGATGGCGCGGCTACTTTAAAAGTAGTAAGCGGAACTACAGGTCCTCTTCTAAACGAATTTTCTTTGCCTACTAAGTACAACGTAGCAGATGGAACATATCAAACAGTCGGTTTTACTTTGACCAAAGGTAAAGCGGTTGGTGGCACTAATGTTCTTGAGTTCTTTGTAAACAGAGAATTAGTTCACACTATAACGGACATTATAACAAGTGATCTAATTACACCGGCTGCGGTTTCCATGAGTGGCGATGCTACGGGAACAAAAAGTATGAGCATAGATTACATACTTGCCGCGCAAGATCGTGTGACATACTAAGTATGGCTACGGTTAAGCGCAAACGAGCGCGGACAGAAGATGGGGCGTTTAGGGGCGATGACCCCTCTACGCCTGACATTAATGAAGCTTGGGAGGAAGAAACCGTGGCAACAACTAAAGCTCCGGCAAAAAGACAGCCTAAAAAGCCCCT
>UEXL01000356.1_pt1 | contig 17926 bp, 29 predicted proteins | sample 1796671 | NCBI WGS metagenome assembly UEXL01 (sample SAMEA4772471, study PRJEB27181) | metagenome | reverse complement strand
CATATCGAGTCAAATATTAATTGTGGCTCGCTATCTGTATCGGTGGCCTTGTGTTGTTCTTCAAGCATTCGCAATAAATTCTTTTTAACAATTTCGTCTGATGTCATTTTCTTAATTGATACAACCTTTGCTTGCTTGTTTTTCCGTCTGATCTTTCTTTCCATTACGCCACCTCCATTGGGCTAAGTATTGAAAGAGGTGCAGTATATTTGTCTTGCCGATTTCTATATCTGCGGTCGTTCTGTTGATCTTGGTTATAGTAGCCTCGTGTACTCCGTCTCTAGCGTTGCATAAAACTACATCACCTACCTCAAAATTCTTAAAGCGTTTAAGGTAAGTTCTGCTTTTAATTCCTTTCTTTTTCTTGATAGCATTGATAACTGTTTCCATTTCATCATTGCTTGAGATTTCATTTATTAGATTGATTAACTGTTCCATTACGCTACCTCCAATTGTAGATTTAATTTATTGATGGCGGTTTCAAATTCTGAACCTGATAACCTTATTGAATGATCGGGATTAATCCAATTCAGATGTTTCCCTGTAGTTTGTCCCCAAACATTTTCGCGGATAAATTCTTCGCCTTCGTAGGTGTGCACTGCTATTAATGTTTCATAACTAAAATAATAATCATTGCCGTAGTTATCTGTAAAAGCCTGGGTATGGCTTCCGTAATTATCTGAACTGTAGTTTCCGTAGTTCCATTTTCTTATTTTCATTTCGTTCTCCGTTTGTTAATAAAAAGGCCTAAACCTTGTAGTTATCCTATACTATATATCCCATATATGCAACATAAATTTATTACTTTGTTTATAATGTTTTTACTGTGGCTCAACCTGAAAAATTATTTTGGCAACAAGTAAGAAAAAACCTTACTGCGTTTTCTTGGATTAGGCTGGAGTCTAGGGTTAATCATGGCATACCTGACGTTTTAGGCACTACAGAAGAGGGTATTTATTTTACTGTTGAACTTAAAGTAAGCAAAAGTAATAAAGTTAATCTCTCCGCATCAAATCGCCTACCATGAAGAGCGAAAGAAAGCCCCCGCTTTTATCTTGGTCAAGTCCCTCTTGAAGGATAGTCCTAGAAAATATGGCGTTCATCTGTATGCGCCTGAACAAGTACGAGAATTGGCTGTCCATGGTCTGTCGTTGCTTCCCCTTTATCGGTCGTCCCCCGCCGATTGGCCTTTGGTTCAAGAACAATTAGCGTTGATCGTTCGACAAAGAACCAAAGGCCAATCGGCGGGGTAGCTTGCTTGCTTGTTTGTTCTGCCTGATTACCAGACGGCCTGGGATCCAGGAGGCTCGGCCTTCGGCCTCCCAAGCAAGCCCTTGAAAGGTATATGGTAAGCACCTTTCAAGGGCTTGCTTGCTTGTTTGTTCTGACTGATGACCGTCTGGCCTGGGATCCGTCTGGCCTGGGAAACAAAACATAGTAGTTGGAAACCCTTTAGATATAAGGGTTTAAGAGGCTTGCTTGTTTGTTCTGGCTGAAACGCCAGTTACCTGGGCTGGGACGGCGTAGCCAGGTAAAGATGCTGGGCATAAAAAAAGGGCGCAAGCTGGTAGCTCACGCCCTCCACTCTAGGAGAAGTGTTTAACAAATCTTAAACCCGCCCGAATGCTTGACAAAATTAACGAAGTCTCTAACGTTCTCTTCATCAAACGGATAGTCCTCGCTTTCTTTGTCTTGTACTTTTCTTTCTACTTCGTACTTGGCAACTGAGCCAATCTTCAAAAGAAATTCCAAACGCTCGACAATGACCGCACATTGCTCTGCGTCAATCTCATGTCCGTCATTGTAGTGACCAGCTTGCAGATCGTCTGTTGTCATTGTGTCGCCACAAGCCAAACAAACATAATCCCAAAGAGGTCGCCAATGCCAAACATTGTTTCTAAAATAAACCCCTGGATTTTCTGCCTCCCATTGCAGACAACCTTCAAAGTATTTATCTTTTTGCTCATCAGTTGCCTTATCCCAATCAGGCATGATTGGTCTTTGTGACTTTAGTTCAGGGTTAATCCCATATACATCCATTCCCATAATATTCTCCCAAAGTTTAGCTTCTTTGTTAAAATAATTAGCTTCCTTCTATTGTTAATATTCCAAAATGTAGCTAGTTCGGGTATGGTACCTTCCTATCCCTAATTCCTCCTTCACCTACGTCGACTGTTGTCTTCTGGATTTTATAAAGGCTCATCCTCTAACTACACATATACATTCTATACAATTTATCCCATACAAGCAAGCACAACGGCTAACCAATTTTAAAGGCCAATAAACAAATTGGTTAGCCGTTGTGCTTGCTTGCTTGTTTGTTCTGACTGACCAGACGCGGGGGGAACTCCAGCCAGACGGATCTGATGTGGGCAAATAAAAAAAGGGCGACTGATGTCGCCCTCTCTTGTTTTGGTTGGTTACTCTTCACGATGCTTGTAGTAACTGTTTAAACTGTAATCGCTCCAAAGCTGTTCGACCACAGAACCAACGAGGACTTCTCCATACTGACTGACTGCTGTCTGCATCACTCTGTCGAAAACCTCTTCGATTGTTTCACATTGCAGGTGGCACTCGACCTCCTGCTCTATTTCCATTAGCACATCTTTAGTACTCATGATCTTCTCCTATAGTTTCTAAAATTAGCGGCAATCTCTATGAGAGTAGCCGAACACATACCAAACAAGACACCGAGTAAAAATACCAAAGTGAATTGAATGAAATATCCGTAAGTATCTGCGTAAAAGAACGCAAGACCTAATGACGAGGGCAAAGCCATACTATATACAACTATGCGACTCATGATAATAACCCCTGTTCTTGCATCACGATTGCCCCATGCTCTGCCTCATGATCTTCTAGTAGAGGTGTGTCTTCTTGTATCTGCCCATTGGCAACCACAACAACACCATTAATGACAAGGCTCGTGCAGTTAGGCTCTATCGCCTTAGCTACTTCGAACCCATTGTTATTAAACATACTTATTTTTAATTTCATTGTTTTCTCCTAAAGTTATTAATGAATAAGTAAGTACATATTAAACAATCGTATGCAATAAGTCTATAAGATACACGCATAAATATCCCATATAGTCAACTCTTTTACGCGTGTGTGTCCGCCTTGGCTCGCTCCGCTCGCCTCCGCTCGTAGGGGGGGATAGGGTATAGAATGAATCCGATAGAATATTAACGGAAAACAAGCGAAGCTCATTAATATCTATTGGAATGAATCTATACCCTATCCCCCCCTACGAGCGGAGCGAGTGGGTTGTATATAAGAGAAGAAAATAGACATGGAGAGAATACCCAGAAACTTTGACAAATGAGCTTACCCCCTTCATCATAGGAAACATCGAAAACGATTTGGCCACAAAAAATTTTAAAATTTCAAAATATTTGGCATGGAAAATCCTGACATAAACCTAGAGCGGTTAGCCGAGCAGTATCCTGAAGCTACCAGAGAACTGTTGGAACTGACTGAAGCACTAAATTCCAAACAGCTACAGCGTGAAGGACAAGAAAGCTTTTTTGACCTATATCAATCACATGTGGCCAGACTTCGTAGAAGGCAGGCATCACCAGATATTTGCAGAAAAACTAGAACAAGTAGCACAAGGCAAATGTAAACGTCTGATAGTGAACATGCCACCAAGACATACTAAGTCTGAATTTGCTTCTACTTTCTTTCCATCGTGGGTCTTGGGCCGTAATCCTAAGTTGAAGGTCATGCAGATAACACACCGCAGAACTAGCGTTTCGTTTTGGTAGAAAGGTCAGGGACATAATAGATTCCGAGCTGTATCAAGATGTTTTCCTGGCGTTAGCTAAAAGCGGATAGTAAATCAGCAGGAAGGTGGGAAACCAATGGCGGAGGCGAAGCTTTCTATTCTGGTATTGGCGGTGCGGTAACAGGACGTGGTGCAGATCTATTAGTATTAGATGATATTCACTCAGAGCAAGATGCCCTTTCACCAACGGCCTTGGACAATGCTTGGGAATACTACAGTTCTGGTCCCCGACAAAGGCTACAGCCAGGCGGAGCTATCGTTATTGTAATGACACGATGGTCGATCAAGGACTTAACAGGCAGATTACTAAGCAAACAAGGTGAAGATCATGCAGATCAGTGGGAAGTCGTAGAATTTCCTGCAATCTTTCCTGATAGTCAAAAACCTTTATGGCCTGAATATTGGAAGATAGAAGAATTAGAAGGGGTCAAAGCTTCTATTCCTGTAAGCAAATGGGAAGCACAGTGGATGCAAAACCCAACATCAGAAGAAGGAGCGATACTAAAACGTGAATGGTGGCAAAAATGGGAACACGATGAAGTGCCAGAAATGCAATACGTGATCCAGTCGTACGACACAGCTTACACCAAGAAAGAAACGTCTGACTTCTCTGCTATTACGACATGGTGCGTGTTCTATCCTGATCCTAACTCTATGCGGCCAGCTTTGCTGTTGCTAGATGTTAAGAAAGGTCGATGGGATTTTCCTACGTTGAAGAGAGAAGCCTATAAACAATTTGAATATTGGGACCCAGACACAGTAATCGTAGAAGCCAAGGCCAGTGGTCTACCGCTCACGGACGAATTACGTCAGTCAGGTATTCCTGTGGTCAACTACTCACCTGGCAAAGGACAAGATAAAATCGCAAGGGTAAATGCCGTTGCGCCAATGCTGGAATCAGGTATGGTATACGTACCAGATACACGTTGGGCGGACGAATTAGTAGAAGAATGTGCGGCGTTTCCTTTTGGAGACCACGACGACTTGGTAGACTCAACTACACAAGCACTAATGCGTTATCGACAGGGCGGATTTATTGGTTTAGAATCGGACGATGATCTGCAGGATAATCAACCGAGACGGATCAGAGAATATTATTAGGAGACTATAATGGCTGACAAAGGCGAAAAGATAAAGGACCAAGGATTTGTTCCTTATGCAAAACAATCCAACATGACAACTTCTAAGAAGCCTTCACCTGGAGCAGGTAAAGGTAAAAGTCGTGGCGGCGGTGATTCACTGAGAGGCACAAAGTTTACAGGCGTTTACTAAATGAAAGTCAAAGCACCTAAAGGCTATCACTGGATGAAGCAAAAGAATGGTAGCTTTAAACTGATGAAGCACACAGGCAAGTTTACTCCTCATAAAGGAGCGACTATGAATGCAAACTTTGCAATTCAAAAAGCACACAAAAAGTAAATGGCAGAAAACAACAAACCAACCAACATAGAAAGGTTGTCAGATCTTATTGATCTGGAAGTACAAGACGGTACAGAGGTTCAGATTGAAGAACCTATGCAAATGGGTGATGGAGACATCTCTGTTGAGCTATCAGAAGAAGGCGCACAGATTGATTTCTTTCCTGATGCAGAACAAGCAATAGACACCACACCATTTGATGCGAATTTAGCGGAGTACATTGACGAAGGCGAGCTAGGACGAATTGCTTTTCAGTTAGTCACTGATTATGAAGAAGATAAAGCAAGTCGCCACGATTGGGAAGATGCTTATGTAAAAGGACTAGATCTACTTGGCTTCAAATATGAAGATAGAGATAGACCTTTCCCAGGAGCATCAGGCGTAACGCATCCTATGCTCGCTGAATCCGTGACCCAATTCCAAGCGCAGGCTTTTAAGGAGCTATTACCTAGTAAAGGACCCGTAAAAACAAGGGTTATGGGCAATGAAACCCCTGAAACTGAAGATCAGGCAAGAAGGGTAGAAGAGTTCATGAACTACCAAATAACTACGGTTATGGAGGAATATACCCCTGAAATGGACCAATTATTGTTCTATTTGCCGTTAGCGGGTACTGCATTCAAGAAAGTTTATTACGATGTAAACAAACAAAGAGCGGTTAGTACGTTCGTTCCTGTAGAAGATTTAGTTGTTCCGTACACAGCCAGTGACCTAGAGACTTGTGAGAGAGTAACGCATGTAGTCAAGATGAGCTACAACGAAATCAGAACACAACAGCTCGCAGGATTTTACAGAGACATACCACTACAACCTGCTGAGACTAATATAGGCAGCAGTGACACCATAGACAAAGAAGATGAACTAGAAGGATTGAGCGCTACCACCAACGACATGATGTATGAGTTGTTGGAATGTCACGTATCCATGGACATACCAGGCTTTGAAGATGAAGACGGATACCACTTACCTTTTATCATTACAATAGACAGAGCATCTAATGCTGTTTTATCGATCAGAAGGAACTATAACCCTAACGATCCACTCAGAACAAAGATACAGTATTTTGTACACTACAAGTTTCTCCCTGGCCTTGGGTTCTATGGGTTCGGCTTAATACACATGATTGGCGGTTTGTCTCGAACCGCGACTGGAGCCCTACGACAATTGATCGATGCAGGTACGCTGGCGAATCTACCTGCTGGGTTCAAGGCCAGGGGACTTAGAATCAGGGACGACGAGACTCCACTAGAACCAGGAGAGTTCAGAGACGTAGACGCACCTGGCGGAGCACTAAGAGATTCACTGATACCATTACCTTATAAAGAACCATCGGCGACATTACTACAGCTGTTAGGATTCTGTGTAGAAGCAGGACAAAGATTTGCATCGATTACTAATCTACAGATGGGAGAAGGTAATCAAGAGATGCCAGTAGGCACGACTATGGCTTTGCTAGAGCAAGGTACAAGAGTCATGTCCGCAGTACACAAAAGATTACACTACGCACAGAAAACAGAGTTTAAGATTTTAAGCAGATTATACGCAGAGTATTTACCTCCTGTTTATCCATACCAAGTTATCGGTGGCGATCAGCAAATTAAACAAACTGACTTTGACAATAGGGTTGATGTTATACCTGTCAGTGATCCTAACTTCTTCTCAATGAGTCAACGTATTACATTGGCACAACAAGAACTACAGTTGGTACAAAGCAACCCTGAAATACACAACATCAAGGAAGCCTACAGAAGAATGTATCAAGCATTAGGAACTGAGAATATCGAAGCATTGTTTGCTCCAGATCCACCACCACCCGTTCCAATGGATCCAGCAAGTGAGAACAGTGCCGCATTAATGGGTGCACCTCTCATGGCATTCCCTGATCAAGCGCATCAGATACATATAGAGGTGCATCTTACTTTCTTAGAGTCAGGTGCTGGTATGACTAACCCAGCGACAATACCGCTTATGGTATCGCACATATTCCAACACATATCACTAGAAGCACAGAATCAAGCCGATGCACAAATGCCAGAACAACAACCGCCTATGCAACAACAGATACCAGGCATGCAACAAGGCGGAATGATGATGCCACCTCCACCACCTAACCCTGCAAAAGAAGCTTTGAAGGCTCAGTTAGAATTAGAATTGATGCAGCAAGTTATGCCTAGAATAGAAGAAATACTATCTCCTGGTGATGATGGCGTTGTAACCTTGAAACAACAAGAGCTTGCAATACGTGCAAAAGAAAATGAAGATGATAAGATGATCGCAGAGGAAAGGATCAAACTAGACAAAGCTAAGCTTAGACAGAAAGATCAATCCGAAGAAGAAAAGTTAAAATCTCAAGAAGACATAGCAGCAATGAAAGTTGGTGCAGAAAGAGAAAGGACAAGAAAAGATGGCAATAGGTCTTCCTAATTTAAGGAACTTAGTTTTTGACAGAGAGTCAATGGGCGACCTTGGTTCTTTGGGCATTGACCTTTCGAACCTTCCTACAATAGATCCTGGAACCATTAAGAAAATGCCTGCAACTACAACTGGAGGCGTACCTGGTAGTGCTTGGTGGCAAGACGCAGGATACCCAGACGCAGCCACGGCCATACAATCAGGGAACTTTAGATATGACATGAACACAGGTTGGCAGCTAAAACCAGGCGCAACAACTCCTGCTATGGAACTAGCTGAACCAGTAACCCCTGAACCAGCTTTCGTAGCTCCTCCTGAAGTAATACAAAGTGCTATCGAAAATTTACCTGTAACAATAGGAGCAATGACTTCTCCTGATCTAGGCCCCTTAGGAACAAGCGGAATGTCTATGATGGAAGATGAACCAATAACTATGACTTCTGATTTAACAATGTCACCCATGATTGAGTCAGAAGTCACCCCTATGGATAGCGATATAGATAGGATGATAGAAAAAACTATGAAAGAAGCTATGGCTTCTGGAGATGTACCAGTACAAGCCGCCGATGATCCTATTCTTACAATCGACCCAGTACAAGCAGCCGTTGATGCTGCTGTGGGCAATGGTCAACCGACCACGGACGATACTATATTGGATAAAGATACTATGGAAGGCGGAGCCTACCTAAGTTACAGCGGATCGGATGAAGGAGGAGACTATATAGTAGCGAACGGTAAAAAAACTTATCTACCTGATTTTTCAATAACGGACGATACTATATTGGACCCAGATGATATGCCAATAGGAGCTATGGTAGTAACTCCATATTACAATCCCGCAACAGGCGAAACTTTTGACCAAACTAATACAGCACAACCTGTTCCAGATGGTTTTATACCTGTTCCAGAAGGCGGCATCCCTACTACAACAGAGACCCCTGCACAACCCGATTTCATGACTCAGCTACAAGAACTTATTGCACAAATGCAAGGTGAACAAACTGCTGCAGCCGAAGCTGCTGCTGCCGCCGAAGCAGAAAGACAAAAACAAGCCGCTGAAATGACACAGAATTATATGGTTGGGCAACCAGCCGTAGGCTATAACCCGTATCAAAGCGGACAATATCAAAACAACCCGTATGGCTCTGCTGGAGTACCAGACATGGGAGGTATAACATCTATACCAGTCCCTGCAGCCTATACCCCTAATCCTTACTTAATAGGAGGAATGACATAGATTTAATACAATTCGCGACAGCTGTACTGCGCGCCATAGATGAAAAAGAACAGCAACTTCAAGAAATACTCTCCAACGGCGAAGTCCGAGATTGGGAGCATTACAAGAATCTGACTGGTCAAGTCGAGGCGTTGAATTACACACGAGAAGAAATTCGACAACTAATGAAAAACCAGGAGATATAAATGCCAAATCCAAGCAACCTAGCCATGGAAGAACAATGGAAAAAAGAAGAAGCGGACAAGTCTGCTTTAGAGAAAGCTTACCAGTCAGGTAAGAAGAAAGGAGACGCGACTACGCTAGATCCTAATAAATTAGATTCAGAATTACTAGACCAATTGCCTTCACCAACAGGATGGAGGATTATGATATTACCGTACAAGGGCCAAGGACAAACCGAAGGTGGAATTGTTCTGACAAGCGAAACTCGTGAGAGACAGCAGATAGGAACCCTGCTTGGCTACGTACTAAAAGTCGGACCACAAGCGTACGACGGAGAAAGATTTTCTACTGGCCCTTGGTGTAAACCAGGAGACTGGGTATTGATTGGAAGATACTCAGGATCAAGGATACAAATCGAGGGCGGAGAAATAAAACTGTTGAATGATGATGAAATCATCGCAACGGTTCCAGACCCAGAAGCAATTCTGCATCAATTTTAATAACCATGGAGAACGACCATGCCTGAGCATAAACTAAATATGAATGCCGCTGAGGAAACAGTACAGTTAGATGATACTGGTCCTGAGGTGGATGTTGACATAGACGACGGGGGAGCTTTACCTATAGATCCTCAGCAACCTACCAAGCCTGTACTAGGTAACGAGGGAGCTGCGGAAGTAGTACCAGAGCCTGAACCCGAAGAAGCAAAAGCTGATGATCACGAAGAATACAGTAAAAGTGTAAAGAAACGTATCGATAAGCTAACTGCTAAATTAAGGGAAGCCGAACGAAGAGAGCAAGCAGCAACGCAATTTGCTCAAAACGTAAAGAAAGAAAACGAAACACTAACACAACAAAAAACGAATTTAGATAGTAACTATATTGTAGCTGAAGCCAATAGGATTTCAGCTGAAACCGAAGCAACAAAGAACATTTTAAGAAAAGCAAACGAAGAAGCAGATATCGATGCACAGACGAACGCACAACAGAAACTAGCAGCTCTTGCTGTTGAAGCTCAACGCGTACAAGCTTTAAACCAAGAGCGCACTGCGAAAGCAGCGCAACCCCAACAGGTAACACAGGATATTCCTAGAGCGCCAGAGCCACAGCCTCAAGAGTATTCTGAACCAGATCCTAGAGCTCAAGCATGGGCAGAAGAGAATCCTTGGTTCGGAAACGATAAAGCTATGACTATGACCTCGTTTGCTTTTCATGAAGATTTGTTGTCAGAAGGGTTTGACCCCGCAAGCAATGAGTACTATGATGAAATTAATAATAGGATTCGAAACGAGTTCCCTCATAAATTTAATGATGAAACTCAGACGAGCCAACCCGCTCAGACGGTAGCACCCGCAAAGCGAAGTGCAAAGCCAGGGCGCAAAACTGTGAGACTCACACCCTCACAGGTTGCAATAGCAAATAAATTGGGTGTGCCTTTAGAAGAGTACGCAAAATATGTTGAATAACGTGGAGCAACGTAAATGACTGACAATAATAAAAAGACTGACGAAAATCGTCAACCACGCGAAGCCCAGACTCGCGAAACTCAAGTAGCGAGAAGACCATGGGCACCCCCGTCTGCTTTAGACGCACCTACACCCCCTGAGGGTTACGTTCACCGTTGGGTGAGATTAGAAATCAGAGGACAAGACGATCGTAAGAACGTCGTGGCCAAGATGAGAGAAGGATGGGAGCCTGTTAGATCAGACGAATATCCTGACTTCGAATCTCCAACAATTGATGAAGGTAAGTTTGAAGGAGTGATTGGTGTTGGTGGGTTAATACTATGTAGAATGCCTATCGAAACTGTACAGGAAAGATCTGACCACTTTGCGAGTAAAACGCAAAGCCAGATGGATGCTGTAGATAACGATATGATGAAAGATGGTACGCACCCCAGCATGTCTATTAATAGACCAGACAGACAGTCGCGCGTAACAATTGGTGGAACTCAAGGTTCGTCAAACAACTAAGAGTTCTTTATAATAATTCTTGTAAATTAGAGAAAGAATATGGCAAATGTAGATAAAGCCTTTGGGTTAAAACCTTATAAAGGCCTCAATGTCGGTTCAGCCGTTCAAGAAGCTAATAAATATAACATCAATCCATCAGGATATGGTACAAGCATCTTCCAAGGTGACTTAACTATATTTAATGGAGGATACATCGAAAGATCAGCAGCTGGTTCTGCTAATAACGTAGGTGTGTTATCGCATGTTTTTTATACAGCTACTGACGGAACTCCTACCTTTAAGAATTACTATCCAGCATCTACAACGGCACTTGGTAGCGGAGACATAGAAGCTTATATCTATGATGATCCTAATCAATTGTTTGTTGTTCAAGCGGATGGTGCTTCGACTATCGCAGCTATCGGCAGAAATGCAGATACTGATGGTATTGGTGGTAGTACAACAACTGGCGTAGCTACTCGCGAGCTCGACTCTAGTACACTAGCAACAACCCAAGCACTTCAGCTTAAAGTTGTGGGCGTAGTTCAAGATGATAAAAACGGAGACCTTTCAAGCAATAATGCGAACTTAGTTGTTCTCATTAATGAACATGCTTATAGAGGTCCTGTTGCAGGAACATAAGGAGTAATTTAGATGGCAATTTCCAGAGGACAATTAGTCAAAGAGTTACTTCCAGGTCTGAATGCATTATTTGGTCTTGAGTATGATAGATATGAAAACGAACATGAAGAAATTTTTGACGTTGAAAACTCTGATCGTGCTTTTGAAGAAGAAGTAATGTTAACAGGCTTTGACCAAGCACCCGTTAAATCAGAAGGAGCAGGCGTAGCGTTTGATTCAGCCCAAGAGGCTTTCACGTCACGTTATACCCACGAAACCATAGCATTAGCGTTTAGTATTACAGAAGAAGCGGTAGAGGATAACCTATACGACAGATTGTCGGCCAGGTACACTCGTGCGCTTGCAAGAAGTATGTCAAACACTAAGCAAGTCAAGGCAGCAGCTGTATTGAATAATGCATTCAATTCAAGTTTCGCTGGCGGCGATGGGAAAGAACTTTGCGCAACAGATCACCCAACTGTGGGCGGTCCTAATTTGAGCAATGAACTTTCAACATCTGCTGACCTAAGTGAAACTTCACTTGAACAAGCATTAATTGATATTGCAGCTTTCACTGACGAACGTGGTTTGAAAGTAGCTCTACAAGGAACGAAATTAATCATTCCTAAAGAACTACAATTCGTAGCTGATAGAATATTGGAAACTCCAGGCAGAGTTGCCACGTCTGATAATGACATTAACGCCATGAGAAACATGGGTATGATCCCTGAGGGATATACAGTTAATCACTATCTGACTGACACTGATGCTTTTTTCATTAAGACTGATGCACCGAACGGATTTAAAATGTTTAATCGTTCACCAATCAGAACTTCAATGGAAGCGGATTTCGATACGGGTAATGTTAGGTACAAAGCTAGAGAAAGATACAGCTTTGGATTCTCGGATCCACGTTGCGTCTTCGGTAGCCCAGGAGCATAACACTCGATTAGTTTAATGGAACCCTGCTGGGGGTTTCTTACTCAACCCAGCAACCTTATCTTTTCTACCTATTTCTATTTTTTTCTGATACGATAATCTCATACCGAGATAATTTGTTATACCAACTGACTCGGCAGACTTACTCCAAGATGGTGTAACATATTTAGTTAGGAGGAAAACATGGCTAAATCAACATTTTCAGGACCAGTCAGATCATTGGCTGGATTTATATCAGCAGGTAGTACATCGTTTGTTAGCTTAACAGCTGACACTACGCTTACAGTAGCTGCACACGCAGGTAAAGTATTAACTACTAACGATGCGGATGGTAAATTTACTTTACCTTCAATTGTAGCAACTACTCCAAGTGACTCTACTGATCCAAACCAACTTAATAACATAGGTGCAACTTTCTACTTTATTGTAGAAACAGCTGCTACTGATATGGATATATTAACGGATGGAACAGATAAGTTTGTAGGTGGCCTTTACACTGGCGTAACTAACGCTACAGGTAAAACATTTATATCTGGTGCTTCTAATGATGTAATCACTATGAATGGATCAACTAAAGGTGGAATAGCTGGTAGTATCGTAAAAGTTACTGCAATGGCTTCTGCAAAATATGCAGTTGAAGGTATTATCTTAGGTTCAGGAACTTTAGTAACACCATTTGCTGACGCTTAATAGGAGACTAATATGAGTTCAGATGTAAAAGCATCCGTTCCTTTAACGAGCTCAGGAAGACTTCAAGGTTTTATTGGAGCTTCTGGAGCTGGAACTGCTACTAATTTAGGCTCACTAAGAATACAATCTGTACAAGCTCAAGCTAGCGCTGCTGATGCACAGATCTCATCATATATGATGGATCTAGTGCTAGTGGAACTAGAATCATAGCTCAATTTAAGTTTGGATCTGCAGCGAACGAATCTTTCGATCACTACATACCAGGCATGGGTTGTCGTTTTACAGAAGGTGCTTATGTGGCTTTGACTAACTGCGACTTTTTTGTTGCATACTATAACTAAGGATTAGATATGTTTAAAAAGACTAAAGGTTATGCTCAAGGTGGCAAAATGAAAACCAAAGGCTATATGGGCGGCGGTGAAGTCATGGGCTATGAGTACGGTGGTACAGTTAAGAAGCCTAAGAAAAAGTATGGTGGCTAGTAATGGCTACCTCAGGAACTACTTCATTCAACCTTAGCGTTGATGAATTAATAGAAGAAGCATACGAAAGATGCGGTCTTGAACTTCGTACAGGTTACGATTTAGAGACCGCTCGTCGTTCGCTTAATCTAATGATAGCGGAATGGGCTAACAGAGGATTGAATCAATGGCTCATAGCTGAGCACAGTTTTACTGTTACACAAGGCACAAACGAAGTGAGTCTTGGAACAGATATTGTAGATATTACTTCTGCAGTTATATCTCGCGATAATACAGATTTCCCAAATGTCTAGACTGAGTAGGTCTGACTACCTCTATACCCCTAACAAAACAGATCAAGCTAGGCCTACTCAATTCTTTTTAGAAAGACACATAACACCAAAACTATATTTATACCCAACTCCAGAAAACTCTACTGATGTAATTAAATATTACGCTTTAACTAGAATGCAAGACGTAGGGGACTACACTAATAATATGGAAGCCGTGTTTAGATTCTTACCTTGTATGACAGCAGGTCTTGCATATTACATAGCTATGAAAAGAGCTCCTGATAGGATACAACTTTTAAAATCAGTTTATGACGAAGAATGGGACAGAGCAGCAAGCGAAGATATAGATTCGGTAAGCTCTAAATTCTTACCTCCTAGACTTATAATATGATATGGCATTTGCATCAGGTAAACGAGCTTATGGAATTTGCGATACTTGTGGGCAAAGGTATCGCTTACATCGGCTACAAGAACAATGGGACGGATTTAAAACTTGCCCAGAATGTTTTGATCCTAAACAACCACAACTAGAAGCTCCCCCTGTTGGAGCAGATCCCCAAGCACTATTGAACCCAAGACCAGATAGGACAGAACCTGCGTCTCAAGTTCTTTTGACAAACAATCCATTTCTTACGACTCAAGGCAGCGCAGTTATAACTGTGTTTGAAGATAACCATGGCAGGAGTACAGGAGATAAAGTTAGATTTAGAAACGTAGATGCATTTGATGGATTTACAACTAGCGTTATAGAAGACCCTGATGGGTATGCGATTACAGTTACAGCCAACACTACAACAAATATTCTTAATTACAATAACAACACATACACGTTTACAGCAAGTTCTGGAACAGGAACAGCAGGAGCTAGAGGAGGCGGAGTAGATTGCACGGTTGGACCTGCACAAACACTACTACCTTTAAACCCGTTTAGAACAGGTAGCGCAGGAGCTAATACAGTTGTATCTGTTACAGAATTTAAACACGGAAGAACAACTGGAGATACAGTAAGATTTAGAGCTACAGAAGCTGTTGATGGTGTTACTACTACTGTACTTGAAGCAGCAAGTGGATATACAATAACTGTAGTAGATGCAAATGAATATAAGTTTACTTCTACAGGAACCGCTACTACAGGAGATATAACAGGTGGCGGAGATACAGTAACAGCGGGACCAGTATAATGGCAGGATTTACATACAGCGAATTGAAGACAACAATACAGAATTATGTAGATAGTTCTGAAACAACTTTTGTTAACACCTTAAATACTATTATTGAACAAGGTGAAGAAAGAATATTAAAAGGTGTCTGGCTAGATAATTTTAAAAAAGAATGTAACTGGAACAGCTACTTCGGGTACTCCTTATTTAGGAATGCCTACAGATTTTTTGGCTCCTTTTAGTTTATCCGTTATAGACAGCGACACGTATTATTTTTTAAATTTAAAACAAGTTAGTTTTATGCGTTCTTACAAACCTACAACAACAGGTTCTGTTACAGGTAGACCAAAGTATTATGCAGAGTTTGATAGTGATAGTTTTATTATTGCTCCTACTCCTGACAGCAACTACACATTTGAGTTACATTATTTTTACAGACCTGCATCGTTAACCGCAGCTGGAGACAGTGGATCAACTTGGTTGTCGACCAATGCACCTATAGCTTTACTGTATGCTTGTTTAACAGAAGCAGCTATATTTTTAAAGATGGATCCCGCAGAAATAGCTACATACGACCAAAGATTTGAAAGTGCACTAGCTAGATTAAAAACACTGCAGAAGGAGCAGGAACACAGAGTCAGTATAGGTACGACCAAGTTCGTATTCCTACCACCTAATGTTGGAAGAACCACTTCCACAGTTAAAAGGTAAAAACATTGCGCTTGTAGCAATGGGTCAAAGTCAATTAGATTATCATTTGTCCAGGACACACAGTTTAGCTTTTGATGAAGTTTGGGCTATAAACGCCATGGTTAGTGTTTTACCTGAAGTAGACAGAGCTTTTATTCTTGATCCAATGTCGAGATTTTTAGACACAGAAGATGCAGGTAGCATGACCCAAATAATGCGGAAGTATCTTCCACAAATAAAGTATCCAATATACACCTGTGAATTAGATAAACGCGTACCTGCTGCTGAGGAGTTTCCGTTAGGGCCTTTAATAGGAGATTTAGGATGTGCTTATTTTAATAACACAGTTGCTTATGCCATAGCTTTTGCGTTGTGGAATCAAGTAAGTCACTTAACTGTGTTTGGCGTAGATTTTACTTATAAAACAAATATGCATTTTGCTGAGTCAGGTAAAGCTTGTTGTGAATTTTGGTTGGCTAAATGTATGGAAAATAATATAGAAGTTTCTATTGCACCAAGATCTAATTTACTTGAGACAGACGTTCCTACAAAAGAAAAATTATACGGTTATCACAGACTAGAAAATCCTGTTATTACTTACATGGACAAAGGTAAGATGAGTGTATGTAAATGGTCTGATATAATAAAACAAGAAAAACAATTTATAGGTATGATAGACAGAAATGATTTACCACCAGAACCAGAGGAGTATTAATGTTTTCACTTGATTCAGAAACAGAAGTTGGTAATCTTAGCGTTACTACAACGAATAACAGAGGGCACACTGTAGAAGAAGTTGCAGAAATGGCTACTAACAGATTAGTTTCCATTAGCGACGGCCCTGCACCCATTAGGGCACAAGCACATGCTTTTAAAGAAGCATGCAAAAATATTATTACTTATTATATGAATGAGGCTGTTAAAAACCACGTTTGTACAATATGTAATGAATTAGAAAAACAAGGTCAAAAAGACCTAGCAAATATTATTAGGAGACTATAATGGCGATAACACAAGCAATGTGCACTAGCTTTAAAAAAGAACTATTGGAAGCAAAACATAACTTTCTTGCTTCAGGTGGTAATAGTTTTAAACTAGCGTTATATACAAGTTCTGCAACTATGACTGCAGCTACTACAGCGCTTACAACTACAAGCCAAGAAGCATCAGGAACAAATTATACTTCGGGCGGAGCTGCGTTAACTAATGTTAATCCAACATCTTCAGGAACAACAGCGTTCACTGATTTTGCAGATTTAACTTTTGGTACAGCTACTGTAACTGCAAGAGGTTGTATGATTTACAACGACACTGCTTCAGGTGATCCAGCTGTTGCTGTATTTGATTTTGGTGGAGATAAAACATCCACTGCAGGAAGTTTTACTATTCAATTCCCAGCAGCAGACGCAAGTAACGCAGTAATAAGAATAGCTTAAACTAGCCTATGGCTAACGTAACGGGCTGGGGTCGCGGAACCTGGGGTTCTGGGGCTTGGAGTGAAGAAGATCCTGTTGTAATAACAGGGTTAGCGGGCACTTCTGCGTTAGGCAGTTTAACGGTAACAGGGCAAGCTAATGTAGCCGAAACAGGTGTTGCTGGAACAGGTGGTTTAGGCTCTCTTACTATAGCCGCCGCCGCAAACGTTTCTGAAACAGGCGTTAATGGTACAGGAGGAATAGGCTCACTTGTAGCTACAGGGCAAGCAAATGTAACTCCAACAACTGTTGCTGGAACAGGAGGAATAGGATCTCTAACAGCTACAGGTATTGCAAATACTTCTGTGACTGGGGTTGCAGCTACTTCTGGTTTAGGATCTTTAACAGCTACGGGAGCTGCTAATGTAACCGAAACAGGTTTAACAGCAACAAGTGGACTAGGTTCATTAACCACACGAGCAGATGCAAATGTAGCAGAAACAGGTGTAGTAGGAACAACAGCTTTAGGTAATGTAATTACCGCAGGAGCTGCAATAACAGGTGTTTCAGGTGCTGCTTCTACAATATCTTTAGGCGACGAGACTGTAACGTGTGATGCTAACGTATTCCCAACAGGAGTAGCAGCTACTACGGCTTTAGGAAGTGTAAATACAGTTACAGATAACGT
>UEXL01000385.1_pt1 | contig 18018 bp, 21 predicted proteins | sample 1796671 | NCBI WGS metagenome assembly UEXL01 (sample SAMEA4772471, study PRJEB27181) | metagenome | reverse complement strand
AAAACTGGCTAATTTTGCTTTAACTTACGAATATGATATTTTTATTTAGTTATTTATGATGTTAAAATTGATGATTATATAAAAACGTAATCAAAAATAATGAAGTTAATATAATACATCAAGAAAAATCTCTTGTCGATGAACGAGACGTATTTCCACATGCATTGCATTTACCCACTTGATAGAAACATTAATCAAAGTAGAAAAATATTTTGATTACGATAAATATATTAACACACCTGATAAAGCGGCCGAAGATATAGCGATTTTATGGGAAAAAGAACTTGGACTCGCAGTCTCTGAAAAGTTTATTTATGATAAAATAAAAGTCAGTACTGACCTATACAATTTTCTAAAGATGTAAGGTATAAACTTTACGCAAACAATGACAAAGGAGAATTTAAATTTATATTTAGAACTACTAAAGACGTAAATAAGATAATAGTTAACGATAAGGTTTTGAAGAGAATATTGAAGATAATTTTTACACTTAACAGGGTATAATGTTAAAGAAATTGAGACATTTAAAGTTATCACTAAAGATGGTGAACAAGACTATACTGATTTGATAAAACAAAATGATGAGATATTTAAAATAAGTTATGAAAAGTAATAGAGTAAGATTTATAATAGGATTACCTGGTTCTGGTAAAACTACATTAAGGTTTTTGTTACAAGGAGATGATGAAGTTATTTTTGAAGACTGGATGAGGTGGGATGTGTGGATGAATGGAGTATCACCTAAAGAAGATTTTAACAAGGATGATAGGTACGAAAGACTAATAGAAACTATAAGAAATGGTTACGACATCATAATGACAAGTATACGTTTTTGTGAGCACGACTTTCTTTGTAAAGCAGAATACTACATAAAGTCCAATTTTCCTAATATTATAATAGAGAAATACTATTTTGAGAATAATCCTGAGAGTGCCATTAATAACGTTTTGTATCGTGACCAAAAACAGGGGAGGTCATTGGAAAGTAGTTGAAGACGGTAGAAAAATATACTTTGGAGACCACTACGGAGGTATGAGATGTTATGATATAGGTATTGAAAATGTCAAGGAGTACACAAAGAACTATATCATACCTGAAAAATACAAACCGATACCGATAAAGGTACAAAAAATAGAAGAATGATGAAAAAACCAAAAGTATTTAACGCAATAGAATGCAAAGGATGTAATATACCCAAAGGATGGGGTCACGAAATAATTTTTGAAAATAATGACAAGTATTGTGGTAAATTGTTAGTATTCAAAAAAGGATGTAAGTTCTCTATGCATTATCATATGATAAAGGATGAGACGTGGTATGTAGATAAAGGTGAATTTTTATACCGTTGGATAGATACTGAAACTGCAGAGGTTCATGAACAACACCTTAAAGTTGGGGACTCAGTTAGACAATTTCCAGGTCAACCGCATCAACTGGAGGCACTAACAGACGGGACAGTATTTGAGGTTTCTACTGAACACTTTGATTCTGATTCGTATCGAGTTTGGAGAGGTGACGTTTTAAAATGAAGATATGGGTAAATGGTACTTTTTGATGTACTACACAGAGGACATATAGAACTACTTCGTTATTGTAGTGGATGGGGTGAAGTTAGAGTTGGTATAGACTACGATAGTAGAATTAAAAAACTTAAAGGCGAGAATAGACCCGTGAACATTTTTGAAGATAGAAAATTTTTATTAGAATCTTTAAAATACGTAAAGAGTGTTGTGGGGTTCGGCACCAATCAAGATTTAGAAGATAGGATAAAAGAATGGGGAGCAACAACCATGGTTATTGGGTCAGATTATAAAGATAAAAAAATAATAGGTTCACATTTATTTCAAGATATTATATATTTTGAAAGAGTACCTAACTACTCCTCAACAAAAATTATAGAGCATGAAAAAAATATTAGTAGTCGGTGAATTATGTATCGACAGATTTGTGTATGGTGACGTAAAGAGATTATCTCCTGAAGCGCCCGTCCCTGTCTTTAATGAAATAGAAACCGTAGAAAATAATGGTATGGCAGGTAATGTTGTTGAAAACATTAAATCACTTTACGAGGACTGTGAAATTATTCACTGGCATCAGCCTGATAAAATCATTAAAACTAGATATGTTGATTTAAAGAGTAATCATATGTTCATACGTATTGATGATGAAAAAAATACCTTGCGATAAAATTCTATACCTAACACCCGAACAAAGGAGAACTATATCCGAATCAGACGCAGTGATTATTAGTGATTATGATAAAGGTTTTATATCAAATGATGTGATAAAAAATATTGCGGCAATTGCTAAATTAACAATTTTAGATAGTAAAAAGATATTAGATTATAGTACTATTTCTGAGGTTAATTACGTTAAATTAAATTATAGTGAGTACCTTAATAATAAAGAACTATGTGATAGTTTTAAGGAAAAGTTTATTATTACAAAAGGTAAAGATGGGGCTTCCTTTAATGGGGTTGACTATGAAAGTGATAATCCACAACAAACTATAGATGTTAGTGGTGCTGGAGATACTTTTATGGCGTCTTTTTTAATTAAATTATTAACGACAGATTCAGTTGAGGAATCTATAAAATATGCGAATGAGGTTTGCTCTGACGTGGTTAACAAAAAAGGTGTCAGCACTCCAGACAAGAAGTTTATATTAGGATAATTCCTTATAAATCTTCAAGAGATTTAAAGAAGACTCTACTTTACTCTCTAACTCTTTAATTTCTGATAAATTATCATTAGTGAGTGATGCGTTGTATAAATTATCCTCAGATTCTTGTATTAATTCTTGTATAGTATTTAATAGATTCATTTACCATAAATATTATATTGTTTTGAAATAACTTTACTATTCGAATAAATGTATCATTTTTAAAAAAAAAGACTATGGCACGTAAAGCAGAAACAATATTTGTACAAATAGCATCTTACAGGGACCCTGACTTATTAAACACTTTAAAGGATATCTTAGATAATGCGAAAGACCCAAAAAACTTAAAGGTTCGGTATTGCATGGCAACATACTGATGAAGATGAGTGGGACAACCTAAATGAGTATTTAGAAGACGAAAGATTTAGAATATTGGATATACCTTATGAGGATAGTGAAGGAGCATGTTGGGCTAGAAACCTACTACAACAATTATATGAAGACGAGACTTATACACTTCAGATAGACTCACATACTCGCTTTATTAAGAATTGGGATTATGAGTTAAAGAAAGAACATAAACGGTTAGTTAAAAAAAGGTATTAAAAAACCATTGATAACAAGTTACGCACCTTCTTTCGAACCTGATAATGACCCTGATAGTAGGATACAAAAACCATGGAGAATGGACTTCGATAGGTTTAGTCCTGACGGAAACATACACTTTTTACCGTCAACCGTAGATGATGCTGCAGAAAGGACAGAACCAATACCTGCCAGATTTTACTCAGCTCACTTTGCATTTGCCAAAGGTGAGTTCGTAAAAGAAGTACCGCATGACCCACAATATTATTTCCACGGAGAGGAAATTTCAATAGCGGTTAGGTCTTACACACACGGTTATGAATTATTACACCCACATAAAGTTTTCTTATGGCATTATTACACTCGACGAGGATTAAAAAAACATTGGGACGACCACAACGAGTGGGGTGGTAGAAATGATGGTTCTCATCAGAGAAATAGAAAACTTTTGGGTATGGATGGTGAAATTTACGAGCCTGAGTTTTTTTGGTATTTATGGGTTAGGTACGGAAAGGACTTTGAATGAGTACGAAAGATATGCGGGCATATCATTTAGTAGAAGGGCAGTTCAACAACATACATTAGATAAAAAAGACGCACCATGTCCTATAATTGAAGATGAGGAACAATATCAAAACTCGTTCTCAACACCGTTTAAACATTGTATAGATATATCATTTGATAGTGTACCACATGACGATTATAACGTATGGGCGGTTGCGTTTGAGGTCGAATTAGGAAATGAAATACATAGGGAAGACGCGAATAGTGGTGAGATAAAAAGAATGATGACTGACCCCGACAAATTCTGTCGTTTATGGAGAAGTTTTAACACGGTAACTAGACCGTATAAATGGGTTGTTTGGCCACACTCTGAAAAAGAAGGTTGGATAAACAGAATGGAAGGAGTTTTATATGAAAAAGTCTAAAAATAAAATGACGATTTTGGTACACCTACCGGCGTACCGAGAACCTGAGTTAATACCTACTATTAAAAGTGCGTTAGAAAACGCAAAAAATCCAGAGAGGATACACTTTGGTATCTGTCGACAATACCACCCTGAGGACGGATTCGATAATTTGGACGAATACAGAGATGACCCAAGATTCAAAATCAAAGACATTCATTATGAAGAGGCTAAAGGATTAGCATATGCAAGAGGAGTTATTAATGATGAGTTGTTAACGGATGAAGATTTTGTGTGTCAATTAGATTCTCACCATAGATTTGCAAAAAATTGGGATAAAACTTTAATTGATTGGTATCATGAATTAAAAGACGAGGGACACAACCCATTAATATGTGGATACTTACCTTACTATAACCCATTTAACGACCCCAAAGACAGGGTTAAAGAACCATGGTTATCTGAGGCGGCTAGTTTCTATCCTTTTGGTACAATATTCATTAGACCCACTGCAGTCACAGGGGGGTGGAAACACTTGGAAAAACCATACCCTGCAAGATTCTTAAGCGGTCACTTTGCATTTGGACCAAACAAATGGGCGAAAGATGTAAAACATGACCCTAATATATTCTTTGCTGGAGAAGAGTTAAATTTAACCATAAGGTCATTTACTCACGGATACGACTTATTTCACCCACACAGAATTGTTATATGGCATGCCACTATGAGAGAAGAAAGAGCGGGTAAGTTAGTATGGGACGACCAAAGTAAAAGAGGTGAAAGTTTATGGTGGAAAGGTAACGACATAGCGAGAGCTAGAATACGTAAGTTATTAGGTGTTGAAGATAACGAACATGACATAACAGGTTATGAGTTGGGAACTGAAAGAACAGTTAGAGACTACGAAATTTATGCGGGAATACACTTTGAGAAAAGGTCATTCCAAAAGTATACTAAAGATAATAAATTTCCACCAAACCCACATCCATATAAAACTGAAAAAGAGTGGGAAGATTCTTTTATGTATTCTTTTTATTATTTGGTTAATGTTACGAGGGATATGTTACCTGCTGATGATTACGAATCAATATTAATTGCATTTGATGACGAAAACGGAGAGGGGCAGAATCATAAATATGTCAAGGGACATCAGTTAAAAGAATTCATAGAAAACGGAAAACCGATTCATTATGAAGAGATGTATATGACAGATAAAAATCCGACTAAAGTTGTTTATTGGGGATTATCCAAAGAACGAGGATGGGCGGAGAGAGTTGAATTTACTATATAAATGGAATACTTACAACCTAACATTTCAATTGTAGATACAGTTGAAATAATAAAAAATAAGATTAGACAAAATGAACCTTTTTGTTTAACCCGATTTGGTGATGGTGAAATGAGGTTAATGAAAAATACTCATAGACATGATAAAAGATGGGTTAAATCGGTTTGTGCCACAGAAAGATACTCTTATCCCGCCGAAGTTGACTTACTATATCATGATTATGGTAAAATGTTATGGGATACATTTAATAAATCGGATATAGTTGGGATAATGGACGAATATAGTAAGGCGTTACCAGGACGACATAGGTTACATGATTGGTCAATCACCTTAGATGATTTAGAAAAACTGAAAAATAGATTATAAGGATAAAAATATGTGACCATCAAATATCAAGGTCAAAAGAATTATCACAGATAGATAATTTTAAAGAAATAATTCAAGGAAAGGACATACATATAATTTCTAAAAATTATCCAATTTTTAAAAGTATTCATCTTGACAAAATTTTAGGTGTGAATATAACTTATAGTGACCACCCTAATTCAATTAATAATCGAAATAAAGAGAATACTATTGAAAATTTTAAAAATATAAAAGAAGATTTGGTGATTATGGGGATAGGACTACAAAAAGATTATGGTCCCATACTTAGAGATAAACATAAAAAGATATCAATAGAGATAGGAGCCACAATGGATGCATGGGGAGGTATTTTATCTAGACCATCATTTATTGAGGGGAAAAGTACAACATCATTTGGTAATAAAAAGTAAATAAAATGGATAGAAGATTAAAAATTAATTTTACACCATTCACTAATTTGGTGATACGTGTGTACCTTATATGATGAAAAATGAACATACCGTTTATATTCACACATCATACTGTAGAGAATAAAATGACAATGATTGGGTCAATTATACAAACAAGTACTCGAAAGAATACCGTTGTATGGGGTACCGGTCTTATGTATGAAAATGATAAACCTATAAATTATATGGAATCTGATATCAGAGCAGTACGAGGACCAAGAACAAAACAAAGATTAAAAGATTTAGGAGTTAATACTGATGGTATATTAGAAGGTGACCCAGCACTACTACTATCAAGAGTATATAATCCAACTGTGGAAAAAAAGTATAAGTTAGGTGTTATATCACATATGGCAGACGGACATATAATAATAAACCATATTAAAAATAATCCTGAAAAATTTCCTAACACAATTTTAATAGACACAAACTCAAAAGTTTCTCAAATTGATAAATTCATTAGTGATGTGAAGTCTTGTGAAAAAATAGTTTCATCCGCACTTCACGGTATTATATGTGCACACGCTTATGGAGTACCAGTAAAATGGATGAAAGTTGGTAATAATTTAATGGGTGACGATATTAAATTTCACGACCACTTTGAGTCGTTAGGACTAACAATAAGTGGAACTTCAAATCCTATACCCTTAATAGAAAATGAAGACATTGATATACCAGAAGTAGATTATCAAGAAAGATTAGTAGAGATTACGGACGCATTGTGGGACTCAAGACCATGGGAAAAATTAACCGAAGAGTACTATGTTAATATAGATGATGAAAATTGGACTTCAGAATGTTATCCTGAAGGTTATTCTGATAAATTATGGATAGATGAAGAATGGGAAAGATGAAGATAGTATTAACACTAACTACAATACCGTCTAGGTTAAATAGTATCCATTCATTTGATATAAAATACTGTTTGGAATCGTTGATAAATCAAAATCATGATGATTATGAAATACATTTAAACATTCCTCACACTTATAAAAGGACTGGTGAGACATATATTATACCGGAATGGATGAACAAGTATGATACAAATAGTAAGCTCAAAGTTTATAGAACAGAAGATTATGGTTCAATTACTAAACTAATACCTACTTTAGAAAGATTGAATAATGATGATATTATGATAGTTGTAGATGATGATGTTGTTTATCATCCTGAAATGATAAATGAACATATTAAAAATAGAAAAAGATGGCCTAATTATGTTATTGGTTACGATGGTATTAGGTCTAAAAATGAGGATGGAAGTGATTCGACATTATTTGGGGACTCAAGAGACCACTATTTTACCGCATGTAAAACGAACAAATTTGTGGACATTATACAACACTATAAATCTGTATCATATTTGAGAAAATTCTTTGATGATGACTTTTAAATTTTTGGAATACTAATGGTGTATGGTGCGATGATAAGACTATTTCAGCATATCTTTCTTATAAAAAAATTGCTAGATTAGTGACTTATTATGATGGTGACCCTGATTTTGATAGTCATGAAAAATGGTTGGCAGGTATTAGACATACTTTTCCTGTTGATAAACACACATCACATGAAACCCAAGAGGTGTAATTTAGATAGAAAGGACGACTTAAGGAGATTCATAAAAATTAACAATTTATATAAGTTCATAGATGGATTTTATATAGGAAAAACTTGGAAGATATAATGAATAATAATTTAACAATAGTTACCGGACTATGGAATATTGATAGAGTGGGTAGAGACTTCAGTCATTATATAGAATCATTTAAAAGATTTTTAGATATACCACAAAATCTTTTTATATATATTCCGTCAGAGTATGAACATCTAGTGGGAAAAAGAGATAAAAAAAATACATTTGTAAAGGTATATGAATTAGATGATGTAAAAAATATGTATAAGCCTTTTTGGGATAAAACACAAAAAATAAGAACTTCAGAAAAATGGTTAAATCAAACAGGTTGGTTAAAAGAATCACCACAAGCAAAAAATGAGTGGTATAACCCTATTGTGCAGTCTAAAATGTTTTTACTTAATGATGTGACAATATGGAACCCCTTTGATACCGACTACTTCTTTTGGTTAGACGCTGGAATTACTAACACTGTACCACATGGTCACTTAGCTGACGATAACGTATTACAAAATATAGATAAACATTTGAACCCATTTTTATTCTTAAGTTATGATTATGAGGCTAATAGTGAAATACATGGATTTGAATTTGATGCTATTAATAGATTTGCGGGTCAAAAAGTTAAACATGTTTGTCGAGGAGGGTTATTTGGAGGACACAAACAACAAATTAATGAATCTAATAGGACATACTACTCCCTACTTGAAAGAACTTTATCCTCAGGATTTATGGGTACAGAAGAAAGTATATTCTCAATCATGTCATATATTGAACCTGACATCTATAGGAGATTCGAATTAGATTCTAACGGATTAATTGTTAAGTTTACGGAAAGTCTAAAAAATGATACAGTTAAGCTCGCGGAACCACCTAAAAGAAAAGTAATTAATAATAAAAAATATACAGATAAAGACGTATCCAAAGTCAAAACCAACCTTTATGTTTTAACATTTAATTTTGCGGACCAAGTATTACACACTATAAAGTCTATGCAAAAAACCCCTGAGTGGTTAGAGATACCTAACTTATTTTTATTGGATAATTCGACAAATGAGAATTCAAGAAACAACAACCGTAAAATTTGTGAGGAGTATGGATTTGAGTATATAAACTTAGGTAGTAACACAGGTATATGTGGTGGTAGACAAGCGGCTGCGGAACATTTCCATGAATCAGACGCTGATTATATGTTCTTTTTTGAGGACGATATGACTGTAAATCCACCTGAGCTTAAAGGGGAGTATTGTAGAAATGGTTTTAGGAAGTACATACCAAACCTTTATAACATTGTACATAAGATTATGATGAAGGATAAATTCGACTTTTTAAAGTTAAGTTTTACTGAAGTTTACTTTGACAATGACAAACAGTGTTCGTGGTATAATGTCCCACAACATGTAAGAACAGAGAATTGGCCTAATTATGATAAGCTACCTATTACAGGATTAGACCCAAATGTACCACTTACTGATTTTAAAAATATTAGAAATATGGATGGGGTAACATATATTGACGGTGAAGTATATTATGCTAACTGGCCAATGATAGTTTCTAAAGAAGGTAATAAAAAGATGTTTATTGACACAAAATGGGCACATCCTTATGAACAAACTTGGATGTCACATATGTATCAGATGACAAAAAAAGGTGAATTGAAACCTGCAGTTTTATTATCGTCACCCATATGGCACGATAGGATTAAACATTACAAACCTGAAGAGAGAAGAGAGAACTAAAATAGTTCTCTCTTTTACTATATAAAAATAGGTTTTAGATTATTTATATAGTAAGATAAACGAGTATGCCGAATTTTGTAACTTATCAAGCTCAATCATGTGATGGTGGAGCACAGGCAGTAGTACAGGTTGATACTGATTTATTTGGTACGCCGGTAAATAACCAAACGGCTTTTAATGCTCCACTTTTACAAGGGTGTTATGTATTTTTGGCACCATCATTGAGTTCGCCAACAACAACAGTAAATGCAGTATATCAGAGTTGTTTTATTTGTCAAAACCCAACTCCAAGTGTAACTCCGACACCGACACTTACTCCATCTCCCTCACCTTCTTTTAGATACTACGCAACACTAAGAAATTGTTGTGATAACTCAGAAGTAACTCCTTCAGTACCGTTTGACTTTACATCGGTTGGGTTACCAACTGAACTACAGAGTTCCTTTGTTTATCAAGGACAATGTCACTTAGTGGTGACTTTCTCAGCAACTACTGATACACCCTCAATATCGGTAGGTACTATGTATAATGGTTCGAATGCATGTAAAGATTGTAAATTCACAAACCCTTGTCCATCCAATACACCAAGTATAACCCCATCACTAACCACAACTCCAACGGTAACACCTACTAATACAGTAACACCAACACCAACTCCATCAGTCACACCGACTAACTCTGTAACACCTACAAATTCAGTCACACCAACCAACTCTATTACACCAACCAACTCTATTACTCCAACAAATTCAGTCACACCAACCAACTCTATTACTCCAACAAATTCTGTTACTCCAACTAACAGTGTAACTCCAACCAATTCTGTAACTCCAACCAATTCTGTAACTCCAACAAACTCTGTAACACCTACGAATTCTGTAACTCCAACCAATTCTGTAACTCCAACTAATTCTGTTACTCCAACAAACTCTGTAACACCTACGAATTCTGTAACTCCAACCAACAGTGTAACGCCGACTAATTCAGTAACACCAACTAATTCAGTAACACCAACAAACTCTGTAACACCTACGAATTCAGTAACTCCTACAATAAGTCAATCATATAGTAAATGGGTGGTAAGAGATTGTTGTGGGGTTTTAGCAGACCAAGTGGCGAGTGTTAATAATTCACTGTCACCACAGGCTGGTGACGTAGTTACTTTTGGTGGTAGTTGTGGGTTTTTAGTTGAGACAACTACTGAACCGGTAGACGAAGTTTTTGACTCCATATATAATGGCTCTAACCCTTGTAAAGATTGTCAGGCAGCAAATCCTAGTGCCGTCTGTTCTGTAACTCCTACACCGACTACGTCAATAACCGCAACACCATCAGTAACACCAACTAATTCAGTAACGCCAACCAACTCTGTTACTCCAACTAACAGTGTAACTCCAACTAACTCAGTTACTCCAACTAATTCAGTAACTCCAACCAACTCAGTAACGCCAACTAATTCTGTAACTCCAACAAATTCAGTAACTCCAACCAATTCTGTAACTCCAACAAATTCAGTCACACCAACCAACTCTATTACTCCAACCAATTCTGTAACGCCAACCAACAGTGTAACACCTACGAATTCTGTAACTCCTACCAACAGTGTAACTCCGACCAACTCAGTTACGCCTACCAATAGTGTAACTCCAACCAACTCAGTAACGCCAACTAATACGGTAACACCAACTAACAGCGTAACACCTACACCGACTGTAGATAGGGAAATATGGGAAGCAACATACTGTTGTGATTCTGGTTTCCCGACAACAGCACTATTTAATATTGCGACTTCGCTTAATCCAGAAGAAGGAAAAAGTATATTTTATAATGATGTTTGTTGGGTACTTTTAAACTCTAGTTCAGGTCCTGTTACAGAAAATACAGATGTTATTTATAGTGATTGTAAAGAATGTCAATCGTCAAACGGATTACCAGATTGTCCGACACCAACACCTACAGCAACACCATCCGTTACAAATACACCATCGGTTACTCCAACTAACTCAGTTACTCCTACAAATTCAGTAACGCCAACCAACAGTGTAACACCAACTAACTCAGTAACACCGACTAACTCAGTAACTCCAACCAATTCAGTCACACCTACGAATTCTGCCACTCCTACAAATTCAGTAACGCCTACCAACAGTGTAACTCCAACCAACAGTATAACACCAACTAACTCAGTTACTCCAACTAATTCAGTAACTCCAACCAACTCAGTAACGCCAACTAATTCTGTTACTCCAACTAATTCAGTAACTCCAACCAACTCAGTTACTCCAACCAATAGTGTAACACCGACTAATTCAGTAACTCCGACTAATTCTGTTACTCCAACTAATTCAGTAACTCCAACCAACTCAGTAACGCCAACTAATTCTGTTACTCCAACTAATTCAGTAACTCCAACCAACTCAGTAACGCCAACCAACAGTGTAACACCAACTAACTCAGTAACACCGACTAACTCAGTAACTCCAACCAATTCAGTCACACCTACCAATTCTGTAACACCGACTAACTCAGTAACGCCAACCAACAGTGTAACACCAACTAACTCAGTAACTCCAACCAATTCAGTCACACCTACGAATTCTGCCACTCCAACTAATTCTGTAACTCCATCTGTAACACCGACTAACTCAGTAACACCAACCAACAGTGTAACACCAACTAACTCAGTAACACCAACTAACTCAGTAACACCGACTAACTCAGTAACTCCAACCAATTCAGTCACACCTACCAATTCTGTAACACCGACTAACTCAGTAACGCCAACCAACAGTGTAACACCAACTAACTCAGTAACTCCAACCAATTCAGTCACACCTACGAATTCTGCCACTCCAACTAATTCTGTAACTCCATCTGTAACACCGACTAACTCAGTAACACCAACCAACAGTGTAACACCAACTAACTCAGTAACACCAACTAACTCAGTAACACCGACTAACAGTGTGACACCTACCAATTCAGTTACACCTACCAATTCTGTAACACCGACTAACTCAGTAACGCCAACCAACAGTGTAACACCAACTAACTCAGTAACTCCAACCAATTCAGTCACACCTACGAATTCTGCCACTCCAACTAATTCTGTAACACCAACAATAACTCCAACTCCAAGTGTTGATAGAGAAGTATGGGAAGCTAAACCATGTTGTAACCCTACTGGTCCATTTACTGCGGTTGTGAGTATTCCTTCATCATTAAACCCAGTTGCGGGTAACTCTGTATACTTTAATAATGATTGTTGGACACTAATTAGTACATCAACAGGTAGTGTTGAAGGTTTGGCGGATATTGTCTACACCGAATGTAAAGATTGTCAAGATGCGAACGAAGTACCTTATTGTTCGGTTACACCAACCCCGACACCTTCTGTTACTACCACACCATCAATAACTCCAACCAACTCAGTAACTCCTACAAATTCAGTAACGCCTACCAACAGTGTAACTCCAACCAACAGTATAACACCAACTAACTCAGTTACGCCGACTAATTCTGTTACACCAACCAATTCTGTTACTCCGACCAACTCAGTAACTCCAACAAATTCTGTAACTCCGACCAACAGTATAACGCCAACTAATTCTGTCACACCAACTAATTCAGTAACACCAACTAACAGTGTGACACCTACCAATTCAGTTACACCAACTAATTCATTACTCCAACTAATTCTGTAACACCAACTAATTCTGTTACTCCAACTAATTCTGTAACTCCAACTAATAGTGTAACACCAACCAACTCAGTAACACCAACTAATTCTGTAACACCAACTAATTCTGTTACACCAACTAATTCTGTTACTCCGACCAATAGTGTAACACCAACAAATTCAGTAACACCGACCAACAGTATAACTCCAACCAATTCTGTTACACCAACTAACTCTGTAACACCAACTAACAGTGTGACACCTACCAATTCAGTTACACCTACCAATAGCATAACTCCGACTAATTCAGTAACACCAACTAATTCAGTAACACCTACCAACAGTGTAACTCCAACCAATTCAGTTACACCCACTAACTCTGTCACACCAACCAACAGTGTAACACCAACCAACAGCGTAACACCAACTAATTCAGTAACACCTACTAATTCAGTCACACCTACTAATTCAGTCACACCTACAAATTCTGTTACACCTACTAACTCAGCAACTCCAACACCTTCAACAACACCAGGTGCTTCAACATCTCCAACACCATCAATAACTCCAACCAATTCAGTTACACCAACTAATTCTGTTACTCCGACCAATAGTGTAACTCCAACCAATTCAGTTACACCTACGAATTCTGTAACACCGACTAATTCAGTAACTCCAACGAATTCTGTTACACCTACTAACTCAGTTACACCTACCAACAGTGTAACTCCGACTAACTCAGCGACACCTACAAATTCAGTAACTCCAACCAATTCTGTTACTCCAACTAACAGTGTAACACCGACTAACTCAGTAACGCCGACTAATAGTATCACACCTACTAATAGTGTAACTCCAACTAATTCAGTCACTCCAACTAATAGTGTTACACCTACTAACTCAGTTACACCTACCAACAGTGTAACACCGACTAACTCTATAACTCCTACGAATTCAGTTACTCCTACGAATTCAGTTACTCCTACAAATTCAGTTACTCCAACTAACAGTGTAACACCGACTAACTCAGTAACGCCGACTAACTCTGTCACACCAACTAATAGTGTGACTCCAACCAACTCAACCACTCCAACAGTTACACCTACCAACAGTGTAACACCGACTAACTCTATAACACCTACGAATTCAGTTACTCCTACAAATTCAGTTACTCCAACTAACAGTGTAACACCGACTAACTCAGTAACGCCGACTAATAGTGTGACTCCAACCAACTCAGCCACTCCAACAGTTACACCTACCAACAGTGTAACACCGACTAACTCTATAACTCCTACGAATTCAGTTACTCCAACTAACAGTGTAACACCGACTAACTCAGTAACGCCGACTAACTCTGTCACACCAACTAATAGTGTGACTCCAACCAACTCAGCCACTCCAACAGTTACACCTACCAACAGTGTAACACCGACTAACTCAGTAACGCCGACTAACTCTATAACTCCTACGAATTCAGTTACTCCTACAAATTCAGTTACTCCAACTAACAGTGTAACACCAACATCTTCAACTACACCTGGTGCTTCGACATCACCCACACCATCAGTAACACCAACTAATAGTGTTAGTCCAACCAATTCAGTAACGCCGACTAACTCAGTAACGCCAACTAATAGTGTTAGTCCAACCAATTCGGTAACGCCGACTAATTCAGTAACACCAACTAATAGTGTTAGTCCAACCAATTCGGTAACGCCGACTAATTCAGTAACGCCAACTAATAGTGTGACTCCAACCAATTCGGTAACACCGACTAACTCAGCTACACCTACAAATTCAGTAACTCCAACCAATTCTGTTACTCCAACTAACAGTGTAACACCGACTAACTCAGTTACACCTACTAATAGTGTAACTCCAACTAATTCAGTCACTCCAACAGTTACACCAACCAATTCTGTTACTCCTACAAATTCAGTAACTCCAACCAATTCTGTTACTCCAACTAACAGTGTAACACCGACTAACTCAGTTACACCTACTAATAGTGTAACTCCAACTAATTCAGTCACTCCAACAGTTACACCAACCAATTCTGTTACTCCTACAAATTCAGTAACTCCAACCAACTCAGCCACTCCAACAGTAACGCCGACTAACTCAGTTACACCTACTAATAGTGTAACTCCAACCAACTCAGCCACTCCAACAGTTACACCAACCAACTCTGTAACACCAACATCTTCAACTACACCTGGTGCTTCGACATCACCCACACCATCAGTAACGCCAACCAACAGTGTAACTCCAACCAACTCTACTACTCCTACGAATTCAGTAACACCGACTAACTCTGTAACTCCAACCAACTCTACTACTCCTACGAATTCAGTAACACCGACTAACTCTGTAACGCCAACCAACAGTGTAACTCCCACAAATTCGGTAACACCGACTAATTCAGTAACGCCGACTAACTCTGTTACACCAACTAATAGTGTGACCCCAACCAACTCAGTCACTCCAACAGTAACACCTACTAATAGTGTAACTCCAACCAATTCAGTCACTCCAACAGTTACACCAACCAACTCTGTAACACCAACATCTTCAACTACACCTGGTGCTTCGACATCACCCACACCATCAGTAACGCCAACCAACAGTGTAACACCAACCAACAGTGTAACTCCAACCAATTCTGTTACTCCAACCAACAGTATAACTCCGACTAATTCGGTAACTCCAACCAATTCTGTTACTCCAACTAACAGTGTAACACCAACTAGTTCAGTTACACCAACGAACTCAGTAACTCCAACTCAAACTCCGACAAATACACTATTTATAAGTGAGACGCCAACAATGACGCCAACAGAAACACCATCACAAACTACAACTCCTTCTGTTACTCCTACAGTAACACCAACAGTCACGCCTTCATCATATAATTCTCAAGTTTACGAGTTATTAGAATGTTGTGGAGGGATATCAGGAGGTAATCCACCAACAAACGCGTATTTTGAAATAGTCGTTACTGTGGGCTCATTACCTATCGCAGGTGAAAGTTTATATTTAGGAGGAAAATGTTATAGTGTTATTGGAACCAGTTCAAACACACCTGTACTTACGTTTACTGACCCTACAGTTTATTCTGACTGTGACGATTGTAAGACAAATAATAATGAAAAGTGTTTAACAACGGTACTACAAGGGTGTAGTACTGGAACTTATTACAATATATATGATAATATAAATGGTCAATACATCCAAATAGAGACAGGTACGACTATTCAAATTACGATGTCTGATATTATCATACCTTCAGGAGGGTTACCTGAAAACTGCTTTACTGGTGTGTATGGAAGTATTACAGACGCAATAATAGGAGACCTACTAACGACAGGTACAACAACATGTGGAGACCCTACATGTGCAGTAACACCTACACCTACACCAACTAGTAGTGTAACACCTACAGTAACACCTACAATAAGTGTATCTCCATCAATAAGTCCATCAGTAACTGTAACCCCATCAGTAACAGCTACACCGGTATCACCAACACCGACACCAACTAATACACCTTCAATCACCCCTTCACCTTCAGACTTAACATGTGAAGATTTTGATTTTGAAGTCACACAAGTAATACTTTCTGTAACACCAACAATTACTCCAACACCAACTCCAACACCATCAAAGGAAACAAACACTGAAGGTGAGACAGTGGTGTTTGTTATTGATAGTGGTTACTTTGAATGTGGGGATATATTAAAACTACAAGATTGTTCTGACTCAAACGAGTACTACTTCGTTAACGGACCATTATCATTTAATGGTTCTGCAATAACTATAAACGATATATTTACTGCCGATTTAAACGGAGAAGAAAAATGTGTTAAATACATTTCAGATACAAATGGTTCTTCAACACACTTCATAAATAATATAACTCAATTACATAGTGTATGTTGTGTACCGTCTCCAACACCAACACCGTCAATCACTCCAACAATAACACCGAGCGTCACACCGACACCAAGCCCTTCAATAGCGGCTAGAGTTGGGGTTTCTTATGTTTACACTTCTTGTACCGATAACTCTATGGTTGTTCAAACATTAGAAACACCTTTAGTTTCATCTGGAGAAACATTCATCTATGGAACAGGATGTTGGACATATGTTGGATATTTTTCAAATCCATATCATGAACCGACAGGTTATAGAAGGACGGACTATAGTGGTAATTATTTTGGGACACCTGGTTTAAATAATATTTTTACAAATTGTACTGACTGTTTAGCTTCAGACAATAGATTTGCGACACCAAGTGCTACACCATCCACAACTACCACACCATCGATTACACCAACAATTACACCTTCAATATCGGTATCACCATCGATTACACCCTCACCTGTATCACCATCAGTAACCCCAACAGTGACTGCAACACCAAGTACAACAATATCTGTCACACCCACACCAAGTAATCCATTTTACTTAGTTTGCGATGTGGTAACTCGTGAGTATTACTTAACATGTGATTGAGAAACCGTTACAACCACACCAACACCGACAGTAACTTCAACTCCTTCAGTAACTTCAACTCCTTCAGTAACTTCAACTCCTTCAGTAACTTCAACTCCTTCAGTAACCTCAACCCCTTCAGTTACAAATACCCCTTCAGTAACTCCGTCTACTAGTGTAAATGTTTATCAAACGTTTAACGTGACAAACAA
>UEXL01000198.1_pt1 | contig 18089 bp, 28 predicted proteins | sample 1796671 | NCBI WGS metagenome assembly UEXL01 (sample SAMEA4772471, study PRJEB27181) | metagenome | reverse complement strand
CATAAACAGAACGTACTTGCCTGTCGCTCTATCTTCGGCGTCTGCTTGGGTGTTTAACCTCATCGTCTGGGACACATCTTCGATGTGATAAGTCAGCCCTTCTTACACTATTTATAGTGGCAACTGATTGCATAACAGTTGTTGTAGACAACTAAGTCACTGATTACATTAACATTCCTATGGGAATGGTGGATTGATTGGAATATTTCTTCATCACCACACGCCATGACATTGCATAATGTGCGGAATTGCGCAGTGAGAGAGGGGGTAGGCAGGGGCAGGGGGGGTGTACGTATATATATATGTAGAAGTACACAGATCAGGAAATATGAGTGTTAACCACATTACGTATATAGTGGTATACACACAACTTGGTTACAGAAAATATGTCTTTTACGATTAGGGGTTGACACAGGCTGTGAAATGTGTAAAACTATATATAACTAAACTAAGACTCACTTAAAGTGATACACTTAAATGTTATATACCTTAATATAATTATACTAAACTAAGATACACTTATATGTAACACTATAAGTGAGTAGTATATTAATTATTTTTGTACTAAAATACAGAAAGTTCTTGACAATGGGTAAAAAATCAGTAAAACTATATACTGACAATGTTCTTGAAGAGTTTATAAACGTATAATTGACGGTAACATTGAAGATTTACATATTCCCCACAGTGATGTATTCTACGTAAGAGAGGCTGTACAGGCTCACTACGGTAGACCATTTACTTTAGAGCATGTTGAGTGGGCAATGCGTATGGAAGGTTGGACAGATGGCAATCCCTGAGAGAGTCAAGACTAAAATGAAAGAAGAAGGGTTAAGTGGTGTAAACAAACCCAAGCGTACACCTAAACACCCGACTAAGTCTCATTGTGTTATGGCGTCAGAGGGTGGTAAGTATAAGTTTATCCGTTTTGGACAACAGGGTGTAAGTGGCGCAGGTAAAAGTCCTAAGACCGCTAAAGACAAAGCCCGTAAGAAAAGTTATTATGCAAGACACAATGCACAAGGTAAACCCACAACTAAGCTAAGTGCAAAGTATTGGTCGCATAAAGTAAAATGGTAAAGGAAATATAAAATGGGAAAGAAACAGGGTATATCATTACCTGTAAGTAGTATAACAGGCAAAGTAACAACACAAACTTCAAGATCATTAACAGCAATAAAAACGAAACTTGAAATAGATATTAGAAATTTAAAAGATAAAGATAAATTAACTAAACGAGAAGAAGCACGTTTAGAAAAAATGGAAAATCAATTAAGTGACGTTAAAGCTGAAATAAAAGATGAAGCTGTAAAGGCAGGTAGGTCATTAGCACAAAAAGGTAGAGACTCTAAAAGCTTTAGAGGTTACGATCCTAAAAAAGATCCTATGGCAGAAAAAGAAAGAATTGAACCTAAACTCTCAGATATAACCCCATTAGAGTTAAAAGCAAAACTTGCATCTCAAGATGACGCAGTTAAAAAAGCTGAGAGCAGACGTAATGCTCGTGCTAAAGGTGGAGTCATGGGTTTTAACTCAGGTGGTATGCCTTCACGTAAAGGTAGTTACGATATGCGTAAAGGTGGAATGTTTATGAAAGGATCTAAATAATGGTTGGTAGATTAAGTACTCCTACCCAAAGAGCATTTGGTGGTGGTAAAAAACGTGGTAAAAAAGTTGGACGCATACAGGGTGCTGCCGCAACAGGTTTTAGTATGGCAGCTTTAAGTGGTCTGTCAATAACACAACTAAAAAAGAAAGCAGAGCAAGCTGAGACAGCTAGACAAAGAGCAGTAGTAAAGCTTGCAATTGAAAAGGCAATGCGAGAAATTGCACAAAAGGATAAAGCAAAAGCAGAGATGGGTGGAACAAAGCCGCAACCTAGACCGCCACAAAGTAAAGCTAAAGGTGGTGCAGTTAAGAAATTAAAACGTGGTGGGGCAGTTAAGAAAAAGAAATGATAAAGGCAGACCTACGTAGTTGGTCGCAGGAAGTACTTGAAGTAGCTAACCCTGCGTTGAATGGACTACCTGCCTGTCCATATGCACGTGAAGCATGGAAGAAGAATAAGGTAGACGTTGTAGAGACAGACCACATTGGTATTGAAACAATACTACAAGCCAACAAGTTTGAAGACAACGACTATGAATTAGTTGTAATTGCTTCCTACAAATTTCCTACCCCATATCAACTTACAGAATTTATCGAGTTTCTTAATGATACGTACTCGTGGTGTGATCTACACATAATGGGATTCCACCCACGGAGCAGCAGAGGCCGACTTAGATTTTTTGTATGACCATGACTGGGCATCTAGTATAGATAAAGACTATGCCATGATGTTTATCCAGTCTTTATCTCAGGTAGACGATGCAAGTCTAAAGCTTGAGAAACTAGGATACTATGATGTGTATCCACACGAAGAGTATGAAGCTCTCGTATTAGAAAGAAGACAAAGGAGAAACCAACAATGGCAATGAAACCAAGAGCAATGAAGAAAAAGAAACCAATGATGCGTGGCGGTATGACTAAGAAGCCCATGATGCGTGGCGGTGGAATGACCAAAAAGAAAATGATGCGTGGTGGCGCAGTTAAAAAGAAATAAGGAACTACAATGAAAACAACAACAATGGCTGTTACTATAGCAGCGACAATGGGCTTTCTTGCAATAGCTGCAACTAAGGCATCATCTAAAGACTTTTCTGTAGCAGGACAAACATTGTCTATTGGTGCAGAGACTGACCTAAACTACACGACAGGTGTAGAGGATTGGGTATGGGAACTTACACCGTCTGCAGGAATAACCGCACTGGGTATAGGTTTAAGCGTAGCTACAGACATTGATATGTTAGAACTAGACGAGGGAGACATCTTCCAAGGACTAGACTTTACAGCAGACTACACAGTACCAAGTACAAACATTAATCTATATACTGAGGTATCAACAGACTCAGACCTAGAGTTTGGTGACGTAACAGTAGGGGCAAAGGTTAGCTTCTAATGTGGTTAGCTATAGTCATGTTTTGTATGACACCTGCAGATGCCAGTACGTGCACTCTTACAGTAAACAATGAAAATTTATATAGTAATAAACAAAATTGTCGTAAAGAAATGCGTAGTATGGTAGATAATTTTGTTAGCAGAGGTATCTTTTCGCAAGGTACTTGCATAGAGATAGGAGTCTCATTATGAAAATAGTTAAATGGATATGGACATATTTAAAAAGAATAGTATGTGCATTAATAAATAAAAAATGTTGCCCTGAATGTAATTGCAAAGCATAGCAAATGAAAGCAGTACCAAAGGGAAACAAAGGACTAAGTAAACTACCAACAGGAGTCCGTAATAAAATGGGCTATATGAAAAAGGCGGTTCAGTTAAGAAGATGAAGCGTGGTGGGGTTGCAAAGAAAAAGAAATGACACCAGAACAAATACAAAAGATAAGTGCTCTAGGTTACATAGTTGTAAACATGGGGCAGTACGTAGAGGACATGAACAAGAATGTTGTTGTCTCTAAAGATGTAGACGGTAACTGGGTTACTGAGGTAGAAGAAATAAAAACTATACTTGTACCTACAGAAACTGTAAAGGTACGTGCTAGAAATACTAAGGGTCACTATGTAAAAGACGATCCTGCCACACCTGAAAACGAAGCATGGACAACTAAAGTAATTAAGAAGGTTACACGAAAAGCATAACAGGGTTGCAATTTTGTCTGTAGTATGTTATAACTATATATGATATAACTATCTTTGGTAGCTGAAGTTACCGTTAACAAAGGAGATAGATATGTTAAAAAGATTATTTCATAAAATTATTGAGGCAAGAATAGAGTCAGTAAAACGTAAGATTGCACGTAATCAATTATACAGTATGACAGATGCTGAGTTAAGAGATATAGGCATAGGTCGCTACGACATAGAAAGAGTTGTAAGATATGGCTATAAAGAAGCGAACCACTACAGCACGTAAAGCTAAACCACGTAAGATGGCTAAAGGTGGTAGTACAGTAAATGCAGCAGGTAACTACACTAAACCTACTATGCGTAAAAATATCTTTAATAGAATAAAGTCAGGAAGTAAAGGTGGTGGATCAGGTCAATGGTCTGCACGTAAGGCACAGATGCTTGCTAAAGCTTACAAAGCTGCAGGGGGCGGTTACAAAAGTTAGAGGCTACAATGGACCCAGTTACAATTATAGGTGGAGCTACTGTAGCATTTAACGCTCTCAAGAAGGGATTCCAATTTGGAAAAGACCTTCAAGAAATGGGTGGACAACTAAATCAGTGGGCTAGTAGCATGAGCGATCTAGCCTACTTGGAGCAAAAAAACAAGAACCCTCCTTGGTGGAAAGCTATGGGAGGTTCTGTTGAAGCAGAAGCCCTAGAGATATTTACAGCTAAGAAGAAAGCAGAGTCTATGAGACAAGAGTTAAAAGACTGGATTAGTTTTACGTATGGACCTTCTGTTTGGGATGAGCTTGTAGCTACCGAAGGTAGGATACGTAAACAAAAGAAAGATCAAGAGTACCGCAAAGCAGAAATACAGGAAGCTATCATTACATGGACAGTTACAGGTTTAATAATAGCTTCAGGAATAGGTGCTTTAATATTTTTTGCGTGGTTATTTAATGGCTAAATCTGCATCACAAAAAAGTTTAGACAGTTGGACTAAACAAAAATGGAGAACTAAAAGTGGTAAACCTTCTACGCAAGGATCAAAAGCTACAGGAGAGAGGTATCTTCCAGAGGCAGCAATCAAAGGAATGTCTAGTTCCCAGTACGCAGCCAGTAGTGCAAAGAAAAGAAAAGATACGGCAGCAGGTAAACAGTTTTCTAAACAACCTAAAGCTGCGGCTAAAGCTTCCAGACGTTACAGGAGATCATAGTTGGTGATAGATTTTGACGTAGACGGTGATGGTAAGATCACAGCAGAAGAAATAGCAATGAAGGAGCGTATGCTTGAGGTTGAGCTACGTGAAGAAAAAGCTGAGTCACAAAAACTTATGGCATGGGTAGCAATGGGAATGATGATTGTATTTACGGTTATTCTATTTACCCCCATAATGACAGATACAAGAGTTCAAGCCCTAGCAGATTTGCTTGGGTTATTTTATATTGCACAGACAGGTGTGGTAGCAGCGTATATGGGAGCTACAGCTTATATGGCAGGAAAGCCAATGGGCAATAAAGTAGCAATGAAAAAGGATATGAGATGAGTTTTAGATTAAGCCAAAGATCAATGGACAGACTTGAGGGAGTACATCCAGACATGACAGCAGTAGTTGAAAGAGCTATCCAACTAACAGGCGTAGACTTTGGGGTCACGCAGGGTGTAAGAACTTTAGACGAACAAAAAGCTAACGTAGCTGCAGGACGATCACAGACAATGGCTAGTAAACATTTACTACAGGACGATGGCTTTAGCCATGCGGTAGACGTAGCTGCATACGTAGGATCAGATGTATCATGGGAATTAAATGTATATGACGATATATGTGACGCATTTAAAGAGGCAGCTAAAGAAGTAGGATGCAGCATTAAGTGGGGAGCAGCATGGAGTGAAGGTGACATTCGTACATACGAAGGATCGTCAGAGGACGCTATGATGGCATATGTAGATTTGCGTAGATCACAAGGTCGTAGACCTTTTATTGACGCACCTCATTTTGAGTTGATGTAATGAGATGGTTATTACTCGTGCTATTTTTATCTTCTTGTGGTTTGAGTACTCTCCTTCCGCTAGGAGGATCAGGCGGTCCTACAGTAAATTCTAATGCACAGATAGGTGCAGAGAATAGACAAGCGGTTATGTCTGTAGAACAAACAGAAGAAATTACAGCAGGTAGAGATGTTGTAACTACAGAAGTTTTAAAAGAAATAGAAACAGGTATGGTTGGAAAACTAAACATTCAAAACATACCACCTTGGGTAATGATCCTATTACTATTAGGATGGTTGTTACCTACACCTACGGAAATGGGCAGAGGTATGTTTAACTTTGTCCTACTATTATTTGGAAGACAGAAACTATGACACGAGCATTAACAGAAAAACAACAGAAGCTATTGGCTGTACTGTTTGACGAGGCAGGTGGAGACATTGTAACCGCAAAGAAACTTGCAGGATACTCTGACGCTACATCTTCCGCTGAAGTAGTAAAGTCTCTTAAAGAAGAAATACTAGATGCAACGCAGACTTACATGGCACGTAATGCACCTAAAGCTGCAATGTCAATGGTAGGTGCATTGTACGATCCTACAGAGTTAGGTATTCGTGACAAGATGCAAGCTGCCAAAGAACTACTTGATCGTACAGGTCTAGTAAAAACAGAGAAGATGCAAGTAGAAACAAAGGGCGGTGTAATGCTTATGCCACCTAAACAAATGGATGACAATGACTAAACCTCTACAGAAGTGGAAGTTACCCCAACCAACCGACATAAAAGAAGACAATGAATGGATTGCAATTCCACGCATATCAAGAACAATACCATTCGGATATGAACTAGATAAAGATGACCCTCATATACTTCAACCTGTTGAGAATGAACTTGACATGCTTGAAGAGGCAAAGAGGTATTTAAAACAGTACTCATATCGTGAGGTAGCGAACTGGCTATCTAGAAATACAGGTAGATCTATATCTCACGTAGGACTCAAGAAACGGTTGGACAATGAGCGAAGAAGAAAAAACAAAGTTGGAAGCCTACGCAGATGGGCAGACTATGCGAAAAAGGCAATCGCCAAAGCGGAAGAAATTGAAAACAAACGCATCGGTGCAAAAGCCTGTGAAGAAGAAAGCTACCCCAAAGCCAGTTAGCATTGTAGAGTCTATACCAGTAGAAGAACAACACAATGTTATATTTAAACCCAATGAAGGTCCACAAACAGACTTTCTAGCTGCAGGTGAGCGTGAGGTGCTATATGGCGGCTCTGCAGGTGGGGGTAAGAGTTACGCAATGCTTGCAGACCCATTAAGGTATATGGGTCATCCTGACTTCTCAGGATTGCTCCTACGGCATACTACGGAAGAACTAAGGGAACTTATCTTTAAGTCACAAGAAATGTACCCTAAGATATGGCCTGGAATTAAATGGTCAGAGCGAAAGATGCAGTGGACTGCGCCCTCTGGTGCGAGGTTGTGGATGTCCTACCTAGACAGGGAAGATGACGTCCTGCGCTACCAAGGTCTAGCGTTTAGTTGGATAGGCTTTGACGAGTTAACACAATGGCCCTCACCATTCGCATGGAACTACATGCGCTCTCGTCTACGGTCCACTGCACCCGATCTACCAGTGTATATGAGAGCTACCACTAACCCAGGAGGTAGAGGACATCACTGGGTAAAGAAAATGTTTATTGACCCTGCACCTGCAGGTAAGACATTTGAGGCAAGAGATTTAGAAACAGGAGAGGTTCTTAAATATCCTGCAGGTCACGCTAAAGCAGGTAAGGCATTATTCAAACGTAGGTTTATACCTGCACGACTATCTGACAATCCTTATCTATCTACACAGGGTGACTACGAAGCAATGCTACTGTCACTACCAGAACAACAACGTAGACAACTACTAGAGGGTGACTGGGATATAAAAGAAGGTGCAGCCTTTACTGAGTTTGATAGAAAGGTTCATGTAGTTGAACCATTTAAGATACCAGCTAACTGGGTAAAATTTAGAGCGTGTGATTATGGTTATGGTTCTTATAGTGGTGTGTTGTGGTTTGCCGTTGCGCCTGATGAACAACTTGTTGTATATAGAGAACTGTACGTCAGTAAAGTACTAGCTACAGATTTAGCTGACATGGTTCTTAATCTAGAAGCAGAAGATGGAAATATTAAATATGGAGTATTGGATAGCTCTCTATGGCATAAGCGTGGCGATACAGGTCCAAGCCTTGCGGAGCAAATGATAACTAGAGGATGCAGATGGCGTCCTTCAGATAGATCAAAAGGTTCTCGTGTAGCAGGTAAGAATGAAATACATAGACGTTTACAGGTAGATGAATTTACAGAAAACCCTAGATTAGTATTTTTTAATACCTGCACAGAAACAGTAGCACAGTTACCTGCAATACCTATAGATAAAAAAAATCCAGAAGATGTGGACACACACGCAGAAGACCACTTGTATGATGCGTTAAGATATGGTATAATGTCTAGACCAAGATTTAGTATATTTGATTATGACCCTAATGGCGTAAGTTCAATGGGTATGCGAGTAGCAGACGCAACATTTGGTTATTAAGGAAAAATAAATGGCAGAAGATAACGAAGTATTTATTGAGGACGATGCTGTAGTTCTTGAGGATACAGATAACTCAGTAGAAGAAGATGCAGATACATCTAAGATAATTCCATTTATTATGGAGCGTTATAATCGTGCAGAAGATTATCGAAAACAAGATGAGGAGCGTTGGTTAAAAGCATATAGAAACTATCGTGGTATCTATGGACCTGACGTTCAATTTACTGAAGCAGAAAAGTCTCGTGTATTTATTAAGGTAACTAAAACTAAAACACTTGCGGCATATGGTCAGATTGTTGACGTACTGTTTGCGAAAAATACTTTTCCATTAACAGTTGATCCAACAGAACTTCCAGATGGTGTGGTAGAAAATGTCTCTTTTGATCCTGCTTTGCCTAAAGAATTACAAGAAGATGAAAAGGGCGATCCAGTATCGCCTTATGGTTTTACAGGTGACGGTAGGGAAATACCTAAAGGTGCTACGGCTAAAACGTTAGAAGAATTACTTAACCCTGAACTAGCTGAAAAGCTAGATTCAATTGACGGTGTTAAAGAGGGTGTGGGTGGAACACCTACCTCTGTTACATTTAGTCCTGCTATGATTGCAGCAAAGAAGATGCAAAAGAAAATACAAGATCAACTTGATGAGTCCTCTGCATCTAAACATTTACGCAGTACTTCATTTGAAATGGCACTGTTTGGTACTGGTGTAATGAAAGGACCGTTTGCTGTAGACAAAGAGTATCCTAGTTGGGATGACGAAACAGGTGAGTACTCACCTACATTTAAAACTATACCTCAAGTATCACATGTATCAGTATGGAATTTTTATCCAGACCCAGATGCTAATAATATAGATGAAGCACAGTACGTAATAGAACGACACAAACTGTCACGTTCACAAATGCGTAATTTAAAGAAACGCCCATACTTTCGTTCAACAGTTATTGATGAGGCTATATCCCTTGGTGAAAACTATGACAAAGAATATTGGGAAGACGATCTAGCCGACTATGCACCAGAACACGGTATCGAAAGATTTGAGGTACTTGAGTATTGGGGTATGTGTGACGTTGATATGCTTGAAGAACAAGGCGTAGATATACCTAGTGAACTTTCTGAGGTAGACGAACTACAGGCAAACATCTGGATTTGCAATGGTAAACTATTGCGTATGGTTCTTAATCCATTCAAACCTGCACGTATTCCATACATGGCTGCACCATATGAGTTAAACCCATATTCATTTTTTGGTGTGGGTATCGCAGAAAACATGGACGATACACAGACACTAATGAATGGCTTTATGCGTATGGCTGTAGATAATGCTGTACTATCAGGCAACCTGTTGATAGAGGTAGATGAAACTAACTTAGTTCCAGGCCAAGACCTATCAGTATATCCAGGCAAAGTCTTTAGGAGACAAGGTGGTGCTCCAGGGCAAGCTATCTTTGGTACTAAGTTTCCGAATGTTGCAGGTGAGAACCTACAGTTATTTGATAAGGCACGAGTACTAGCTGACGAGTCAACTGGCTTTCCTTCATTTGCACATGGACAAACAGGTGTGCAAGGTGTAGGAAGAACAGCCAGTGGTATTAGTATGCTAATGGGTGCAGCTAGTGGCACAATTAAAAATGTTATTAAAAATGTAGACGATTATTTATTACGTCCATTAGGAGAGGGGCTGTTTAGATTTAACATGCAGTTTGACTTTGATCCTGAGATTAAAGGTGACTAGAAGTTAAGGCACGTGGAACAGAATCTCTTATGGCTAACGAAGTACGTAGCCAAAGACTTATGCAGTTCTTGCAAGTATCATCTAACCCTGCACTTGCACCCTTTGCTAAGTTTCAATATATTATTCGTGAGATTGCAAAGTCTCTTGATCTTGACCCTGAGAAAGTTACTAACAATATGAATGACGCTGCTATACAGGCAGAACTTATGAAACAGTTTCAGCAAGAACAACAAGCAGAACAAGGTGCTCCTGCAGGTGCAAACCCAATGGACACGTCAGGAGCAGGTGGTGGAAACATAGGCGTAGGTCAAGCCCCACTACCACAAGAACAAGGATTTAGTGGAAATGCAGGACAAGGAGCACCTCAACAAGCTCAAGGGGTTGGTCAGCAACCACCTCCAGTGGGATAACTTTGAAGAGTATATAGATACTTTAATAGATCAACAACATAGACTAATGGAACAATCAGACAATGCTATTGCTATGCATAGAGCACAAGGTGCAGTATATCAACTACGTAGACTTAAACTACTAAGGGATGAGGTATTAAAAATGTATGAAGAACAGATGGAACTATTTAACGAGGGTGGTTTAAAAGATGAAGGTGGTTCTGTAGATCCTGTATCTGGTAATGATGTACCTATTGGCTCTACTAAAAAAGAAGTACGTGACGATATACCTGCCATGTTAAGTGAAGGTGAGTTTGTTTTTCCTGCTGACGTAACACGTTTTATTGGTTTAGAAAAACTAATGCAACAACGACAAGACGCTAAGATGGGTTTAAAACAAATGGAAGCTATGGGTCAAATGGGTAATAGTGAAGAAGCTACTATACCTGATGACATGCCATTTAACATGGCTGACCTTATTATTCTGGGTGAGACAAGAAGAAGATGAACCAAAAGAAATGTAGGTGGTGGTATGGTATATGCAAATCAAGGTACATTATGCTACAGGTATAGGTGGCTATCAACAATCTGTATTTCAAGGTCAACCACAGACTAATGCTCCTTTGTACCACCAAGTTCTGTAGCACCACCACCTCCTGCACCGTCACCTGCAGGTGGATACATGCCTAAGTTTATGGACACCATTTGATGATGGTAGCCTTGCACCAAAAACTACAACTACAGCACTACAGGTACATACAGGTACAACAGGAACTACAAATGACTTTGTGCCTACAGTAGATGATGTATATACACAAAAAGAATATTTTAATCCTGAAACAGGGAAACAAGAATAATTAATTTTTATAATGATAATCCTGTAAATGAGATACCTGAAGGGTTTGTACTAAAAGAAACTTATACAGAAGATGAAACAACCACAACTGATTTAGAAAGTACCTCTGTAGAAAGCACAAGTTCGTGATGATAACAGTCAAGATAAAGCACGTTTAGAAAGAATGGTAAAAAATCAGGGTGGTCAAACACAACTAAATAAGTTAAGAGATGAAGAACTAATGAAGATATTAAAGATGCATATATAGCAAACGAAAAATTTAAATCTTTATTAACTTAGGATCTTTCTACAAAATCTTATAGCAGGAATTAGAAAAAGAATAGGTGCATGGTTATCAAGGAAAACAATTAGAAAAACTAATAGAAGAAAAGGTATTACTAAACCAAAATAGAAGAAGGATTTTGTTCAGTAAAGGTGCATTTTCTAGATGATGTACGCCAGGTGCAACAAGTCAGATACGTATGAAGGTACGTTAGGTGGTCTCTTCAATGAATACGCAGGTAACAGATAAAGCATATTAATTTTAACTGAGCAAGATAAAGATTATATGATGCTGCTGTAAGACGGGTGATACAAATGTTACAAATCTTATGAAGGTATAAATCGTAGAATTTAAAATGGCTAGTGATGAGGTGTAAACACTGGAACTGCAGAAACTTAGCAGGTACAGAAATCTCAAATAACAATAACAACAATAATAATAACAATAACAATAATAATAACAATATACTTCATCGGGAGGTTCTGGAATGTCTTTGGTAATACTCCTGTATCCTCTAATACAGCAAACTCCGTATCAGTGGCGCAAGATAAAATAGCAGATGCTGCAGAAGAAAATCCTAATGAAAATATTTACACAGGAGGTGGTCCTAGGAGGTTTAAGAAAGGTCTTGTAAACAAAAAGAAGAAAAATAACTATCCACCAATATGACTAGCTACCCATCCCCCATCCAACATGGCTACGGTGGCCCTAGAAAGAAAGAAGTATAATGAATACTACAGCTATGGCAGGAGAAGTAACCTCTCCCAAAAAGGTTGCATTTGTAGATAGAAAAAGTGCTAACTCAAATCGTATAGAACAAGATGAGAAAGAACTAAAGGAACTACTTGAAGACAAAGAAGAAGCACCAGAGGTAGAAGCACAAGAAGCTGAACCTGTTAATGCAGAAGAAAAAAGTTTTAAGAAACGTTATGGTGATCTACGTAGACACCAACAAAACAAAGATAAAGATTATGAAGAGCGTATCAAGGTATTAGAAGAACAGCTAACTGAGTCTACTAAAAGTGAAATCAAGTTACCTAAGTCTGATGAAGACATTGATGCATGGGCAAAACAATATCCTGATGTAGCAGCTATTGTAGAAACTATTGCAATTAAAAAGCACGAGAGCAATCACAAGGATTAGAAGATACTAAAAAGAAATAGATGAGATGAAAGCTACAGCATCTCGTGAAAGAGCAGAAGTAGAACTTTTAAAGATTCATCCTGACTTTGGTGACTATACGAGACAGTGATGACTTTCATAACTGGGCAGAAGAACAACCTAAGTGGGTTCAAGATGCTTATATGAAAATGACACCGATGCTCGTTCTGCAAGTCGTGCAATTGATTTGTACAAAGCAGACATGAACATTACAACAAAAACCTGCAAGCAATAAAGATGCTGCACGTTCAGTAAACAGCCGCACCAGTCGTAGTGAACCTAATACAGATAACAACGATGGTGCATTTACAGAATCGCAAGTTGCGAAAATGACACCGCAACAATACGAAAGAGCTTCCGATGCGATTATGGAAGCAATAAGAACTGGCAAGTTTATTTATGATATGTCTGGTTCTGCACGATAAAATACTATTGACAAATAAAATTAATATGGTATAACTATATGTATAATCATTATTAGCCGCATTTTAGCCTACCTAATAATGTAATACAATATTTAATAGACTAAACAATACGTAAGACTTACCTGTTCAAGTATAGGCCCATAAAATTATCGGTAGGCCAACTGATAGTAATATGCACCCTAGAAAACGTACAGCCTCTATGTGATAATGTTTAGCTTATAATTAAGCCTAAACTTTATAGGAGGATCTAATATGGCTTTTACAACCGCAACAGGTTACGGCAATTTACCTAATGGTAATTTTAGTCCAGTAATCTACTCCAAACAGGTACAGCTTGCTTTCCGCAAGTCTACCGTAGTAGGAGATATAACTAACTCTGATTATTTTGGGGAGATTTCTGCCCAAGGTGATACAGTGAAAATTATCAAAGAACCTGAAATTTCTGTCTCGGAATATGCGAGGGGTACACAGGTTACAGCACAAGATCTTGAGGATGAAGATTTCTCACTCGTTATTGACAAAGCAACTACTATGCTTTTAAGATGGACGATATTGAGGAAGCGCACTCACATGTCAACTTCATGGATTTAGCAAGCAATCGTGCTGCATATCGTTTGGCTGATCAGTATGACCAAGAAGTTCTTGGATATATGTCTGGTTACGCACAAAGTTCTTTGCATAGCAAAGCCAGTACTCTTAACACAACTGTTAATGGTACTAAAGCTGTATCTACTGCAGGTTCAAATGAACTGCTTTCTTCAATGCAGCTTCATAAAGGTGACTTCGGTAACATTACGACAACATCTGCAGGTACCTCATTCTATTCCTGTAACTGCTCGTATGCCTGGAGCTACATCACTACCAACAGCAACTGTTTCACCTGCAATGATCATATCACGCATGAAACGTTTGCTAGACCAACAACAAGTTGACTCACAAGGTCGATGGCTTGTAGTTGATCCAGTGTTTATGGAAATCCTAGCTGATGAAGATTCACGTTTTATGAACGCTGACTTCGGTGAATCAGGTGGACTACGTAACGGTCTTACTATCAATAACTTTCACGGCTTTCGTGTATACTCCTCTTCCAATCTCCCATCATTGGGTACTGGTCCAGGTACTGCAGGTACAGCTAACCAACTTACTAATTGTGGTGTTATTGTTGCAGGACATGATTCTGCTGTTGCAACTGCAGAGCAGATCAATAAGACAGAAACATATCGTGACCAAGACAGCTTTGCTGATATTGTCCGTGGTATGCATTTATACGGCAGAAAGATTCTTCGTCCTGAAGCAATCGTAACTGCTCGTTATAACGCAGCGTAAGGGGAGGATATAACTTATGGCTACTTTTGATATGACTCTCGCTTCTACTGCAGGTGTTGGTGCAGACGTTCTTGCTGTTCCCACTGTAATAGGAAATACAGTACGCACTATGGAAGCAATCTTAGATATTGATGCTATGATTACTGCAGGTGCTACTATTGCTAACGGTGACATCTTTCAACTACTAGAAGTTCCTGCTGAATCAATTGTGATTGCTGCAGGTGCTGAAATTATGAAGTCTTTTACTGCAAGTTGTACTTGTAATATTGACTTTGGTGGTGGAGATGACATCATTGATGGTGCAGCACTAGATGATGCTGCAGGTACATACCTTGTAAAAGGTTCTAACGGTGAAGCTAACATCGTTAACACAGGTGCAGCTTCTACATATGCTGCAGAGTCTTTGGCTCTTGTGGGTACTGCTGATACCATTGATGTTACAATCGCAGGTGCTGCTGCTGCAACTGGACGCTTACGTGTCTATGCAGTAGTTGTAGATGTTTCTGCCGCAATGACAGAAGCTGCAGTTGCTCAACGTGACTTACTGTAAAATAACTTTGGGGGCTGACTTAGGTTGGCCCTCTTAGCTTATCTAAAGGAAACAATATGGCTTTGACATTTCTTTCATTAACTAACGATGTTATTACACGCATGAATGAAGTAGTGCTTACATCTACTACATTTGCTAACGCTAGAGGGGTGCAGGTACAATGTCAAAATGCAGTTAATGAATCAATAAGATATATTAATCAAAGAGAGTTTGGTTATTCTTTTAATCATGCCTCTAATAGTTCTACATTAACTCCAGGTGTAGTAAGGTATAGTTTACCTACAAGCACTAAATCAGTAGACTATAATACCGCAAGAATTAAAAAAGATGATGACATTGGTAACTCAGGGAATAATTTAACCGCACTTAATTATAATGAGTATATCCAAAAAGAATATGCTAATCAAGAAGACGAGATTGAATCAACAACTTTAAATGGATCACACTCAAGTTCTGTAACAACTCTTACCTTAACATCTAGTACAGGTTTTGCTACATCAGGTAAAGTATACATTGGTGGAGAGCAAGTAACTTACACAGGTGTTTCAGGTAATGATCTTACAGGTTGCACTAGAGGTGCTAACAGTACAACTGCTGCTTTACATGCAGATGGTACGACAGTAACACAGTTTGACAATGGTGGTGTACCTAGAAACATAGTACGTACTCCTGATAATAATTATTTACTTTATCCTTTTCCAGATAAACAGTATACACTTGCATTTGATTACTTTACATTTCCATCTGATCTATCTGCACATGGAGACACAACAAGTATACCAGACAGGTTTGGTCCTGTAATTGTAGATGGTGCTACAGCATTTGTGTATCAGTATCGTGGTGAAATGCAACAGTATCAGTTAAACTTTGGTAGGTTTGAGCAAGGCATTAAGAATATGCAGAGCTTGCTAATCAACAAGTATGAGTATATAAGATCAACAGTTCTTATAACTCCTAGAGGTTCTGCTAACTTTATGTCAGGAGTTATTTCATAATGCCAGATTATTCTCAGGCTCAACCTGCAGCATTTAACTGTGAGGGCGGTTTAGTTTTAAACCGTTCTACTTTTTTAATGCAACCAGGTGAAGCGTTAGAGTTAGAAAACTTTGAGCCTGACATTGAGGGTGGCTACAGAAGAATAAATGGGTTTCGTAAATTCGTTAATCATATAGTTCCTCAAACATCTGACTCTAGTGAAAACATACTTATGGTTGCTAGTTTTGCTAACAAAGTTGTAGCAGCTAGAGGTGAAAAGATTTTTAGTTGTGGCTCTACTGAGCTTTCTTCAAAGATACTTTCTACAACTGCTATGACTGGATCAGGAACTATTAATGTAGATTCTACTACAGGATTTTCTTCTAGTGGTACACTACAAATTAACAGTGAGATATTTACTTATACAGGAATTACATCTACTACTTTTACAGGAGTAACTCGTGCTACTTCAAGCACTACTGCAGCAGCCCATGCTATTGACGATGTAGTATCTGAGTCTTGGACTGAAAGAGATTCTGGCAGAACTAGTGCAACTAAGTATGACTTTGAACGATATAACTTTGATGGTAATGAAAAGATTATTGTTGTAGATGGTGCAAATGCACCTACAATATTTAACTCTTCTATGACTGCAACAGATGTTAGTGAAAGTTCTGTATCAGGTTCTACAATAGTTACTGTGTTTAAAGCACATATGTTTTATGCAGGTAAGTCTACTACACCTCAGACCTTAGTGTTTAGTGAACCTTTTGATGAAGATGGTTTTCAATCAGGTGATGGTGCAGGTACTATTAAAGTAGATGATAACATTGTTGGACTAAAAGTATTTAGAGATGCATTGTTTATATTCTGTGAAAATAGAATATTTAAACTAACAGGTTCTACTTTAGTGACTTTGCCATACAACCAGTTACCAGAGATATTGGTTGTGTAAACAGAGACACTATACAGGAATTTGCAGGTGACTTATTATTTCTTGGTCCTGATGGACTTAGAACTGTTGCTGCTACTGCAAGAATTGGTGATACGGCTCTTGGTGCTATTACACAAAACGTGCAGTCTATCTTTGACAAAAACATTAAAGACTCTACAGTATTTGATAGTGTTGTTATACCAGACAAAACACAGTACAGAATATTCTTTTCTAAAGCAGGACAAGGTGATAATTTAAGTAGGGTATTGTTTGTGTTAGGAGAGCAGACAAGTTTGAGTTCTCTGAGATACGTGGAATAAAACCGTCAGCTACTGACACTCTAGTTGTAGATGGTGATGTTTTAGTATTACATGGAGATTTCTCAGGGTTTATACACAGGCAAGAAGAGGGTAATACCTTTGACGGTACAGCAATACTTGCTAGATATAGAAGCCCTGATTTAAGTTTTGGTGACACTGGTGTTAGAAAACACATGCAGAGAGTTATCCTTAACTATAAACCTGAGTCAGCTATTGATGCAGACTTAATAGTTCGTTACGACAATGAAGCCTCAGACTCAGCTAGACCTGCACCATATGCTTTAGACAGTTCTCAAATTGCTGCACAGTTTGGTAATGCTGTTTTTAGTACTGCTAGTAGTGCAGCACAGTTTGTATTTGGTGGTCCTTCACAGCCACTTGTAAGACAATCAGTTGAGGTTCAGGTTTTACTGTGGCATTAAGAATACATGATGGTGGAGAAACTGCACCATATTCCCTTAAAGGGTTTCAATTAGAGTATCAAGTAGGAGCAAGACGTTAGATGGGTAATACATACACAAGACAATCTACTTTTACAGACGGTGATGTAATTACTGCTGATCTGTTTAATAATGAATATGATCAACTTTTAGCTGCCTTTGCAGCAAGCACAGGACACACTCACGATGGTACTGCTGCAGAAGGTGGTCCTATTACTAAACTGCTAGGAACTAACATTACTATTGGTGATGCTACAACAGGTACTGATATTACAGTTACCTTTGATGGTGAAAGTAATGATGGTGTATTTAAGTGGATGGAAGATGAGGATTACTTTGAGTTCTCTGATGATATACTTATTGCCTCTACAGAAAAACTACAGTTTCGTGACACAGCTATTTACATTAACTCTAGTGCAGATGGTCAGCTTGATCTTGTTGCAGATACAGAAATACAGATTGCTGCT
>UEXL01000366.1_pt1 | contig 18110 bp, 30 predicted proteins | sample 1796671 | NCBI WGS metagenome assembly UEXL01 (sample SAMEA4772471, study PRJEB27181) | metagenome | reverse complement strand
ATCTTCGGCGTCTGCTGGGTGTTTAACCTAAACAAGCCCTCTCAACCACCCGTATATACATTTTTATTAAAAACGAACATTATAGATAAATATATAAATATAGTCTTTTTATGGGTATAGGTTATTGCTGGGTAGTCTCAGATACCACCAAATACCACCAAACTAATGTTCGTTTTTGCCCTAAAAAAAGCGAACATTTGCCGAACATTAGGCCCAAAAAACGAACATTGCCCGTCCCACCTGACTTGCAGACCGAACATTACAAATTCAACACTAGGTCATAACACGTTACACGCAACGCTACGGGGGGAACTGGCTTCTGTCGGGGTTTACCGGTCAGTGACCGGTAACATAATAAGTTACACGCAATGCTACGGCTCACACCCAACGCAACGAAGGGTACTGGCTTCAAGAAATTGGAGCCAAAAAAAAGCCCCGCTTTCGCAGGGCTTGGTTGGTGGAGGAGAGTTACTTAGTTCGCTTTGCTAGTATCTTCATTGCCTTGTAGATAATGTCCGCCAATTGCGCTTGCTCGACAATATCCATCTGCGCCGCCTTGTTAAATAGCTCAGTCAATTGCGGATCGCGGATAGCTGGGGGCAAGATCGAATCTGCCTCGGTACAAGTACCAGACTCTAGCTCCATATCGTGTGCTGGTGCTGTGGTGCGCCCGCTGTCTTAGTAGTCGCTGGCTTTTGTGCCTTGACTACACCTTGCACTGTATTAAGTGCGCGTCGAAGGTTCTTCATATCGTCGGATAGGCGATCTTGTGCCTTAACCCTCGCAGCACTGAATGCCTTAACCTTCGCGCCTTTAAGGGATAGCTTGTGCGCCTTCACTTCGTCGGTATCCATCGCCAAGATCTCGCCCATTGTGAAACCCATATAAGGCGTGAAGCCTTTAGAATCTCGCGCCGCTATCAAGCCAGAGCGAACGGCAGCATAGTGCGCGGGGAAATCAGGCGTACGTTTCTTGCCCTTTTCCGCGCTAGTGGTTAGATGCGCGGCAGTTAACTTGGCTTTGGCATTCTTAGGGATATACCATTCGTCGTCTTTGTCTCGTCTATGACCGGACAGCGCACGAATATGGTCATTCGCGGACACAGTAGCTACACCATAGGAATTGATACCTTCGGTGATTTGCGCGGCAGTTTTATTATTTAAGTTTGTCATTTTATATACTCTATTTTGTTTTAGGTTTACCGGTCAGTGACCGGTAATCAATCGGGTTATCCCGTTTGATGCAACCATTGTACTACATATCAGATAGTGGTGTCCAGTGGTATAACGTGTTATATCGTGACCCCACCCGCCCCCTACCATCCCGCTCACAGCAGCGGAGTCCCTAGCGTGTGTATATTACTAATCTCCACAAATAAATCGTTCTCCAACCAAAACCATCAGCTTCTTGAGGCCGTTCCCTACACAGGATACCCCCCACCCCTAAAATATAAGTCCCCTCTCAAAAAATTTTTTGTGCAATTTTTCAAATCTTGCATTGGGCGTTTTCTTGTACGTACCCCAATCCCTCCGCCATACTCCCTGCCGCAAACCCACGTTTTTAAAGGGCTGTACGGTTATTCGGTTATTCACATTGGGTACTACCCCCTTTACGTAAATACTTCTGTGTAACCAAATTTTCTACAAGTACCTACGTAAAAAGACCAAAAAAGACACGTACATAGTGTTTTGGACTTTTGGGACTTTTGATTTGTTTGCGTTTCATGGTTTCTAGTGTATATTCCGCACAACGGCTATTAGCCAGCGAAACAATTTATGACCTTACTTATAGAACCTGAAATCGGTGTACCCTTTTCGGACGACATGACGTTTGTAGATCTGAAAGAGCGTGCAGAGGCGGCGTGCAATACAGCAGAGAAGCTGGCTGACCACGGCCTAGATATAACCCCAACCGCTGAAGATGAAGACACCGCCGCGAGACTTGCCTTGGCTTATGCTGACGACCCTGAGAAAACTTCTAAAAAGGTTACTACGAAGAAGGCGGCAACCCTTACCCCCGCTTCTGTCATACTAACCAACAGCATACTGCAAGAGTTCGGACATTCTGTTGCAGAAAGTGCCACTCAGATCCGCTACCTAGTCACAAACAAGCTCCTGCTAGAGTCAGAAAACGCAGACCCACGTATACGAATCCGAGCTTTAGAGCTTCTGGGTAAGATCTCAGATGTAGGGCTGTTTGCAGAGAAGTCAGAAGTAACCATAACTCACCAATCTACGGAAGATCTCAGGGATAAGCTGAGGGCAAGCTGGAAAAGCTGGTAAATCCTATGGATGAGGCTGTGGACGCTGAGTACATAGACAGGGAAATGGTGTTAGACGGGGAAGTTTTAGACATGCGTAAGGTAATGGGCGTGGATAATCTAAAAGCTGCCTTAGATGAAGTAACAGATGCTTGAGGCCGTTCCCGAATTCACCGAGGAAGAAGTCCAGCAGATGCTGGATAACCTAGATTCGTTTAGTGCGGATGAGGTTGTAGAGATAAACCGTATCGTTGATGAGCTATCTACCCGCAAAACTAACGCTGCTGCCTATAATGATCTCATAGAATTCTGCAAAGCCATGCAACCTGACTATATAGTAGGTAAACACCACCGTATTTTGGCTGATATGCTCATGGCAATTGAGGCTGGGGACAAAGATCGCATCTGCGTTAACATCCCACCTCGTCATGGCAAGTCCCAACTCGTTTCTATCTTCTTCCCAGCGTGGTACTTGGGGCGTAATCCTAATAAAAGGTTATGATGGTCTCGCATACCACTGATTTGGCGGTAGATTTTGGTCGTAAGGTGCGAAATCTCATCTCTATAGACGCATATAAAGGTATATTTCCCTACTGTAGCCCTTGCAATTGACTCGAAATCAGCCGGTAGGTGGAATACCAACTCTGGCGGCGAGTATTATGCCTGTGGTGTTGGCTCTGCACTGGCTGGTCGTGGTGCCGACCTACTGTTGATTGATGACCCGCACTCAGAGCAAGACGTTATTAACGGAAACTTTGCTGTATTTGAGAAAGCGTACGAATGGTTCACGTTTGGTGCGCGTACTCGTCTAATGCCGGGGGGAAGTGTTGCAATAATTCAGACTCGTTGGCACCAAGATGATTTAACGGGGCGTGTAGTACGTGATATGAGCCAGAATGATCGTGCCGATGAGTACGATGTCATAGAATTTCCTGCCATATTAGAGGTTGTGGACGAAGAGGCGGATGATATTGTTGAGAAACCTCTCTGGCCTGAGTTTTTTGACCTAGAAGCCCTGTTACGTACAAAAGCGTCCATGCCTACGTTCCAGTGGAATGCACAGTACCAGCAGACACCCACGGCAGAAGAAGCTGCGCTGATAAAGCGTGAGTGGTGGAACTTATGGGAGAAGGAACAGCCTCCGTCTTGTGAATACGTCATAATGTCCTTGGACTCGGCGGCAGAAAAGCACAACCGTGCCGACTATACGGCGTTGACTACGTGGGGTGTGTTTCTTAACGAGGAAACTAGCGCGTATAACATCATCCTGCTGAACAGTATTAAGCAGCGTATGGAGTTTCCAGAGTTAAAGGACATGGCTATAGAAGAGTACAGGGACTGGGAGCCTGACTCGTTCATTGTGGAGAAGAAATCATCAGGTACGGCGCTTTACCAAGAGATGAGACGTATGGGTCTACCTGTGTCAGAATACACACCACAGAGGGTCAGGTGATAAACTAGCACGTTAAACTCAGTATCTGATATTGTAGCAAGTGGCCTGTGCTGGGTTCCTACTACCCGTTGGGCTGAAGAAGTGGTAGAAGAGATTGCTGGGTTTCCGTTTATGAGTAATGATGACTTAGTTGACTCCACAGTTATGGCACTCATGCGTTTTAGGCAAGGTGGTTTTATACGCCTACCTACTGATGAGCCAGAAGAACAAAGATACTTTAAGTCGCGTAGAGGCGGCTTCTACTAGAGATATAATATGGCTATTGAGAAAGGACTATACGCAGCCCCAGAGGGCATAGACGGTGAGCTTATGGACAGTGACGATGATGCTGCCCTTGAGATAGAGATCGTCAACCCTGATATGGTGACGCTAGATGATGGTAGCGTTGAGATTACTATCATCCCCGGCGCAGAACCCTCAGACATGGGCGGCTTCGATACCAACTTAGCAGAGACACTAGAAGAAGGTGTGCTTAACGAGTTAGCAGATGACTTGGTTGGGATGATAAGCGCCGACATCGAAAGCCGAAAGGACTGGGCGGATACTTACGTTAAGGGCTTAGATGTTCTTGGGTTTAAGTATGAAGAGCGTACAGATCCGTGGGAAGGTGCCTCTGGCGTGTACTCTACAGTGCTTGCCGAAGCAGCTATCCGCTTCCAAGCAGAAACAATGTCAGAGACGTTTCCAGCCGCTGGCCCAGTACGCACTAAGATCATAGGCGTAGAAGATAAGGACAAGGAAGAAGCGAGTAGCCGCGTGAAAGCGGATATGAACTACGAATTGACTGAGCGCATGGTGGAGTACCGCCCAGAGCATGAACGCCTGTTATACAGCCTAGGATTGGCTGGTAGCGCGTTTAAGAAGGTTTACTTTGACCCAAACATAAACAGACAGGTAGCCCTGTATATCCCTGCTGAAGACGTAGTAGTGCCTTATGGTGCGTCTACTATAGAGAGCGCAGAGCGTGTTACCCACGTTATGCGTAAGACCAAGAATGAGTTAAAGAAGTTACAGGTAGGTGGGTTTTACCGTGACGTAGATCTGGGTGAGCCACAGACATTCCACACCGACATTGAAGAGCGTAAGGCTGAAGAAGGTGGGTACTCACTAACTGACGATGACCGCTACTCTTTATACGAGGTACACGCAGATCTAGTTATTGAGGGTGTTGACGAAGACGACGATGAGATAGCAAAGCCATACGTGGTGACTATTGAGCGTGGGTCTAATGAAGTTCTTGCCATACGCCGTAACTGGAACGAAGAAGATGACCTGATGTTGAAGCGTCAGCACTTCGTACACTATGTATACGTACCGGGATTTGGGTTCTACGGCCTTGGTTTGATTCACATCATCGGTGGTTATGCCCGTGCGGGTACGTCTCTTATACGTCAGCTTGTGGACGCTGGCACCCTAGCTAACCTACCGGGCGGTCTAAAGGCTCGTGGGTTACGTATTAAGGGTGACGACACTCCGATTGAGCCGGGTGAGTGGAAGGACGTTGATGTACCGTCAGGCAGTATCCGCGACAACATCATGCCGCTCCCTTATAAAGAGCCTAGCCAGACACTACTGGCACTACTCAACCAGATCACTACTGAAGGCCGTAGGTTAGGCGCTATCAGTGACATGAACATCTCCGACATGTCAGCCAATGCCCCTGTGGGTACTACGCTGGCGCTGTTAGAGCGTACGTTAAAGCCTATGGCTGCTGTACAGGCCCGTGTTCACTACACCATGAAGCAGGAGTTCAAACTTCTTAAAGCTATCATGGCAGAGCACGCACCCGCAGAATACTCGTATGAGCCGCTACGTGGGGAACAGACAGCCCGTAGAGCAGACTATGAGATGGTTGACGTTATACCCGTCAGTGATCCGAATAGCTCTACAATGGCCCAGCGCGTTGTGCAGTACCAAGCAGTGTTGCAGATGTCGCAACAGGCACCCCAGATCTACGACCTGCCACAGCTACACAGGCAGATGATTGAGGTGTTGGGGGTTAAGAACGCTGACAAGTTAGTACCAACCACAGACGACATACGACCTACTGATCCAGTCAGTGAGAACATGAACAACTTGAATGGTAAGCCTATGAAGGCGTTTATCTATCAAGACCATGACGCGCATATGGCGGCTCACCAGTCGTTTATGCAAGACCCTATGATTGCTCAAGTAATGGGGCAAAACCCCCAAGCACAGCGTATGGCTGCGGCGTTACAGGCACACATAGCAGAGCACTTGGCGTTCAAGTACCGCAAGTCTATGGAAGAGAAGATCGGCGCACCGCTGCCTAATCCTAACGCAGAGCTACCAGAAGACATGGAGGTCAATCTGGCCCGTCTTATGGCTCAAGCAGGCTCTCAGCTTACACAGCAGAACCAGCAGCAGGCGGCACAGCAGCAAGCACAGCAGAAGGCTCAAGACCCTGTGGTGCAGATGCAGCAAGCCGAGCTACAGATCAAGCAGCAAGAAGTGCAGCGTAAGATGCAGAAAGACCAAATGGACATGCAGAATGCTCAGATGGACATGCAGCTACAGGCACAGCGGGATCAGATGGACATGCAGGCTAAACAAGCTGCGCTACAGCTAAAGGCTCAAGAAGGGCAAGTAGACGCGCAGATAAGTCAGGCAGAGCTACAAATTAAACAGCAAGAACTAGAAATAGATGCCCAGAAAGCTGGCGCAAAACTTGCCGCAGATCGTAGGGAAAGACAACACCAAGTTGGATCTTGACCTACTTAAAACAATACAAGACACCAACAAAAATAAGGGCCAATAATGGCAACAACCGCTTTAGGCGTGCTAAAGAAGAAAATCGAGGATGACAAATCCTCCGCACTACAATTTCTAAGTGGTGGTGGAGCTAAAGACTTCGCCATGTACAAGGAAACCACAGGCTTAATTCGGGGTCTCGAAGCCTGTCTGGGATATGTAGAAGACCTCTCGCGAGAAATGGAGTATGGAGATGAGTGAAGCTGTAGAAACAGTTGAAACCAACGAAGAAGAGTTTGAAGCGCAACTACCTAAGCCTGTGGGCTACAGGGTATTAGTAGCTATGCCGAAAGTAGAGGAAGCCTTTGAAGGCTCTGAGTTACTGAAGTCTGTGACTACCAAGCATCAAGAACAAGTTATGTCGATTATCGGCCTTGTTATTGACGCTGGTGAGCAAGCCTACAGTGCCTACAGTGATGTAGACCGATTCCCTACCGGGCCTTGGTGTAAGGTAGGCGACTACGTGATGTTCCGTGCCAACACTGGCACTAGGTTTACTATAGAAGGTCTTGAGTATCGTCTGATGAATGACGACTCTATCGAGGCCGTTGTAGCTGACCCCCGTGGTATTCAAAGAGCATAAGGAGTAAATCATGTCGTTTCAAAAAGTTGAATATTCATTTCCAGACGAAGAGAATGATACTTCTATAGCAGTGGAGGATTCCGGTGCCGTCGAAATTGATCTTTCTGGTACAAAGAGTGCGGACGAGTACGCGGATACTAATGTTGAATCTGAAGCACCAGTTGAAGAAAAAGCAGAAGCACTGGACATCGAAGTTGTTGACGATACGCCAGAGGATGACCGTGACCGCAGACCATCTAAGCCACCGGCTGATGTCACGGACGAAGAGTTGGAAAGCTACTCAAAAACAGTCGCAACTCGAATTAAACATCTGGGCAAAGTCTACCACGACGAGCGTAGAGCCAAAGAGTCAGCCCAGCGAGAACGGCAAGAATTAGAATCCTTAGCGCAGCGTCTAGTTGAGGAAAATAAGTCGTTAAAGGGTGATGTGGGCAATACCCGCGAAGCACTTCTTGAGCAAGCTAAGGCTGTTGTAGACTCTGAACTTAACGGCGCAAAGATAGCATATAAGGACGCATACGAAAGTGGTGATGCGGATCGTCTGTTATTAGCGCAAGAAGAGTTAACTAATGCTAAAATAAAGTCAGATAAGCTAGAAAACTTTAAATTACCGGCTTTACAGGAAGAAGAAACTCCTGTACAAAACAATCAAACACCAGCCCCGGCTCGTGATCCCAAAGCGGAAGAATGGGTAGCCAAGAACTCTTGGTTTCACACCGACGATGAGATGACTGCATATGCCATAGGGGTACATCAGAAATTGGTTAAAAACGGAGTTAATCCGCAGAGTGATGAATACTACGAGGCTATTGATGCCCGTATGCGAAAAGTATTCCCCCGAAGAATTCGAGGGTCAGATAGTTGAAGAACCTAAAACTAGACGACAGACAAATGTGGTTGCACCCGCTACGCGGAGCACAGCACCTAAAAAGGTGACACTAACGCAAACACAGGTAGCTCTTGCCAACAGGCTTGGAGTTCCACTTGAAGAATACGCCCGACAGGTTGCCCTAGAAATGAGGAAAGTATAATGGCTGATAACAGAATCAAACGTGACAGCGACACTCGTGAAACAAACACACGTAAACGCTCTTGGCAGCGCCCAGAGGTATTACCCCTCGCCCACGCCAGAAGCTGGATACGAATTTCACTGGGTACGTGTAGCCACGCAAGGTCAGGCAGATGCCACCAATGTTTCCTCGAAATTACGTGAAGGTTGGGAACCCGTTAAGGCTTCAGACCATCCTGAGATAACTATGGTTAATGTGGAGCATGAACGCTTCGCAGAGAACGTAGTCATCGGTGGGTTAATGCTATGTAAGGCTCCAGAAGAGTTGGTAGCAGAACGTACTGATTACTATAGCAACCAGACAAGATCTCAGATGCAGTCTGTAGACAACAACCTGATGCGTGAAAATGATCCAAGAATGCCTATATTCAACGAGCGGAAATCAACCGTATCGTTTGGTAAAGGCGGTTAAAACTTAATTTAGGAGTCCTATCATGGCTACTACTGCTGCACCTTACGGGCTAAAGCCTGTAAAACGCGCTGACGGTTTACCGTACGCTGGCGCAACTACTACGTACCTAATAGACCCTGCTGGAGAAGGTACTAATATCTTCAATGGTCAGGTTGTCTACATCGGTGCTGATGGTTACATTGCTCTAACCCTTATGACTGGTGCTAATGCTGGCGCTGCCGGGTTTCCCCTAACAAACGCTTTCACAGGCGCTTTGGGTGTATTCGTTGGTTGCTCGTACATCAATGCTCAAGGCCAACAGATCTACGGTCAGTACTACCCAAGTGGAACTACTGGGGTTGTTGAAGCATATGTTGTTGATGATCCGAACGTACTGTTCCAAGCACAGATGGATGGCACTATTGACCAGTCTGATATTGGCGCTAACACGTTCTTCGCTGCTGCTCAGTCTACCTCTACTGGTTCTACCACTACAGGTAACTCAACGAGCGCATTAGAATCAACTACTGTTACAACTACCGCTGCCTTCCGCATCGTATCTGCTGTATCACCTATTGGTGACGCATTCCCAGATGTGTTGGTTAAATTTAATATCGGTCACAACAGCGCAACAAACGCTGTCGGCCTATAAATAAGGAGCTGAATAATGGCTATTTCACGCGCTCAACTCCTCAAGGAGTTACTACCCGGACTTAACGCACTTTTCGGTATGGAATATGCGAAGTACGGCGAAGAACATAAAGAGATTTTTTGAATCTGAAAGTTCTGATCGTTCCTTTGAGGAAGAAGTAAAATTGTCTGGTTTTGGTGCTGCCCCCGTTAAAAACGAAGGCTCTGCTATTGACTATGACAATGCACAAGAGGCATTCACTGCTCGTTACACTCACGAAACCATTGCTATGGGCTTCAGTGTCACTGAGGAAGCTATTGAAGATAATTTGTATGACTCATTGTCATCTCGTTATACCAAGGCTCTCGCACGCGCTATGGCTTATACCAAGCAGGTTAAAGCTGCCACAATCCTAAACGGTGCCTTCTCTGGTACTACTTACGGTGACGGCAAAGCATTGTGTGTAACTGACCACCCATTAGTTGGTGGCGGCACTAACTCAAACCGTCCTACTGTTGCGGCTGACCTTAACGAGACTTCTTTAGAAGCCGCCGTTATTCAGCTTGCTGGCTGGACTGATGAGCGTGGCCTGTTGATTGCTGCAAAACCTCGTAAGCTAGTTATCCCACCCGCACTGCAATTCGTTGCAACTCGCTTGTTGGATACCGAAGGCCGCGTTGGTACTGCCGACAACGACCTAAACGCGATCCGTAACAACGGTTCAATTCCAGAAGGCTACACAGTTAACCATTATCTGACTGATACAGATGCTTGGTTCTTAACTACTGACGTACCTAATGGCTTGAAGCACTTTGTCCGTACCCCAATGTCTACATCTATGGATGCTGACTTTGATACAGGCAACAGCCGTTACAAGGCTCGTGAGCGTTATTCGTTTGGTGTATCTGATCCTCTTGGGATCTTTGGTTCACCCGGCGCGTAAGACGCTACATAAGAAGGGGGCACTTGTTGCCCCTTTTCTTTTTATATGATATAAAAACTTGTCCCTGACAGGTACATCCCGTATCTGACACTAGCCACGACAGGAGATTCTCATGGCGAATACTACATTTAACGGCCCAGTCCGTTCTGAAAATGGTTTTGAAACCGTATCAAAAAATGCTACTACTGGCGCTATCACTATTACCAGCGGCAGCAAAATGGCTGTAGAAGCCGTAGGCAGTGCTGGAATAGAAGGCACAGCAGCGGTTTACGTCACTCAAGTAGAGCGTTTCAAGAGCGATACAGCGACCAACGTAAACATAGTTAAAACAACAATTATGATCGACCTAACTGGCCTAAAAGATGGCGGTACAGCGGGTGACATTATTGGTAAAGATGGCGATGGAGTTGCGTATATAGGTCAAGTTACTGCCGCCAACCAAGGCAGTGTATTTGGTGTAACTATGCAATGCGTAGAAGCCCCAGCAGGTGGAAGTGCTGATATAGACTTGTTCTCAGCAACTGAAGGCACAGGTGTTAATGACACTGCTATTGGCGCTCTTACTGAAACCCAAATAATCAATGCTGGAACTCAGGCCGCTGGTACACTAACCGCTGGTGGTGATATTGCCGCAGATCAGTTCTTGTACTTGGTAAGCCAAGGTACAGGCGATGCAACGTATACAGCAGGTCGTTTTTTAATTGAAATAACTGGATTTGACGTAGCGTCATAAGGGGTGGTCTATGTCTAATTCAGATGTACAAGCGAAGCGTGTTACTTCGGCGGCATCATTAGCTGTTGGCCCAGCGCGTATACGTCAGGTACAAGTTTTAGTAGCTGGTACAGCGGGTCGTTTAACCATCACTGATGGTAGCGGTGGCCCAACTGTACTAGACCTAGATTTTGTTGCCTCACAAACGCACTCAGTAAACATCCCTGACTTTGGTATTCGTTGCCAAGATGACGTTTTGATTACTGCGATGACTAATATTACCGCAATGACTGTATTCTACAGCTAACATGCGTAGTTACTACAAAAGCTCTCCTTGCGCGTCCTTTAAAAGTGGTGGTAGCACTGCCGCTTGGACGCGGAAAGAAGGTAAGAGCAAGTCTGGTGGGCTTAATCAAAAAGGCGTAGATAGCTACAGAAAGGCAAACCCCGGAAGTAAGCTAAAGACCGCTGTAACGACTAAGCCCAGCAAACTAAAGAAAGGCTCTAAGGCAGCTAACCGCCGTAAGTCGTTCTGTGCGCGTATGGAAGGTATGAAGAAACGTAACACAAGCTCTAAGACGGCAAAAGATCCGAATAGCCGTATAAACAAGAGCTTACGGAAATGGAATTGTTAAATGGCGTATTTGCAAAGTAACATCCCGCATTTTAAATGCTGGGTGCGAAAGGAATACACACACAACCACGAGAAGTACCACGGCGAGTTTATTCACGCTATGGCTATTGCTGTTACGACCATGCCGACAAGATGTCTGAGCTTCCAGATGATATTTACTGGGGCTGAGACATACGACGATGATGAAGAGCCTAACGTACATGGCGGGGCAATGTGGGCAAGAATGCCGATTACAGCGTTAGTAGGGGATACTCCGTTTGATGAGTGGCCTGAACCAATGCCAGTATGGGCAGCACAGCCTTGGGATTGTTCGTCTAGGGATCATTCGGTGTATGTACTTGATAGAGCTACACCATGCCCTTGGATGGCTAAGATAGACGGGGAGATGTACCCCGCTAAGTATATGTTCACAGTGGACTATACGGATAACGAGAGATTGCAGATGACCCTGCACAACATAAGCAGAGTCACGTTATGGAATTATTGAACGCTGGCCCATATACAGGGAACATCGTTGCATTACCGAACAATCGAGTAAGGGTAAGTCACCCAGCTTGGTTTGAGATGGGAGAAGGTGCGCCAGACTTTAAACCGTCTCAGCACATACATTATAGTAAGTCCGATTTGGATTACACATTGGACGTTAATCAAGTATTTGACAACTTATACGCGGAGTAAAAGTCATGGGGTTAAGAGATTTTTTTAAGATAGATAATACGCCTCCGGGCACTAAACGCAGAGCAGAAGCAGCGGCTAAAAAGAAACGAAACAAAGGTCGTGTAGGTGGTGATAATGAAGCTGCTATGGCTGCGGATAAAGCTCGTAGAGCTGCTATTGTAAATAAAGCTCGTCCTATGTTTACCATAGATAACACACCCCCCGGCACTAAGCGCAGAGCAGAAGCGGCGGCTAAAAAGAAATCTGCTGCGGCAAAGAAGTCTGTAATGGCGAAAAAAATAGCATCACGCGATGCTAAAGAGACAGCGCGACAAGACAAAGCTAAGGCAAAAACCGCTGTTAGTAGGCCGACACCTAAGCGTCCTTCAGCAATCAGCTTGAAGAATGCCGCCGAACAAAAAGCAAAACCTCCTACGAAACCCGAAGTACCGCCTACAAGTAGTGTTAAGCCACCTAAAACAGACGCGGCTAAAACTAAAAATGACATGAAAGACCCCCCGTCAGGGCTTGCTAACGTAACAGGTAAAGATAAAAAACCCGGAGTGCGGCGTAATGTCGGTACTGGTAGAGAAGAAAAAGCTAATGTTACGCGGGAGCAGTTACAGAAAACTGGGTTATCGCTACGTGATTATCTGAACTTTATGGATAAGAATAAAAGACGACCTAATAAATCTGACGCAGCGGCGGCTAAAAAGATAACAGCAGGATTTAAAGCGAAGAAAGCTAAGAAGATGATGGGTGGTATGGCTATGAAGTCTAAGGGTTACTCTAAAGGCGGCAAGATGAAGACCAAGGGCTACAAGGCTGGCGGTAAGTTACCAATGGTTGAGAAAGACGGGAAGATGGTTCCTGCGTACGCTGCCGATGGTAAGGGTAAGATGATGGCTGGTGGCCCAGTTAAGAAGATGAAGACCAAGGGCTACTCTAAAGGTGGCGTTGCTGGTGGTAAGAGAAATAAAGTTCGCGGTGCCGGTATTGTTCGTAAGGGTGTACGTCCAGCGAAGATGTTATGAGAAGCTACTATAAGACAGGCGGTAAGGTTAAGTCGGGTGGGAAAATCTGCCCTTCGGGTAAAGCGTGGGCCAAGCGCACGTTTGATACCTACCCGTCTGCTTATGCGAACATGGCAGCTTCTAAGTATTGTAAAGACCCTAGTTATGCTAGAGGCAGTAAGAAAAAGAAGAAGAAGTAGTGGGACAGCTTAAACAGTGGCGAGATCAGCAGTGGGTTCGTATTGGCGCAGATGGTGGCATTAAAGGCCCATGTGGTACGTCGAAAGACAAAAAGAACCCAGACCGCTGTTTACCTAAAGCTAAGGCGCAGTCACTGAGCAAAGCGGAACGCGCTACTACTGCCCGTAAAAAGAAAAAAGCTGGCGCAAAAGGTCAGCAGGTAGTTAGTAATACCAAGGCTGCTAAAGTTAGAACCGCTAAAGAAGGTGGTATGATACGGGCAAACCACAGAGGCTGTGGGGCAGTAATGAACAATAGACGTAAGAAAACTTTGTACGTATAGGAACAAGACATGACTACATCTGGAACAACAGCATTTGACATGGATTTCACGGAGATCGCTGAAGAGGCGTGGGAACGTGCTGGTCGTGAAATGCGTTCTGGGTATGACCTACGTACTGCCAGACGCTCTATGAACTTGATGACTATTGAGTGGCAAAACCGTGGCATCAACATGTGGACGATTGACGAAGGTACTCTAGCCCTTACTGAAGGCACATCTGAGTACACACTACCCGCCGATACCATTGACCTACTAGAACAACAGATACGTACAGGCAGCGGCAATGTAGCTACTCAGGCTGACCTTACTATCAGCCGTATCAGTGTAAGCACGTATGCGTCTATACCTAATAAGTTAACACAGGGTAGGCCGATTCAGGTTTACATAGAACGCCTACGAGATGCCCCCAAAATTAACGTGTGGCCTGTCCCAGACAATAATGACTATGTATTCTACTATTGGCGTATGCGCCGTATAGAGGACGCTGGAGCAGGTATACAGACCTCTGATATGAACTTTAGGTTTTTCCCGTGCCTAGTAGCGGGACTAGCGTATTATATCGCTATGAAGATCCCAGAGCTTATGGCACGAGTACCTATGCTGAAAGAAGCGTATGAAGAGCAGTTTGCGTTAGCGGCTGGAGAAGATAGGGAGAAAGCGTCTCTACGGCTTGTACCACGTGCAACTAGGGTTTAGTAATGTCGAACCGATTTGCATCAGCTAAAAAAGCCCTTGCGGAATGTGATGTTTGCGGGTTTCAGTACAAACTAAGAGAGCTAAAGAATTTAGTACGGAAAGGGAATAACACAAATATAAAGGCGTGTCCTTCATGCTGGAATCCAGATCAACCGCAATTGAAGTTGGGTGAGTTTCCAGTAGACGACCCGCAAGCTATTAGAGATCCAAGACCTGACAGAAGTTTAGGGGTAGCGGGTATCCATAGCAGCAGACAGATACAGTGGGGTTGGAACCCTGTAGGGGTAGGAGATGACCCTTACAATCTAACTCCAAATGACTTGGTTGCCACAGGGCAGGTAGGTACAGTAACAGTAACAACAACTTAGAGATGTGACATGAAAGCACCAAAAGTGGTTAAAACCGTAGGATGGCCTACACCAGTAGAAGTAAAAGATGCACCTAAGCCTGATATGTCTGGTGTTAAAACTACCGGCATTAAAGTACGTGGTACTGGCGCAGCAACTAAAGGACTTATGGCCCGTGGGCCTATGGCGTAGATATGAACTACACTGAACTGAAAACAAACGTCCAAGACATCTGTGAGAACACGTTTACAGATGACCAGCTTGCTATGTTTACAGAACAGGCAGAGCAGAAGATCTATAACGCAGTTCAGATACCGGCGCTACGTAAGAACGTCACGGGGACAGTAACAGGCAGTAACACTTATCTGACTGTGCCTACAGACTTTCTCTACCCGTACAGTCTGGCGATTGTAGATGGAGACGGTAACTATAACTACTTACTCAGTAAGGACGTTAACTTTATACGTGAAGCGTATCCAGCCGCTACACCTACAGGGCTACCTAAGCATTATGCAGTGTTTGATGAGACTACATTCCTTCTTGGGCCTACCCCAGACTCTAGCTACGTCACTGAGTTACATTACGGCTACTACCCAGAGTCTATAGTTACCGCCGGTACTTCTTGGCTAGGGACTGAGTTTGACTCCGCATTGCTAAACGGCACTCTGGTCGAAGCCATACGGTTTATGAAAGGTGAGCCTGATTTGGTTGCGTTGTACGATAAGATGTACGTCACCTCCATGAGCCTATTAAAAGTACTGGGTGATGGTAAACTACGCTCAGACGCATATAGATCAGGGCAACCTGTAATGCCGGTTCAATAAGGATAAACATGTTTTTTGAAGCATCTGAATCAGAAATAGGTAACGTAATAGTCACTACTACGTCAAACAAAGGGCATGATCCCGATTTCTGGGCAGAAACACTAGCTGATAGAGTTGTAAGCGTGGGTGGTAACTGTCACCCGTTAATTGCTCAACAGGCACAAGAATTTAAAGATGCAGTTAGAGCAACAGCTTTATACTACATCAAAAGAGGCAATTAGGAGCGATAGGACTACTCTTACCGCTGAATTTGAACGTCAAGGCCATAAAGATATGGCAGACATAATTAGGAGTCTATAATGGCTATAGCAACTGCAATGTGTACTTCATTTAAGGTCGAGATCTTAAAAGGCGTTCACAACTTCACGGCGGCAAGTGACCAATACAAACTTGCTTTATATACAAGCTCGGCTAGTTTAGGCGCAACAACAACCGCGTACTCAGCTACTAACGAAGTAAGTGGCACAAACTACACAGCAAGAGGTGCGTTTCTAACCAGCGTTACACCCGTTGCTAGTAGTACCACTGCCCTTGTAGATTTTAATAATCTTACTTTTTCAAACGCAACGATCACTGCCAATGGCGCGTTAATTTACGGCGAAGCCTTGTCAGGCGACCCAGCCGTTTGTTCTTTAGCGTTTGGTGCAGATAAAACATCTACTGCTGGTGATTTTACTATTCAGTTTCCTGCTGCGGATGCGTCTAACGCGATTATCCGCATCGCATAGGGTCTAACGTGTGGCAGACATTAGTGGATGGGGCAGAGGTACTTGGGGCGAAGCTGGGTGGGGTGAAACAATCCCAGTTACCGTCACGGGCGTTTCTGCGTCTGGTGCGGCTGGCACAGTTTCAATCGCTTTGGGGCAAACAATCGTCCCGACTGGCGTTGCTGGCACGGGTGCGGTTACAACTGTTACTGTCGATGCGGAAGCCAATGTTTCTGTTACTGGTGTGGCGGGAACGTCTGCCCTTGGTACAATCTCGCTTGTTACGAATAACACGCTTGCTGTTACAGGGGTGGCGGGAACTGGATCTGTCGGAACGGTTCTCACTGTATCCAACAACAACCTTAGTGTCACTGGCGTTGTTGGTACTGGATCGGTTGGCACGGTTACACTCACGGGTAATTCACTTTCGTCGGTCACTGGCGTTGCGGGTACAGGCTCTGCTGGCACAGTAATAGCTTCAATTGCTGTTGATGTTCCTGTAACAGGAGTTTCTGGTACTGGGGCTGTCACAACAGTTACCGTTGATGCAGAAGCTGATGTTTCTGTAACAGGGGTCGTAGGTACTGGAGCAGTTACTACAGTCACGGTTGATGCAGAAGCGGATGTTTCAGTTACTGGTGTAGTAGGCACTGGAGCAGTTACTACAGTTACGGTTGATGCAGCGGCGGATGTTTCTGTTACAGGTGTAGTAGGCACTGGAGCGACAGGAACAGTAACAGTTTCAATTCCTGTTGATGTCTCTGTTTCTGGTGTTGTAGGTACGACAGCCGTAGGCACAGTAATAGCTTCAATTCCTGTTGATGTTTCTGTAACGGGAGTCGCGGGAAATTCTGCTCTTGGCACCATATCCCTCGTTACAAACAATGTACTTGCTGTTACTGGCGTTCAAGGAACTGGCGCAGTTACTACAGTTACCGTTGCAGCGGCGGCGGATGTCTCAACAACAGGTGTCGCGGGTACAGGTGGAGTCACCGCACCTACTGTTGATGCAGCGGCTAATTTTGCTGTAACAGGAGTCGCTGGTACAAGTGCTGTCGGTACAATAACAGTAGACACATCAACTATTGTTCCAGTTACCGGAGTTCAAGGTGCGGGTGCGGTAGGTACGGTTACAGTAAGTGGGCTAGGTAACGTAGCTGTTACTGGAGTCGCGGGTACTGGCGCAATCGGAACCGTAACCGTAAGTGCGGTAAGTAGTATAGACGTAGCCGTAACTGGGGTAGCTAGTACTGGCGCGGTAGGAACGGTTACAATTGCTTTAGGGCAAACAGTTTTCCTACGGGTGTTCAAGGTACGGGCGCTGCTGGTACAGTAACGGTTGACGCAAAATCTTCGATAGCGGTTATCGGGGTTTCGGGTACTGGAGAAATAGGCGCATTTAATGTCTGGGGGCTAGTAGATGATTCACAGACCCCAAATTGGATTAATATAAACGACAGTCAGACCCCTAGATGGACTGATATATCAGATAGTCAAACCCCTAACTGGGATGAGGTAGCTTAAATGGCAACTTATGTAAACGACCTACGCTTAAAAGAGATCGCCACGGGCGATGAAAGCGGTACTTGGGGCACAAGTACAAACACAAATTTAGAACTTATTGCTAACGCAATGGGTGTCGGTGCAGAGGCCGTAGCCAACGCCAGTACACACTATTACGATGGCAGACGGTACAGCCGATGAGTTTAGATCTACGTTCTTACGCCTAACGGGTGGTGGTCAGGCTTGTACAGTTACACTGGCTCCCAATACGCTATCTCATACTTGGATCATGCGTAACGAAACTGCTGCCGCACTGACCTTACACAAGGCTCTGGTGCCAACGTAGTTATTGCTGCTGGTCAGACTAAGATTGTAGCTACCGATGGTGCGGG
>UEXL01000301.1_pt1 | contig 18111 bp, 36 predicted proteins | sample 1796671 | NCBI WGS metagenome assembly UEXL01 (sample SAMEA4772471, study PRJEB27181) | metagenome | reverse complement strand
TACGGCAACTCCGGGGGTATACCTGACCAGTCCTTTTGACCAACAACCTGTAGATACTACGGGTGGTTTTAATGTTGGTGACGTTGTGTTGCCTGACGCGACGGTTACGCCCGAATATCAACCGACTAATTATCCTACATACACACCACCGCCTACTACGTTTACCGATATGACGGGCATAGGTGCAAATGCGGGACAATCGGATTATCAAGAATTTATTGCACAAAATCCGCAACAAACAGCAACACAATATTCAACCTATACGCCGCCAGAGTTTCAAGGAGTGGGATCGTATCTTACTCCGCAGCAGGGTTCATACCTTATGTATTCGACACCCGGTAGTGTATTTAAAAGACCTGAAGGAGGTTAAGATGAAAGGTAAAGTAAAAGTAAACGGTTCAGCACCGAAAAACCCACCAAAGCCGGTGGAGTATGCACAGATTGATAAACAGGGTCGTATTCCCTACGGCAAGACTGCAAATGTCTCTGTACCAAAATCTGTTGTAGATTATAATGGCGCATCGCCTACCAAAAGAGAAACCGCTCGTGGCATGGGTGCCGCGAAACGTGGTGGTAGTTACATAGGTTGTTAAGATGCCGTTAAAGAAGGGTAGTAGCAACAAAACGAAAAGCCAGAACATCAAGAAGTTGATGGACGAAGGCTATGAACAGAATCAAGCAGTTGCTATTGCTTTGTCTAAGGCTGGGGAAACGCCTGCCAAGCGTATGGCACGTGGCGGAATGGTGAAGGGTTTTAGCCCAATTGCGCGGCCACAACGTTTTCAAGGAGTTTTCTAATGGCAAGAAGAGGAAAGGTAAGGGTTTAGAGCCTCGTATACCTACTAAACCGGTAGCACCTGTCAAACAGGCCGTAGCGCCAGTTCCTGAAATTGATTTGTATACAATGCCGCCGCAACAATTGCCGCAAGCTGTTATAGCACCACCTAAAGGTCAGCCCATACAAATTCCTGTGGGTGTAGCACCTGTTGTAGCTCCCCCCGTTGCAGTAGCTCCGCCTCCACCTCCGGTAGCGCCAGCACCCGCTCCTGTACCTATTCCACAGATTGATCCTGCGGTATTAGCACAAATACAAGAACAGTTTAATATTCCTGCACCAGCACCGGCACCAACACCTGTCAAAGAGGTTGCTCCACCGCCACCGGTACAAGTAGCACCACCTAGAATTGAAGAACCACCGAAAGCACCGCCTCCTGTGCAAGTGCCACCCCCTCAAGAATTTATGCCGGAACCATTACCTCCGGTACAGGTTAAAGAGCCGCCGCCTGCGCCAATCCCTGCGCCGGTTGCTCCACCACCGCCTCCTCCGCCTCCTCCGGCAGCGGTTGCTCCGCCGACACCACCTGTGCAACCACAAGTGCCTCCGGCTATACCTCAAATTGATCCGGCTGTTCTGGCTCAAATACAACAACAGTTTAATATACCAACACCTGCGCCAGCGCCACAGCCTGTCCCAGCGCCAGCACCGGTAGCGCCCCCTATACAAGTACCTCCGCCTGTTATGCAGCCAGAACCTGTAGCGCCTCCAGTACAAGTGCCTCCACCGGTTATGCAACCTGCTCCGCCACCCCCGGCAGCAGTAGCACCTCCACCGCCGCCTGTTCAGGTTCCACCACCTACGTTTGTAGATGAGTTTGAAGAGCCTTTAGCCATGGACGGTATGCGTGGTGGTCCAAGAAGTGGTATTAAGTTTGCCTGAAGCTCCGCCAGAAGCAGTCGTGCCACCGGTACAAGTTCCGCCAACGGAAGTACAACCAGAGGCTCCTACGAACCAAAGACTTACTTCGGAAGAACTGGTTAATCAATACAACACTTCTCCGGCGTCACAAGATTTTGGTACAACCGTCTCTTATGACCCCGCTACTAACACCTTTGTTGAAGACGTGAGTTCATTCGGTTTTACCGGAGACCAAGCTACAAATACTTACACTCCTGAAGAGTTTATTAACAGGATGGGGTATGAGTCGGCCAACACGTCGTTCACACCACCTCCGGAAGGTCTGGTTAATCAATACAACACTTCTCCGGCAGCACAGGACTTTGGTACAACCGTCTCTTATGACCCAGCTACTAACACTTACGTTGAAGACGTAAGTTCCTTTGGCTTCACAGGCGATCAAGCAACGAACACGTATACGCCTGATGAGTTTACGGACAGGATGGGTTACGGTGATCCGCAGCCTTCCGTAGAACCTTTAACTCCAGAAATACCACCAGAACCTGAAACTTTTACACCGCCACCCATTGATCCATCTTTGTATAGTGATCCTAATTTGGGTGTAGAACCCGGTTTTGGTGATACTCGTGGGGTCGCCTATGGGCCCCAGAGAACTAATGGGTTCTAATTATATTGAACCTAAAGATGGTCCCGGTCAGGTGCCTCCCGGTCAAAGAGTAGATGTAAGCGAGCCAACAGGTATTGAAACCGTGGCCGAGTCTGTTGGGCAAGGTGATTATCTTGGTGAAAGCGCAGATACTATACAGTTGCCCGACGGCAGCACTTTTGATCTTGGAAACTTAGATTTAAGTGGCATAGGTCAAGACCTTGGCGGTTTTGAATTAGGCAACGTTAACCCCGGCGGCGTAGACCCTTCTTTGTATAGCGATCCAGACTTAGGTGGCGGTCAAGAACCCGAATTTGATAGAGGAAACCTTGGCTTTGGACATTGCGGTTGCTGTTGATGGTGGTTATTCCTACGATGGTAATGGAAATGAGATAAATGGCGGTCCCGCAGGCGGCGCACCGGTGTTTAATCCCCCACAAGGCGCGGTAGATGAAGCGTTCGGCACTACCTTTACCCCCGATTTGGGCAATCTTGATTTATCCGGTTTAAACTTAAACCTTGGAGAAGGGTTTGACGCCGGAGGCTTTGAACCAGACTTCACCTTCGGTGGACCCGGACAAGGCGGCCCTAACGGCGGTCCCGGTATGGGTAATGGCCCCGGAAACAATATGGGTGAACCAAGGCGGTGATCCGTACAATCCAACCGTAAATGATACAGACAACCCTTATCCGTTTATTCCGGATGGGGTTAATATTGACGGTATGACTCCAGATGCCTTGGCAGGTCTTAACAATTTCTACGAAATGTACCCAGATGGTTTTGATTATAGTGGTAAGGACTTTTCCGGTATAGGTAACATAGACCTCAGTGGGGTCTATCCGGCGGAAATACTGGAACAGGCGACGGTAATTACACCGTTACACCCGTAGACCCTGTTGGCGATTTAGGTGTAGGTGATGATACCGGCGACGCAAGTGACCCTATTGACGTTACTACACCGTATGTCCCACCAGACGTTCGTTCAGCCAGTTCGTTTGGTTTGACCGGCCGCTACACAAACAATGCCTGTATCAGCTAACCCGTTTAGACGACCCGAATCGCAACAAGGACTGGGTTCGTTAGCTGGGGGTGGTTAAAAATGTTACAACAATTAATAGGGCCTGTTACAGGCCTACTCGATAAATTCATTGAGGATAAAGATCAAAAAGCAAAATTGGCCCATGAGATTGGGACCATGGCAGAAAAACATGGGCAGGAGATTGCCCTTGCGCAGATTGCGCTAAATACCGCTGATGCTAAAGGTAACTTTTTCCAATCTTCTTGGAGACCCTTATGCGGGCATGTTTGCGTTCTTGGTTTAGCCGTCAATTTTTTAATCTCGCCAATTGCCGCAGGTTTTGGCATAACAGTGCCACAAGCGGACATGTCAGTAATGATGCCCGTATTAATGGGAATGTTGGGTCTAGGAGGACTCAGGTCATTCGAGAAGACGAAAGGCGTAGCAAAATGAGTTTTAAATTATCACAACGCAGTCTAGGTAAACTGGAAGGCGTTCACCCTAAATTACAAGAAGTGGTTAAGTTAGCGATAGGCTACACTAACGTAGACTTTGGTGTAACTTATGGGGTACGCGATCCTGAAGAACAAGCAAGGCTTGTTGCCGCGGGTCGATCACAAACAATGAAATCTAAGCATTTGCTACAAGACGATGGGTATTGCCATGCTGTAGACGTAGTTGCTTATGATGGATCAGACGTGGTTTGGGAAATAAACGTATACGATGATATTTGTGATGCTTTTAGAAAAGCAGCAATAGAAGTTGGTATCTCAATAAAGTGGGGTGCAGCTTGGTCCGAAGGTGATATTCGCGGTTATGAAGGCACGGCAGAAGATGCCATGAATGCTTACATTGACTTGCGTAGAAGCCAAGGGCGTAGACCTTTTATAGATGGACCTCATTTCGAGATAATCGCATAAAGTAACACTTTGTCCTAGCACATCCTATATATAATGTGCTACGATAATATCGGACATTGTTCGATAATATGCGAGGGGTAAATGGACGACATCTATATAGCCGAAGCGGTCTTTCGAGTCTTGAGAGAAAGGCGACAATCGGTGGTAGACTTAATGATATATGGTAATGTTAAGTCTATGGAGCAATATCGTGAGCTTATGGGCAATCTGGAATGTCTAAATCACGTGGAACAGGAACTCAAGAGCCTGCTAGATAAACAGGAGCGATCTAATGACTAAATCTAAAATAGATTTGTCTGCCGCACCCAATGCTGCTTTTCAAATAGAAAGCGAATCGGGTCCGTCAGAACCAATCAAAAAAGCGCCAGAAAAGAAAGGCACTTCGCCTAACTTAGCGGACGCTTACACTGAAAAGCCTCGTCTCAATCCTGAGATGATTGGTAAAACACTTCTGGACAGAATGCCTAACCCGACCGGGTGGCGCATTTTAATTCTACCTTATCAAGGTAAAGGCAAGACCGCAGGCGGTATTTTCTTACCCACCGATACAGTAGAGAAAAATCAAGTATCAACCCAAGTTGGATACGTCTTAAAGGTAGGTCCTTTGGCTTACAAAGATAAAGACAAGTTCCCAACAGGTGCATGGTGCCAAGAAAAGCAATGGGTAATGTTTGCCCGTTATGCTGGTTCTAGGTTCCAGATAGACGGTGGTGAGGTTCGTATTCTTAACGATGACGAAATCCTATCTACCATTCTTGATCCTGAAGATATTCACCAATTAACGTAAGGAGAGATAATTATGGCTGATGCCGAAAAAGAACAAGTCGAACTAGACTTGGGGGATTCACAAGAAACTGAAGTAGAAGTTTCTGAGGACCTTTCAAATGATAACGAACGTTCGTCGAATGATGACGATCAGTTTCAAAAAGCTGAAACCTCTACACAAAAGAGGATTGATAGGCTTACCAAGAAAATGCGAGAAGCCGAGCGGCGTGAGCAAGAAGCTATACGTTACGCTCAAGGCGTTCAAAGCGAATCGCAACAAATTAAACAGCGTATGCAGACATTGGACACGAATTACGTGTCTGAGTATAGCAACCGTGTGTCTACGCAAATGCAGCAAGCAGAGTCTGCTTTAGCGAGAGCCATTGAAATTGGCGATAGTCAAGCCACCGTAGAAGCGCAACGTGCGCTGACTGGTTTAGCTATACAAGCGGATCGTGCGGCACAAGCAAAAGCGCAATCTGCAAGGGCTCAACAACAAGCCCAAGCCGCGGCGCAGCAACAAGTTCGCCAGCCTATGCCTGCTCAACAGCCTAAAAGGCCAGACCCTAAAGCAGAGCAATGGGCCTTAAAAAATAGCTGGTTTGGCTCCGATGAAGCAATGACTTACGCTGCTTTCGGAATCCACAAAAAATTGGTGGAAGAAGAAGGATTTGACCCTCAGAGCGATGACTACTATACTGAGTTAGACAACCGTATTAATTCTAAGTTTAATACAGGTGCTACGGCTTCTAACAGACGACCCGCTCAGACGGTTGTAGGAGCCTCAAGAAATACATCTGGGCGCAGTGGGAAAAAGGTTAGACTCACCCCTAGCCAAGTCGCAATAGCGAAGAAATTGGGTGTGCCGCTTGAAGAATATGCGAAATACGTGAAGGAGTAAAAGAGATGACTGACCAAAATAAAGAAATGGGTACTACCATCAAACGTACTGCTCGCGCAAACGAAACTCGGGAGAAACAGGCGCTTCGTAAGCCTTGGGCTCCACCGTCAATGTTAGATGCACCACCTGCCCCTGATGGCTTTAAGCATCGTTGGATTCGCGCCGAAACGCGAGGATTTGATGATACAAAGAACATCAGTGCGAAAATGCGTGAAGGTTGGGAATTGGTCCGTAAGGACGAGTACCCGGACTTTGAATCGCCAGTTGTCGAATCAGGTAAATATCAAGGTGTCTTTGGAGTAGGCGGACTGCTTCTTGCCAGAATACCGTTAGAAACTGTAGCCGAGAGGACTGATTACTTTAATAAACGTAGTCAAGACCAAATGGAAGCGGTAGATCACGATATGATGCGCGAGAATGCACACTCAACCATGAAGATCAGCAATGCTGATCGTCAATCTCGTGTAACCTTCGGTGGTCCAAAAAGATAATGGACTGCCCTTATTAGGAGAAACTAAAAATGGCAAATCAAAATACTGCCTATGGTCTTCGTCCTATCGGGCTTACTGGCTCTGCGGCTAATTCTACTGGGGTAACTCAGTACGAAATCGCATCCAATAACACTAATGCTATTTTTCAATATGCTATTTGCGTCCCTCTGGCCGCTGGCGTTATTGACCAAGCAGGTGCTACCAATGGTGGTACTACGCAAGCGTTAGGTGTCCTGATGGGGGTGGAGTACGTCGATTCGGTTTCAAAGAAACCGGTTTTTATAAACTACTGGCCCGGATCGGGTGCAGTAAGCGTTGACACAAATCATCCTGTGAAAGCGTTTGTTGCAGACAATCCAAACCAACTGTTCCAAGTAGCGTCTGACGCTTCTTTGACAGACAAAGCAACTGCTCAAGCCGCCGTCTTTGCGAATGCGTCTTTGGGTACTTCTGCTAGAACGGGATCTACCGACAACGGTAATTCCACATCCGCCTTGGGCGTTTCAACAATTAATACTACTGCGACGCTTCCGCTTCGTATAGTTGGTATTATGGATGATGCAGGTAACAGTGATTACACTGCTGCCGGTATTCCACTTATTGTGAGACTTAACGCTCATTTCAATTCACCAAGTAGCCGTTTTGATTCGCAGACTACTGCGTCTACAACGGGCATTTAAGGAGGGCTAAACAATGGCTATTTCTAGAGCCCAACTAGCGAAAGAGCTAGAACCCGGTCTAAATGCACTATTTGGATTGGAATATAACCGTTACGAGAACGAGCATGGCGAAATCTTTGAGGAAGAGTCTTCGGACAGAGCCTTTGAAGAGGAAGTAATGCTTGGTGGTTTCTCAACTGCGCCAGTTAAAGGTGAAGGCACTGCCATCAACTTTGACGATGCACAAGAGACATACACCGCTCGTTACACTCACGAAACCATCGCTTTAGCGTTCTCAATTACTGAGGAAGCTATTGAAGATAACTTGTATGACCGACTAGCGTCGCGTTACACCAAGGCATTGGCTCGTTCAATGGCTCAAACCAAGCAGATCAAGGCTGCCGCTATCCTGAACAATGCGTTCACAGCGGGTGCTTCTGCAATTGGTGATGGTGCAGCACTATGTTCTACGGCTCACCCAAGTTTATCTGGCAACCAGAGCAACCTTCTCGCCACAGCGGCTGACCTCAACGAAACTTCGCTTGAGCAAATGCTGATTGAGATTGCTGGTATGACCGATGAGCGTGGTTTAAAAATCGCGGTACGTGGTATGAAGCTTGTAATTCCAAAAGAGCTTCAGTTCATCGCAGAAAGAGTTCTGAACTCTAACTTGCGTTCGGGCACTGCTGACAACGATAACAACGCAATGAAGAACATGGGTATGATTCCGGATGGAGCAGTGGTTAACCACTTCCTGACTGACTCAGACGCATACTTCATCAAGACTGACGCACCTAACGGCTTCAAGTTCTTCAACCGTTCGCCAATTAAAACGGCAATGGAAGGTGACTTTGATACCGGCAACATGCGTTTCAAAGCGCGTGAGCGTTACAGTTTTGGTGTTTCTGACTGGCGTTCAGTTTTTCGGTACACCCGGAGCGTAAACTGTGCTATAAAGGGGTAGTTGATTTCATATTGACTTCTCCCTGTAGACTCGGAAGGGGCAACGTAAGTTGCCCCTTTCTTTTCTGTATTCTTATTGTATCCTGACAGTATCCCTGACAGCCGCATGGTGCGTCTGACATAACCCACGACAGGAGATACATATGGGTACTACAACTTTTTCCGGACCAATTAAAGCCGGAACCATCAAAGAAACCACGGGTACGTCCCTTGGTTCAAACATTAAAAATACTGGCCAAGTCGTTATGGCGCAGACTTTTTCTACCGGCTCTCTAGCAGGTGGTGCTTCTGCGGCTAACGTCACTAACGTCGTTATTCCAGCAAATTCACAAATCATTGATTGCGTAATTGATTGTCCTACAGCAATGGGCAACGCTACTGCGGTATTGAGTGTTGGTGATACTGTGGGCGGTAACGCTACGTTTGTTAACGCTTTTTCAATCACTGTAGCCTCTGGTGTTGGACGTAAATATCCAACTACTGAAGCTGGTGGTGCATTGGCTTGGGCAGATATTGGAACCGCGGACAAGAGAATCACTTGGACAACTGCTGGTGCAACAAACGCTGGCGAAATTCGAGTAACGGTTCTGTATCAGCAAAACGCTAACCTCGCTTAAAGGAGGTTTGCATGGCTGGTTCTGATGTAAGATCAAAAAGATTAACCGCCACCGGCTCTGCCGGTGTTGGACCTGCGCGTATTCGTCAGGTTCAGGTTAAAACAACTACTGGATCGCCTCGCATCACCTTTACTGACGGTAACGGTGGTACAACCGTGCTAGACATGGACTTGGACGCTTCAGATACACATTCTGTGAACATTCCGGATGAGGGTATTAGAGTAAGCGATATATACATATCTTTGTTTACGGCTTGTACCTCTGTAACGGTGTTTCACAGCTAGAGAGGTAAATCATGGCGTCTGATGTAAAGGCCACCTTTTTGACAGCTTCTGGTTCTGTTTTTGCAGGCCGGACTCGCGTTAAGGCTATCCATTACCAAGCGGGGTCTAGCCCCACTTTGGTATTAAAAAACAACGATGCTAATGGTGCCACTCAGTTAACCTTGGCTTTTGCCGATAACACTGACGATAACGTGTACTTACCCGATGAAGGAATGTTGTTTTCTGACGGGTGTTTTGCTGTTCTAACAAACGTGACAAACGTAACGGTGTTTTATAACTGAGGTTTGAGATGGCAACTACCAAAGACGTTACGAGAACTCCGTCAGGTCGCATAAAATATAGGGGTGAAACGTTTGCCGGATTCAACAAACCAAAAAGGACGCCGGGGAAAGCAAAGAAAAGCGCCGTCCTCGCGAAAAAAGGCAGCGAAATTAAGCTCGTCAGGTTTGGAGACAGTAAAATGTCTATCAAAAAAGACCAACCCGCCCGGAGGAAAAGCTTTAGAGCCCGTCACAACTGTGACACGGCGAAAGACAAATTTAGCGCCAGATACTGGTCGTGCAAAGCGTGGTGAGGATTGGATGACCGTAAAAGAAGTTTTAGCTAAGTTGGAAAAACACGAGGCTGAATGTAATCTTAGATACCAGAGGATAGAGGAGAGGTTAGACGAGCATAAAAGCTCGTTATCGGCCTTGGATGTAAAACTCTGGGCACTGGCGGTACTGATTATAATTGCACCTTTTGTGCAGAAATTTTTAGGGTGACCGTATGGCGTATTCTAAAAAATCAAAAAGCTTCCTCTAAAAGCAAAGGAAGCAAGATATGCCCCAAAGGAAAAGCGTGGGCCGAACGTACTTTCGACACTTACCCTAGTGCTTATGCCAACATGGCAGCCTCTAAATATTGTAAAGACCCTAACTATGCAAAAAAAAGTAAGGGGAAAAAGAATAATGGGCAAGTTAAAGGATTGGGTCGATGAAGATTGGGTCAGAATTGATAGCCAAGGCAATATCGCAGGTAAATGCGGTACTTCAAAAAACAAAAAAAATCCTGACAGGTGCCTACCTCGATCTAAAGCTAATAGTCTTAGCAAGTCTGAAAGGGCTTCGACGGCTCGTAAAAAGAAGCGTGAAGGTGCTAAAGGAAAGCAAGTGGTTTCAAACACCAAAGCCGCCAAAGTGGTAAAAAAAGGTAATGGCGGAGTCATTGCTAGGGGTTGCGGTAAGGTATTAGAAAACCGAAGAAAAGAACAAAAGGGGCTGTGAGTCGATCATGAACGTAGCTTTTTACAACGAGCCTGTAGAAAAAGCCATTGTGCAAGAAATCATGCAGTGGTCTACAGAGGTGTTGGAAAAGCCTAGTTCCTTACTACAACGATTTGCCCCCGTGTCCCTACGCTAGAAAAGCGTGGATGGAAGATAAAGTCGCCATTTTGTTCAAGTATGACGATTCTTATCAGACCTTATATTCGTGTATTTCACAATTTGATGACAATTTTGAGCTTGTCGTTATTGTAGATTTAGCTAACGACAAAGAACCTGAAGCTTTTCATGACTACTTTTATGCAATGAACGAATTTATTGCTGCGGGTACTTTTATTGATAAAGACATATGGTTGATGGGTTTTCACCCGGATGACGAGGTGACCGAAGCCTCCGAACAAACCGCCATTGAAGCATTGACTGATACCGAATACAGCATGATATTCGTACAACGATTGTCCAAGCTACAAGAAGCAGCAGACAAGTTGGACAAAAAGGGATATTATGATAGTTATGATGGCGAATACAACGCTTGTGAGATATTTGATAAGCGAAAGCAATTATACAGGAGACTGAAAAATGGCGATGAAACCTCGTAAGAAAAAAGCACCAGCTAAAAAAATGAGAGCAGGTGGAATGGTTAAGAAAATGCGCGGCGGCGGCATGGTTAAAAAATGCGGCGGTGGAATGGTTAAGAAGAAGAAATAATGACTGTTTCTAATAGCAAAGATTTTGAACTGGACGTTGCTGATTACGTTGAAGAAGCGTTTGAGCGATGTGGCCTTGAGGTGCGTACTGGTTACGACCTGAAGACGGCAAAGCGTTCGTTAAATCTATTGCTGGCTGACTGGGCTAACCGTGGGTTGAACCAGTGGACCATTAAACAGCGTTCTTTAACTCTTGTGCAAGGCACGGGAGAATACAACCTGAGTGGCGATATTATTGACGTATTGTCTGTAATTATCCGCAGAGACGGCACAGATTATGCTTTAGAGCGTTTAAGTCGTGATGAGTATCTGACAATTCCGACAAAAACGACACAAAGTAGGCCTAATCAGTTTTTAGACCGTCAAATCACTCCAAACCTTAAAATTTGGCCTGTTCCGCAGAACAGTACGGACGTTATCTACTACGATGCACTTACTCGTATGGACGATGCGGACGTTTACACCAACACAATGGACCTACCTTTTAGGTTTTACCCGTGTTTAGCCGCAGGATTAGCCTATTACATTGCTTTGAAAAGGGCTCCGAACAGAGTTCAGATGCTTAAAGCTATGTATGAAGAAGAATTTGATAGGGCAGCAACTGAGGATCGTGATAGGTCTTCGTTTAACGTTGTTCCTAGATATGAATACTATAGGACGGGCTGATGGCAAAGTACGCATCTGGTAAAAATTCATACGCTATTTCAGACCGCTCTGGTTTCAGATACCCCTACAAGGTGATGAAAAAAGAGTGGAACGGATTGCTTGTGGGTCCGGATGAGTACGAACCAAAGCAACCACAACTGGGTCCGTTTAGAACCGTGTCTGATCCGCAGGCGTTACAAGGCGCTAGGCCAGACTCGCCAAACCCTACCAGTGCTTTTCTTATTGTTACTACAAACGGTATTGTTTACTTAGGTAATGGTAACTGGAGTACAGCGGGAACAGCAGAAATGCCTTCGGAACTCGAAATAACTGACGCTTTACAAGGTGCCGTGGGCACCGTATCGGTGGTGACACCATGAGTTTTACATACGATCAGTTAAAAACAGCGATACAAGACTACGCAGAGAACGATGAAACGTCTTTTGTAACCAATTTGCCTGTATTTATACGTCAGGCAGAGGAAAGAATACTAAAAAACGTGCAGTTGAGCCTGTTTCGCAAGAACGTCAGCGGCAATATGACGCAGGCAAACCAGTATTTGGCTTGTCCTAGTGACTTTTTAGCACCATTTTCTCTTTCTTTTGTAGACGCTAACAGCGATAAGACGTTTTTAGAGTTTAAGGACACTGATTTTGTACAATCCTTTAACCCAAACCCCGCAACGACGGGTAATCCGCGTTTTTATGCGGTATTTGACGTTGATAATTTTATTATCGGTCCTACTCCCGACGCAGCAAGGGCCGTGGAGCTACATTACTTCTATAGACCTGCAAGTTTAACTGCTGGAGCCGGTTCTGGAACAACGTGGCTTAGTGAGAACGCCCAGATGGCTATGCTTTATGGCAGTTTAATTGAAGCATATATCTATATGAAGGGTGAACAGGATATAATGGCTGCGTATGAAAAAAGATTTACAGAAGCGATGACCGGCATGAAAATGTTGGGTGAAAACAAAGAAGTAACCGATGATTATCGCACTGGTATGCTAGTGAGGCCGAAACAATGAGCTTTCCAGCATTAGAACTAGACATGAACCCTGACTTCAAGGTGGAAGTACACACCACTCAGAACCGGGGCTTCACCCCAGAGGAAATTGCAGAGAGATGTGCTAACAAGATTATATCTATTAGTGATTCTGCAAACCCTGCAATACAGGCACAAGCACACGCCTTTCGTCAACACATTGTAAAGGTTTTAGAATTTTACATGCGTGAAGCGATTAAAAGTGATAGAACAACCGTGTACAACGCAATTATTGATTCTGGTAATCAAGAACTTGCGGAACTAATTAGGAGACTGTAACCATGGCTTTCAGCGGAAACTTCATGTGTACATCGTTCAAGAAAGAGCTATTGTACGGTGTCCACGACTTTGATCTCTCTCTTCGGGAGATACTTTTAAAATTGCTCTTTACACCAACAGTGCCTCTTTCACTGCGGCAACCACTGCTTACACGACCTCAAACGAGGTGAGTGGAACAGGGTACAGTGCGGGTGGCGGGGCCTTAACTAACGTTGATCCCACTTCATCCGGAACTACGGCACTAACTGATTTTCAAGACGAAACGTTTTCTAGTGCAACAATTACGGCACGTGGGGCATTGATATATAATACTACACCCAATACTACGTCACTTTCGGTAACCAATCCGACTGTTGTAGTTTTGGACTTCGGCGGCGACAAAACATCCACCGCAGGTGACTTTACGATTGTTTTTCCAACTGCTGATGCAAGTAACGCGATTATACGGATAGCGTAATGGCTGACGTAATCGTCCCAATAGGCGGCTGGGGCCGTTCAGGTTGGGGCGCAGGCCCGTGGTCCCAGAGTGGGCTACCACAAGCTGCGGGTTCTGTAGGTTCTGTAACGGTCACGGCGGATGCCAACGCACCGGTAACAGGGCTACAAGCAACAGGTAGTGTTGGCAGCGTAACAATAAACGCAGCAGCCAACGTATCTGTAACAGGGGTAGCTGGTACTGGCCAAGTGGGCAGTGTCACTACAACGGCAGGTGCCAATGTTAACGTTACAGGCGTAGCGGGAACAGGGCAGGTCGGTTCGGTCAGCATAACTGCTGGCGCGGATGTCCCCGTCACCGGATTGGCCGGAACTGGAGCAGTAGGCTCCGTATCGGTTACCGCAGATGCAAACGTAAACGTTACGGGTGTGTCGGGAACTGGAGCAGTAGGCTCCGTAAGCGTCGTAGCTGGCGCAATTGTACCCGTCACAGGACTTGAGGCCACAGGGTCCGTTGGTTCAGTAACGGTTGTTGCAAAAGCCAATGTTTTCCCAACAGGTCTTGAAGCTACTGGTCAGGTAGGCGACGCTACTATAGATGGCGAAGCCAATGTACCGGTAACAGGCTTGTCTGCGACAGGCACCACAGGTTCGGTAACAGTTAGAACTGGACAGACAATTAACGTTGGTGGTGTAAGTGCAACAGGTCAAGTCGGTAGTGTCACCGTAGAAAGTGATGCTGTAATAAATGTAATAGGAGTCAGCGCAACAGGTGTTGTCGGAAATGTACTGGTATACTCTAACATTGTCCCGGATCAAAATCCGGGTTATAGTGAGATAGATGTTAATCAGTCGCCGTCATGGTCGGAGGAAGAACCAACCCAGAGCGCAAATTGGACGCAAATAGCAGCGTGAGGATAAAATAGATGCCAAGTACCTATACAGTTAACCTCGGTATTGAAAAACCGGCCACTGGTGAGCAGTCGGGTACATGGGGTGATACTACAAACGTCAATTTCGATATTCTGGATCAAGCAATTAATGGCGCAGAGCGGGTTACGCTTACTAGCGCGGGCTCATCCGGATCACCAAATACACTTCAAATCACTAACGGTGCGACCTCTGATGGGCGCAATAAGTGGATTGAATTTTACAGTTCAGGCGATCTTGGGGCTCTGTATACGTTCAGTTAGACCCAAATGACGCTGAAAAAATAGTTTTTGTAAGAAACAGTCTGGCAAGCAGCCGGTCTATTTTACTTTTCCAAGGCACATATAACTCTGGCAGGGACCTTGAAATACCTGCGGGCGTTGATATGGTGGTCAAGTTTGATGGTGGCGGCGCAAGTGCGGCTACTGTTACTGACGTTTTCACCAAATTACGTGCTACTGAAATTACCACACCCACCTTAACCGCTACTACTGCCGATATTAACGGCGGTACTATTGATAACTCTGTTATTGGTGGTTCTACAGCGGCAGCAGTAACAGGTACAGCGGTTGTTGCTAACACAAGTTTAAACATTGCAGGTGACGGCGCGACTGTTACCGGCATTAAAGACGAAGACAACATGGCGTCTAATAGCGCCACAAAGCTTGCTACTCAGCAATCTATTAAAGCGTATGTTGATTCACAGGTCGGCACGTCGATACGTGGGCCGAGGTTCTAGCTAATGGAGCCACGTCTGGATCAACCAACCCGGAGGTTACTGCGGGTCAGGCGCTTAAAACCAATACAATCAACGAAACCTCTGCGGGCAGCGGTGTCACAATTGACAGTGTTTTACTCAAAGATGACGTAGTTAACGCAACTGACGTTGAAACAGGCAGTATTTCTGCAAATGACGGTACGGCTGCGGCAACTATTGCTAATAGCACTGGCAACTTTACGATCACCAACTTTATTTCCAACTCCGTCGATATTGGTGGTGGTGCTATTGATGGCACTGTAATAGGCGGAGCAAGCGCGGCAGCGGGATCGTTTACTACTTTGGGTGCGTCAGGCGCTTCTTCTTTTGGCGCGGACGTTACTATCACTAGCACCGATGCTGGCACTGCATACGGACCAAACTTTACCTTACGTCGAGATTCTGCGTCGCCAGCGGATAATGATTTTGTTGGCCGTATTTTATGGCAAGCCGACAACGATGCGGGGGAAAACACCTCTTACGCTGCACTGCATACTAGATTAACGGATGTGTCGGATGGTTCGGAGGACGGGCTTGTTCAACTTGATGTGATGGTTGCTGGAACATCTGCTAATTTATTGGATGTTGGCGCATCAGGAATTGTTGTAAATGATAGCAGTGTAGATGTTAACTTCCGCGTTGAGTCAGACAACAACGCCAATATGCTGTTTGTTGATGGTGGTAATAATCGGGTTGGGGTTGGTACTACCACCAGAGCCAATTTAAGTAGCAGTGTAGGTTCTACAGCCGCCCTACAAGTTGAAGGCTTAACTGCGGCAAACTCTTCCGCCAGCGTTATTCGCAACGCCAACTCTGTCAATGGACCATACCTTTCTTTGGGAAAGAGTCGAGGCACAGGTCTTGGCGGTACAACAATTGTACAATCCGGTGATCAGTTAGGAGTAATTAGCTTTCTTGGGTCGGACGGTACTGACCTAGAAATAGGTGCACAAATAATAGGAACTGTGAATGGAACACCCGGCGCAAATGATATGCCGGGGGCATTGGCTTTTTTTAACCACCGCAGATGGAGCGGTTACTCCATCTGAAAGGATGACTATATCAAGCTCCGGTGCGATAACAATTAATGGAGGGCTAACTGTTGGCACTGGCGTAGTGGCACAAGACTTAACGCTTTCTGATAATACGCCTACTATCAGTATGACGGATACTGACTCAAATGCAGATGCCTTGATTTTTACTGATGGCGGAACAGGCACGGGGGCGTTATTCATATCCGCTGACCACAATGACGAAGCCGCTGGTTCGTATATTTCTTTGAAAGTAGACTCAGCAGAACTCGCTCAGTTAAAAGCATCGGAAGTTATTTTTAATGAAGATTCCCGCAATCAAGACTTTCGCGTCGAGTCTGACAGCAACACTCATATGCTATTTGTTGATGGTGGTACAAATCAAGTAGGCATAAATCGCTCTAGTTTTTTAAACTCAACTGTAAGATTGGAGGTTGGTGGAGCAGATAACGTACCTCTTATTGCGGCAGAAGCCTCTGGTGTTCGGGCGGGGATTGGTGTGTCGTCTTCAAAAGTAGGTTTTTATCACGATGCAACTTCTGTATTAACGATTGCTAGCACGGGTAAAATAGAAACCGTTGCGCAGGGTATAATAGAAACCGCTAGTTCAACAGGTAGTTTAACATTACATGGCGGGGCAACTAACAAAGGCGGCACAATATTACTGCGTGGTGGAAATGGTGACTCTGATATTATTTTCAAATCACAAGCCTCTACTGCTACACCGCAAGAAGTTGCTCGCATTGGCCCAAGTGAGATGGTGGTCAATGAGGGTAGTTTGGACTACGACTTCCGCGTTGAGTCTAATACTGAATCTCACGCTATTTTTGTAGACGCTGGTAATGACCGTGTTGGGCTATTTTCTAGCTCACCAACAGCAGGCTATAAGGTTTCAATTGGCGGTGGCGCTTTAAACGTCATTGACGATAACGCGATCAACCGAATCACAAGCACCGCAGGGTACACAGTATCTACTGGAGGTACGGGGGAATATATTCCGACTTGCCACGTTGTCCGCGCATGGCGCTCGTGCGCGAGCCAGAGCGATAGGGTCTGTTGGTTACGGCGATCCAGTGGTACATGAGTTCATTATCGAAATGGCAATAGGTAACGCAAACGATGAGTTTGGTGTAAATGTATACCGGACAGGTAATCCCTTAAACCAACACAGATTTAAACAAACCAACGCAGAATTTGATGTTTATACGGACAAGGTGAATGACTCGTCTTTTGATGTATGGGTCAAAATGGGCCACTTTATTCGCTTGGAATTTTTCCTTGAAGAGGAGTCAGGCACTACCGCGAGGTTTGATAATTCAGGAACGGCAACATTGCCCGGCACCGCAGTAGATACAAACACTAAGTCTGAATACATTATGTTTGCTGACGATGTGCGCATAACTACCCAAAACACAGCGCAAAATGATTTAAAACAAAATGTTAATTTTAATTTTGATGGAGTCATTTTTAACGAAGATAGTGTTGACCTAGACTTCCGCGTCGAGTCTGACAGCAACTCTCACATGCTGTTTGTGGATGCTGGTAATAATTTTGTTGGAATAAATACCTCGTCCCCGAATGCTCCTCTGCATGTGCAAACAAGCCACACTGAAACTAACGTAACTCAGGCTAATGCTAACGACACGTTAAACATTGCTAACAGTGGTACGGGAAATGGCGTTTTTAACGCGATAAAGTTTAGTGGTAATCAGCAGGACATGTACATGATGTCCGTAAACAACGGCACTCAACGAGATAGAAGAATTGGTTTCTTTGTAGGTTCTGTTGCGGGTGATTCTACGGGTGACGAACACTTGGCCATCAAGGGCAAAGGCGCGATTGTAACTAGCGCAGACAATGGTGTTAGCAGAGTAACTTTTGCAGCCAGAAAAGATGGAATTTCAGACAATGTAGCTACGTCTTTTGCTAAGTTAATTGCTAACGGCAGTGAAGTTCATGGGCATCTTGTTCTCAAGTATAATTTAGAAAGCGTCGGTCAAAACATTGGCGTAGGAATGAAAACGTTCCGTGTTTTCTGGAATGGTAGTACGATGCTTTAG
>UEXL01000373.1_pt1 | contig 18153 bp, 27 predicted proteins | sample 1796671 | NCBI WGS metagenome assembly UEXL01 (sample SAMEA4772471, study PRJEB27181) | metagenome | reverse complement strand
TCATCCCACATCTTATCGAGGTCAACATCTAACATATGGGCCAATTGGAAGAGGTAACTGAAGACATCACCCATCTCCATCATAACATCTGTACCCCTTCCTTCTTGAGCCCAATCTTTTTGTAAGTCTTTTTGTATTGGCGAATAGCCGAAGCAAGTTCACCAACTTCTTCGGTCAGGAGAAGCCATACTGTATCTACAGCGGCTCGGTCCCATCCCTTTGATTTACATACTTTTTCAGTCTCCGATTTATAATAATTGAGGCTCATCTTACTTTAACGACCCAAAACTTTAATTGATACCAATCTTGTTATTTTTGCCAATCTTTTTACCAACGGTACTGGTATTGATTGGTTGATCAAGTGGTGTAGCGATAGTATCAATGTCTTTGACATACGCCATATATTGAAACACCGGTTTGAATTTGACCCAAGGCAGTCTCAATGACCCGTCCATTCATAAACTTGACTTGTTCGTTCACGCGAGAATTGTGGTCGCCCGAGTTGTTGATGAAACAACCCGCATAATGCTATACAAGTCATCTGGGTTTTGACGATCAATCGCAATCCCAGTTTTATTCTTGAACGCCTGACGAATTCCACGCTGGAGAAGATTTTGGTTGAACTCAGAAAGAACAGGGTGTTGAGTGGAGTCTCACACTGCTTGAGGGAGTCGAGGTGGAGGTTGTCACACATTTAATATAGCCTCGGAAAAAAAACTCTGTAAATACTAAATGTTGAACATCGCTGACTTCGACGAGGCCTTCAACAAACCCACAAATGTTGAACAAATCCCATGCCAACCCCCAGCCTGCTTCGTTGGATCATATGCTCCAGTAAGCCAGGTGAAGAAGGTCGCTTCTTCAACAACACCTACCTTCTCCAGAAGGATCGTAAGTTTGAAACCTTTGGTACTGTCAAGGTGCGAAGTGGTGATCTTGAAAAGTGCCTCAAGTAAGTTAAAAATAAAACACGTGACTAATTAGTAAACATGAGAGTCGTTAAGCGCTCAGGTCGTATTGAGGATATGAAATTTGATAACATCACCAATAGGATCAAGAATCTAACATACGGACTCTTCAGAAAAATGCGACTCTTCTAAAGTTGCCCAACAAGTTGCCTCATCCTTTATGATGGTATCACCGTTCAGGAGATTGATACTCTCTCCGCAGAAGTATGTATTGGGATGATTACATCAGACCCCGATTATGAAATACTCGCAACTCGATCACCGCCAGTAACATCCAGAAGGTGTGTCCCAATAACTTCCACATCGCTATGAAGAAGTTGGCAAAAGCGGGTATTGTGACTGAAGAAGTCGCACGCATCGCTGGTCGTGTCAGGGACGATATTGATACGAAGAGGGACTATGACTTTGGTTACTTTGGTCTCAAAACCCTCGAGAAAGAGCTATCTTCAACGACTCGATGGTGTCTTGATGGAAACCCCACAGTACATGTTCATGCGGGTCGCAATCGGTATCCACGGGGAAGATATTGATTCTGTCTTGGAGACATACGACAAGATGTCCCAAGGTATGTTCATCCACGCAACACCAACCCTCTTCAATGCTGGTACACCAAGACCGCAAATGTCCAGTTGTTTCCTTATCGCCAACAAGGAGGACTCAATCAACGGTATCTATGGAACTCTTACTGAGTGTGCGCAAATCTCAAAGTGGGCTGGTGGTATTGGGATGCACATCCATGATGTCAGAGCCAACAAGTCTCGTATTCGAGGTACAAATGGTCAATCAGATGGTATTATTCCAATGCTTCGCGTATTTAACGCCACAGCGCGCTATGTAAATCAAGCTGGGCGTCGCAAGGGATCTATCGCGGTCTACTTGAACCATGGCACGCGGATATCATGGAGTTCCTTGAGTTGCGTCTCAACCAAGGTGACGAGAGGCTCGGTGCCGAGATCTCTTTTCATCCCTGTGGATTCCAGACCTTTTCATGAAGCGGGTTGAGGAGGTGGTCAATGGTCTCTTTCTGTCCAGACAAGGCACCAGGTCTCTCCGACGCGGTGGGTGAGGAGTTTGAAGCCCTCTACACAAAGTATGAAGAAGAGGGTCGAGCCAATGCGACTGTACCAGCCGCCGATGTTTGGAAGGCTATTCTCAAATCTCAAACGGAGACTGGTACACCATACATGCTTTACAAGGATGCTTGTAACAAGAAGAGTAACCAAAAGAATTTGGGAACAATCAAGAGCTCCAATCTTTGCACGGAAATCTTAGAGTACACAGATAAGGATGAGACGGCTGTGTGTAACCTCGCATCAATCGCCCTTCCAAAGTATGTGGATGAAGAGACTCGACATTTGATTATGAAAAACTTCATGAAATCACAAAGACTGTTACCAAAACCTAAACCGAGTCATTGACAGAAATTTTTATCCCGTTGAGACTGCTCGAAATCTAATATGCGACACAGTCCTATTGGTCTCGGTGTTCAAGGTCTCGCGGATGTATTTATTTTTGTCGCTACGCATTTGATTCAGATGAAGCCAAGGAGATGAATGCGCGTATCTTTGAGACCATGTATCACGCATCCTGGAGGCGAGTTGTGAATTGGCTGAGGTTGATGGTTCCTATGAGACCTTTGAGGGTTCTCCCGCGTCACAAGGGGTGCTTCAATTTGATATGTGGGAAGGTGAAACCAAGCTCAACTACGACTGGGATGTTCTCAAGGAACGCATCAAGGAGAAGGGTCTTCGTAACAGTCTTCTCATGGCACCAATGCCAACAGCCTCCACCGCACAAATCTTGGGTAATAATGAATGCTTTGAACCCTACACAACAAACATCTACCTGAGAAGAACCCTCGCAGGTGAGTTTGTCATTGTCAACAAGCACCTCGTCAATGACCTCAAGAAGATTGGTCTCTGGTCCAAGGATATGAAGGATCTCATGGTGAAAGCGGGTGGTTCCATTCAAAATATCTCAGATATCCCAGATGATATCAAGAATCTACCGCACAGTGTGGGAAATCAAGATGAAGGATGTCATTGACATGGCCGCAGATCGTGGTCGCTTCATTGATCAAAGTCAAAGTATGAATCTATTCATGGAAAGTCCAACGATGTCCAAGCTCTCTTCTATGCATATGTACGCGTGGAAACAGGGGCTCAAAACCGGAATGTACTATCTCCGATCAAAGGCGAAAGCGCGACCAATTCAGTTCAGTCTTGAACCCGAGTGTCGCTTGTTCAGCTTAAAGTTTTAATCGGTTAATCAATTAGCATAATGTCTAAAATTACCGACGCTATTGAAAATTTGAAATTGCCGAGTTTCACAACCGAAAGATTGTCCTTTCCACGAAGCAGGGTACCCCATGAGAATTCAATTTCCACGGTTGTACATGCCTTTCGGTGTCTCGGGTTTCACACCTGAAGTTGGACCTACCAAATATAATATTGACTTAGCTCTCAAGGGTCATGATGAAGAGGGGAGTTACATTAAAAAGTTCTATGAATCCCTAAGACAAATTGAAAATAAAATCATTGATGCCGTTGTTGAACAAAGTGAGAAGATATTTGAGAAGAAGATGACCAAGGAGGAGCTCATCCCAATGTTTAATTCAAATGTAAAAGGAAAGCCCCGATCGCGAACCTAAATTTCGTGTGAAGGTTGATACCGATCACAATAGTATGATCAAAGCGGCTGTCTATGACGCAAACAAAAACCCAATCAAGACGGAGGTTTCAAATGGTCTCTATGCAAGAAACAGTGGACATTCTATTGTTGAACTCAATAGTGTGTATTTCTTGAACAGAAAGTTCGGTTGTACTTGGAAACTTAATCAGTTGGTTGTTTATGAACCACAAAATCTCAAGGGATTTCAATTTCAAATCTAATAGAGTGGTCTGTAAGTCCCAGAACCCGGTCTGTTGTAGTACGCAGGCACGGGGCTATAGTTGCGTCCCCGACCGCCAGTCCTTGTATAGAATGCATTACCGGCGGTTTGGTAGATACGGTTCTTCCGAGCATCAACATAGTTTGTTGCGGCAGCTTTGGCTTGGTTACGGTAGTCATACGCCAGACCTCTCGCGTTTCTTTTGAGGTCTTTAGCCATACCATACGCCTCCCTCTTAACCTGACGCGCAGTTGACCTGGCCATACCCTTGGCCATACTTCTAGCTAATAGACCCGCGAGGGCTGCCATTTATCTTTATTTACTATTGCTATTTTTATTCAAAAGGAGAAGGTGATATATGATCTGAGCTTCCTTAAGAAGTTTACCTTGAATCTTGGTAAAGCTCTTAGGGTCCAAACCTAACTTGATCTTAGCCAATCGTACAGACTCATCCCACTTTGCAAGAGTCATTCTTGTAATACGCCTACAAATTTTTACGCCATCTTCTTCACCTTCTTCTTGTAAGCGGCAGTACCTTCCTTGGGCTGGAGCGCAAACTTACCCTTCTTTGGCTTGAACACCTTTGTTAAGTGCTTCTTACCCTCCTTCTTCATGCGGTCAAGGGCGGCTTGGTGAGCAGCGACCGACTTGATTTGCCCATCCTTGGCATCCAACATGAGATCCTTCGCGCGGAGACCACCCGAGGTCTTTTCGGCTGTTCCGTGGAAAACTTCGGCACGACTTCCAATTGGTTTCATAGACATCTTTTTATATATTAGGCTTTGAAAATTTTCTTGATGTCCAAAATTGAAATCCTCTCTGTAGTTCTCTTGACTGGTATTTGATTTTCAATTCTCTCATCATTAAGAACTTTTGAACACACGATAGATTTGTGACCTTGAAGTGCCATCATTTCTTCCTCAACACTCACAAATGTATCGGTCTCTTTGTATATGAGTTTCTTGACATAAACCTGTTTCGTTTGTCCTGTGCGATGACTGCGACCCACAGCTTGAAGTTCTGTCGCGGGGTTCCACGAAGGACCTGTGATATACACACGAGTCGCTTCTTGTAAGTTGAGTCCTTGCCCTCCCGATTTGATTTGAATGATGAAAACAGCACCCGCTGGTGCTTTTTTAAACGCGTTGACTTGATTGTCTCTCTCATCCTTGGGAACGGAACCATCAATACGGAAAGTTGGGCATTCCATGTTCTGTTGGATGTAGTCCATTTCACCTCGGAACTGACAGAAGACGAGGGTCTTTTCGTCTGGATGAGACTTAATCATACGAAAGAGGGTCTCCATCTTGTTAGACCTACAATCCACTGTTCAGGTTGTGTGCCATTCTGCTTTGCGATACCCTCAAGATACATGGCTGGCCAAATCATGACATGCCGAGCTCTCAATAAACACTCAAGAATAACCATATTTTTGCATTGAGACTGACGGCATGTTTGAACGCATCCTTGATTGTATCTTGGGCATCTTTGAAGACAAATTCATACAACTGCCTCTCATCTGGGAACATATCAAGTTCAACATTTTCAAAGTAACACGGGGGAGTTCCAATCTTGTGTTGATCTTTGCCAAGTCATCTTTGGTTCTACGAAGGATGTAAATATCTTGGATCTTGTTGGTCATTCCTGAACGAGTGACTTCTCAATACCAAGGAAAGCGCAGAGAGACACAAAGTCGTTCATAGAATTGAAAACGGGGGTACCAGTCACAATCCACTTAATATCAGTCTTGAGACGACACACACTCTTGAAGAGTCTTGAAGACTTGTTCCGAATTTCGTGGGCTTCATCAATATGACCCGATCCCAGGTGTGTCTGTGAATTGGTTTCTTCAGGTGTTGAGAGAAGTGAGTAGGGTGCGATGACGATGTCCGCTTCTTTGAGGTGTCTCTTTGGTCCATCAAAGACGTGGACGGAAAGTTGCGGAGCAAACTTTTTGATTTCATTCACCCACTGCGTGATAATAGATTTGGGTACGACGATGAGTGTGCGTCTTTTGATATTTCCAAGCATTGTGGAAACCATTTGCACAGTCTTACCCAGACCCATTTCGTCACATAGAAAGCCTCCTTTGGGACCAGAGGTTTGGTTCTCCATTGTAAGCATCCACAAAACACCCTCTCGCTGATAGGGTGCAAAGAGGCGTCCATTAAGGCGATCCTTGGCGCGGTTATACTGTTCTTCAATCTTCATGGTAAGCATCTTCTTCGGAAAGCTCGGCAACTTCGCACTTAGGTGGTTCAACTTCCTTTTTCTTGCGCGTCTTCTTCTCCTTAGGTTTTGGAAGTTCATCCAAGTGTTCCCTATAGTAAAGAACCTTGTCCCAGAATTCCTTCATTATCGGTAAATTTGTTGTCCACCATTCGGGATCTCTCTTTACATTTACAACCACAAACTCCTCTGGACGTGGCCAATTTGTCTCCGCAGGCTTGTATTGAATGAAATCCGCTTCTTCTAAGTCTAAAATCTGCATACATAACTGCAATTGAGGCATATAATGCTCGGGAACAGATGCTTCAATTTTACGAGACATTGGACACTTAATTTCTACAAGTTTCCCAGACTCTGTCACACCATCGGGGCTACCACCTAACCATGTATGAATCGGGTGTGGAACGAGACCTAATTCATGTACGACTTCACCATGTCTCTCTTCATAGAGGATACGGGCTTCATCTTCATATTTCTCACCGTGCCTTGTGGCTTCATTGCCCATAAAACGGGGTCCAATACCACATTTTTTAAGAAGGAGATCTTCGGGTTTTTCATACTTATTCACACCAATGGCGGTTGCTGCATCCGAGGCGGTGAGGAGATTTCCGCGAAGAGCAAGCCACTCCTCACTCTTCTGAGCCGCATATTCCCGCTCAATCAAGGCTTTGACATTGGGATGCATGTTAATTTATTGTTGCGGATAGTTTTTAAGTTGTTCAAAGAATGCTCGAGCTGCCAATTGTTCGGCTTGCTTTTTACTCTTGGCTTCCCCCCTACCCCCAAATTGACCATTAATATACGCATCAATGTAAAAAACACCTTCGTGATGACCCACAACACGGTATTCTGGCAAAGGTACATTCATAATTTGGCAATACTTCATAAGGTGATCCTTAAAGTTATCATCAATCATGATCTTATTGAGATCAATAAAATTGGGATTATTATAGATTCTAAGAACGAACTCTTTTGCGTGAAGGAGACCGAGGTCTAGGTAAATCGCACCCACAAGGGCTTCAAAGACATCTTCCAAGATCTTTGGGTTATTATTCCACCCATTTCTCATGCCCTTCTCATCCATGAGAACCATATTATTGAGACCCATTTTGAGAGCTATATCAGCTAGGGTCTCCGAGCGAACGAGTTTTGTACGAGCTTTGGTGAGAAATCCTTCTTGTCTCTCTTCATATCTATCAAAGAGGAACTTGGTAATGATAAAACCTAACACGGAATCACCCATAAACTCAAGGGTCTCAAATGACTCATTGAATTGTTCATATTCTTTGAGGGCGGATTTGTGGGTAAAAGCACGTTGGTAGAAAGATAGATTTTTTATCTTTGTGCCAACAAGTTGTTCAATATCTTGTTGATTGAAGTTCATATTGTTAAAATGTGTTAATTTTTTAAGCCTTCTTCACGTAGTGAGGGCTGAGGTACTTTTGGAGGTTCAAGTAGGTGACAACAACGTCGGCTGGTGGTTGCAACAAATCCTTGAGCTTTTCGTCCAAGATGAGTTGGCGACCGTTTTCTGGGTGCTTGAGTCCCTTTTCAGTGATGTACTTGTTGATCGCCTTGGTGACCTCGGAGCGAGAAACGAGTTCTCCTTCGGCAAGCCCCAGGAAATCGCGCAACTTAGGTGTCACTTCTTGCTTGCGGTTGAAGCCGTTGTTGGCGGCACGCGCCTTGGCTTTCTCACCCGTTGGATCTTCTTGGGTGTTCTTCACCTTGCGGACGAGCTTGGTGAGAGCCTTAACATCGGCGCGGAGAGCGGTAATTTCAGCTTGGATGGTTTCAAGAGACATCTTATACCTTTCTTATGAGGTTAATCTTTAAGTCACAAAATGATCACAAGTAACTGAGCGATTACGAGAAGTATTAAGATTGGTATTCGCATATCCGTAACCATGTCTGTAGTGGGTCTCTCTATGATTCTAAATGGTTCCTTTGGAAAATCGCCCGGGCAACCACCATGACAGCAGTCTGTGGGGCATGGACGAACTCTGGGACCTTTACGCACTCCACAAAACTGGTACTTCTTGGTGTCAGTCACGTCTGAGTACGCGAAACACCTACATTCTTCGATCACGTTGCAGACCATATTATTATGTGGCAATATAATAATGGACACTGAAATTTATTCAGAAGCTGTGATCAATAGGTTCATGAAGAAAAATTTATTCTTCAACGATCCACTTCTTGAAAAGTACTACAAGACAGATAACCTTGCCGCGTTCAGGAAGAGAGTGCACAGAGTTCATGGTAAGGAAAATTTTGAAAAGATGATCTACGCTGTTGTTACAGACTCTGTGCGTGACATTGTTCTTAGAACGGCGGCTGAACTCGCAGAATTCCTCAAGCCCATGGGTGACCTCATTGTCTCCGGGGGTGAAGCTTTCAATATGTATCTGGACAGAGCCGATCGCCTCGTTACGAGTGACATAGACACAAAGTTCATCCCCAGTATTGCATATGACGACAAATACTTTGGTAAACTTCAGGGTATCAAGCTCCTTTTGTGGAACAAATTGGGTGAAATCGCGAGGCGCGTCAACATGAAAATCAAACAGCGTCTTTCCCAAAAGACAAGTTGGGGCGATTCTGGGTTTGGGTTTCTCTGAAAATGGTCCATATGTGACACGGCGTTACCTTCTCATCAAGAAGAAGAAGTCTCAGCGTGGCACTGAACCAGGTAAAGGTGACATTTTCATTGATGTAGAACTTTTCGCCCTTGACCTCAACCTTAGATATTTCTCAATTGAGAAGGGAAGAATCACACAAGAAGTTCTCGGTGGTATATTGGACATTCCCTTCATGAGACCCAAAGAGTTTGGCTACGAAGCCATCCAATCAAAGAAGCGGGTGTCACCTACAAAAATAAGGATACGGGTGCGATGGTCCACGATAAGCGTCTCTATGTTGCTGGAAAGCGTTTCCTCCTTGACGATGTCTACCTGATGCAAAAGTTGGGTCTTCGTCCGGAGAAAAGGAGAAAGATCGTCAGCGTATGTACAAACTTGCCAGATGATTACCAAGACTGCGAAGATCAGTCCATCTGACAGCATCAACGCTATATATAACCAAACCCACAACAAGATAAGAAGTCTCCGATTCGTGTCAAGAAGAAAGGGTGATGTTAATATGTCCCTCGCAGCCAAGGTGGATCCAACGCGTTACACAGAGTTTACAACAAAGCCCGGAGGAGCGTCTCTCCAAACAACTCGTATATGGCGTGAAAACATCTGTACCAAACCTAAACATCCCAGGCTACGCAAAGACTCATGGAAACCAGCGGTTCAACCTCAACAAACAGGAGTGGGTCAAGAATACCTCAAAGTCATATGTGAAGAATGAATACAACTACAGACCAACTGCGGGTAAAAGCATTCCACCTGGGATTGACTACACAAAGTTATTGTATGGATATAAACCAGTGCGTGACAAATGGGTGCCACGGTTGATTATAAAGAAGGCCTCATGATCCCATTTATTGGGTTAAAGAATTGAGACGCAATTTACATAATATGTTGTACAACGCCCCAGCGAAAGGTGATGATGGACTCTACTTCGTAAAAGCTCTCAATGATACCAAGCGAAAGTGCTTGGTTCAATTGAACAAAGTAAAGGTTGCCGATGTATCAGGTGACATGGTTTTTGACCTCGTCGAGAAGAGAATGTTCAGAAGATTGGTGACATTGACACACTTAACCTTGAGGCTGCTCGTGAAAATTGTGAAGCTTGGTTCGGAAAGCAACTTTCTGAGAAAGTGATTCAAGGTGCATATACCCCAGTGTGACCGACGAACAAATCACAGGCGAATGCATTGAAGTTACCAAGGCATTCAACGCCCAGCAGAACTGTTGACCTTGAAAATGTTCAACCAGGTAAACCTGCGACGTCATTTTGGAATTTGCTGGTATCTGGTTTGCCAAGAAATCTTTTGGCTCCTCATGGAATGTTGTCCAGGTCAGAGTTCACCCAGACCCAATTTTGGACACATACCCAGAAGAGTATGCCTTTGTTGATGACGAACAATAAAAATTGTTGATCATATATAAAAGATGATGAAGAAGGGTCGTGCTCAAAACCTCATGATGCTGGCTGCGGTCGCCGTGTTGGTCTACTTGCTCTTCACTATGAACAACAAGTCTGCTTATTCAATTCGTGAACGCGAATACTCTATGCTCGAGATGGCGCCAGCCGCGGGTCCAGCCGCGGCTCCAGTCCAAAATGGTTGCGGTATGGACAAGGGTGTTGGTCTCGCTTCCTTCCTCCTCCCACGCGAGGTTGCGTCTGCCGAAGACTTTGGTGAATTTGCCCCAGAAGACATCCTCGCGGGCCAAAACTTCCTCGAGCCACGCAAGCAAATCGGTTTCCCAGAATCAGTTGGCGGTGCTCTTCGCAACGCGAACCAGCAAATTCGCGCGGAACCACCAAATACCAAAGAGCCATTTGTTTGGAACAACTCTACCATCGTTCCAGATACCATGATGCGCTCCTTGTGCTAAATTTCGCTTAAAGATTAGACCTTAGCTTTATGTAAATAATGTCAGTGCCCAATGAACTTTCCGAGAGCGTCTCCAAGCTCATGGAGCTCTCAAAACAACTTTCTGAAGCAAAATCTGATATCAAAATCCTTAATCAAGAAGAGAAGAGACTCAAGGAGTCTGTGAAGCGACACATGATTGACCAGGGCATTGATACCATTAACCTCAGGAAAGGCAAGATCAGCCTTCGTAAATCTGTCCGCAAGGGATCTATGAATAAAGATGCAATCCGTGAAGGTCTTCTCAAATTTTTTGGTGGTGATGAAGCCAAATTGGAAGGGGCTCTTAATGCCATCCAGGACACTATTAAAGTGAAAGAATCAACCTCACTCTCATTAACTGGGATAAAAGAGAAGCTCGAGAAAGAAGATAAGTAATAACCATGGTTTGGAGTCAATACGTTTACGAAGCTACGGCGGGATATGATGTTCTCCCAAGCGATGAAGAAGATTTTGAAGATGACATTCATCTCAGTGTTGAAGATTGGCAAATCAAATACTCAGATGAACTATGGGAATTGTGGAGACGCGTTGAACAACTTATTCATGACGCATTCCTTGAACATACACTGATGACGGAATGTACATTTTCCGATTTCGCGGAGTTTTGTTACAATGAACACCATGGTGATTGTGACTTTGTTTGGATTCCGTATGAATCAAATTTGTCGTATATCTGGAGACATATCCAAGAATACTTGGAAGATACAGGTCTCTATGATGAATTCATGCCCGGTGCTACATTTGATCATTGGGTTAAGTTTGCAGCAGAGCATACTAAGCAAAATAATATAACTATATATTAACCATGCTCCCAGATATCACCTCCCAAAAAGTTGCCATTCCAGCCGCTCTTTTTTTGGCGCTCAGCCCCGGTGTTCTCTTGACCACCGACGGACGTTCTCTCAAGTTCACAAACGGAAAGACCTCGCAAATGGCCACTATGTTCCACGCGCTCGTGTTCTTCCTCGTCTACAGTCTCATCGCGAAGGCGATGGGTCTCGTTTTGACGAAGACCGACTTGATCGTCACAACCACTCTCTTCTTGGCGCTCAGCCCAGGTCTCCTCTTGACTATTCCCCCCAGGTTCTGGCGGTCTTCTCCGATCCGGACAAACGAGCATTCCTGCGGCGTTCACCCATGCGATCGTTTTCGCTGTGATCTTCGCGCTTTTGCGTCGTCAATTTCCTCAATTCTATTAAATAGGAGGATGAAGTACCTTGTTTTGGGTCCCGCATCAATGGGTATCTATTCGTTGATTGGGTCTCTCAAAGCACTTGAATCCAAACTCGTAGATGTGAAGGAAATATCTGGATCATCTGCGGGTTCAATTTTAGCGTTACTTTTGGCACTGGGGATGTCCGTGGATGAAATACTAGAAGTGTCTTTATCTCTGAATATCCCCGATTTTGTTAAATTACGCATAGGCTCATTCTTTAACAAATTTGGTTTTGTTGATTTAGGCCCTATTCGTGAAAAACTCGTAGAAGTGTGTGGGTGTGATCCCACATTTGATGAATTGGAAATGAAGATTTATGTGTCCGCATATTGTCTGAATTCATCATCCACAGAGTACTTTTCTAAGGATACTCACCCCGATATGAAAGTCATTGACGCAGTTTGTATGAGTATGGCGATACCGCTGATTTTTGCTTGCGGTAAGTACGAGGGAAAGACCTATATAGATGGGGGGAACACAAGAACAATATCCAATGACTCCATTTTTGGGTAAGAAGCCACATGAAGTTACATGCATAAAACTGAAAATGGATAGAGTTTATCAAGAAGAAATAAACAATCCAAGACAGTTTGTAGAATCTCTGATTCGTTCATCTCTCACAAATAGAACAGAATACAGTAAATATACAAAGATTTTTGAAATAAATGTGGAGGATACTAATATTTTTGATTTTAGTATGTCCTATGAGGAAAAGGTTAGGTTGTATAATATAGGCTACTCTACTATAAAATAATTCGTTACACTTTTTTGTTAACTTAATATAAACAATGAACGCGTGTGATCCAGACGCGGATATAGAAAACCTTAGGAAGTTGATTAAGATCAACGCTGGGGTAGATATTAAGTTAACAAAGAAAGAAATATGTGAAGCTTACCAAGATATTCAGGACGGCAAATTGCCTCTTCCCCCATTGGTCATGAATTCAACTAGGACTTATCTCGTTGATAAAAAGTCCCCATTGAAGCCCAATGACTATGAACTTCTTTTTGATTCAACCACAAAGAGAGTTGATCTTAAGCGGGTCGCTCGTAAGGTTAATTTGAAGAATGTTGAACAGATGACAAAGAGTCAAATTGTTGATGCTATCGGTAAGCGTCTCCGATATATGAAAGTTCATGAACCTGTTAAATTCGCACGAAAGCGACGGGTTTCAGTTAACACAAACACAGCAGTGAATAACACAGCAGTGAGTAATGTTAACAATGCTAATTTCAATATCAACCGTGTCAACACCAATGTGAACACGAACCGGGTCAACACCAATGTGAATCGCGTGAACACGAACCTCGTGAACACCAATGTGAACCTCGTGAACACCAATGTGAACCGTGTGAACACCAATGTGAACATGAACCGCGTCAACACCAATGTGAACCGTGTGAACACCAATGTGAACCGTGTGAACCGCCCCAAAGAAAGAAATTCAAAGGTAACATTTCCATCCGGTGGTCTCTTTACCAAAGGTGGAAAACCAAAATTTTTGGGTGGTGTGAAAGAACCGGTCGGTAACAAGAAACCTGGATTTTTTGCCAAACTATTTGGCAAGAAAGAGAAAAAGAATTTTGTTCCCGCCAAGAAGTTCAATGGTTCAAAGGAAGGTTATGTTTTTAGAAAAGGTGAAAAGGGGTTGGGTTACTACTTAAATACCGGTGCCGTTCAGGGACCACAAATACCCACTGCGAATATCATTCAACCAACCCCAACTAATGGAGATTTCTCACTTGATCTCGCAGTCGCGAGAGTTAAGCAACTTGGTCTCAAGAGAGAGCAACAATTTTTAAACAAGATACAACTCGGGCGTCGTCAAAGAAAACAGATTGTCGTGGAAGCTGAGCAAGCCAAAGAAGAGGAAAATCAATTCATGGCGTACTTGGAACAGTTAAATATATCTAACACGAACCGCAACAGTTTCAAACGAAGAATGGCTACAGATGACTTTAAACAGCTCCGTGTTGAAGCTCAACTCAAAGCTGATGATAAGGCAAATGTCATACGCTCAAACGAAGAAAAGATGGCTCTATTTCTTAAGACGACATCTCTCACAAATACAAACCAGACTTTGTTTTTGAATAGAGCTCGTAAGGAGGGATCTAATATAAATGCTCTCATTGAAGAAGCCAGAAAACTCAACTCAGACATAAAGTCTAAAAAAGTTGTCAAACAAACAAGATGAGTTTCGCAAAATACTTCAAAACTATAACAAGTTGAATGCTTCTGATAAAGAGGCGCTCATCGCTTCTGTCACAGAAACAATGAATGTCAATTCATTGAGAAAAATGGCTGATGAGTTACTTCAAAAGAGGATTGAAGAGAAACAGAATTTGGTTGCTCAAAATCTTCTCTCTTTCCTGACACCTCTCCAAATTAACCAGAAAAATAAGAATGATTTCCTGCGACGATTTAGAAATGAAGGTGCAAACATAAACACAATCAAGAGTGAAGCCCTCAAACTCCAAGAGTCCAAGGGCTCTGCGAACATTGAAGCCCTCCGCGTGAAGCTCGAGACACGTCTCGGCGAACTTGGACTCAACCAAATCAGTCAAAACTCCATCATGCGAAAGTTCAGAAACGGTAATCGCAATGTTGATAAATTGATTGAAGAAGCCAAGAACCTGAAGGCGCAGAAGGGTGCCACCAACCTTCAAGAGGCAAAGCAGGAATACCGAGCATTCATAAATGACTTACCTGGTCTCACGAATGCTGATAAGGCTGAACTCACGAAGAACAACGCGATGAACCGTAACCGAGCCAAGCAGGTGTCTAATAAGCGTCTGGAGCAGATGAAGATTAATAGTAAACAGGGATTTATCAATTTTATGACTGAGTTGGGTATTACAAACCAATATCGCGATGAGCTACTCGGAAACTTCAATGCGAACCGAATGACTATGAATGCTCTCAAGAACAAGGCAACCAAGATTGCTCAAAAGATTAAGAATGATAAGAATGCGGAGTTGAAGACTACATTGAATACACGCCTCGGAGAACTCGGCCTCAATCAAGTGAATAAGAACTCCATAATGAGAAAGTTTACAAATGGTAACCGTAATGTGAATAGCCTCATCCAAGAAGCTAAAAACCTATCAAGTCCACCCGAAATGCAGAAAATATGAACGCGAAACGAAAGGAGTATGCCTCATTCCTGAATACTCTTCCAGGTCTCAAATGACGACAAACGGAGTCTCCTGAGTAGTAATAACAGGAACCGTAACAAAGCGAAGACACTCTCAAACCAAAGAGTTGCCAATCAAAAGGCAAATGAGAAGGCACAATTTGAAAAGTTCCTCGTCAACCTCGGTCTCATAATGGTGATAGGAAGACAATGTTGAACAAGTACAATAGTAACACACTGACTGTGAATGCACTTCAAAAGGTTGCACAAGAGTTGAAGAGTGAGAGAGTTCAACAACAAAAGGCGGCAAACAAGAAGACCTTGATGGAATACCTTGAAACCGCCAATGTTTCAAGAAACACAAGATTAATATTGAACGACGCTTTAATGCGAACCAGGCAAATCTTAGAACACTTCAACTTGAAGTTAATAAGATGATCAAGAATGCTCAAAACGCGAAGCTTGCCAATAACAAAGCTAAGCTCGCCTCAAATGTGAAGGGGTCAATCCTCTCAAACACAAACAAGAACGCATTTATTCGTAGGTTGAATTCTGAAAATGCCAACATCACCACCTTGCGAAGTGAGTTGAATGCGATGGTGACGAAAATAATTGACACAGCGTGCAAAGATCGTGATGAACTTGAAGAATATATGAAGACACAAGGATTGTCACCAGAAAATCAAAAGGTGGTTCTCAACAAGTTTAATGTGAATAGTAACATTTCTCTGACAAATCTCAAACAAGAAGCAAACGCCATCTTGGCGTCGCGCATTCAACAAAAGAGAAATGCCAATGTGGGGTACTCACAAACCATGGAAGAAAACTTGGTCTCACAACCAAGAAATAAAGAACCTGACCAACAAGTTGAACCGTGAAAAGTTGGAACCATTAATGAATGAAGCCAATGCCATCGCCAAAAAGAAGGCTCAAAATGAGAAGAACGCACTCAACCGTGAAAAGTCCAATTACATAAACAAGCTTGGTCTAAACGCCAACAACAAACGAAATATATTGGCTCAAAATCTCAACTTCAATGCCACAAAGGAATTGGCGAACAAGAGACTTCAAAATAAGATTGCTGAAAAACGAGCTAAAAATGATAAAATTGGGATTGCACCTCAACCAACTCAGTCTCAACAATGGAGAAAAGCGAAAGTTCTTTAACAATTTCAACAAGAATGTCAACTTGAATACCATCATGAAGAATGCCTCAAACTTTGATGCTCAAAAGAAGGCTGGTATCAAGACTGAGCAACTCGCAAATCTCAAAAAGTTCATGAATCAACAAGGTCTCAATGCGGGTGAACAAAAGCCATTCATCAATAAACTCAATAAAAACCAAGATGATCTCGCGGCGCTCAAGATTGAAGCCAAGAAAGTTGCGGATCAAAAGTTTGCAAATTTGAAAGCTAAAAAGCGAGAGAACTTGTGAATGTTCTCAAGGGATTGAGCAACCTCACCCAAAATGACATAAATGGTATTCTCAAAACTTTGATAATACAACACAACTCCAAAGTTCTCAAACAGAGCTAAAGAAATTAACAAGTCAAGAAAGGATGAAAGATATGCTCAGAGTGAAGAAGAGTTTTATGACTACCTCAATACTCTCCAAAATCTCACACCCGAGAACAGAACTGAGATTACTTCAAAGTTGAATGGCTACTTTACAAACTGGAATGCCATCAAGCAGCTGGCGACCAACACGGCCGTTGGGCGGGCCAAACAGAGACGGGCTGCCGAGAAGGCTAATCTCAATAACCATATGACAAACTTGGGTTTCAATAATAATTCAAAGAGAATATTCTTCAAAAATCTTGATGATGGTAAGAACTTGAAGGTGGTGAAAAAGGATGCTGTGGCGTACAAAAAGGATCTGGATGCCAAGCGCAAGGCTGTGGCTCGTAAGGGATTTTCAAACTTATTGAATACCCTATACATCAACAAGTCTGACCGTGACGTGTTGTTGGAGCAATTCAATGATGACACGACAGGTCTCAACCAACTCCAAAACAATGCCCGTGAGAGAGAGGCAAAGACGATTAACAGAAATAGAGGTGCGTTGACCTTGTACCTCGCGGACGAATTGAAACTCAATGCCCCCGATGTCAACCTCTTATTGAAGAACTATAACGCGGATCCAAGAAGTCTCAACACTCTCCGAAATAGGGGAAGACAGTTGAAGAACGCGCGAAATGAAGAAGAGCGCAAGGAAATTCGCAGACAGGTGAAGGAGTACCTCAATGGTCTCAATTTGTTGAACAACAAGAACAAACAGAATATAATAAACAAGAATCTTCCGTATAAAAATGCGAAGGCTGAAGGTAACAAGGCTCAAGAGTTCAAACGAATTGCGAAGAGGGGTGCCGAGCGCAACACCCTCACGAACGCTATCAAGAACCTTCCCAACACCGACAAAGGAGTTGTTGAACAAGTTTAACACACGAAATGTCACATTGAACTCTGTGTTGAATGAAGCGAAGGATCTCAAGGCGAAGAGGATCGCTGAGAAAGAGCTCGTGAGAGAATAGAACTCTACAACACACTCAATGGTCTCAATATGAATGTGCAGAAACACAATCATGAATAAGTTCAACAAGTCAAACGCAACTGTGAATTCTCTCAGAAATGAAGCTGTAAAATTGAGAAACCAGAGAATTGCCCAAAAGCGTGCCCAAAATCGCGGTGAACTTGAAGCCATTCTCAATGGGACAAATAAGACGAGTATTCTCAATAAGTTTAACGCCAACAAGAATGCCACTTTAACATCTTTGAGGGCGAAGAACTTTCAAAACAGCGACGCATTGAAAAGCGTCTCGCCACCCGAGTTGAAGTTGAGAAGTATCTCAAGAAGGTTGGCTCTCTAACGCTAACGCTCAAACGGTTCTCAACAAGTTTAATGCTGACAATAGCATCATTGAAGATGCCAGTAATGAAGCGAATGCGATCCTCATCCAACGAGTCACAGAAAAGATGGCACAAAACAGAGAGAACCTCGTACAGCATATGAATGGTCTCAATATTAGCAATGCCAACCGAGCAGCCATTCTCAAAAACTTTGATAGTGAAGCGGCGAGTTTGAACAATCTCAAAAATCGTGCGACCCAGATAAACAATGCCATAAAAACCAAGGCTGCACAACGCCGAGAATTGTCCAACTATATTAA
>UEXL01000268.1_pt1 | contig 18398 bp, 25 predicted proteins | sample 1796671 | NCBI WGS metagenome assembly UEXL01 (sample SAMEA4772471, study PRJEB27181) | metagenome | reverse complement strand
AAACAAAGTCTGGCAACAAACAGAGCTAGTAGACATGTTAAACGATATGCCGGTAATTCAACTTTTATTTCCAGAGGTTGAGGCTGACGATATTATAAGCTGTGTTGCTCAGGCACCGGTGTTCTCAGGTTGGCAAAAAATCATTGTATCGTCCGATAAAGACTTTATTCAACTATGTGATGACGATGTAATACTTTACAGGCCGTCACAAAAACAAATTTTAAATAAGCCAAGAATTATCGAGACTTACGGAATTCATCCAACTAATTTTGCCCTAGCTAGAGCTATCGCAGGAGACCCTAGCGACAACATAAAGGGCGTGCAAGGCGTGGGTTTAACCACAGTATCAAAAAGATTTGTTTTTCTGAAAGAGGAAAAGTCTTTTACTTTTAAAGACATATATGATTTTTGCGATGAAGTAGAGAAAAAACTTAAGGTTCATACGTCTATTTTAGAGAACAAAAAGGTAATAGAAAATAATTATAAACTGATGCAGCTTTACTCTCCATCGATATCGGTCCAGAGTAGAAAAAAAGTAAATTATATACTTGAGAACGCAGACTTGTCTTTTAATAAAACAGCCATTATGAAGACAATGTATGGAATAGGATTCGGCGAATTAAACTGGTCGGATCTTTCCACAACCTTAAGAAGAATTTCGGTTGAAAAGTAATAAATTTTGTGACATAGTATAAACAGGGGATCAAATGAAGTTTAATGAGAAGGCCGATTTTAGTCGGTTTGGTAAGTCGTTTCAAGAAAGTTTGTGCCAACTTGTGTTGCAAGATAGGCCGTTTGCGGATCAAATCTCTGAGGTCCTTGATTACAGCTTCTTTGAGCTGAAATACCTTCAGACATTCGTAAGAAAGATATTTTCTTATCGTAACAAGTATGGGGTTCACCCTTCTAGTAAAAATTATGATGACTATTTTGCGTTCTGACCTTGAGAACGAGACTGAGATAGTTCAAAAGCAAATTAGAGATTATTTTGCTAGGATTTATGAACAGGAAATCCAAGACTCGGATTATATTAAAGATACCTCTCTAGAATTTTGTAAGAAGCAGAAACTTAAAGAGGCAATGCTTAAGTCTGTAGAACTGCTACAAAATTCTTCTTTTGAGGAGATTGCTAGTACAATCAACGAGGCCCTTCGTCTGGGGTCAGATAATAATTTTGGTTATGATTATTTAAAAGACTTTGAGCAGAGATTCCTTTTTAAGGCACGAAACCCTATTGCTACTGGCTGGAAGGAAATGGATAATATCGTAAAAGATGGCCTTGGAAAGGGCGAGCTTGGTGTCGTAATCGCCCCCTACTGGGGCTGGAAAGTCAATGGCCCTTGTTCATATTGGAGCCCAAGCAGTTAAGGCTGGCAAAACGGTCGTTTACTATACTTTGGAGCTTCAAGACACTGTGGTTGGCACTAGATTTGATAGTTGCATAACCGGACTGCCGCTGAATGATCTCAGGCCGTTGAAGGAAGAAGTGTTTGAGATGGTAAAGGATCTGCCTGGCAAACTTATCATCAAGGAATATCCAACAAGGTCTGCGAGCACAAACACGCTAAAAACACACATTGAAAAGTTGAAGAATCGAGATATTCATGTAGACATGGTAATTGTAGATTACGCAGACCTTCTTCGACCAGTTAATATCCGAAAAGAAAGAAGGCACGAACTTGAGAATCTTTATGAAGATTTGCGAGGGATGGCACAAGAGTTTAAATTTTGTGTCTGGACAGCTTCACAAACAAATCGTTCTGGGTTAAACTCGGAAATCATCACAATGGAGTCAATATCAGAGGCGTTCAACAAATGCTTTGTTGCAGACTTTATTTTCTCCATCTCTCGCACTATTCAAGACAAGGCAGTGAATGGGGGTAGAGTATTTGTTGCTAAAAATAGAAATGGGCCAGATGGGATTGTTTTTCCGATATTCATGGATACATCAAATGTCTGCATTAAAGTTTTGCCTCAATTGGCAGAAGAAAACTTAAATGGAACAAACGCTCCATCATCAAAGGAACAATCGCAAGTTCTTTACGAAAAGTATAAGAAGTTCAAGAAGGGATCAAATGTAAATGTACAATGAAGAAGAAGTAAGAGAGAAAACTCTAGAATATTTTAATGGAGATGAGTTAGCCACTAATGTTTTTATGACAAAGTATTGTCTCAAAAACAAACAAAGCCAATTTACAGAGCTATCTCCTGACGACATGCACATTCGCATGGCAAAGGAGTTTTCTAGAATTGAAGAAAAATTTGGTGGCCCCTCCGCCCTCTCTTATGATAAAATTTATGAACTCTTAAAGGGATTTAATAAAGTGGTTCCGCAAGGGTCGCCAATGATGGGTATTGGAAATAATCATGTTAATGTTTCTCTCTCAAATTGTGTCGTGGTGGACAGCCCAGCTGATAACGTTTCTTCCATCATGGATGCTGGTAAGCACCTCGCCAATCTATTTAAACGGCGTTGTGGTGTTGGGCTTGACCTTTCTAATCTACGGCCACAAGACACTCCTGTCAATAACTCGGCTGGTACGACTACTGGCGCTTGGAGCTTTGCTGATTTCTATTCTTACGTTTGTCGTATGATTGGCCAGAATGGTCGCCGTGGAGCACTGATGATTAGTCTTGACGTGCGCCATCCTGATGTTTTTGAATTTATTAAAATGAAGCATGACCTTGCAAAGGTCACTGGGGCAAATGTATCTGTTCGCATTACTGACGACTTTATGAGGGCGGTGATGGAGGATGGTAATTACCACCTTCATTTCCCAGTGGGTTCGCCTAATCCAACATATACTACGATTGTTAAGGCAAAAGAGGTGTGGCAAGAAATTGTTGAGTCTGCAACAAAAACAGCAGAACCGGGTATCCTAATGTGGGACAACATAACAAAAAACCTACCAGCAGAAGCCTATGCTGACCAGGGCTTTAAAACCTTGACAACTAATCCGTGCGGAGAGATCCCTCTCTCGGCCTACGATAGTTGCCGCCTTATTTCTGTAAATCTAAAAAACTTTGTAAGGGACCGATGGACGGACCACGCTACATTTGATTTTAAAGAATTTGCATCTATTGTCAGAAGTGCAATGAGATTGTCAGACGACCTTGTTGAACTAGAAATTGAAAAACTTAATAACATTTTAAACAAAGCTGACACACAAGATGAGAAAGATCTTTGGACGAATCTGCTAAATGCATGCCAGAACGGTCGTCGCACGGGATTGGGTACTCACGGGCTTGCTGACGCTATTGCCAACTTGGGCTTTGCTTATGATTCACCAGAGGCATTAGAGATCATTGATAAGATATATGAAACTTTAAAGATTAATGCTTACGGCGAAAGTGTGAATCTCTCTAAAGAAAGGGGCTCTTTCCCAATTTTTGACTGGGATACAGAAAAGGATAATAATTTCATTTCCTCTCTCCCCGCCGAACTAAGAGAAGCTATTAAAGAATTTGGACGGAGAAATATTTCTATTTTGACCAATGCTCCTACTGGCAGTGTGTCAATCATGTCCCAAACAAGCTCCGGACTAGAGCCAGTATTTAGAAACTCTTATACTCGACGTCGAAAGCTCTCTCACAATGATACAAACGAGGTTGCCGACTTTGTTGATGAATTGGGAGATGGCTGGAAAGAATTTAAAGTGTTTCACCATAACGTAGCAGAATATTTAGCTGAGTTTGGACTATCTGACATCGATGTACCACCTTTCTTCACTGAGAGTGATGGAATTGATTGGCAACAGAGAGTAAATATCCAAGCAGTTATTCAGCGCCATATTGACCACTCGATTAGCTCCACTATTAATCTTCCAAAGGGAACTTCTCCTGATGTTGTTGCCGAGCTATATTTGGAGGGGTGGCGCCGTGGCTTAAAAGGAGTTACAGTTTATGTAGATGGTTCTCGCTCTGGCGTACTCGTTACTGAAACAGATGCAAAGCAAGAGGACTTTCCTCAACACAGCGCTCCTAAGAGGCCCAAAGAGCTTCCTTGTGATATTCACCACACAACTATCGGTGGCGAAAAATGGGTATTCCTAGTAGGGCTTTGGGAGGGAAAGCCGTATGAAGTTATGGGTGGATTGGCAAACTTGATTGAAATCCCAAGGAAATACAAGACTGGAACACTTGTCAAACATCCACGAAAAACAATGAATTCTGTATATGATTTGAAATTTGGGGCAGACGAAGATGAAGTATTGATTAAAAATGTTGTAAAGGTTTTTGATAACCCTAACAATTCAATCTTCACTAGAATGATCTCACTATCGCTAAGACACGGAGCAAAAATTAACTATGTTGTGGAGCAGCTTCAAAAAAATAGAGAAAGTGATATGTTTAGTTTTTCTAGATGTATTGCTCGTACTCTCAAGAATTATATCAAGGATGGAGAACGGGCTTCTGAAAAGACTTGCCCCTCGTGTGGCTCCGAAGGATTGATCTATGTGGAGGGTTGTGCAACTTGCACCAGTTGCGGATATGCAAAATGTGGTTAAGTTAGGCTAATCAATTTGCTATAATGCGAGAGGAGAAGCAAATGAGATTTAATCACTTATTACCACGTCATCTTTCCGAGGGCCATTGCCCCGGAACAAAAAAAGTACATAGATGGAAGCCGGTGTCCATTACTGCCACGCAGGGGGACTATATGAGTGTCAGCTTTGTGTGCAGTAATTGCAAAGAAAGAGCTGCCAATTTTATAACCTGTGAGCAATATAAGATGCATGCAGAAAAACTAGAAAAGGAGTGTGAATTATAATGTTAGAGCCAAGAAATCGTCATATAGTTGTTATTCCAAAAGAGGAACAAAACCAAGAGGAGGAGAGGGCAGTATTGTTACCTGAAAATTACCGTAAGCCACAGTCCGAACACACTGTTGTGTCCGTTGTTTCAGCAGCCCCTGATGTGTCCCAATTAGTAATGGCTGGCGATACTGTTGTTGTTGATAGGTCAATGCTAAAAGAGATCTCACTTGACGGATCAACATACCATTTAATCCTAGAAAATTATATTCTTGGAATTGTTCAAGCAGAGGTATAATGGCAAAGACAATTAAAGAACTAGCCGACTCAATCAGTAAGCGTGCAGTTATGTTGAGTGAGCCAAATAGGACTAGAAAGTCCCTTTGGCATCATAAAAATATGATTAAGCTAGAGATAAAAAAAATACAAGAAATTATTAGTGCTACGGAGGATCAATGAGTAAGAGTATTGAGCTTTTTGGTGATGGCATCGGAAAGGTTGAGTACGTTCAACATATGGGCGACGACATCACAGTTGTTAATTCAGCAAGAGTTTCTTTTGGAAAACAAAAAGAATTTGTCGATGATAAAGATAAGAAGCTAATTAAGTATCTTATTAGGCACCGCCACACCTCAACTTTGGAGCATAACAGTGTCACTTTCCGTTTTTGCGTTCCTTTATTTATTCGTAGTCAGCACCACCGTCATCGCACTTGGTCGTATAATGAAATCTCCAGGCGATACACTGATGTCAACCTCAGCTTTTATGAACCATTGGCTTTCAGGACACAGCATAAGTCAAATCGACAAGCATCGAACGCAGAAGAACTAGTCGATCCAGATATTTACCATTCTCACCCAGAGATGACTCATCCGGTAAAATCCTCTGCCTCAACCTTGGTGAAAAAGCATCACAAAGATGCTTTGGATTTGTTTGATAGCCTCCTTGCGTCTGGAGTTTGCCGAGAGCAAGCACGAGGGGTTTTGCCACAAAATCTATATACCGAATACTACGGCACGGTTAATCTTAGTAATCTTTTAAAATTTATTGATTTACGAACTCACGACGGGGCACAGTGGGAAATACAACAGGTCGCTAAAGCGTGTCTGGAAATCGCCACTGACTTATGGCCAATTACGGTGGGTGCATACAGAGAAATAAGGCATGCAGAGGATTAGGGATCATCTATATAAATTTGATGATTTGGTATTAGGCGGGACACTTCCTGCATTCCTGTATGCATATTGCAATAGCTTGCCGGTCCTATACGTTGATAAAAAAATTCCTCTTAGATTCGAAGTATCTAATAATAACATTTTTGACAACGTTGACAAGGTAGGCCTATGGAATAGGCTTGGGGCTTTCTTGTCTCTGGCTGGGCTGCTTCCCTTTTCTGATAAGCTAACTGGCTTTAGGATACTTGAAAAAAACTATGCAGAAGCGTATACAGATTCTAGAAAGATAAAAATCTCATTTAATCGTCTTTTAATTTTTGATGAAGATAAAATACAGGGACTAGAATCGCCTGTATTTAAGGCAAAGAGAGAATATAAAGTTTATGATTGGCTGATTACAAGGGGAATGTCTAGGCACCAGACAGAGTTACTAGAGTCGGGTGACAACTTTGTTAAGCAGGTACTTTTCTACCCCTCAGAGAGAAAGGGCACGCAAAAGACAACTAGAGATATGGTTGCGGTGTCTTACTTAACAGAGGAGCAGATAAACGATTTGGATTATTCAGAGAATTATGCTAGATTAAAAGCAAAGAACATGATGAAAGAGGCTGGCCTTCGTGGCTATTCAAATGGTTTTAGTAAAATAAAGCAGGCGACTCAGTATTATGCGATTGTATTAGAACACGACCGAAGAGAAGTAAAAACTGTAGGTAGGGACATTTATAAAAATACTGATACAATCCTTCACAATGTCTGCAAAGAAGAGGAGATAAACATTGAGTATGTAAGCTCCCAATTGCAAACAATTAATAGACGGCTATGTTAAAAAATGGCCACCAACATCCAAACTTATTTCATTTAGCTGGGATTGTGCCTGTGGCATCCCAAAAAATGGATTTTGGAATGGATTGGTCTGATTGCCTTATGCCAATTGCACCAGACTTTACGGCTGTTGAGAACGCTGTTCTAGAGTGTGCATGGGCTGGGTGCGAAACAATATGGATAATCTGCAATGATGACGTTTCTCCCCTGATAAGGTATCGAATAGGCGACTTTTTGATGGATCCGGTCTATTTTAACAGATTTGATGTTCATCCTAGTGAAAATAAAAGAAGAATACCGGTTTTTTACGTTCCTATTCACAATAGAGACAGAGGAAGAAGAGATTGTTTGGCATGGAGCGTTATTCATGGAGCAGCTAGGTGTTTTTCTGTTTGTTCTAGATTAAGCAGTCAATTATCGCCGAGAAAATACTATGTATCGTTTCCACATGGAATCTATAGGGCAGATTTTCTAAGATCGCATAGAAAATCAATATCATCACCCAAACCATTCTTTTTGGCTCACCAAGGAAACACAATCAGGACGGGAGCCCAGCTTGGGTTCACTTTTGATGCTGATGACTGGAAAATATTTAGAGATGTGCTGAGACTTCGAAGAGACGATCTTATTAAAGCAGAGTTGTTGGAAAAAAAGAATGCTGCCTCCCAATTCACTCTTGACATGGTATTTAAAAACGGTAGAATTGAAGACGCCTTAGAAGCAGAAGTTCCTTGGTACTATCCCATAGATTCTTGGGATATGTACTGCTCTTTTTTGGGATCAAAAGATAGAAAAGAGCTTGCACGACCAGGGCCACATATATTAAAATACAGAGAATACAACCGGATTGGATACGAACCAGATGACTAACAGAGCCGAACCAGGGATTCCTTTTGTTGGCCTGCACGCACACAGTGTTGCAGGTTCAATTTTTGATGGCCTAGGCTATCCTGATGAACATATGGAATTTGCTTATAAAAATGGAATGGATGCGCTAGCCCTTACAGACCATGGGAACATGAATGGCCTTTCTCATCAAGTTCTTCATGCAAAGAAGATGATGGAGGAGGGTAAAGACTTTAAGCCCATCTTTGGAATGGAGGCTTATTTTATTCCTTCAATCAGCGAATGGCGTGTAGAGTATGAGAGAGTGAAAGCTGAGAAGAAGACTAAGAAGAGTGACAGCGAAGTGTCTGGAGCGACCGTTGAGGATGAAGCTGCCTCCAAACGTGCCGTCAAGAGTGTCCTCAATCGTCGTCGCCATCTCGTGTTGTTGGCGCAAAACCAGAAAGGGTTGGAGAATCTATTTCTTCTCGTTTCAAACAGCTACAAGCCTGAAAACTTTTATCGCTATCCTCGTGTCGATTACGACCTACTAAACAAATATTCGGAGGGAATTATCGCTGCATCAGCGTGTCTTGGTGGCGTGTATGCTGGAAACTATTGGGCAAACCGAGATGAGGGCGAGGAGGCTGTCCTCAGCGCTATGCGCGAGACAACAAAGAAGATGGTCTCTATTTTTGGTGATCGTTGGTATGGAGAGCTTCAATGGAACAATGTACCAGAACAACATGACCTAAACCAGTATATCATTAAGATGCATGAAGAGTTTGACATCCCCCCTTATTTCAACGGCAGATAGTCACTACCCCAACAGGGACGCCTGGAAAGACCGTGAGCTTTACAAGCGATTGGGCTGGCTAGGAAAGGGCCGACCGGAGTGGGCTTCTGATGGAGAGCTTCCCTTGAGCGTTGAAGAGATTGGATACGAACTATATCCCAAGAATGGCGATGAGATGTGGGAATCTTATAAGAAATATTCTAATCAAGTAGACGTTCAATATGATGATGATCTTGTGCGCAATTCAATTGTTGAGACATTTTTCATTGCTCACTCTCGCATCGATCGTTTTATGCCTGATACAACGGTCAGGCTGCCAGACTTTTGTGGTTCCCGAAGACATATCAGAAGCCCAAGCAATACGCAAGATGTGCTTTGAGGGGCTACGTCGCCTTGGAAAGCAGGACGATGAGGAGTACACTAGTCGCCTGAACATTGAGCTTGACGTTATTGACGACAGAGGATTCAGTAAATATTTCCTTACAATGAAGGCCATTGCTGATCGAGCTAACGAAAGCATGCTTACAGGACCAGGCAGAGGTTCAGCTGCTGGGTCTTTGGTAGCTTATGCTCTAAATATAACTCAAGTTGACCCCCTCAAGTATGGGCTTCTCTTCTCTCGTTTCCTGCGCTCTGATGCCAAGGATTATCCTGATATTGATTATGATGTGGCTGAGCCAATGGCTCTTAAGGAAAAACTTGTGGAGGAGTGGGGAGACACAACTGTAGTTCCTATTAGTAATTGGAATACCCTACAGCTTCGAAGTCTTGTTAAAGATATTAGTAAGCTTTACGAGATCCCTTTTACAGAAGTGAATAAGGTCACGGGCAAGATGCTCTCTGAAGCAACCCCGCTTGCCAAGAAAGACCATGGAATTACAGCGGGTGTTTACAGTCCAACTTTTGAGGAAGTGAAGAAATACAGCAAAACACTTCAAGATTTTCTAACACAATACCCCAAAGTGGCCAGTCATATTGATGTGTTGTATGGCCAGGTTAGAAGTTGCAGCAGGCACGCTGGTGGTGTTGTAATTGCTGATAACCTAGATAGATACATGCCACTCATTAACAGCAAAGGAGTCCGACAGACTCCCTGGTCAGAGGGGCAGAATGTGCGCCACTTGGAGCCAATGGGCTTTATTAAGTTTGATATTCTAGGCCTATCGACACTAAGAATGATTGAGGGGGCCATTACACATATTCTAAAGCGTCACAAGGGAGTCAAAGAGCCTACCTTTGATGATGTGAAGGAATTTTATGATAAGCATTTGCACCCTGACACTATTGATTTAAACAATCAAGACGTATATAAGAATATTTTTCACAAAGGAATGTGGGCAGGAGTCTTTCAATTTACAGAGGAGGGAGCACAAGACTTTTGTCAGAGAGCGCAGCCGACTAGTATTATCGACCTAGCTGCAATCACTTCCATTTATAGACCTGGCCCCTTGAGTGCTGGAGTAGACAAGTCATATGTCAAGGCAAAGGAAAACCCAAGAGATATCAGCTACATACATCCAATTGTGAAAGAACATACTAAAGAAACTTATGGGTTTCTAATCTTTCAAGAGCAGATTGCAATGCTTGCACACAAGCTTGGCAAGGATGTATCTCTCGATGAAGGCAACCTACTAAGGAAAGTGCTTACCAAGAAAGGCACGGGCAAGGGAGCAAGGGCCAAGAAGAAGATTTATGATAAGTTCATTGCTGGCTGCGAAGAGAAGGGGATTAAGACCCATCTAGCAACGGAGCTTTGGCAGACCTTTGAATATTTCTCTGGCTATGGCTTTAACAAGTCGCACGCTGTTTCATATTGCTTCCTATCATATCAGTGTGCGTGGCTTCTAAATTATTATCCTGCAGAGTGGGTTGCAGCGTTTCTAGATAAGGAGCCTGAGACAAGGAAAGAGAAGGCTATTAATATTGCCAAGAGCATTCACTTTGAAATTGAAGGCCTTAATATTAATACATCTGGAAAGGTCTGGGAGATCTCAGAGGACGGCAAAACATTGATCCAACCTCTATCTTCTTGTAAGGGAATCGGAGATGCGGCTATAGAGCAAATCATAGGCAACAGGCCATATCAAGTTATCGAAGACTTTATCTTTAATGAAGACATTGTATATTCAAAAGTAAACAAGAGGGTTATAGATATTTTGATTCGGTCGGGTACTCTTGACGGACTAATTGATGACAGATTCACAGGAGCAAAACACTTCTGGTCTGCCGTAGCTGTTGATCGCCCACGTAACCAGAAGAAGCTTGATGAGAATATTGAGACATATTATCCGGAGGGCGACTTCAACGATGAAGAAAAAATTGAATATCTTGTAAGTTTAACTGGCGTATTTCCTATGGAACGTGTTATAACTGGTGAGGTTCTTAGGAAACTACAAGAGCTTCGTATTCCCCCACTTGGAGAATACGACCCAGACCTTCTAATTTCGTGGTTTATTCCTCGCAAGATTATTCCAAAGAAAACCAAGAAGGGTAAGGATTACTGGATTGTTGAATGTATCGATGACACAAGCACAACCACTAGGGTTAGATGCTGGGGTGTTGACCCCAAGAGAGATAAGATACATCTAAATCATCCTTACATGGCCAAGCTTGACTATAGTCCCGATTGGGGTTTCTCGACAAGGGCGGTTGGTAGAACTTTTAAGATGTTGGGGTAGCAATGAGTAAAATAAGAGAATTCATTATTGAAAGCAAGAAGCACGGAAAACATACTATACTGATTGATGAAGAGGACTGGGAGAAGGTTTCTCAGCACAAGTGGTGCATAGATGCTACGGCTAGGAGAAACAGTCGTGGAGGGTTTTACGCAAAGACCTCCATCCTACACCCAGACGGGGGGTGGTATGACAACCCAACTAGTGGTCGCGGACGCAGACGAACATCAATGTTCCTGCATCGCTTTCTGATGAATCCACCCCCAGGCTATATGGTCGACCATATAAACCATAATGGGCTGGACAACAGAAGGGAAAATCTACGTATTTGCACGCGGGTAGAGAACGGACGTAATAGACTTCCTTCAAAGAAGACCGCTTCTGGCTATAAAGGAGTTAGAAGAAACGGCAGCGATAATTGCTGGCAGGCTAAGATCAATATAGATAAAAAACAAACATATATAGGCTCCTTTGCAACGGCAGAGGAAGCAGCCTTAGCTTATGACAAAGTGGCGATTAAAGAGCACGGCGAATTCGCTTGTTTAAATTTCCCAGAAAAATATAACAGAAAGGAAAGCAAATGATAGCAGACATTATTGTAGATCTCCAATACGGAGATTGTGGAAAAGGCAAAGTAACTCATACTCTGCTGGAGAACGGGGATTACACACATTGTATTAGATACAATGGCGGACCAAATGCAGGACATACTATTTACCACAATGGGGAGAAGTTCGTAACTCACTCCATTCCTGCTGGGGTCTTCTATGGAGTTAAGTCCATTATTGGCCCCGGCTGTGTTGTGAACTTACAACCGTTTTATAAAGAGATAGATGAACTAGAAAGTAAAGGAGTATTTTGTAAGGGCCTGGTGTTCATATCAAAAAACGCTCATATTATTACATCAGCACACCTATCTGAAGATTCTGGAGACAGTAAGATTGGTACAACCAAGCGTGGCAACGGCCCAGCGTACCGTGATAAATATGCGCGCAAGGGAGTTAGAGCGGAGGATGTCCCGGAACTAGAGTCTTACCTAGTCGATGTCTACCAGGAGTTACATGATGGAAAATATGAAGCTGTCGCGCTCTTTGAGGGTGCTCAAGGGTTTGGTCTTGATATCGACTGGGGTGACTATCCTTACGTTACTAGTAGCCACTGCACCACTGCGGGAGCTATGCTCAATGGTGTCCCACCCAGATCGGTAAGGCATGTTTGGGGAGTGGCCAAATGCTACGAGACATATGTGGGCAATAAGAAGTTCGAAACTGCCGCCAAAATTTTTTCCCAAATCCGTGAAGTTGGGCAGGAATATGGTGCTACTACAGGACGACCAAGGCAGTGCAATTGGCTAAATATTGACCTTCTAAAGAAGGCAGCCAAGATTAACGGAGTTACAAACCTTGTAATCAACAAGATGGATGTTCTTCGTGAGGTCGGCGCTTGGACAGTTCGCAACGATAGTGGTGCCACTAGAAACGTGCAAGATGAAAACCTCTTTAGGCGTTTTCTCAAGTCGCAAATTCCTGACAATATTGCGGTTTATTTTTCGGAAAGCCCACATACCATTTGACATTGATAAGCAGATAAAATATAATTCAAATTAAGGAGATGAAATGACAATGACTACCGAATCTGTAGGAGAAGTGCAGCCTCGTTCCGAAGAGGAAAAGAAGGCTGAGAAGATGCTAGAGTATATTCGCTCTCTAAGGACCATCGAGGATGCGATGGAGCCCTATAAAGAGCAGAAGCGCGAGCTGCGCGCAGAGTTCAAGGAGCAGGGCTGGTTAACGTCCGACGAGATTAGCCTGACAACAAAGGCCTATCGAATGATGAAGGCCGATGTTGATATTGATCAGTTTATCTCAATCTATGAAGGTCTTGCAACGAGCACTGGGAGGGTACAATGATTCTTGAATATGCGAGAATGCGCTATGAGGCAAAGCCTCCTACCCGTGCAAACCCAAGTGACGCTGGGCTAGACATTTACTTTAATCCGGAAAACCTTGAGTCGGTGACGATTCAACCTGGAGAAAGCGCGGTTCTTGAGACTGCCTATCGTTTCGGCGTGCCTCATGGATACATGCTGGAAGTAAAAAATAGGTCCGGACTGGCGTCCAAGCGGTCTCTGGTTGTGGGTGCTTGCGTTATTGATGCAGGCTATGATGGGGAAGTTCTGATCAACCTTCACAACATTGGTACAGAGCCCCAGGAGATTGAGGTTGGCACGAAAATTGCGCAAATTGTCATGGTTCCTGTCGTTCACTTTCGGGCCATTGAAAGCCATGGTGGTGAACTATACAACTGGTATCCGATTGCAATGACTGAGCGTGGTGCTGGCGGGTTTGGTAGCACTGGGTCATGAACCGTAAGCAAAGGCGAGCAGCCAAAAAGGAGTTGAAGAAGCAACATGGTGTTGAGGAGGAAATGGCTGAAAAGATATTCCTCTTCAGCAAAATGCCTGATGAATGCTCTGCCTGCACGAAACCATTTGACAAGAAGGATAGAGAGATGGTAATGTCTTGGAGTGTCGTCGTTAGAAATGATGACGAGACAGTTCGCCTTTATTGTCCCACTTGTTGGGAGACGGCACAAAAAGTTGTCGCTGATTTTCATGGAGTAAAAGATGAAGATGTATAAAGAAGCACTAAGTTATGACGATGTTCTACTGGTTCCACAGTATTCAGATATTGAAAGTCGAAGAGAAGTCTCTCTTCAATCACAGCTTGGGCACTATATTCTGGAACTTCCGATTATTGCAAGCCCAATGGACACGATTGTTGAGGCAGAAATGGCTGCTGCGATGGCAGATCTTGGAGGACTTGGAATTATCCACAGATATAATACAATTGAAGAGCAGGTTTCAATAGCGTCCAAGGCGGCCATGCAGGTAAATAATAATTCTGTTGGTGCTGCAATCCCGATTAGTGGAGATTTTATTGAGAGGGCTCAGGCGCTAATGCAAGTTGGTGTAAAGTTTATGTGCATCGATGTTGCACATGGGGACCACATCATGATGAAAACTGCGTTGGATGCTTTGAGGTCCAAGCTACCAGGCCATGTCCACATCATGGCTGGCAATGTTGCCACTCAAGAGGGGTATGAGAGACTTGTTGAGTGGGGCGCTGACTCTGTTCGTGTTGGAATCGGTGGAGGTTCTATCTGTTCTACTCGTATCCAAACCGGGCATGGTGTTCCAACACTTGCTTCCGTTATTGACTGTGCAAAGTCTCGCTACGCTGGAACTCATGCAATTATCGCTGATGGTGGTATTAAAACTAGTGGCGATATTGTAAAGGCAATTGGTGTTGGAGCTGACTTGGTTATGATCGGTTCTCTTTTCTCAGGCACAACTGAGACACCTGGCAAGATTCTTGTAAAAGAAGACGGCTCAAAGGTCAAGGAGTATCGGGGAATGGCCTCTCAGGCTGCACAGATGGCATGGCGTGGTCGCACCTCTTCTCTCGAAGGTATTTCAACTTTTGTTCCATTCAAGGGCAAGGTAAAATATATTATCGATGATCTTGTTAATGGAATTCGAAGTGGGCTCTCTTATACTGGAAGTCGAAGTATCGAAGAGTTTCAGGCACGAGCCCATTTTATCCAACAGACGCAGGCTGGACAGTCTGAAAGCTCAACCCATATTCTTAAACGATGACAAGTAAAAAGATGTCCAAGGAACATGATCGCAAGGTTGTATTTTATGATACAACTAAGCGTCATGCTGACCTAAGAATTAGATTGGACTATGACGGCTTTACACAATCTGAATTTTTTCGTGTGATGGTGACTGGGTATCTTGAAAAGGACCCAAGGATCACAGATTACATTCATGATTATAAGGCAGAGAAGAAACTATTTCGCAAACAGGGCAAAACTTCTCTTAGAAAAACAAAAGCCCTTTACGCAGAGGGAGAAGAGACTAAAAAGAAGTTTGGTCTCGACGAAGATACAATAGAAAGTATCTTTGACTTACTAGAAGAGGAACACCCAGAATTATGAGAAGTTGTAAGGTTGCTACAATAATGAAAAACAAATCTTGTGATCAATGTGATTGCAGACTTTGGATTGATTATGAGGAGGATTTAAATTGCACATTGATAGCCGCAGAAAAAAACGGCCCAATGAATTTAAGAGAGGTTGCAGACAGGCTCGGAATTAGCTTTGTCAGAGTAAAGCAAATACAAGATGCAGCTATGCAGAAACTTAGCCTCAAAAAACAAAGTTTAAAGGCTTTTTGCAAGTTAAGTTGATACTTATTGTATATAGACAGGCTTAAGTGACGACAAATAGTAACTTTTGTTTGCCAATATACTATTTACTGATTGAAACCTAAAATAGGAGAAAAAACATAATGAGCAAAAACAATCTTTTAAATGAGGGAACCGTCCGCCGCTTCATGAAGCTTGCGAATGTTGACACCCTTACGGATACCTTTGTCGAAAAGATCAATGAGACGACCCAGGTTGATGAGAGTGAGACTATTGAAGAGGATGTCTTCGCACCTAACCACTACTGTGTTCATCACGGTGGCGTCCAGCACGAGGGTGTAATTAAGACAGGTGAAGCCATAAATCACAACTATAACGAAGAGCTTGGTCGCGTAACCCACTATGATATGAAGCTTGAGGACGGCACTATTCTTGAGAATGTTGCTGCTGAAGACATTCAAGTTACTCAAGCCACTTTAGAGTCCCAGCACATGGGCCACAAAGCCAAGAGAGACGAAGAAGATGAGCCCATGGAAGAAATGTATGGCATGCCTCCTGGCGATCGCGACGACGATGATGACATGGATGGTGACATGGATGTCGACGTTGAAGTCGAGGACGACGCTCCAGTTGGTGGCGGTGCCTCCTCTGTTGAAGACCTTGCCAGAGGCATTTTAGACACAATCCAGGACCTAGTGCCTGGACTTCTTGATGTCCAAGATGACGAAGAAGAGGTAGACATGGTTCCTGAGCCCGAAGAAGAAGCCCTTGAAGAGCCCGAGGAAGCCCTTGAGGAAGTTGACATTGTCGAGGATGAGGACCTAATTAACGAGGTTGCCAAGAGAGTTACAACACGTCTTGTAAAGAGTCTTGCTGCGCGCAAGAATAGCTAAATAATATTTTAAGGTTTCAATTGCACCGCTGCAAGATTTGTGTTAAAGTCTTGCAGCGGTTTTTATTTGAGGTATAATGGTTGATATAAATCTAGTTCTTTGCTTTCTTTCGTTTGTCGTGGGAATGCTCTTTCACAAAATCTGCTCAGATACATTGGGCATGGGATATGTTGCACTCTTCATAAGGGTCGTTGAATTGGAAACATTGAAAATGTTACAAATTATTGCCAATGATGTAGAATTTATACAAGATAAGAAAATTAAGCTATTGAGAGAACTAGATACATCAGAGGAAGAAGTAAAATTTATCAAAGATATTGATAGACAAATGTTTGATTCCTGGAAAGAAAGTGTTATCATTCACTTCATCGCTGCCTATCCAGGTAAATACAGAAGACAAATAGAATTTACAAGCTGGCGAGGCGCTATGAAGCAACTGAAGTATATCGAGACACAACAAGCTAAAAAAAAACAATTTAACTAATGGAGAAACAAATGTTTTCTAAAAAAGCAACCAAGAAAAAGGTCGAAGCGGAGGAGACTGAAGATGCGGTCTCCGAAAAAGAGTTAGAGGCACTACAACTTTTAATGGATTCTGCTTCTAGGGACAAATCTGACAATAGACTGATTGCACTGTTTGGCGATATAGACGAACCAAAGGCTGGGCAGCTTTGCTACAATCTTCATATTTTATCATCTGAAGTTTCTATAGCCCCAGAAGACCCTGAAGATCTGACGAAAGGTGTAGTGGCTACAGTAGACCCAATTCAACTAATGATCTGTAGCCCCGGTGGAAATGCCTCAGAAATGTTTGCGATATATGATAATATGAGATTAATCAGAGAGGCATGTGATATTGAAACATTTGGCGTTGGAAAAGTCATGTCAGCTGGTGTTTTGCTTTTAGCAGCCGGAACGAAAGGTAAGAGAACAATTGGTAAAAACTGTAGAGTTATGATACACAGTGTGATCGGCGGGGTTCATGGTGGGTTTCACAATGTAGAGAATGAAATGGACGAGATTCGCTGGGTTCAAAGCCAATATATTAAAATGCTAGCTAGTGAAACAGATATGTCACAAGCACAGCTTAAGAAAATGCTTCAAAGAAAAGTGAATATTTATCTGTCAGCCGAAGAGGCAGTTGAACTGGGTATTGCAGATATCATTGTATAAAATATGAAAACTAAGTTACCCATTAAATATGTTCCAAAAGGATGGGGCTTTGAAAAAATGGATTGTAAATAACGAGGAGTATTGTGGCAAACTACTCTATCTTGTTAAGGGAAAGAGGTGCTCGTGGCATTATCACACTCTTAAAGATGAAGTGTTTTATGTACAATCTGGAAAAGTTATTGTTAAATATTCCGATGGGGACGACATTGATAATGTTGGCATACAAACTCTTGTCCCCCGGTGACAATTTTCATGTTTACAGAGGATTAAGACACCAGCTCATAGCTCTACAGGACTCTGAGATTTTTGAGTTCTCCACTCAACACTTTGATAGCGATAGTCACAGAATTATAAAGGGAGACTAGAATGACAATAGTTAAGGGCCTTCAGGCCGAACTGATAAAAGATATCTATCGCAATACAATGTTGCGCAAGGGGTATGCGTTTTTTGATCGAAACAAGCCATATAACTTAAATATTATTGGCGTTCGTCGTGTTGAAAACGCAATTCCTAATAAATTTGATGACACTTTAGTTGTTATCTACCGGGAGCGTGGTGAACAATGGAGTGTCTTTACGGCAGATATAACTACAGACCCAGGACAATATTGGCTAATGCACCCCACTAACGTGAATGGCACTGCAATTTTAGTCCCCAATCAATATCGTGGCGCTTATAAAAAAGGCTTACACCAGGGTAAATACGAAGCTCTCTGCCAGCGCGGGGGAAACGTCCAGGTCTATCGTGATGCTGACGGAGATCGCCGCCATGATATGGAAGATGATAAGATTGATACAGGCTTCTTTGGAATCAATATACACAAAGCGGGCCGAGCTTCTGTTCAAGTTGATAAGTGGAGTGCTGGGTGTCAGGTGTTTGCGCGAAGTGATGATTTCGCTACATTCATGGATCTCGTTGATGAAGGTGCCCAGAGGCATGGAGATTCGTTTACTTACACTCTGCTGTTAGAAACAGATTTTAATAACTAATTATATTACTGTAGGAAACCAGACTAGTGAGTCAAATAAATTTAAATAAACTTCTTGAAATGATTGAAGAAGTCATTGATGATA
>UEXL01000235.1_pt1 | contig 18440 bp, 14 predicted proteins | sample 1796671 | NCBI WGS metagenome assembly UEXL01 (sample SAMEA4772471, study PRJEB27181) | metagenome | reverse complement strand
TATTATTAAAATACCGTCATCCTCAGCAGGAGTGTCAAGTTGACTTTGGTCGACTTCTCTCAGTTGAATTCCGGGTGATATAAAATCAAATTTAGTAGGCATTAATTTTCTCCTTAAACTATACTCATGAGTAAATAGTACGCTGCTGGGCTAAAAGAATTTAATCTATATAGTCGCTGTTCTTCTTTTTCCATGGGATTTTATCTCCAACTATTACACGCTCTCTGGAAATCCTAACCTCGACTGCGTTTTCTCTTATAGTTATCTTTGGTTTTGTCCTATTATGACCCTCCCCAACAAGGTGTCCCAATACTTTTATTGAAACTTTTGTCTCAAACATTCTCTCTTCTTCGCCCAGATTTGTTGTATTTTTGTTGTAGGAAAAATCTTGTTGAATAAAAGCTTCATACCTATGTCCATCTTGAGAAAATAAAAAACTATTCAAACCGCCGGTTCTTGTTATAAAGGGTTGAATCAATTCATTCATTTGTTGTTGATATTCTGTTCGGATGGTCACAGTATACATTACTGTAACGTAGGTGGGTATTGGGATAGTAATCTCTTGATATACTATTTTCTTATTATCACTCGGTCCGGTCCCATCAACATTTTTAATTTCCCGAGACTTGTCGGCGTTTGCAAAATTTCTTGTCTTGTCTTGTTTTATTCTCTTCATTATAGTCAGTGAGGTCCCACCCTTATAATCAGTTTTTTCAATTAAGTTGGCCTGTACAACTCCCTTAAACGAAGGGTCTTTGGTCATTGAATCTCTATTAACAGTTATCAAAGGCATTTTTAGCTTACCAGCAGAATCCCTCAACTCTTTATTATTTTTAACTTGGAACGCTCTTTCACTCCCAAGCCAAATCACTGGTGTTTTTATCAAACCCTGATTGGTTTTTGTGGTCAGATCTAAAGTGTTGTCGACCCAATTAAAAATACCGGTATCAATTGTTTCAATTGATGAAGGTTCAAGTGTTGTTGTTTTATCCGGCATTAAATACCCCATCCCGCGCTCTTATGCACTCTGCTTGGATCTCAAAACGATGCTTCGGTTGCCCGAATAACAATTTTGGCTCCATTAGTTTAACAATCTCATAGAAGACCTCCCCGTATCGTACAAAATCTCCTTCTCTTACAAATAAGTTCTGATCTTCTGTCAATCTTCTTTTGTGAAAGTTAACCTTGATCTTTGTTGTCTTGTCTAAGGACATATTGTCTGTGAAGGTGGTTTCGATACCTTGAAACTCAACCAAAGCATAGACTCTAACTGGAGGCAAAAAAGTCTTTTCAATCGCCTCTCCATATAATGGATGATAGTTTGTGTGTTCAATGTCAAGTGGGAAATATAAAACCTGCTGGCCGACAACTCTTTCAATAATTTCGTCGTTAACTTGCTTTACAAGGTCTCTCTCTTTTTCCCCAAAGAACATTGGCGGCGGAGGTTGATCTGGTTTTTTCCATTTATTATCTTTTGACATTCACTATCCTCTTATTATCTTAACTTTGATTCTTCTTTTAGACTCAGAGAATAACCCAGCCTCTTTAAATCTTTTAGCCCACGCTGTTAGTTTTTCAACCAGCTTTTCTTCCATTTCCTCGCTGCTCACAGTCGTTATCAATCTCGCCGCAGCTTCTAGGTTATTTGTTCTATCATAGGATAACACTATAGAAGCTTCTACATCTAAACTAGAATCCCAACCGGATGATGTTACCATCTTGAAACCATCTTCGCGTGACAACTCTTCGTAATTAAAATTAATTTTGGGTAACTCTTCCTCTAATAAAGAGTCGATGTATATCTTTGTGTAGCTTTCATTCATAAAGTATGTGTTGAAAAAATCGGCCAAGAAACCACCAACGCTCTTTATTTTATCTGCGTGTTTCGTAATGACCTCTTCATCGGTGGTGTCTACACCTAGTATCTTAGAAGCCAGCTCTGGCAAATCAAAGCCGAAGTTCATGCTGAATTTTGCGCTGGAGATAAATTGATTGCCTTCAACATCCTCATCTTCTTTTATTTTATCTTGATCCCAATACAAGTCACTAGGAATATCATGGTCATCAAAGAGAATGTTAAGGACAAATTGTTCGCTGGTGAAAATTCCGGTTTTTTGTAAATACATCTGAACGTAAGAGTTTACACCACCTTCCGCAACACGATCAAAAAGCATCGCGAATCCATCCCTCATTCTTTGTCTAACTGTTGATTCTATATCCGCAGCATTCGGAGCATTTATATCATCCCCAAAAATAAAACTACATGCGGTTGAATCGAACCGAAGCGTAGATTGAAATCTATTATCATCTGTCTTTATAGTATTGAACAGTTGCCAACTTCCAGCTGGAAGCGCATCACCGTCTAATGAAAAATAGCCCAGATCCGACATTTCATCTACTGCATCAGCTATATTCTGTTGCAACTTATACAAACCCATTTCATATCTCATTTCTCCGCGAATGTTCAATTCACAAAGCATTTCAAAATGAGATATCTCAGGATCCTCCAAGTGACCAAAATCATCAGCGGTTATTTCAAACTTAAAGGTGGAATAATCAGAATTTAAACTCTGCATTACTCCTTCTAACTCTTCACGTAGTTCCTGCAAGCGAGAAACACCCCTCGTAGATAAAATTGTATTCTCGGGACTTTTATCATATAAGACATCTCCTGAATATTCAAAACCAGCGTCAATCTCATTAAATAGAAGCGGCAACACATCAGAAACATAATAGCGAGTATCTTCATAGCTTCCGCCGTATCTAGTAAAGTTCGACAAATCAATTTTACCATCGGGAGATTTAGATAAAATTTGTTCGATCTTGCCTTTTTGTGCAGCCGCCAGTTTACTATATATAAAAGTATCAAAGTCTGGGGTTTGTTTGCCATAAACTTTTCCTTGCGGAGAGGCTATGCTGATAGCTTCATCAGTATCCGGATCAATATAGGCGACATTTTTAATTCTTATCCTAGACTCTGGTTTTACCCCTGCAACTGATCTATCTGGGTCTTCGAACAACTCTTCATCATCCAATTGATCCATTGTTTCTTGTGTCGGAGGTATTCCTGCGTCGGCAAATTCTTTAGCAGATACAGCGTAGACTATCATTCCATTGGCATAAACTTCCGATAAAGCACAAATATTGTAATCATCAAAACGAGTCATTCCTTTTCTGCTAGGCAACGCATGACAGGAAGTGATTCCTACGTGGTCTGACATTCTGAATACATCCATCGGGTGCCTAGATAGGACGAAATATTGTGTATTTAAGTAGTTTTCATAATTCGCGGACAAGTCTGCTATCTTAGTACCATCATTGAAATAGCTCTGCGCTTCTCTTATTTTAGGTACCAAATCATCTTCCGGATCAAATTTATTATAAAATTCCCCGATACCCCCAGCGTATGAGCCACCAATGAATAGTTTTTGTGCCTTGTTTTCACTATTAAGTTTAATTTTTGTTACTTGATCCATCGCCTGCGTTTTGTTTTTATTCCACTGATCAAACTCTTTTTGATTAAAGCCCTCCCGATCTATATCCTTAATTTTTGTCACTGCCGCTTTGGCCGTTTCCATCTTCTTGAGTTGTTCGTCGTAATTTTCAACAAACTGTATCATTTCGTTGAGGACTTTCAAAGGCTTAACGGTTAATACTTTTTTAGATTCTTTTTTAATGCGCTCACCGTTTTTCCTATAGATTGAAACTTTTGACACTGTCTTGGCGATAGTAAATCTCATTATCTCCGACTTCACACGCTCAGGTTGTCCATCCGCTCCCATAACGGTAACGGTTTCTGTTTCATCAAACTCTTGGTCTCCAACTTTAATTTTTTTTTGCCGGTCTTTCTTTTAATTCTTTTGTTCTTCTCAACAGTCTCTTTGGTGGTCTCAATTGTCCATCCAAACTTTTTAAGAATGTCAATAGCATTTCCAAAAGGAGTATCGGGATTGATTGTTCTATATTCCATTATTTTTCGATAAGAATCACCAAAGATGTCGCTAAATGGATATTCTGAAATTGGAATGTCCAATGCATCTTTTATCATCTCTGCTTCTTCGGGTCTTGCCTCAAAAAGAAACTTTCTCCAATTTTCCATTATTAATTTCATTCTTTATCCTACAAATATCTTAAGTGGAACTTTTTCTTCAACTTTTTGCACATCATCTGTCATCTTAGCATCTTTTTCCGCTAATTTTGCATATGTCATCTCATCAAGTTGCGTCTTTAGTTCATCCCTCAAAGCAGTCTGTTCTTCTTTTGCTTGAGAAAGAAGATCGGATGCATTCAAGCTAACACTTTCTCCCGGTATAGGAACAGAGTTTCCAAATTTCCCTCGAACTTGCCCAAGAGTCTCTTTGGATAGAGCAAGAGCGAATCTTCTTATCCATTGCTTTCCGATTGAATTTATGCTTTCATAAGAAATATTTTCAAATGGAAGATTGTTCATGTTATTGACGCCATTTTCTCCACCGTCTGTAGTATCAGAAAATGGCCCAGAATCGACAGTAAATCGAAACCAAAATTTATCTGGTGACACTGTACTGGGTATTGGGTAGAGTCTTAATTTGTTGTCAATAATCTCATAAGAATAGTGCGAAGTTCGAGTATACAGATGGTCCTCATAGGACATTGCCTGTATTTTATTTTGCCACACAGGGATTACTTGAAAACTCGAATCATCAGCGTATTGTCCATAATTGTGGAAGTCCCCAACAACATTGAGCCCACCATAATATCCATAGAATCTCCACATAGCTTGTGGTGTTCTATAAAACACGTCTCTGATCTTGACTCTTTTATTGTCAACAGCTCCGGAGTGGGCACTATCACCTTCTAAAAGAGCTTGAAGATCGTAATCTTGTTGGTCCGCAACTGTATCAAAAGAAGCTGAATAAATCGTATCAGTCCCACCGATCCCAGCCTCTGTGGCAAACCCATCTCCCATTCTATATGCATAATCAAATTTCATTTTGGGATACTTCAATGCTGCTTGTACACCAGAGCCTGAAACATCTCCTTTGTGATCAAAGGATGATGTGGCTGATCCCAGAGCAAAAGATAAAGCATTTTTGGACTGGTGAATGTTTAACAAATAAGAATATTCCAACACAGCATCTTCGTAATTTGCATACACATTTTGCTCGGTCAATTCAATATCTAAAACATCCCCGCCTAGTCTTTTTGTATGTAAAGGCTACCTGTGCGACAGCCCCAGTTACAAACTCTGTTGAGTCATTATATACTCCGATTGGGCATGCGCCGGTAACATTCGAATGAGTGCCGGTCACTGGTAAAATGATAGCACTGGTTTGTGAAGTTGGTGTAAGTGTTGGCAAAGCCATTATAATCCCTCCGATTCATAGTAAATAGTTTTCAGCTACTCTTCGGACTTCTTTGAACGTCTACTTTTGCGCTTCGTTTGTCGTTTTGCTGCCTCTATAGCTTTTTTTGTTTTCTTCTTCGAGTTTTTTTCGAGCATCTTCTTTAGCTTTTGCTTTAGCTTTGCGTTGGCGTTCGGCTTCTGCTGCTAATTTCTTCATTTCTTCTTCGCGCTGTGCTTTTTCTACCTCTGCGGCTTTTATTTGCTCCCTAGCATTCTTGGCAGTCATTTTTTTGACCCACAATCTTTTTTGTTTTGGTTTCATGAAAGATCTCCTATAAAATCATAATGTAATTAGTTTTTGAAAAAAGAAAACCCCCCAACCACAGGGTTGGGGGGTTCCAATGCGGTTCTCAATCTAAATTATAGACTAAGATCCAGACTCACCAAGAAGTCCACGAACGATAACAAGACCGTACATGTCAGGGCGAACCATTTTCTTCGCATAACGAGTCATAACACCCTTGCGTGGTACGAAATCTTCTGGTCCGAAGATTGTAGGTGTAGTTTGGAGAGGTACATACGGAGCATATACATATCCGGACTCAAGGAAAGAGCCACCTTTACGACCTACAAGAAGTACGTTGCGTGGGAAGTAAGGATCAACGATAACGTCAAACTTACGACTGAGAGAGATCCAACCTTAACAGCGCCGATATCACCTTTGTCAGCATCTGCTGTTACGTTTGCACGGAACCCAGCAGTGAATTCAAGGATGTTAGCAACTTCAGGAGAACACACTACAAAGTTTGCTCCGCCACGAAGTGTCTTACGATGAATTTGAGCAGAAACATCATTGATGGTTTCAATGAGAGTTTCATACCATTCACTAACAGTTCCGGTGAAATCAGGAGCAGCAGCAGAAGCGCCAATTTCTTCACCAGTTGTACGATTTACGAACAATCCGGGAGAACGAGACCAGTAGTAAGTACCAGCAGTTGCACCGTTAACAAGATCAGCCAGGATCTCACGATCGATTTCAAGAGCAATTTGCTCAGAAAGGATAGAAGTCAATTCAACCTCAGCATCCAAGTTGTGGTAAGCATTCAAGTCTTGTCCAAATTCAGGAGTCCACTTAGCTTTCAACTTCTTGGTTTGTGCTGTGATCGCGATTGAGTCAACCTTGATGTCGATCTCAGGAATATCAGCTTCGCCCTCAAGGCCCCATGCGTCTCGCCCAACAACGGACCCAGCAGCGCCACCAGCGACAATATCGTCAGTTTGCGGCCATGACCAATTAGCCGCAGCGAGATCTGCCCCAGCAACCATAGCGGCCTTTAGTTGTGCAGAAGTACCAGTAGCTGCACCATCAGTACCTTGCCCAGCAAAGACAAAAGTTATTTTTTCAGTAGAAGCATTATATGTTGTAAGTCGACGAATAAGGCGACCATGCTCCTGCACACTACTAGTAGAGCCAGAAAGTATTCCATTTCCAATAGAAGAGGAAACGTTAATGCCAACTACGTTTTTCAAGTTTAATTGGTCCATACCGGAAGCGTCGATTGTGATCGTACAAAACTCTGTCGATCCAGAAACGAAATCTGGGTCGAATCGGACAAGCTTATCAGTTGAAGCTGCGGCACCATAAGTGGCATCGCTTCCAGCAGCAGTGCTAAATCCACCAGCCAAAGAGTTACCAGCACCAGAACCAGTTGGAGAAGAGTAACCATTATTAAGGTTATATCCGCCAAGATCGCGGTCTCCAACAATACCGTCGAGTGTCACACCATCAGCGATTTCTTTGGCCAACTTATCAGTACCATATAGGGACTGTCCTGAGTTGTTGCCCAGACGTTGACGATCATAAGAGAAATCTAGGAAAAAGATGAGTCCTGATGGGAGACTCATGGGTTGTACACTAACAAGATCGTTAGCGATAAGTCCGGCGAATACACGACGAACGATTGGGAAAGCAACAGCAGCGAAACCTTCAACATCACCACCAGCCATTGTGTTAGCCTCACGAAGAAGTTCCTTCGCTTGGTTTTCGAGCAGACGAGCCATTGTAGACTTCTGACGCTCAGAATGAAGACCTTCAAGCAAACCAGTGCGAGTCCATTTGTTAAGAAGAGCTGTGCCTTCTTTCTTCATGTCACGGTTTACTATGCCTTCAGTAAGTGTTTCAATAATAGACATTTGTTATACCTCCTTAAATAATCTATTTAATACCAGCAAGTTTTTTCATCTTATCTGCAAATGTATGAGATTCAGATTTATTAGCTTGCGATTTTCTACGTGGCAAAATACTTGAAAGATTTGATTTTCTTTGTACGGACTCGCTAAGAGTTCTGGGCCCTTTCTTTCGATCATTACCAGATGTCACTGTAGCATTCAGAGCTTCACAAAGAGACTTCGCTTCTTCAGGTGTTTTTGCCTTTGCGATGGCTTCGACAATTTTTGATTTTTGTCGCTCATTCAAGGAGGCATCGCTTAATGTTTTGTTGCTATAAAGCAACTTTGCGTTTGATAAGAGTGTTTCATTGAGTTTCTCATTGATCTTCTCAACAACGTTCTTATATTGTTTGTTCTTTAATTGAAGCTTTTACAAGCTTTCTTTTGATTCTTTTAGTTTTTTCTCTAGAGCTTCATTTTCTTCTTTATATTTGGTCGACTCTTCTTTTGCAAGACGCAACTCTTGATCATATTCGCGAGTTCCTTCATCGGTAGTGACCCACCCATGCTTCTTTTCATTGGTGTCGACGATAAGCTCTTCTTCTAAAACTTCTTCTTGTTCTTCTAAATTTCCTAAGAGTTCCATGATTTGCTCAACCACTTCATCTTGTTCTTGTGTTTCTTGTAAAGTAGCAAGATCACCGAGTTCCATTTCTGGTTCGCTCGTTTCCTCTTTAGCTTCAAAATCCTCGAGATTAAATTCATAAATTGGTTCTTCAAATTTGGAATTATATTTTACACTTTCATCGATGTCCAAAGGGTTAAAAGCATGAGGAGCTTGAAATCCTGTATCTGGAGAGGAAACTTCTTCTTGAGATTCTTCTTGTTCTTGAAGCAAATCCTCTTCTTTCATTTCCTGTACTTCTGATTCATTGACCACATAGGGCTTTTCACCTTCTTTTTTTATGGCCACCTTTTCTCCATCAACTTCGGAAACAACTTCATGGACTTCACCATTGTGCTTTACTTTTGTAGTGTTCTCTTCTAGAAGAGAAGAAACCGCTTTTTTAATTTCCGGTGCATATTTTTCTATAATTGCTTGTTCGGCATTTTTAAGTGCTGCTTCTCGTAATGCCTTGGCATCTACGATGGCTTGTTCTAACATTGAAGACATTAATGTTTTCTCCTAGTATATACGTATCATCTGTAAATAGTGCCAAATATAAGAAAAAGAATAACTGCAATTCAGGCAAGCCCTTATATGCCCTTATGAAACATCCCAGTAAATCTGATCACCGTTACTTCCCGCCCCACGAGAAAAGCAGACCTCAACATAAACCATACCCGCAAATGCCGATGCTCCGGCCTGATCTGCGTTGATTTGCAGTGTTGAGACCCACCCTGATTTATTAACGCGGAAACTAGGTGCACTACCATGAGTATCAGTTGTTAAAGAATCACTGTCTGCCGAAGAACCTTCATAAAATACTACTCCTCTGATGTTTTTGTGTCCATTACCAGCGGCACTAGTATGTCCAGAAATGTTAACTCTAAATGATACCGCTCCCCAAAAACTACTACCAGCCGGATCAGAGCTCCCACCAGCAACATAAGGACGCCATGTAGCAACATCGTGCCAAGTATTTGGTGTTACTTGCTCCATGGGAACATGTTTTCGAAACGTAAATGATCTTTGTCTTTGACTATCTGTTGAAAAAGTTTCCGGAGTTATTCTGCTTTCCCCTCTTAGTTCCAAGGATCCACTAATCATTAAATTACCGTTTGAATTTAATTTCATAAGAAGATTGCCACCCTGAAGATTTAGCGGCTTAACTCCAACATTGTTTCTAAATTCAAAAGAAGTGGAACTGTATTGCCCAAAACTAACAACATTTTCATTTGAATTTCCTGTACCGTACGTCCCAACACCAACAGTATGTGATCCCGTCTTAACTAAGGCCATAATGACATTTGCGGTGGAAGTGTACTTCGAATTAAGTATCAACCCCTCCATGTCCGACTCAGTGCTGTGGGGCTCATAGTCATCATTGATGGAGATCCCCAACCCAGATTGATCATAAATCCTGTTTGTTGCACCGATGTAAAGATCCTCAAAAGCTTTAACTGTCGCAGCGTTTACTTGATCCCATTGATATGATGCACCACCCAGCGAAGCACCTTTGTTGACATAAGGATAGAGCCCGCCATAACTAAACAATTGTTTGTAAGCAGTTAGTTTGTTGTTGTAAATCTCAAATGCATTCGACTCAACACCATTATAGGTTGTACCCAAAACCATCTTACCATCAGCATCAGCCTCAGCTGTCATGATTATATATCCAGACCTCTTGGCTTCCATTCCATTTGAAGATCCAGTATAGGCCAGCCATTCAATTCTTCCTATTTCATCGTTAGCATTAATCGCTGCAGGTGAATCCGGTGTTCCGCGAGCTTTCATAAAGCGAAATCTACTGGCACCAGTTGAGTCTGCGTAGGTCTCCGTACAGAAGGTCGCACCATCATTTATGTCTCCAATTGCATGAATCTTGTATTGTGGCGTAGTTTGTGTAGAAGAATACAGACCAGCAGTAGTGGAGCCGCCTGTGGTTATTCCTACGCCGATTGCATCCCTTGTAGGGTTAAACTTTATTGAGTTAGAGCTTGTGAGTTCTCCACTTGATCCTGTGAAAAGAAGAATGGGGAATCCTGTGAAATCGGACATTGTTGGGAATTTAACCTTGCCGGTACCATGAGGTTCAATTACAATATCACCATTGGATGTTGAGGTTATCTTATTTCCATTAATATCCAAATCTCCGCCTAATTGTGGAGTCGTATCCTCAACTATGTTAGACAAGCCCCCTTCTCCTCCACCACCGGAAAGAGTAGTCCATGATAAATTTCCATTACCATCTGTTTTTATATATTGATTGGCACTCCCATCTGCTGTAGGTAAGGAGAAAGCATCGCCCACCTGAAGCCCAGTAACTTGAACTCCACTGTTTGATACTGTCATTCTAGTTGAGCCACTAGTTTGAAAGTCTATTCGATCTTCTCCGAAATCGATAAGTGTATCCCGTTGTGTATCATCGGCTGCTTTGAGATCTCCAACTACTTGGGCACCTTTTGAATATTTATATGACATTAATCAATCCTTATAGAGGTCCATAATCTTACGGACGCTTGTTGTATATCTTTATCTAGTAGTCTCGGCTCAACAATGACAATTGAAGGTTCAAGATCTTCTGTTGTTGTTTGAGAAAAAGCGGTTCCTCCGCCAACTCTCCCTGTTGGTGATCTTACAGTAGAACAACTGGTTGGACCACAACTTCTCCCTAGACCACTAACTGATCGTCCACCCATGGGAATCAGCGCTCTTGTGGTTTTTTGCCTTTCAAGGACTTTTACAATCCGAGAATTATTTTGAACCGATTGTTGAACCGGTGTCATGTTCTCATCGTAAAGTATCAACCTGACTGTTACTTGTTGTTTATCAAATACGATATAACTCTCTAAAAGATAGTGTCCGTTCTCAAATGAACATTCCCTAAATTTCTTATCATAATCGCAATCTTTCCATGCGAACTTTATTGTGTCGGGGTTATACACATAAATGTCTTCGTCCATCGAAACATAGCCGTATTGCGTTAATTTTTTGGCATTTCTGGCGTCGTTTATAGTGTGTCCGAAAACAGATGTTGAGTCAAGCTCATAAGATATGTTCGTATTGTTGATAACAACTGTCGGCGCAACGAACACTTCAATGTTTTGATGGGACTCAACAATGATTTCTGGTATTGGCTCTCTAGCCATAATCATGGCAATTATAAAAGCAAGCATTCTTCCTCCGTGCTTTACAATAACTATCTTTATGTAAAAAAAGGGCCCGACAAAAGTCGGAACCCCCAAGATAAATCTTGTGTATTTGGTTTATACGATTACGAAAGTATCAGCAGCAACATAATACAAAGTAATAGCTGCATTGTCCGATTCTAATACAAGATTAGCGGTAGAACCGTCAATCTCTTGAGAACCAGCTTGAGCAATCGTCAAAGGTTGAGCTCCAGCATTACCATAAGCCTTGATTACAATTGACTCACCAACTTCCAAACCAGCAGAAGCAGGAAGAGTCCATGTACGACCAGCGGAAGCATTAGCAGAAGGAGCGTTAACACCAACAGCAAGAGTTGCATTCGCATCACCAATAGCATTTATAGCAGCCTTACCAGAACCAATATAGGTTTTGATACGAGACATGTCAGTACGCTTGACAACACCAGCATCAGAGATTAAAATCTCATCAGTTGCGACGATATCAGCACCGATGTCAGATTGGCCGGAGATAACATTGTTATTAAACATAGATCCTTCAACAGAGCTAGCTTGAATTGTTGCTGCACCGCCAGAAGCGATCAAAACATCACCGGAAACAAGAGCAAAAGATCCATTAGCGACATTAGTCATAGATACTTTCTTTTCTGTACCGTTATCAGAAACAGCAAACATATCTTCACTAGCATGAGGACCCTCAGAGAGCTCTGAAAGTTCATCAATATCAAGTGCCATAACGCCACTTGCAGAAGAAAGACCAGCACCAGCAAAGAAATCAGCAAGCTTATCAATTGAAGTGTGCTTCATTGTACCTGCATCATTGTGAAGGAAACCATCACCAGAAGCAAGAGCAGTTGTTCCAACAGAGGAACCACCATCAAGAAGAGCAAATTCAGCAGCAGTAACTGCAGCAGAAGCATCAGAAGCAGCGTCAGCCAATGCAGGAATGAAATAAGTCCCAGCACTTAAAGTAGGCAAGTTAAGAGTGGTATCAGCACTCGGAGTTGCACAACTAAGAACGGTTTCGTGATCATCAGCAGGACCTTCAAAAGTGAAAGAACTAGAGATGTTAATTGTAGTTGAATCAACAGTAGTAGTTGATCCTTGAACAGTTAAATCACCAGCAACGATAAGACCACCACTAAATGTAGCAACATCATCAGATTGACTACCGATAGTGAAAGCACCACCCATATCAACATTAGTGTCGATTTTAGAAAGAGCAATAGCAGCGTTTGAAGCTACGGAAGCATTAACAACAGCGTTTGAGGCTAATTGGTCTGCACCAACGGCATCATCAGCAATCATTGCCTGCTCAACAGCATCGTTAGCGATAGTTAAAGCGCCACCAGAAGCGATTGTAGCATCTCCAGAAACATTACTATAAACAAAGTCACCAAGATGTTGAGCATCGATTCTTTTAAGAACACCAGCATCGGAAACTAACAACTCATCAGTAGCAGCGAGTGCAGAACCAGAAGCGAGTTCAGCTTGACCAGAAATAATGTTATCATTAAGCATTCCGGACTCAACTGAATCATTGGCAATAGTCAAAGCACCACCAGAAGCGATTGTAGCGTCTCCAGAAACATTACTATAAATAAAGTCTGCTAGGTGTTGCGCGTCAACTCTCTTAAGAGAACCAGCATCAGCATCAGAAATCAATAATTCGTCAGCAGCGGCAACAGCAGCACCGCTTGCAAGAGCAGTTTGGCCAGTAATAGTGTTAACGTTAAGCATAGTTCCTTCAACAGCAGCAGCTCCAATAGTTAAAGCACCACCATCAGCGATTGTAGCATCTCCAGAAACATTACCGTAGTAAAAGTCTCCAAGACTATCTACACCAACTTTCTTAAGAACTCCACCATCAGAAACCATAAGCTCATCAGCAGCAACGATGTCAGCGTGAGCCAACTCAGTTTGACCTGAAATTACATTATCGTTAAGCATAGAACCTTCAACAGCGTCTGCTTGAATTGTAGCAGCACCACCGGCAGCAACAGCAACGTCACCACTTACGTCTGCGAAAACAGCATCTTGAAGATTGCTAAAAGTAATCTTCTTTTCAGTACCATTGTCAGAAAACATGAAGTGATCTTGAGTTTGATGAAGAGCAGCAGATCCAAGAGCAGAAAGCTCATCGATATCTACAGAAAATACACCAGAAGCAGCCGCAAGACCAGCACCAGCCATTGCAGTAGCAAGGTCAGCGATTGATTCTTTACCGGTTGCATCCTCATCAGCGTCGTAAATAGCAATGCTATCAGCGCCAACGTTTACAGCAGCTGCTGCAAGACTGTCCAAAGAAAGTCCAAAAGAAACAGCAGCAGATCCGTTATAATTGCCTGAAATAGCAAGACCGGAATTAGCAGCCAAAGAAAGGTCATCTAAGTTTGCACCAAGATCCTTTCCGGAAATTGTTTTGCAGAGAGCTTCGCAATTGGAATCTCACCAGCGTCGATTTGAGCGACAATATTGGCAGCAGTGGTGTCGTCAACATCAGTTGCAACAAGACCGTCTTCTGCCTTAATGGAACCACTGAGTACAGCAGCTCCTAATTGAAATTTATAAGCCATAAATTATTTCCTCCAAAAATTATGACAAAGAGTTGAAAATAACTCTCCGTCATAAATAGTGAGCAGCAGAGGCAATTTTACATCAATAGATAAAGAATTTCGATGCGCCGTCTGAGTAGATGTTAATAGCGGCATATGGCGATTCAAGCACAACAGAGGTGTTTCCATCGATTGTCTGAGATCCGCTAGCACGAATTGTAATGTTTTTTGTATCAGCTCCACCGCCTCATCTTTAACTGTAAAGTACTGACCGGAATCGTAATCTCCAGCAGAAGGAAGTCTTATCTCTAAAGGACCAGAGGACGATACCTAGGATAGCCGAAGACACTGAGGCAGTGGTGGTTGAAGTTACTGCTGTTCTCGAGAAGACAATTCCTTTCGAGATTGTAACTGTAATATCATCGCCAGAGTTTGTAGCCGTGACTCCATTTCCAACAAAATCAAAAGATTCAACAGCAGTTGATAGGTTTGACCCTTCATCTTTTGCCGTCAAAGCGTTTCCAGGGATAGTGACTGTAATATCATCGCCAGAGTTTGTAGCCGTGACTCCAGCACCAGCAAAGTTAAATGAATCGACAGCAGTTGAAATGTTTGAACCTTCATCTTTTGCTATTAAACTTGAAGAGTCAGCAGAAGAAGAGATGTTTGATATTTTTTCGTTGAGATATTTCCCTATATAAAGATAGGCTGACGCAGTAACGGGAACAGTAGCAGCACTATAATCCTGTATAAAAATAGTACCAGCGTAATAGTCAACCTGCCAGTCCACTGTGTCTCCGGAGGTTATCTCGTTTGCTCCATTTGTGGGATCCCCTTTCCAAAGTTGAAGAAAATACCGGTTTGGACTGGCATTTGAAGCAAAGGGAGGCACCAACTGTAGACCACCACGAGAATCATATATTCTTTTGCCATTAGTATAATTTCCACTTCCCCTGTTGGAGTTTGCAGAAACAGATTCATAGTTAGAAGGAAGTTTTAAATAATAACCATGAGTACCGCTGTTTGATGCCTCATCTCCTCCACCACCACTATCGTTTGCATCGTAGATCGTGTCGGAAATGGCAACAACATCAAAATACACCTTCTCAACAGACACAGCCGAACCAGCAGAGGCACTATACCCAGTATACACTGTGGTACCCGGAGAATTAGGTATACCCTCAGCAAAAACACCATCGGAAACAATTGATACGTTTGAAGGTATTGATTCATTTACATCACCTTTAACATTAGAGGTGTGTGCTTTCCTAAAGCTTTTTTGCCGAAAACTGGGTTGATGTTAAATTGGTTTTACCTGTGCTCATTAGTATACTATCTCAACTCTAGACAAATATCCTGTCCAGTCTTTATGCGCAGAAATTTTAATTACAAAATACTGGTTATTTCTAACTTGCGTCTGCTGTAATTGTAGAGCCACCGAAGCACCATCTGCATCTACTGTCTGGTCCAGCCCAGACCCGCCTCCATTATAAATACCAACCCCGTCAGAAGTAGGTTGGACACCATTTGAGTAAGGCTTAACACAATCAGCCCAAGCAGTTGAAGTGTTATCAAGCCCTGTGAAGTCAGGGTCAAAAGGTACTTTGAGCTCAACATTTATGTTTTTATTCGCACCCAGTGAACCAGTATAGAAGGCTCCGGACTTTGCAACCATAGTTGCATCTCCGTACAATTTAATAGAAAAAGTAGCTTTCGAAAGTCCTGTTTGGTTTTTAAAATAACGATAATAAGTTCTCGTATCTTTGGAGAGGGTTGAATAATTTGGATTGCCACTTGGAGACTGGAGACTTCCACCATCGGAAGAGTTTCTTGTGTCTCCTGCGTTTCCTATTTTAAATGGAGAGATTGCATATCCATTGATAGTGACCATTCCATCTGCATGGTCACCATAAACAAAAGGACTATTAACAGATTTTTGAGAATCCCATGAATTAGCCGATGCGGTGGTGTTTGATTGAGATACATAGTTCCCAGAAACTATCCTATATGCTTCATTATTAAAATATTCATTGGTATTGAGATTAGTGCTCCCAATGGAACCAGAGTATACCATGAAGTAGTTTTTAGATAGTGTTGAAGTGCCTATGTCGCTTTTAAACGGATGATTAACACCAGAATTAACTGACACATTATAGGCTGTGAACAACCCAAGCCCACCACTTATCGAAGTTAAAGAATCAAAAAGTACAGTACCAGTCACTTGAATGCTCTGTTCTTCACAGTCCGCTGAATTATTAAGTGCCGGCAGAGCAGCTTGATTAACTGCTGCATTGTAGGTGTTGATTCCTGATCCACTAACCCTTATGTTTGATATAGAACAATTCGTTGTGGTAGAAAACCTTATAGCATTCGAAAGATTACTGTATGTGTTTCTATATACATTTGCTGCGGCATATGAAAAGCTGCCGGATGGTCTGCTGGCAAAATATTTTATGCCTGATTGGTAATACACATCGCTGTGATTAAAGTCGCTTAGTACAACAGAACTAGCAGCCATATCATTAACAGACCCCGAGGGATCGACAATCCATTCAACATAGTTTGTAGTGGTGTCTGTGTCTCCGACTCTATGGATAACTCTTGCATAATTCCAACCATCTCTCTGGTCACCCGCTCCAATTTGGTAATCACCGGTTCGATATGGTTTTAAATATCTAGGAACATTATCGGAAGTTGTCGAGAAAGACACCGAACTTAGATCAAATCCCGAACTATTGCCGTTAAAATTGCTGGATATAGCACTAAGGGAGGATCCAATAGCTGTAGTGTGAACCTCAGAACCATTGACTTCCAAAACAAGAGACCCAGTGTAGCCATTATAAAAAGAGTCATTGGGGTAGTTGTTGCCACTAACAGAAACATCTTCATTAAGAGTCCCAGTAAAAGTTGCCTTTGAAGTGAAGATTCCCCTCCTGTCTCCGGAGACTGTGTAGTTTGCGTTGTTATCAATGTTGCTCATGGATCCTAAGCCAGAACCTTGAACATTGCTATATCCAGTCACAGAGTTTGAAGAGCCAAAGGATAGTTTGGCCGCAGTTCCAGTTATATCTGCATCAATGTCGTCAAGTGCTGGTGCTGCCGACGGAGTCTCAGAAGAGGCCCCAAAGACGAACTCTAATTGAGAGATGTATCCAGACCACGATGTGTCTGCTATTATTTTAATAATCACATATTGATTGTTAGCAACTGATAAGGTTCCGAAAGTTACGTTGTGTGTCCCATTCCCAGTCCCCGTACTGTTTGAGGCCCCACTTATAAGCGCTCCATCCCCATCGGAAGAGTTGTTATAAGAGAAGCTTTGTGAAATATCCATCCACCCAGTGGAAGATGGAATTTTGATAAACACCTGTATTCTACTGGTATTCAATGAAGAGTTGCTAAACTCTGTGCTGTTTTTTGTACTAACAATTCGCATGTCATATTTTGTAGCGCCTGAAGTGTTTTGTATTTTTCTATAGAAAGTTCTCGTGCCACTAGCACTTGACATATCTGGTTGACCTGATTCAACATTGGAAATACCAGAGAAGTTTCCCCCGTTCGGAACATCACCGTCGATGGGACTGTACAGTTTTTGATCAAAACACAACAAGCCGTCTTGGTGCCCATTGACATTTGAGCCGGTCATGTGTGTCTGACTGTTCCATGTGGCTGCACCAAAAACAACATCGGATTGTGCATTGTATGATCCGGATGTTATTCTATAAGCTTCATCATGGAATTTTTCTAAAAGGTTTGTACTGGAGAGTGTCCTGTTGTCAATTAGGAACCCGTTGCCGGTAGTTGCTGATCCTTGGTTTGAAATTGTACTTTTAAACGGATGAGCGACTGTAACATTTGCAGTCATCGCAGAGTTTATTAAGGAATCGCTATTGTAGTCCAAAGAAGCCGTTACCCCTAAGACTTTGGTATTGTCCTCAGATGCTCCGATGTCCGGTACCGATTGTGCAGAAGGTGCGCTGCTGTTCCCAACTGTAAAAGAAATTGGCGTTCCACTTGCTGCGTAAACGTTTCTATATAAATTATTGATGTCAACTTTATAGTTAGCTGTGGCGTCTGTATTGTATTGCACACCAGATAGGTATTTTGAACCCACCAATGAAATGTTCTCTATTCTACCATTGCTAACTGAAAGATCATTTGTCGATCCGGAGGGATCATTTATCCATTCGATATAATTTGTAGTATAATCAGATGACCCTATTGTGTGTATTACACGAGCATAGTTCCATCCCACCTTTTGATCATTTGTGTCTATTTTATATTTTGCCGTTCTGTGCTTGAAGATATACCACTCGGCTCAATTTCCATCAAATGACGAAGCAGTTATAGAGACATTGACAAAACCAGAATCACCAGTCAAAGAGTTGGCTGAACCAGTAGCTGGATTTCCAGCACCGACAAGACCGGACAATGACACAGTGTGAATGTTTGTACCATTTAATTCTAATTTGAGAGTGCCTTCATTTGCGCTCCCAAGTGCCCCAGATGCATATCCCACATAACCATTAGTTACCGATGGGCCTATAGTATAATTGATA
>UEXL01000542.1_pt1 | contig 18721 bp, 36 predicted proteins | sample 1796671 | NCBI WGS metagenome assembly UEXL01 (sample SAMEA4772471, study PRJEB27181) | metagenome | reverse complement strand
ACTCTTGTCCAATAAGTCTTGCTGTTGTTCATACCTAATTATATAGGAGTTCCTTTAGTGATTATTCCACCAATCACTTCCTTCAGGTGGATTACAGCAGCTATCTGCACATTCTTCGATTTTAATTTCAGGAGTATTGACTTCTTTCTCTTCCTGCTTATTTGTTGAGCAACAAGATGTACTCAATGCAACCATAACTACTGCGTAACAAGTGAAATATTCTTTCATACCTAATTATATCGGAGTTCCTTATGAGTGCAACAAAGAAGAACCCTTCTCACACTAGGCAAGAAGGGTTCAGGTATGTTTAAATTATGGATTAACGACGATTAGCATGCCACTGATTAACGAACTGATAGAATTCATTACGTGTTGCAGCATCATCGAGGAAGTCACCACTAAGTCGAGCAGTCTTCATCTCACAACCATCATGCTTAACACCACGAAGGCAAGCACAAGTATGTGAAGCTGAGATCTCAACAGCAACTCCTTTATTACCCTCACACATCGATTCAATAGCTTGCTGAATCTGTACTGTAAGACCTTCTTGAATCTGAGGACGTGAGGCATAATGCTCAACAATACGATTCAACTTTGAAAGACCTACAACCTTACCAGTTAGAGAAGGAATATATGCAACGTGTGCTACTCCTGTAAATGATAAGTGGTGATGTGAGCACATGGACTTAATTGGAATACCTCCTTGAAACACCATACCGTCATAACCATCAGATGGGAATGCAGTGATGCGAGGACCTTCATTGTAACATCCTTGAGCTAAGTCATTTACGAAGGCTTTAGCAACACGACGAGGAGTGTCGGCACTATTAGGATCGTTACGCCAATCAATGCGTAGTGCGTCCAAATAAGCTTCGTAAGCTTTAGTAGCATTATCAATTACCTCAAGCTTCTCTTCTTCCGAAATCGGCATATTAGAGTTAGCAGTAGGTAATAAGTTTAGTTTCTTTTCCATACAATTATATTATAGTATTAATGTTAGTGTTTATCAACTGGTTAATTAAACTTTTAAGAGCCATATCCCATACAAGGAGGTGAAGGCGAGCTGAGAAGTTAACATGCATTGACTTTGCATACTCTACAACAGCAGCAGCATTCTCAATATGTTCTTTTCGTGAACCAGCAACAGGCATAAACCAAATACGATCACGAGTTACATTAATGCCATGCTCATCTTCAACATACTTATTCCAGATCTCTTTGATATCAGCTTCAGGATCATTAATAACAAACTTGAAGCCTGAACCAATCTCTCTATGATACTTAAGTACCTCAGGCTTATAAGTCTTGCTCTCAGGATCACCATTAGTAGTTAGCTTAGGTGAGGTAGTAAAGGTAGCACCGAACTCATCATGCCATCTTGGATCAGGCATAAGAGTAGCATTAGTCTCAAAGTCAATCTTAGGTTCAAATCCATATCGATAAATAAACTCATCTACAAGCTTAAGCAATTGCTTTTGTTGAATAAGAGGCTCACCTCCAGTAAGTTTCCAGATTGTACCCTTCTCGAGCTTCTCAATCCAGTTATTGTCTTCCATTAACTTGAAGATCTCGTTAAAGGTCATCTTGTTCTTTACAGTCCAAGAGACATAAGAGTCACAACCGTGAGGGGAGTCTTCAGATGCAAACCCAATACAAGTCAGGTTGCACATCGCCATCCTCATAAATAGGGATCGCTGACCGACGTATTCTCCTTCACCCTCGATGGTGTAGAAGATTTTATCATCGGAAAGGATTAAAGTTTCTTTATCTAAGTCCATTTCAACTATATTATAAGATAGATATACGTATATTCAACTGATATCCTAAAACTATAGTCAACTATAGTTGCTTGTATAGTTGATGGGCATGCATAAGTATTATTAGATGAGCAGACGTTCTAAGAAACAAGCTGTGGATGTTGATCCTGAAATTGGTGATGATATCTTTAATGGTGATTGGTTGATGGATTTCAAGATTAGAAAGCCATTCTATATGAAACCAAAGCACCGTGACTTCTATAATACTATTCACGAGAGTAATACACAAATGTCTTTTGTAGATGGTCTTGCAGGAACTGCCAAAACATACATTGCTGTGTATGCTGCTCTTGAAATGCTGAAGAGCGAAGAAGTAGAGAAGATAGTTTATATCCGATCTGTTGTTGAGTCAGCTGACAAGAGCTTAGGGTCACTTCCTGGTGAGATTGATGATAAGTTCTCTCCGTATATGATGCCTCTTATTGAGAAGGTAACTGAACTTTGTGGACCTGGTACATGTGGCATGCTCAAATCGAAAGGTTTGATTGATGCAATACCAGTTAACTTTGTTCGTGGTCTTACCTTTAACAATACATGTGTTATTGTTGATGAGGCTCAGAACCTTACTAAGGGTGAGCTAACTACTATCTTAACTCGCTTTGGTCGCAATAGTAAGTATATTGTATGTGGTGATGGAAAGCAATCTGATGTTAAGCAATCAGGCTTTAAAAATGTCTTTGATAGATTCAATAGTGTTGAATGTGAAGACAAAGGTATCTATGCATTTAAGTTTGGTAATGCAGAGATTGTTCGTAGTAAGATCTTGAGATACATCTGCGAAAGTTAAATTTCAGCTTGGAGGGTAACACTTAAGCATACCAAACAAAAAGAGCCGCTACTCACGTAGCGGCTCTCTTATTTTAAGGTTGGTTGTTATCGCTTACGACGAGCAAGTCCAGCAAGGGCAATAAGTCCAAGTAGAGCACTTGATGGCTCTGGTACTGGTGTAGAACCACCGGTAGTATACCATGCACAATAGTTAGGTGCGGTAATAACTGAAGCAGCTGCTACCCATGTATCGGATGGAGTATCAAATGTCTCAGCAAGGTCTTCTACTGAAAGAGTAGCACCATTTGCAGTACTGGTAACAAGGAACGATACTGAATCTCCGGTAGTGAAGAGAACGTTATCTGGCTTGTTACGACCAACTGCAAAGCCAGCTCCGATATCGAAGATGCCTTGATTGTTACCATTAGGTCCAAGAAGGTTGTCCCTTTGCTTAAGCATGTTAGGAGCTTGGAAGAATCCTTCTTCAGCAGTTACTCCACCAAGTTGAATTGCTTGATAGTTGAGTCCTTCTGGAAGGTTAAGTGCAACACCATCAACATAATGGTTACCAACATCAACTGCTTTGAATGTTACTTTAACTTCATTAGCACGATTAGTCTCTTCAAATGTAAGAGTCATTGTGTAATCTGGATCGTTAGCAACAAATGCATCATCCAATGTTAGTGTAACAGCTGCTTTAGCGGAGGTAAAGGTTGCTGCTGCGATAGCTCCAGTAAGGAGTAGGTTTAGTGGCTTCTTTTTCATAGTTTTGTTTTTGTTTTGTTCTCTTAGTTTGGAGATTGTTATGGAGCTGAGATTACAACAGGTTCATCGAGCTCTGGATCTGGGATACTAAATGTATCTGTAACTTGTGTAACTGGTGGGTCCTTCTCAATAGGAGGGAAGAAGAACTCAGGTGGTTCAATAATTGGAATCTTGTCTAGAGGGTTAGGGAAAAGTTTCTTGACGATTACAACCTTAGCACCCTTACCTGACTTAGCAGGTGGAATATACACTACACCATATGGTAGTTCATCTTTCGGTTGACCTACAATCAATCCGAGCATTGTTAATAACTTTGTTAGCATCTTAAAGGTATGTTAACTGCTTAGCTTTAATAATCAACTAAAACCAAGCAGGTTTTTCTCTTTTAGTCCAAACTGCAAAAGGCTTATCACTCTTAATGTATTGTTTGTACTTATCTACAGGTGATAACTTATCGAAGCCTGGTATTTGTCTACAAGTTTGATTAGGAGCAATAGCTACTGCAAACTCGGTACGAGGACCCTTAGGAAGATTCTTTAGGTGGAGTCTTGAATACCTCTGCCATCTTAGTAAAGGTCAAATGAGTCTTCCCATATCGATGAGTATACTCTTCACAAGAAGCAATAAAATGAGCATACAACCACTTATAGTTACCGGTAGTTGATCGACACCAAATGCCTGATGGATGTTTGATATGAGAAGCCTTGTAAAGATGCTCCTCGAGGAACTTATCTGGATGCAACCAACGCTTGATACGACGATTGAGCTTGGTACGACCTTCGTATTGCTCACCATCGAGTACTCTATGAGCAGTAGACATGAGCTGAGCGTACTCAACAATCATCTTGACAACATGTTTGTCGCACATCTCCTGCGCAGAGACAACGGGGCAATCGTTAGTAGTGAATATATTCATCTTACTATTATTATATCAGAGTTCCATCTCCTTGATGTAGTCTGTAATGGCTTTCTCAATACGATCTAGCTCATCACTCCACCTTTGGATAGCAATCTCATCTTCAGCTCTCTTTGCTGCATTAAGATTCTCAAATGCAATTGTCCAATTGCCGTCACACTCTTTTAAATAATCACTCATCGTTCAATTCTACAAATTCTCCGTTACGCCAACCTTTACGTTTCCATTCTTTCTTGCGCCACTTCTCAATAGCATGGTCAATATCACCATCAAACATAGTTAGCATACGTTTAAAAGTCTCCCATGTTGGTTTAGGACCTTCGAGCTTCTCGTAAGCAGCTTTTCTCTCCTTTGCATTCATTAGTCAGTTGTAATATTTTGAATTTGATTAATATGCCATCCGTTAGTCACACCCATAAAGGATATTTGAAACCAACCATTAGCATCTAGGCGAGTAATAACACCCTCCTCTGACCACATTCTACCTGCTCTAGGAGCAATATCAAGGAAAACATGTTGGCCTGATTCGATAAGAGCTTCTACTTTTTCTTTCATACCTAATTATATCAGAGTTCCTAATTAGAGGTAAGTAACTGTAGTGATTGCAAAGTAATTCTCTTCGCGTTGATGAGCCCATTCGAGTTGATTCTCGGATAGAACCTTCCCTGTATGGCTGAAACCTTTAGTATTAAGCAACGGTAGAGCCTCTACAAGCTTCTCCTTGTCGTGAGATACTGCAACTACGACCTCGCTGTGATCATTTCCGTAGTGCTTAAGCAATTTGTAGCATTTATTTTCTTTCATACCTAATTATATCGGAGTTCCTTATGCTTATCGCCAATATCCACGGTTAAATTTAACCATTTCTAAGTAATTTAGTGATCGTCTACCACCAGCATACACAATCTTACCAGGATCTCTCCTTCTTTCTCAATAAAAGCCTCCCAAGCAATGGGATCCGTCTCGGAAGCTGGTGCTTGACAACGAGTTAGCTCAGCAAATAACTGAACAGCCTCCTCATAACCCTCCATAACATCTTCTTCTCCCTCACGAATCTCTGCAGCAAGGCTATTAATGTTATCTTTCAGCTCTTGCTTGTCGAGATATACCTCTTTCTCTACTTTCTTGTAGTTCATACCTAATTATATTAGAGTTCCTTAAAGACCATGAAGGATTTGACTGCATCCTTAGCAATCTGCTCAAGATTAGTGAATCTATTTCTATCAAGAGCATCAACTGGCTCAGGACCTGAAGGAAATGGAGTTGATTCCCTGTGCATATGCACACTAATTAACTCTACAACACCATTATGAAGTACTCTATAACGCTTTTCCCTCCAATTTCTTGGACCTGTATATGAGAATAAGAACTCATCATTGAACTTTAGGTTAAGAATACGTTGTTGTCTCTTGTTCATACCTAATTATATCGGAGTTCCTTTAACGTCCGAACATAAATCCAAGCCAAGCTTTCATAGCCTTGGTGAATGCTTCGATATCCTCCTCAGGAATACCTTCATCACGTGCACCTTCCTCTATAGTGATGCCTTCATGATCCATTCTCTTACGAATGTTAGAGAACTTCCTAATCTTTTTAAATATAGCTCCGTTCATAATAGTGGCTCCGAAGGTAGGGTTCGAACCTACGACCTAGTGGTTAACAGCCACCCGCTCTACCGCTGAGCTACTTCGGAAATATCTACCTACCATGCCATTTAACAACAAACAACACAACAAAAACACCATGGTAGGTAGATGAAGTTTATTTACCAAATACTTTATTGAAGATACGTTTAAAGAAGCCTGGTGTCTCTACTTCTATGTACTTAATAACTTCCTTAACAATGATCTCTGGCTCAGGTTCTGTAAACTCAACTGGATATACATCCTCTGGATTCTTAATAGCACGGTTACGAGCTTTGTCTAAGTCAACCGTAGTGAAAAGATATGCATTACCATTCTCAGCAAACACTTGAAAGTAATGTTTCGAAGCATTTGTACGAGCCTTTTTATTCTTAACAAGCTTAATATAAGCTCTTACCAATTTTCTCGTTGTCATAATATATTATCCCCAAGTTGTACCATCAAACCAACCACCTTTAGTCTTTGTAGATGGCTTCTTAGCAGGTGGTTGTAATGTAGGTTTGTCTTCTGGAAGAGCAACTGGTCCATCAATAGTCTCAAGACCTTCCTTATCATAATGTAGACCATCGTTACCATTCCTACCAATGACATTAACACGATCTTCAGCAGCATCAATAAGAAGTTGAACTGTTGCTTCATCTACTTTGTTAGGCTCTGTATCACTTTGAGTGATTGTAACACTAAGATTATCTTCAACACGATGAGCAGTAGCAAAGTTACTATCATGCTCATTAATTTGTACTGACTTAACTCTTACACGACCACCTGTAACCTTATTAATAAAGTCATCAGCCTTATTGAGAACATACTCAGCAAAGCGCTCACAACCAACAGCAGGTAGAATAACTACTTCAGCAACACCAATCTTACCAAGCTTAACAATAGTATCAAGCTCAGGATCGTCTTGAGCAACAACTAGCTTATGATCAAATGTATCTTGTAAAGTTTTCTTAAGGTCTTTAAGACCACCAAAGTCTGCAACCCAATTCTTATCATCTAACTCATCACACTCAAATGTAATATCTGCAGTTAGTCTATAGCCATGAATATATTGACAATGACTATGAGTAGACTTCCATTGTCTAAAGGCAGCTGAACCTAACTCAATAACTTTGTTGCTTGTAAACTTCATATACCATATTATAGCCTACACATCTACTATAATCAACTACATTCTTTAAATTATTTACAATATCACGGATTACTATAATATCTGCGAAAGTCCTAATGACGTCAGATATATTAGTAAATTATAAAGACAAACCAGATTACATAGTATCACAGATATATAGAGACCAGAACATAGGTTTTCTTATTGGTCTCTTCAATCATTTATTCTTCCGAGACCCAAAAATCCAGTGTTTCAAGAAAATAGTTGGAAAAAGTTGTATTTTAGTCAGTTGAGAACTTTTTATCGTAGATTGCATTGGATATGTCAATAAGACGTTCCATGTATCCACTATTGCGAAGTTCTTTGAAAGCAAGGTTACCAATACCAAACTCACCATTAGCTTCGAGAGAGTCTTTTCTCATTCTTGCAACTTTCTCTCTAAGTGCATCTGCAGCTTCATTAAGATCATCTAAGTCATCATTCAGTGACACCAAGCTCTACTTCAAGATCACTAATTTGACCTTTGAGTCTATCAGCTTTAGCACTAACATCTCTTGCATCTACCTCAGGTTCATCATGAATAGGCTCTCTAATCCACTCGTTGTTAAGAATACTATAGAGACCAGATGCTTTATGTGGTTCATCTATGTCTTGGAAGTATACCTCAACATCATGACCACCCATCTTAATGTCATGTCTAAGGTTCCAAACAAATCTTTTACCATCTAATGCTTTCTTTACAAGATCTTCATCATGGTTGATCTTATCAAAGTCTAAAAGGATGTGAACATCAAGGTCGGAGTAGTCAGTATAGTTATAGTTGGCCATTGAGCCAGTTAACTGAATGTCTTCAATAAGATCATCCTTAACTCCTGCACCCTCAGATACATCTTGAGCAATAGTAAGAAGACTCTCTCTTAGAGATTGGGTCAAAGTTCTTAGCTGCATCCCAAAATGCTGGGTGCAATGTATCATTGTAGAACTGATTCTCAAAAAATAACTTAAAGGATTTCATTTTACTTCTGCTTCAAGGTTGTCATCTGCAATGTTCTCTTGGCTAACATCAATAAGTGCATCGAGGTCTTGTTGGATGAAGTCCTTACCTACGAGTATCTTATATAAGTTGGATGCTCTATTGCCAATAGAGAACTTAATGCCTGTATATTCTTTCTCACCAATAGTAAAGTCAAGCTCAACAACTGGACGATGCTCGATATTACCAGCACCTACGTTAATTGAGATCTCATCTACCTTTGGAAGAAGTAATGTACGACCATTTACAGTACGGAAGAAGACCTTATCACCTTGCTCTTGAATATCTTCACCATGGATAACATTGTAAGCACCATTACCACTATCTAGTTTAGCAGCAACCTTACCAATACCATCGATGTCAAAGAACTCAATGAGTCCCAAGAACAGATTTTTCTTCTATATACTGTAAGAATGTTTTCATATTAGTGACCTTCGTGATCTTCGGACTTAATACCATTCTCATCACCATGCAAGTCATAGTCTAACTTGTGGTAAACGGAGCTAAGGTAATCAGCAGCCTTTGTGATCTTCGAAGCTGTCCAACCTTCAAGGGCTGGTAAGTGGTCAAGCATTTGTCCAAGCTTAAAGGAATACTTCTCAAGCTTATAGAGCTCAGCTTTTGCCATCTCCATTTCGGATCTATCTTGATGATTCATCATTGGCTCTTCAACACTTGGTTGAATGGAAGGAGCAACGATTGCAACCGATGGCTCTTCCTCAACATCAACATCTGCAGATACTTCCAAACTCTCTGGTGCAGGGTTTTGTGACATGTCAACCTCAATAGGTGCAGCATGTTCAGCATCTTCGTGACTGCGCATAATCTGTGCTGCATCACTACTATCAATACCACCCTCAGCTTTAGCTTTAGCAACCTTTGCTTTAAGTTCATCCATTGCACGGCTACCAATACCACCTTCTGGTGCATCATGATCAGCTGCAGGCCATGGACCAGCATCTTCACCATCTTCTTTACCAGCTTTAGACTTAGCCATTTCAAGCTCATGGAAACGAGAATTTCTTAACTTCATGTCAGCATCTGCAATTGAACCTTCACCATCTTCAGCATGATCATCCTTACCTGGCTTCTTATCAGCCCAATCTGGAACACCATCACCATCTGCATCTGGCTTATGCTCACCATCTTCTTCCTCATCACCTGCAAGCTTACTAATACCTTTATCAGCAAGTTGACCAGCTTTGTCTAAACCTTTGAAAGTACCTTTAACAGCAGCTTTACCAGCTCCCATTGCTGCCTTACCAGCTAACTTAAGACCCGTCTTAGCAGCTTTACCAGCAACCTTACCAGCTACTTTACCAATACCACCGGCAAGTGCACCGAGGCCTTCTTCTTGAACCTCAAGCGGCTCTACTTGAGCATAAGCTTCTGCAATGAGCTTTGCATCGTCTTTTTGGACTTCATGTGTATATTTATGCTTGAAGCACTGCTTTTACAGCATCTTTATCAGATTCTGATAGCTCAGGTGGAGTAAAGTAGTTAACTGCCTCATCTAAGTCTTGTGCAATAAGCTCTTGTCTTTGTTCCTGATATACCTTCTGCTTGAATAGGTATCTTAACAACTTGAACAAAGGGATACTTCTCAGCATTCTTCTCAAAGTACTCGTATCGCTTAACATCTTCATCCTTTGCACCAGCACCAACAATAACTCTCTTATCTAAGTTATCATCAGCAAAGTCATATACAGACTTAACAGGTGAGATAGGAGCAAGAACAACCTCAACTGGCTTACCAGCATACTTAGCATAGATATCCCAGATAGCTTTTGATTGCTCAGCAGTGATACCATCACGCTCCTTGTTACCAATCACAACAACACCACGATCAGCATCCTCGAGCATATATTTGAATGCACCGAAGTGACCCTTTGTAGGTGGCTTATAGCCTCCAGGCATAAGAGCTATTGCTTCTGTGTCTTCTTGGTTCTCGAAATACTCTTTGAATGTCTTCATTTAGTGATTGGTGTTGAGGATTGACCATCGCTGAAGTTAGCACGGCTAAACTCTAAACGATCTACAAGCTTAACTGCATCACCAGCCTTTGATACTGCTACGTAACCCTCAGGAGCCGTTGTCTTAAGGGTACCATCACCGTTATCTAAGAAGTGCTTGGTGTTATATACTGCATTGTTATACTTGTTAACGAAAATTTGCTTGGCTTGAGCAAGTAACTTACTCACCTTGAAGACATTAATGATGTTATCCTCTTCGGATTTGATCTCAGCCATCTTCTTATTGTAGGCTTCGGTAGAACGAATCTTACCAGCCTTGGATTTGAGCTTATCAATAGCCTTCTCCTTACGACCATTGAACCATTCAAGGAAGCCTTTGTAAGAAGTCTCAGCATCTTCTAAGAACTTACCCTCTCTAATCTCGGAGTTAGCATAAATGTTGAGCAATTCAGAGGAAGGCCTTTGTAGTTAACCTTAATCTTGTCAGCAAGCTTGAGCATATCTTTGATTTGCTTTGCTTCATCAACGTCTAAGGTAACAGTACCGGTAGCATCAGTAAAGACAGCATCATCAACCCATACACCAGGTACCTTTTTGAGGTTCTTAACCGAAATATTGTATTGAGGTGGTGATTTTAGGTCAGCATAACCGGTATGGAAGACAATTCCAAAGACGGAGTTACCAATTTCCTTACCTAACTCTGAGTCAGCCTCAACAGCATAACGAATTGTATTAGGTTTGAAGGTCAAATGCTTCTTACCATCCTCCATCATTGGTACTAATGAGGATGAATCGAACATAAAGTCACCTTGAAGTATGCCTTTGATACCTAATTTAGGAAGATACTTGAGAGCTTTCTTGAGTTTATCAGCTAAACCAGGTGCATGACCATGATTCATCTCAACATCTGCATCAGTATAGTTGATTTTAGGCTCTCTATTGAAGATAGACTTGGTTCCAACAAAGAATTTACCGGTCTCAGGGTGCTTTCCAGCAAAATAGCAGGAGCACCGTCCCATTTCACTGATGTATTGACCTTTCTCTTCGATTTACCTTGAAGATGGCTAAGAAGATCAGCAACCATACCACGAGCAATGCCATATCCACGCTCACCCTGCGTGAGAACAAGCTCTTCTAGGTGAGTTAGGTGGGTATTTGCTTTAGCCTCGTTAATTAACGTGCGAGACTCGTAGTATTGTTTGAAGTTCTTCATTTTCTATCTTAATTATATCGGAGTTCCTTTAGTTTAACTTGATTCTTGGTGATTTTGCAATGACCGTCTGTGATTTGAACGATCCTCCCTCATAAACATCAATGTTAAGGTCAAATGTCACCTCTGGAACATCATTAAGCTGTGCATATGTGCTTGAGACTGATGGATTTTGCATATCGAAGATAGCCATTGTCATTTTATCATCATTACCAGCAGTAATGTAGTCGAAGCCGATCTTCTCTTGATAACATACAAGAGCAATTGCACCAGCTAGACGTTGAAAGTTGTTGTAGTTAGACTTTGGATTAAAGTCTGCAAAGTTATTTGACTCAAAGAAGTACTTAGTTGAGAAGCAATGTCTGAAACATCAGCATACGTCTTCATCTCAGAGAAGACCTTAACATAATCATCAACAGTAGCATCAGCACCTAACAAAGAAGCAAGTTGACCAGGTAAGTTGGTTCCTGCTCACTACCCTTTTAATATCGTACATCAAACGAGCAAGTAGTCTGTTAGGTAAAAGATTATCTGGATTAACTCCTACTGAACCATTTTGTTTTGCAAGAGGTTGGAAAGAGTTAGAAGACAATACTGTATTCATAAACTGCTCAACATCTTTAGTGTTATCTAATAGAGCAGTAATCTTACCATTCTTCAGCAAACTCTTAAGTTGATCCGAACCTTTAACAAACTGGTTATATAATGCTTGAGCTTGTTCTTTACCTTGTGAAGTATAAGTGTTAATCAACTCAACGAGCTCATCTTTGTAACGCTCATAAGTGTTAGCATTAAGGTTAACATAGTCGGACTTAGCTTCAAGTCTATCTGTAATCTTGTTAATGTATCCATCACCACCTAAGATAGCACCCGAACCTTTGTTAGGTCCATTTGTTTTAATCTCTACCTCACTACCATCCCATTGAAGGTCACCACTGCTACCTTTTTGTGCAGTACCAAATAATGAGAAAGTAGACTCACCAAGACCAACACCTGTAGCAGCCTTTGGAATAACATTCAAGTGAACGTTTTGAATAAAGACATTCAAGTCCTCATTAACAAACTCCTTTGAAACTTTACTCGCAATAGCTTGAGTAAAGTTAAATACCTTACCAACTGGGCAATCTGAAAGCTTGAGAAGTGTATCCTTCTTTGTAGCAAGGTGATCAGTTAGTTGAACACCTTCATCATATTGAGAGTTAATTACAATCTCTTTATATTTGTTCTTTGCACCACCTTGTTTAGGACCGGTCCAGTCAGCTTGCTGAAACATTGAGTCAATATCTTCAACAAGATTACCACTTGAGTTAACTCTAAGCTGTCTTGCAACAACCTTACCATAAGAGTCATCCAACATGAATGTCTCTTTCTTACCATCAGCATTGGTGATAACAACTTCAACCTCTTCATTGAGGATCTGCTTTTTGTAGATGTCTTCTAATCTCATACCACCACTATATAGCTGTTCCTTATGCTTGTGCAAGCGTATCTTTCATCTCACCATTACCCAGTTCAACGAGATTACTGATTGCTGAGGCAACACCTTTAGGATCTTCTTCAACCATAGCTTGAAGCTCCTTAGCTGTAGCAGCACCTGACTCATCAGGCTCATGTAAGAAAGCTTTAACAAGAAGCTCAACAAGATACTTCTCACCTTCTGAAGTCATCTCTTCGGTCTCTGCTCCAAGAGCCTCTGCAGGTACTTCAGCAATATCAGTAGCATCTGGAGCTCCACCATCAACCTCTTCATTAAGGATAGATGCGTAGTAGTTAAATAGTTCTTCTGTCTTTTTCATATTATTTGAGTGATTTGGTTACACGATCCATTGCCTTTGATACGGCACCTGCCATTTTATCATACTCTTATCAATCTTTTTAACACCACGTGAAGGACGTTTAGGGTCAGAAGCTGCTTTAACTTCTTGACCAGCAGCAAGAGCTTTGGAAGCTTGACCAATCATTGATTTATCATTCTCCATCTTACTAATACGCTTTCGGGTCATTGCTGGTGTCTCTAGATCTTCTTCTGGTGCCTCAGGTACACCACCCTTTGTTGTAAGCTCTTCGTTAAGAGCATTAAGCTCAAGAAGTAACTCATCAATATCGATGTCACGACCTCTTCAAGAGCAGAAACTCTATCAGCAAATCGGTGAAACTTATCAGCAAGAGACTCTTTCATCTCTCCTCCAGGTGTATTCTCTGCTACAAGACTTAAAAACTTTGACATACCAATATTTAATGCAAAAGGCTCAACTTTACATTAATATCGTGTGTAAATTTCTTCTCAATCATTGTAAGGTTGTTCTTCTTCAAGAACTGCTTAAACCTCTTCCAAGTTATCTTACTTGTATCGATAGGTGTATAAGCTTGAAACTCTCGTTGCTCAATAATAAACTCCTCAAAAGAGATATCATCATAGATAATCTTTGATGAAGCACCTTAAATATACGTTCAATCAGTAATCTCTCTACAGCATAGTCCTCATTCAACTCGTAATAGAAGCACTTCTTACGTTTAGACATCCGACATATAATAAGAATCTGGTTTAAGATGAAGTGAGTACCGAGTTGGTTCTTTTCTTTCTGCTTAAGAGTATGTAACTCATTCTCTGTAACATAATATTGGTACTCTTGAAACGAACTATCAAGATAAGGTCCAAGATTCACATACTCAACATTGTTCTCTATATCAAAATAGCTTCTAAGCTTAGGCTTATCTATGTTTGTTGCCTTTTTTGATGATGAATCCAACATTTTTACCTCTAACACAATTATACACCCATCTTTAAGAAAGCAACAGTTTGGTGGAGCTTTAGTGAACTTTACACGTCCTATACGGAAATTCATGATGCCATTGTAGTAATCCTCACGAAGTAACACTTCAGCTTGGAACTGATACAAGGTTTCAAGGTAAGCCAGCTCACTTTTAGTGCCACAACCATATTATCTCAAATTTAAACTTATTCTTACCTAATTCCTCAATATCAGCGTTCAATCTGTCAGATGACCCTGTATATGTCTTCCAATCCGACTCTCCAACAAAGATTCTCTTACGCTTCTTACCTTTTAGTGGTGGCCTCTTGGTTCTCTTCTCGATTTGCTTCTTTCCAATGTACTTCATATCGGATACCGTGTTGGTAATCAAATATACGAAGCCAAATGGGAGCTCATCCCAATGCTCCTCACATGTCCAGTGGCCTAAATCCATTATGCTTCTTTAATCTCCTCGTGAAAGACTGGTTTAGTCTTTTTAGCCTTCTTCTTCTTCTTTTTCTTCTTCTTTGGATCAACATCTGCACGTTTTTGTACTTTACCAATCACTTTAGGTACTCTTGCATCACCTGGAGCATATGTATCACCTGATGTTGAAGCATTTGGAGCATAATTACCACCGGCATTAGGTCCAAGTGCACCACCAGCACCTGCTGTCATACTTTCCTCAAGACACTCTTAAAGTACTTAGCAAATCTACCAGTTGATTTTTCCATACTAATATTTATACTATAGATATGGAATTGCTACTTAAAGTATATTGATGAGGTAGGTAAAGACCTTGTACTTGACGATTTCAACATAAAGAACAGTCAATGCGCCTACCTGCTCGTAAGCATTATTGGGTTGCTCACTTATTAAGTCAAAGATTGCTCGTAATGCTACTTTGAGAAGAAGAAGCAGCTCAAAAAGAACATTACAAAGAAGTTATTGCTACTTCACCAGTTAAGTTATCTCAATCAGCAGCAGAACAAGCAGCTGAACGTCATGAGTCATTAGCATCCTTAACTGCTAAGATAAAAGAGCTTGATCTTATTATTGAGTATCTTGAGAAGGTTGAGAAGACAATGTCACAAATGGGATTCGATATTAAGAACATTGTTGAATTGCAGAAGATGGAGCAACTATGATTCAATTCGATGTCAAAAAGGCTACCCCAAAGCAACCAGCAAAGCTTCTCATTAGATGCTCTGATACAGAGTTGTTTGATACAATGCGAGAGCATTTCTCAGTAGAGAATACAGGTGCTAGGTTTGCTAGAGGGTATGGTCGCTTTGCACCAAGAAGAAAGTATGTCATAACCCCTACTGGTGCTTGTGAGCTTGGATTGTATTGGGAGGTTAGACAATATCTAATCAAGAAGCAGATAAATGAACCAATCGATATAACACCTACCCTTGCTAAAGCTCTTAAAGTTGGTACTGATAGAGAGATTGTAACTGACTTTAAGTTTACTCTTCGTAACTATCAAGAAGAGGTTATACAAAAAGCAATTAAGCTTGGAACTGGTACTTGTGTTCTTGGAACTGGTGCTGGTAAGACATTTACTACAGCAGCTTTAATTGAGCAATTCTATAGAGCAAGTAATGACCCTGATACCTTCAAGTGTCTTATGCTTGTTCCAGACTTAGGATTGGTAACTCAAACGTTTGATGAGTTTATCAATGTAGGCATTAACTATAAGTGCACTAAATGGACTGGAAAGACAAAGCCCGACTTCACCTCTAATGTAATCATTGCTAACATTGGCATTATTCAAAGTAGGTTTGAAGAGAATGATTGGTTGAGGCATGTTGACTTGTTAGTAGTTGATGAGTGTCACAAGATAACAGCTGGTAATAAGATCTCAAAGATTGTTCAACAGATAAAGACACCTAACAAGTTTGGATTTACTGGAACCCTTCCTGAAGATCAACTTAACAAATGGTCAATCATTGGTAAACTTGGACCAGTCATTTATGAGAAGAACTCTTATGAGCTTCGATTGGAAAACTTCCTTACAAATGTCAATGTTAGGATAATGAACATCAACTATAGCCCAAGACCACACTTTAGTGGCCTAATGGCTATAGAGATGAGCTCGAATACATTTATAACAATGACAGACGAAATGACATTATTAAAAGCCTTGTTAGTAAGTTGCCTAACAATACGCTTATTATGGTTAATCATATTGCGCATGGTGAAGTTATTGAAGAATACTTACAAAAGATAGAAGGTAAGAAGGTTTACTTCATTCAAGGCTCAGTTGATGTAGAAGAGAAAGAATCAAGCAAATCATGGAGACAGAAACCAATGTTGTAGTTATTGCTATTAGTGCAATCTTTGCAACAGGTGTTAACGTTAAGAATCTCCATAACATCATATTTGCATCAGGTGGTAAGAGCTTTATTCGTACAGTACAATCAATTGGTCGAGGTTTACGTAAACATGACTCAAAGTCCAAGCTAATCATCTTTGATATATGTGACAAACTTAACTATGGTCAAGCTCATTGTGAGAAGAGAATGGCTATATATGATAAGGAAAAGATTCAGTACAAAGAAGTTGATATCTCTTAAGGTTAGGATATAATAAGTTAGAATGTCTAAAGAAGAATATTATATTAAGCCTAAAGAGTTCAAGGCGAGTCTACAAAAGTATTATGACTCAGATATCTTGACCGATGATTTGGCTGAGAATATTAAAAAGATTGCTTATGGCTTGAGCTATAACGGATCCTTTATTAACTATTCGTATAAGGACGATATGATTGGTGATGCTTTGATTAAGATGTATGCTGCATTGAAGTATAAGAAGTATAAGTTTGAGACTAAGTCTAATCCTTTCTCATACTTCACTACTATTGCTTACCATGCATTCATTAATCGTATTAAGAAAGAGAAGAAGCATCACGCTACTATTACCTCCTATAAGGAGAAGGTTTACGAGGAGTATATGAGTAACCCAGATAACACTCATGGTACTGTTTATGTGAAGCCTATCGATGATGATTCCAAGTATTAAAAAGTCTAAGATTGCTATCTTTAGCGATCTTCACCTTGGTGTTCATTCGAACTGCACTAAGTGGCATCAATACGCTCTTGAATGGGCTGATTGGTTTGTCGATGAGTGTAAGTCGAAAGGCATTAAGGATATCATCTTTGCAGGCGATTGGCATCACAATCGTTCTGAGATCTCAGTTAATACTCTTCAAGTGAGTGCTGAGATTCTTGATAAGATGGCTGACTTTAATCTTATCGCTATATGCGGTAACCATGATATCTATTACAAGCATAGAACAGATGTTAACTCATTGTCTATATTTAAGAATAGAAAGAATGTAACTATCCTTGAGACATATCAAACTCTTGAGGCATTTAATAAGAAGATATCTTTATGTCCTTGGAATACACCTACAAAGGTTATTGAGGACTCGGATGTTATCTTTGGTCACTTCGAGGTTGAGACCTTTAAGATGACTGGATTCAAGCTTTGTGAAGAGGGTGTTAAGGTAAAAGACCTTCTTAAGAAAGCACCACTTACTATTAGTGGTCACTTCCATACAAGACATGAGAAGCAGTTTGGTGCTGGTACTATCTTGTATTGTGGTAACCTTTCAAATGGATTTCGGTGATGCTGGTAACTCTAAAGGTTATCATATCTTAGATCTTGACTCTATGGAGTATGAGTTCTTTGAGAATAAAGTATCACCTCGTTATGAGAAGGTATTTCTTAGCGAGTTAGTGGAAGAAGGAGATATAACTCCTATTGTACAAAATAAAATAAACAATAATATTGTTAAGCTTAAAGTAGATAAGAATATTTCTCAAGATGATATGGATATCCTTTTGAATGTGTTCAATAAGTTTGCTCCAGAACAACTGTCTGTTGATTATGATATTAACTTTAATCGAATCCTTCAAGATCGTGAGGATATCGAAGACATGTCAGGTGTTGACGTTGAGCAAGCTATAGAAGACTTCATAGGAACGATGGATTTAGACAATGCTAAGTCTATAATCGAGTATACTCTTGGTCTATACGAGCGTTGTAAACGATGAAACAAGTAAATTTTAAACGAGTAGCTATTCAGCATTTCCTTTCGGTTGGTGAAGAGCCTGTTGAAGTATCCTTTAGTAAAGGTCTTCATGTTATTACTGGTGCTAACAGAGATAAACCTGATAGACGTAACGCTATTGGTAAGAGTACTATTGCAGACTCTATTTACTTTGCTATCTTTGGTGATACTCTAAGAGTTAAAGAAAGATCTTATACCTAATAACATTACTGGTGGTAAGACTCATGTAGAGTTAGACTTTGAGATAGTTACTGGTAAAGAAACTAATGAGTATAAGGTTATACGTATGCTTAACCCATCAAAGGTAATGCTATTCAAGGATGGTGTAGATGTTACTCGTGATAGTATTGGTAATACTAATAAGTTTATATGTGATGTAACTTCTGCTACTCCTTCTATCTTTCAGAACTGTGTTATTATGACTGTGAACAATGCTGTTCCTTTCATGGCTAAGTCTAAGATTGAGAAGCGTAAGTTTATTGAAGATATCTTTGGTATGGAGGTCTTCTCTCAGATGTTAACTCAACTTAGAGTAGAGTATAACGAGATAAAACGTGAGCATGATATTGTTCAAGCTACTTTAGTAGAGGTTAAGAACCAGAATAGGAACTATGTGTCTCAGAAGGAGGCTACTCTCTCAAAGAGAGCAGATAA
>UEXL01000433.1_pt1 | contig 18737 bp, 8 predicted proteins | sample 1796671 | NCBI WGS metagenome assembly UEXL01 (sample SAMEA4772471, study PRJEB27181) | metagenome | reverse complement strand
AACCATCATAAGGAAGGAACTTCTTCAGCGCCTTGCACCTAAGAGTCAAAGAATCCTCTGACATTCCAATTTCTTCGTGATCCTCTTTTACAACATCAAAGTACTTTATAAAATCACTATGACCCAAGACCTTAAAGAATTCTCCCTTACTGCTGTCCGAATAATCATCTGCTGCGCCAGTTAGTGAGAACTGACTGCTTATTGGGCACTCATAAAACGGGTCGCTGGATTGCTTGCCTTCATAATGTGGCATGTGCTCGCTGATTCTAAATTCTGGAATTACAGAGTAATCTTTACCCATCAATCTTATTTGTTCTGCCCACGACTGATAGTTGTCATACGGGAATGGATTACCGGCTTCCCACTTTGCAGCGCCGCCCAAGTAGGTTGTGTTGTGCATCTTGAATTTAACAAACTTACTTCTCTCGATATAGTTAACTGCGTCGTACATCGTTGGGTCTGTCTGCTTTTGGCTGTGGTACCAAGATACGAATCCTTGTCTAGTGGATTGATGACCCCTAGAGTCGTCTCCATCGACAGGAGGTACACCGAATTCTTCGTTTTCAAAGCTTCCAAGATACCTAAAGAACCATCTTCGAGAATTGTTCGGATCCAAAGAAGCAGTAAACATTCCTTTAAAGCTATCAAAGGTGTTGTTCTTTGTTGGGTCGAATACCTGGTTTAAGAGTCCGACAGAGGCCGATGCCATCTGCTCTGGGGTTCTGTCTGTTTTCTTTATATAAGTGTAGTTTGTCCTGTTATCTTGCGTGTACAACACCGTGTCTGAAGTGGAATACCTTACTAGGATTTGTTGTGACTTTCCGGGCAAGTTTACATAAAACCCCAGGCTTCTACTAGGGAACTGGTTGCCCTCTTCCATTATCTCTATAGAATAGCATATGGGAGTCTCTGGGAACCTTCTAGAATAAAAGGCCGAAGCACTTGGAGCATATCTAGACGATCCAGTCCTGAAGAGGCCGTGAGTTGTCATCAGCTCTCCTTCTCCGAATCCGCCAAGAGTGTTATCTCCACCTAAGCTAAACTCCTTGTCCTTGCCAAAGTTGACCTGTGCGTCAAGAGGCCAGATGCTAGTATCCGCGCTACTGCTGTTTTGAGAATTTAAAACACTGGTTTTTATTCTGTCACTTCTTTCTGGGCTCCACCAATCAATTATAAAGTTCTCTCTACCTCTTGCTTTGGAGGTGTACGAGTTCGCATCTCTTGGAAAGATCGTCTCAGAGTATAAAGTCTGCAGTGCTGAAGGGCTAATCTTGGATCCTAAGAATTTCGCTTTTTCTCTTTCGTTTATCTGTAGAAGGTTGACTAATTCTGGGTTAGAGAACGAGACCATATCGTTTCCGTATGTCACCTTATTTGCCGCTATGAAACTATTCCCTCGACCACTATCCTCAACTGCTGCCCTGAAGGATCCATACGCTGATGCTGCGCCGGCAGCGACAGAGAGCATATCTGCGGATCTTAATGGTTTGAACTTGGAAGTGACTGCCGACTCTGTAAATCTATATCTTTGCGTGCTGACGTTACGAGCGTTTCTAGCCGAGATATGATCGATGACTTCGGGCCAAGAATAATTATTGACAGCAAAAGGAGCTGGCGTGAAAGAGTTTGAAGTGAGAGCGTCTCTGCGCACTGCAATCGAAACGATGTTTTCCCTTCTCAGCTTTCTCGCTACCGGGTGGTCGCCTGCTCTCATTTGCTTCCAAGAAGAGTGTCCGTACAGAGCGCCTCGATTCAAAAGAATGTGGTTAAGGGTAGAAACATTTTTGTTACCCTCGATCGAACCAGTCAACAGCCCGCCCAAAGAGTCGATTGGAGCTAAGCCGCCGAGTGTATTGTTGCTTTCAGAGATATGCTCATATATAACAGAGTTCAACCCCAGAAAGTCAGTTGGAATGCCTGGATCCGGCTGATCTGTTAATGCGTGATCTTCCCTATAAGACAAGAGTTTATTCGCCTCTGCTGAATGGAGGCCTCTTGTGCTTGCGCTTAAGAATCTGGGAGAGTCAAAATCAACGGAATTTGCAAGGTTTGTTTGATAGACCGTCTCATCAGACTGCGCTTTTGGATACGTAAAGTCGGATTCAAGCCTGCTATAGCTGCAAGTCGTCTCGATTGTAGATGCTTTAATCCATGAGTAACCAAGATCCGTTCTCGGTATCTGGTGTTGTACGAACTGATTGTCGTACTTTGGTCGACACTCTTGACCAGTTTCGTCACTGCCAGTTGCAACGTATATGGGATTGCGGTTTACCTTGTGGTAAGAAGCTGTCGGACTCGAAGAGGTTACAGAACTGTTATGAGTAACCCCAAATTGCCCTGTTCTGTCCGTAGACCACTCATCCAAAGCGAAACGTGGCATCAAGTTTCTATAGTTTAGCGTATTATAGACTGAGTATTGGTTTGTCGCCACATCCAAACCAGGACCACCAAGCGAATCGCCTGCAGTTTCAGGTCCGCCGGGAGCAGAGAATCTGTTTACAAATACATTCTTTCTCTTTGGTCTCTCGAACTTTCTTCTTTCGTTTATCTCGACAAAGAAAGGAGAGTTGCTGGTTTTTTCTACTGGCTCTACAGATCCGGTCCTTATCAAGAAAGCAGGGGACATCTCCACCGACGTTCCTTGTACTATTTCATAGTTGTGCTTGTAGTTACCGATATTTAGAACAACTTCTTTTGCCTGAGTGCTTGCTGTTGTCTTTATGTTTCTTATGTTGACAGGGCGCTTAGCAACAGGATCCCTCAGTATTCTAGCTCTATTGTGAGCACTAGAGGTAAGTGATACGTTAAAAGTGCCGGGTGGTTCGTGATTTAAGGCAAACAAGTCAGGGGATGTAACATATAGTTGACCCTGAGACATTGTAATGTGGAAAGCTTCAGATCTTCTGCCGGCGGTATCCAGACTCATTGTCGGGAAACTCTCTGCGGTGTCGAGCTTCTTTGGCCTCATAATGTTTAAGTGCTGGTGACGGTGCTCGTGACCACCGACCCAATGCTGTGTGAACGGAGATTGAATTGGTATCTCTCTATCATCGCCGTATGCGTCAGAGTGAAGGTTGGTTATGTCAACACTCTTTTTGAAATGCCTGTATATCTCAGACTTGTAGTCCACCGGAGTGTCTATTGAGGAGCTGTACAAACTGAAAGGAGCGACGATATCTGCATCAAAGTCATTTCCTGTTCCGCTTATATCTGCAGACGCTCTTGCCTTCTTCTTTTCAAACACCTCTGACCCTAATCCATTGCCGTACCGAGGATGGACAATGTCTGTGCCTTCCTTTCCAAAGTCAACATCTGAACCACTGATTCTTATATAATCCAGTGCGCCTGGATTTGTGGTGCTGAGGTAGAAGTCTTTCTTTTTATTTAAGTGAAAATTGTCGCCACCATGAATCACTGGCTGCAGCTTCATAGACAATCGATATGGTCGCGTCAGCGCTCTAAGCGCGTAAGTAGATCCTGAAACTTGGGCGTGTATTATTCTGTTTAAAGTGTCTCTCTGCTTGTCGGCTGCGGCGTTAATCGACGATATCTCAGAATTACTTCTTTCCGCCCTCTCTTTCCAATAAAGAGCGTTGGTGTTCTGCGGGCGAGGAGACTGAGGAATTGTCGAATGCCCGTAGCGCCAAGGGTAAACCAGCTCCCCGATGCCCACTATGCCGGCGATCTCTGGCTCTGTAGACTTGCTGTCTAGAATTGGTATCTTTGACCAATATTTGTTTCTTTCAAGAACGTGACTCTCGATCATCGTTCTTACATCTTCTGAGAAGTTTGCAGAGGCCGGCTTCAACTGGTCCAGGACGATTGACAGAGAGGAGTCTATCCATTTGTAGAACTCTAAGTACTTTTCGATGCTTGGAGTGTTTTCCACCCTCTCATAAAACAGCTGCCTTAACTTTTCCATCGACTTATAATTTGGACGGTATCTGTTTACTGGGTCTCCTGCAATATTGCTAAAATCTTTTATTGTTGCAAACATATCGAGCATCTCTTCAGAGATGGTTCGATACATGCTCTTTTCAATGGAAAAGAAGTGATTTACCGGTCTAGACTCTCTCGTATACGTTCTATCGTCGTTGGTTAGAATGCTAACCATATTGGTGCTTTGCACGCTCTCTGGTAGCTGCTGACGGGCCGTTTGAAGGTAAGCTATAGCAACACTAGCGGTAGTTTCGGACGGGAAATTAATTCCTCTTCCGGGGTGATTTGAACCAACAACATCACCGATCCATCCGTAGTCTCTTTTGTGAGTCACGGAGCCAGAAGATATGTCCTCTATCACTAGATTGCCACCGACTGTTGATCCTGTTACAGATCCAAAATCCCAGCTAAGTGCGAGGGTTTCGATCTCCGGGACAGGATTGTCAAGGCTCGGTTGGAATGCATATGCGTTGCGCAGTGGATGCTCAACACCATAAGACTTTGGATCGATAGCGTGTGCCCTGATCGTTTCGTTATTAAGATATGTTGCCCAGTGTCGCAAATGTGAAACCTGAACATCAGAGAGGCACAACGCAGAACCCGTAAAGTTTTGCCTATGCGCACCGATGAACAATCTCTTAGAATATTGATGGAACCTTTGTCCCTGTGCCGTTGTCAATGACTTAGACAACAAGAACTCACCATCTGTTTCGCCAGCGTCTGTTTTGACACCAAAGAACTCTAAGTTATAAGAGTTTGTAGAACCTGATATCGTGCTTCCGTAAGTTCCGTTCGGGGCGACGCGGACGGCGAAGTTCCACTTTTGTCCAGAATACACGTTATGGAATATCTCTGTTTCTAGTGGAGTTATTATTCCAGAAGTAGACTTGACTACAAACTTAGCATTCTTGGAGTCTTCTCTTTGTTTGACTGCATATACCTCAAAGTTCGCAAAGTCTTTTGCTGAGGCCTTCCAAGTTAAATCGGAGGCTGCTCCGTGACTGTCTAGAACGGTGTGGGCTCCGAACAAAGAAGAAGATATCGGAGAGTCAAAGTGAAGCTTTGATCTTGGCTTGTGACGGAAGGGAAATACTATTTCTGCTTCTGTCGTGAAAGACAAGCCAACTGTAGGATCATTGGCGTGGGCACCAGTTATATATCCAGATGTTGGAAAGTCTGTTGGGTCTGGTGAGTGGTCCAAACTAGAGCTATATTGGAAGACTGTTGCGGCAAAGCTTCCGGGTCGGTTAAAGTTAATGCATTTTGTCTTGTAGCTGCCGACACGATAGTTTTGTTCAACCGGATAATCAACTCCGTCTGCATAAGTGTTTAACTTGATCAACTCATCATCAATACCGTAACAGCGAATAAGGTTTCTAAATGCTCTTTCTGTTCCCTTTGACTTATAAATGTGTGCTATGTTATTATAGATGTTTCTGTATATGACATTCTTAACATCTTCTAGCTTTTGCTCGAACTCTTTTTCTTCGTCTCTATTTGCCAAAGAAGCCAAGACGTCTGCATCTATGAATACCTCAGGCGTCTCGAAGCCGACTGAAGCCAGTACCCTATCCATAAATGGGTTGGGCTTCTTTTCATAATCTTCGTTCTTTATGTGCTTTAGCTTCGAAAGAGACTCAATCTGGAAAAAGAGAGTGTCAAAGTAGCTTCCCATTATCTGAGATAGCTTTTTAAGCTCTCCTCCTGTTTGGCCCTCGTCTTCTACTATCCAACCTGGGAAAGAGTGATAGATGCAAGAATTGCTATTTACATCGTGGTTGCGACCAAATTCTAAAGTATCATCGATATATTTGTTAACTTTTGGATTCTCTGTGTGTATGATCGGGTCTGCGAACTCTGTCAAAGAAGCAGAGGATTGTATCATTGCAGACTTTATACTTCTAGAGTCTGTTGAATAGCCAGTCCACGCGCCGTTGGTCACTCGACCCGAATAATCTAAAACAACATTATCGATACTGCTTGTTAGGGTTATGCCTTCGTTAAACTTGTAGTAGACTCCCAAGTCTGTATTTGGGTCATCCGTGTTTGTTCCGCCATGTACCTGAGTGAACCAGTGACGACCAATATCTTTTGCTGACCTTCTTGTCTTCCAGAACCTGAACTCGTCGATCGAACCTGAAAGCTTTCCATAGCCCAAGCCAGGATTTACTGTCTCGCCAGACTCTCTTCCCTTTTGCCCGATATCTTTACCGGCGGCGAGGGATCCGATTGTCCCAACAATTGCCGTATTCAGGCTACCCACTGAGGAACCGGTCAAAATAGTATGGTTCATCTCTCCGTCAACATACATTCTATAATTGACTTGACTTCCTGTATTCTGGAAGGTGAAGGCGTAATGGTGCCAGTCTCCGTCCGAAGCGCTAGTGTGGAGTCCAGCAGTACCTGAAACAAAAAGATTCTTTATCCCTGCAGAGCCAGAACGATATGTGACAACCCAAGGGGAATTGCCATCAGAATTCGAGCTATCAAGCTCTATAGTTAAGCGTCCATATTTGTGATCGCCGACATATGATCCCGTAGTCCACGCGTCGAACAGCACCTCTCTTTTTGTCAGTGATTGATAGGCTGATTTCTTGAGCCAAAACTCAACTGTGTTTCCTTTGTTACCGTCAATCTCCAAGTTCGATGATCTGTTGCTGGAGGTGTTCCAAATGTTGTCGACGTTCGGACCACCCTTTATATAAATGTATTCCTTTGTTGTCGGGTTTCCATAACTTCCGGATGTGGAAGTTCTACTGCCCCAACCTGTCGGCGAGAATACTGCGTGACCGTGTGATCTTGGATATCCGTTATCAAAAACGTGAAGGTCTAGGCCATTCGACTCGTTAACCCACTTTATCTTTTCGTAAGAAGACCCGTCATAGGGGTAAGATTGGTATATTCTTTTTATTGCAGCGTCGTAATACTCTTCCGCGAGGCCGAACTTAGAAAAATTAGACGCAGTGGTATAATCGACATGCGGTTCGAAGCGCATTTTTCTTTTGATGTATTCGTCAACATATCTTCCGGACTCAACGTCTTGGGTAAGACCGTTGACGTTTAGCTCCGGAAGGATGTGCTTCGAACCCGCTTTGCTAAAAAGATTCTTTAAACTCATTTATCTATCAACTCTAAATTTGAAAACCTTGTCCTGAACGACATACCTACCATCGATATCGTATGCGAACTGAATCCCGTAAGAATATCCAGATTCGAATATCGACATCTCTAAATCAAAATAGTTCCCATCCTTATCATATGACAGGCGCGTATACTTATTCTGCGTGCCGCTGCCAGTGCCGAAAGGAAGGACCTCGAACTCATCTATTATTCTAAAGACGCGATAGTATGCGTTGTCTATCGTCGTCGGTTCTGCCGTGTTAGAAGCAACAGTATAAATGTTTGGCTGCCAATCTTTAGGGCGAACGAATAATCTAAATCTAGCCTTATCACTTTGAGAATAAGAGGATTTAAGATTCTTTATTGTAGTCACATAAGAGGTGCTCGGGTTATAGACCAGAGAATCCATCTTCTTTACATTAAATACGGAACCGGTAACAAGTTGTATGCCTTGAGAAACTCCCGATGGCTTGCTCCAAACTTCGAAGATCTCACCTTCAGATCCAGTAAAGGCAACAGAAGCGGAATATATGCCGGTACTGACCCATCCGCCGGTCACAACTGTTGCACCTTCGACTGTAACGCCACCACCAATTGGTAATGTTTTCGCCTTTATGACCTGATTTTTTTATGTTTCCAGACGGAAATAGCTGAAGATTTATCTGAGTATGGGCATCATTGCTTCCGGAAGCACCACCGAGGACTGGAATATTTCTAAGTTGTCCTCTGACATAGTTGTATAAGTATATTGTATTCAAGTTGTCAGCGCCGTTGGCCAAAGAACTGCTTCTGAAGAAGTTGTTTCTATCGTCTCGCTTGGAATCATCCCAACGAGCTTCAATCTGTGGGCGCTTATAAAAGAATTCCGACCCCTCTTGCGAAGAACTTCTTTGTGTAGTAAGACCTGTTTAACGACCCATCCTCATAAGATCCAGACATTTTAAGCATAACACCGTAATTCTCTCTATCTGAATCTACGGTTGACTCTGCTGCAATCCACTCTTCAACGAGGGCAGTTATGTTCAGCTCTAGGTTTTCGGTACCGTGCTGGAAGTTCTTCATATAGTGAGGAAGGTTTCTTCCTGCAGTGTATCCGACTTCGTGGAAATCCCCGCCCTCTGAGGACCATCTAGTTTTTCCGCCGTACTGAGCGATATTTACAGTTAAGTGATCTGTAGATACCGTTCCCTGGTAAGATCCTGACACGCCTTTTGATCCTGTTGTCGTTATTCTTACTGTTGCCCCTGTTGCGTCGCCTGTGTCTTCGAAAGACACAGAAGCCGACAAGCCTGTTTCATACGTCTTTATCGATCCGCTCAACACGTTTGCCATCGCTTTGACTGTGCTCATGTTGCCAGTTAAAGGAACTATAACTTCTATGCCTGGCACAGAACCAGAGAAGGACTCACCAACCTGAGTCGTAAAGACAAAATTAAATCTTTGATTCTCTGCATTGTAGAGTGAAATGTACTCTTGCTTTAGGTTCTGCTCGTTTGTCGTTATAAATTTGACGTCTGTCTTTTGAGGCTGCTTTGTTGTTGAAGCCATGATCCAGTTTGAAACACCTTCGTCTGAATATTCTTCCATATCCAGGCCCTGGCCTTCCGTCCAAGACCGAGAAAGTGGCAAGATATGCATATCAAATTTCTTTGGAAGGGTTTGTCCGTGAGGACAATTAAACATTCTTAAGAAGAATTTAACATTTCCAGAAAGCGGAATATCACCACTTGTTCTGTCTGACGATATATCACTAACTGGAAACTGGACAAGTGCTCTCGACTTCTCAACGGAGCTAGTCGAGGCATGCCCTAGAATCGAAAAGACCTCCAAAACGTCTGACTCGCCCATATTTGAGCCAGTGCCGCGTGTAGATAAATTTGCCTTGTAGGCATTTGTTATTGTAGTGTCGGCGTTGGCCAGGTATTTTTTAATTGCCATTATACAATCGTGCCCCTAATGTCCACATCCGGATACTTCAGCTCAAACACCTGTATCTTACCGGGTGTTACGACTCTTCCATCAGCGGAAGAGTTGCGCGATACATCAAAGTCCAAGCCCGAGTAAGGACCGTTGACCTTGTTGACTATCTCAACACTGACCACGTCTACTATTTCTTCTATATCTTTTAATACTTTGAAGTAGTCAGATATAACTAGTGGCTCACCTATATCTTTGTGGATCAAAAATGTGTCTTCTATCGCCTTTGAAGACTTTCTCAAGACTTCGTACTTGTTAGCGTTGTCATCAACCACTATGCTGAAATTTATACCTATGTTAACAATGTGCGCATCTAAGATGTCTATTGTATCGTTCATCATTCTAACATTATCAAGCCAAGTTTTTAGGTTTAATTTTAGAGTTTTTCCTGATTTTACTAACTCTCCGTCTAAATTCTCGGACAAAATGTATAGATTTAGGTTTCTCTTGAACGAATCTTCATCTTTAAAGATCGTGCACCTCTTTATAGCACCAAACTTTCCTGGCATCGCATAAGTCGCTGAGACGTAATCTTGTTTTGTCACTGCTCTGTTTTGAGTGGCAAAGTTGCCCATTGCACGAGTCTTGAGTTCCTCGACGGAAGGAAGGCTTACATCTCCGACTATTGGCTCGTCATTACTCACCTCTATTGAGTTTACGATATAATCTCTCACTCCCGAGTCCAGTGCCGTGACATTGTTAAATTCCACGTCAGCATCGAGGACGCGGATTATCTGATTCGCTGCAGCATTGACATTTTCGCTAGTGTTCGAGCGATATACCACAGATAGCGTAGTATTTGCCGGGGCAATGCCGAATTTGTCTGTGGATGTTAATTTTGAAGGGTCGAAGGATGTATCTGATATATAATCCTTTGCATGTCGCTTTAATAGGACACTTGAAGGATCTGCGATAGATCCGCTGACCATCTCTGTTTCTGATCCGTATCCAAATTGTATGTTTGTCTGGTCGTCTAAATGCTCCACCGTGTACCTTCTTGGTACAGATACTGCCTTTAGCAAGTTTGCAACTGTGTCGTTTGCGGCGTTGCTGTTCGCTACCGGCTTAAAAACTGTGTTTTGCGATAAGTGTTCTACCTCGAAGTACTCATGGCCCTCTGCATCGGTTACCGAAACAATGTCTGAGACGTTTGTACCCCGGAACTGAAACCGTAAGGAACCTCTTGAAATCCCCTATTGCTTGCGTATGTTCTAGAAGCTCACCAGAAACAACTCGCCCTTCTGACTTGATTGCATAATAAAGCGGGGCGCCAGTGTCCTCATCAACCTTTGCTACGACGATGTCGCTATCTGTGTTTTCGAATGAGACGTCTTCTATCAAAGTGAAAGACACATCTGATACTGTTGCTACTCTAGATCCTGCCTTGAGGAGTGGGGCATATCTCATATCCCGGTGCACCTGTCGAAGGAACGACTGGAACCAGTGCGAAGAATTGGCACACTCCGTATGAAGAAGGCGACTTATTAAACTTAAATCCAAGAGTTCTGGATAGCTTTAGAACATTTTGATATTCTGCAGCTGTCTGAAGAAAAGACTCGTTTGCCTGGTAGTCAAGATAGAAAGATAGGACATCACCGATATAAGAAACTGTATCGATCATAAGCGACCCAAAGGACGCTTCGTTAAAATCTTTGAAAGTGTTTGGGTAATATCTTCTTGCGTGCTCTAATAGAGATTCTCGAATTGAAGAAAAATCCCTGTTTGTGTACCTTATTGGAACTAGTTTTTTTGGCATTTTATATTTTCCTCTTTATTAAGTAGTTTCTGTGACACTTATTGCGAGAATATTGACATCACTTAATGACGAAACTGTATAGCGTATTTGTATTGTGACAGCGTTTCCAGAGGAAAGTCCCGTATCGTTGTCCTCTTGAAAGTCAATGTCGATGATATTCACGAAAGAAAGGTATCTAGAAATTTGTGATCGTATTCTAGTTTCCGCTTCTCCGTACACCCTGTCATTGGCCTGCTCGAACAACAAGCGTCGGATCCCACATCCAAAGTTGGGATCCATTACTCTCTCTCCGGGCGATGTTAGTACTAGCATTCTCATATTCTGCCTTACAGCTTCTAAAACTGTTTTGTTCAGCATGAAACCATCTTGCTCGTCTCTTTGTAAAGGTAATTTTGGTGATATACCTGCCATCCTATTGTTCCTCCTCTTCTTGTTCGTCTTCGCAAATCTTAAATTCTGGTGCTGTTCTTTCTCCGTCTCGGCACTTAGCTTCTCTCTTCTTTGTCCTGTACTGCTCCCCCTGAAGCTCTGGCATGCCAAGCGCTAATATTCCTACTGGTGTAAGTAGTTTGCCGTATCTTCTCTCTCCGCCTGTCACTGAATTACTTAGGTGCTCTACAATTCTTAATAGCTCTCCTATGTTGTGTGGAAGAGCTACGACGGCGGCTGGATTACCCAGAGCTGCGGCAGCAATAGATCCTAGCGCAATGCTCAAATCAACAGGCCCCTGTAAGTTGAGTGTCGAGTACGCACCTGAGTCGTCAAAACCCCCATCTAAGATAACCTCTCCGTCTCTCCAAGGAGGCGTGTATGTTGGGCCACCTCTCAATACTGGAACTGTCATTCCTGCTCTCATCTTGCAGACATCATCATCGAACTGCTTCTTTAATTCTTTATATGCGGGATCTAAATAAGCTGCCTGGCCCCTTATTAGCGTCGGGATAGTCATCGCTGCCATCTTGGCAATCATTGGTGCCATGTCGCCTAATGCGAAACTCGCCTTTTTGCCTGCGCCGTCAGATGCTTGATCTGATATTAACACACTGCGTAACTTTGATCCGCTAGTCTTATTTTGTGAGTCCATTCCAAAAGTGTCGACATTTCTTAGAGTGAGGGCCAACTTCTTTATAGTTGCTCGTGATGGATCCATAAGAGTCGAAAGCTTTTCAGACTTGTCCATCAGTATCTGGTTCTGCATCAAATACAGAGCCTGATACCTGTCTAAGGGAAATATGAAATCAAATAGATACTTTATCTCTGTAGATGGGTCGCCTTCCATCTTCCAAGACGGCGAGATCATCGGGGTGGTGTTCCTTACTCCAAACATCTCAAACCCTAGTGTGTATGTGTGATCCCGCGCTGCTAGCGCTGCAGCATACCAGTTGTTGGCAATCTCATTTAACATATCGCCGCCGCAAATATCCATCTCTTTGGTTACAATTGGAGTTGGGAACATTATATTCTTTGGCGTTCCTGAAGAATATGGCGTGTACTCTTCGACGTTTTCATCTTGTCCCTCAACATCAATGTTTAGAGTACGAACAAGAATGTGCGAGGATCCATATGGATAGCTAGGATTATTCCATCTATTTCTCCACGGGGTCATTCCACCTAAAGCGTTTCTTCGCATAGGAACATCGGTGTCAATGCGAGGGTGAGTATCAGCAATATAAGATCTTGTCTTCGCGGTTAGTAGCAGCTCATCTATATATTGATTCTCTAAATTTGGTATTGTAGCCATAGCCTGCTGGAAGCGCTCCAGGGCTTCACGGTCTTCGCGGGTGGCATTGCCGAGTGCAATACGCATTCCGATCGCCATCGCCTCTGCTTGAGTAGGGATATCATCAGGTAATATAAACCCAGATAGTTGAGCAGGATTGCCGCCGAGGGCCAGAGAGTTTGTAAAAAGATCGCCTTCATTAATAGCGTTTCGAGAATTAACTATACCATCTACATTCGGCGCTCCCCAGCCAGAGTCTTCTTGATTTCTAGTAATGAACTCGCCGCTCATCTTTCCTGGTAAGAACACCAGCCTCATTCCGGCTTTCATCCCTCCGAGAGCAGAGATTGATCTTAAGAAATCGTTAAACTCAAAACGGGTTATGCCGAAATCGGGCATATTTGTCATTGGATCTGAATCGATCTCGGATACTGCTCGAAGTAGTGATATTAGCTCTACGTCGCTAAACACCCCTGCAAACTGCATCGGACTGTATAGGTCTTCTATCATATTGGATCCTGTGAACCTCTTCATGAAAGAGTCGCCGGGGGCGATCCATTGATTTACGACCTCTTCCGAAAATCTATAATATGTCTCAACATAGAACTTTCCTTGTTCCAGATCCTTTAAAGCGTCCGTGTCTGTGCCGCCCAACGGTGCTGCGTGCAGACCACCAAAAGAATTGTGCAATGGAACGAAGCCTCTACGGGTGCCACTCAAGCGGTTTCGGGTGCGAGGGGCAATGTTCTTTAGTGGTTGAACGCTTCTTGCGCCGGCCATCAGCTCTACAAGATACTCCTCTTTAAACGAATTGCTTCTCGGGGCAAAGACTCTATTTATTGTTTCGATAAAGGTTTGATCTTCCATAACTTGCGATATGATCGTCTTGATGGCGATCTTAAGATCTGTATCGTTACCTGCTTTTCTTATTTCTTCTAGAAATTGTTCCCTTGATGCCATATCGAGAGACATATCAGTGTTTACAGAATCGAGCAAAAAGTCTGAAAAGTATTCCTTTATAAAATCATTGTTAAAGAACCCCTCTGGTCCATACTCTGAGAATACAAACAGCCCTCTTAACAGGAACTCTATAACATATGTCTTAGCGTACAAGAGGCACATATGCGATCCCATAGAGTTTTCTAGTGGGCCTGGCTTAGAGAAGTCCCTGTTTTCTGGCAGGTTTTCCGAACTGGATAACGACTGTGTGTACTTTTCTACTAATTCTTTTCTTATCTTTTCGAAGTCAACGAATGGCTCGTTTTCGACAAAACATATATTTCCTTCAGAATCCGTGCTCTCGATGAACTCTGCAGTGATGAGATTACCCAATTCCATTAACTGCTCTGTGTTAAAGAATCTAGATTCGCTTATCTTGTTTGTTATTTTTTCTTGAAACTTGTCAACCATGTGCTCATATGCACTAGTGGCAACTTCGTCGCTCGGATCGACGAATCCCTGTAATTTGTTCCACACAGGATTATTAAATCCTTCGACATTGGGTGAAATGTCCGCCTCGTTCGGGTCAATTGAATTTCTGATTTCTGTCAAGGAATCCAAGAACATATCAGCGAAGGCGCCAGGCCTGGCTAGCTTGAATCTTGCCTGTGCTATATCTCTTGCTGCGAGTCTTATTTGCCTTATATCTTCCGGAATAGAACTTGTAAATGTTCTGCCCTTCCACAAAGAAACCGAGCTTCCCTCAGTTAAAAGACGTGAGGGCCGATGGATATTATAGCAGTCCTTTATGTCCTCATTTTCAAATGGAATCTCTTGATATGTTATAAAGCTGGAGCCTTCTGAATCTACCGGTATTTTTATCTCTAAGTTTCTGTCTTCAACTCGGCGGCGGGACTCCGGAGATGGCACATATTGCATATTTGGATTAATAAAATCAAATGCAGACTCTGCTCTCTTTCTTATAAAGTCGACTTGAACACCGTTGCGCACGGTCATTAGATCAGGGTTTTCAAGAATATCCTGCAGCCAAGGAAGCACTTTTGCATCTGGACTAATGTTTCTCAATGGAAACGTCATAATATCTGTTATTGTCTTTATGTCTTGAGGATCTTGAAGATCAAAGTACACATAGTTACCCTCTGCATCTAATCTTGCTTCGCAGTACTTTTCACCGTTTTGCCTCAAGCGAAGATTGCTTGGTTGCTGTATTTTGTTTGCTCCCTCTTGACGACGAGCAATATCTGCCCTAATCACCGACAAGACCCGTTCTTTGTGTATGCCGCCACGGCCTACGCCACCATTGGGTACTGCAGTCCCGGTTTCGACGTTTCCGAGTCTAACATAATATCGAGTATGCATATCTCTGCCCCTTTGGACGCTGTAGTCGGCGATAGTGAAGACTGCTCCCAAAAAGAGTTCACTAAACACCCGTATTTCATCGTTTGCTTCATCAAAGTCATCGATGATTTGGGCCATGTCGCCGATCTCTTCTGACTGGCCCTCCATCGATTGCACTTGTTGCTTGACAAACTCATATTCGGCAGAAGCAATAGGATCAAAGCCTGGGTCGCCTTCCCCCATTTGAGAATAAACAGTGTCCGTCAAACAAGGGACGTAAGACACTAGATCATTCTTTACCATCAATTCAACATTTTCCAAGACTGTCTTTATTGCTAATTCAGCCATCTGTTTTGACAAGTCATTGTCGTATGGGCTTGGCATGCCGGCTTCTCCGGGAGAAGGTATCATACCATCTAGAGGATCTTTATCAAACAAGCTCTTAAGAAGCTTCTCTTCTTTCTGCTGCGTCAGCAAGAGCGCTAGATATATCCTCCCGAAGCGTCCTTCTGATTCCAGTCTAGACCGTGCTGATGTCATTTTGCTATTCCTGGATCTGGACCAAAGTGCGTCTCCCCGGCGATTATGTTGGAGGTATTTAAAACCCTATCGGCACCAGGTCTGGGTCGACAAATCTCCATTATATGCGCAACCGTAAAATAATAGTTATATTCAGGCCGCCGTTTCTGAAGTAGTTTGCTAAACTTTGGTGCTTAGTTCTTATAAGCTCCATCACTATCGCCAAAACTTCTGCGTCAGCGGTTCCGTCTAGCAGTGAGCAAAGCTCTGCTGGAGCCAGTGCGATGGCTAGGTCATCGAACAGGTCTGCCAACCCTGGATAGGCATCTTGTGGGATGTCCATTTCCTGTAAAACAGTAGCTGCGTCCTGCATAACTTTCAACTTTTGTCCGTTCTTCTCTCCTGGCCAGAGGTCTTCCCACGCTGCTTTACCAAATTCTAACAGATCCTGACAGTCTGGAAATCTTATTAGATCTAATATTCCTCTTACTTCAATCCACAAAGAAATGATAAAATTAAATCTGCAAGAGCCAATTCAATTCTTGGGATGATTATTGCCATCGGATCAAAGCTCGGAATCCTTGGAAGTTCTGGAATCTTGAAATTAAAATCCCAATTGAAGTGCGGAGGCCAAGGAAGATCCGGTATACAGGAAGCGTAATCACAGAACAACGCGGGGAAATCGAACTTATCTAGAAACTCTTCAAATAAAACATCCAATGTACACAACTCTATAGTCGGAACGGGGTCGACTATTGCATATGTTTTGTTTCTTTCTACTCTTATTATGCCCTCTCTCCATCCAGGCACTAATGGACCGTTACCTTAGATTCCGGTCAGTCTTCTTTAGCCTCGTCGGTCTTCTTTATGTGGCCCTGCAATGTCTATATTCTGGCTCTTTTTCAATAATGAATATAAACGGCTCTTGGTTCCTGTGGCGAAGTATAATCAAAGATGGTCGCGTAAACTTTTGCATCACGTCTAGTGCGTTTATTGCTGGATCTAAACTCTGTGGTCCATCCCCCATCAAACACGAAGCAGCAAAATTATTCGCCTTTTCGTACAACGAGTGAAGATTCATAAAATAATGCATTGTTCTCGGGACATTGAATGGATACTTTTGACCTAAGGCGATAGTACCCTGCAGCATTGGGATTTTATCTTTACCTTCTGGCTCGTAATCTGCAAATAGGCAGATTCCACCAGCAGTATCAGAGACCTTTATTGGCTCTTGTGGTTTCCCTGCGTTCGGACCAGCAGCAAAAGGAGGCATTGGGATGCTCCTGATCATAGGGACCTCTTCAAAATTCATCCACAATCCGTTATCTCCGCGCATATAATCTCTCTTAACGTATCCGTTCCCAGACAATAGAGAAGTCAACGCCGGTTTAAGCGCCCTCAGGTGTTTTGCTTCTTCGCTCATATCTACGTATGGGCGCATTCGGCCTCCATTTTTTCTCCAACCTTGCACCTCTACTTGAAATGTGTCAAACATCTCTGCAACCTTTTCTATCATCTCGTTCACTTTGTTGAGAGGATAGAATACGTTAGTCGGATAACTCTCTACATCTGATTGCATAGCTTCTATTTGCGCGATAAATGCAGATTGTTGTGCTTTGGAAAGTGCGAGTGGGCCAACACCAGATCCGAATTGTTTTGCCATCTCTGCATTTCTGGAGTATTTCTTTGCGGCACCCCAGGCGGAGGCTGCGCCTTGTTCTATTGCTTCCTTTTTATTTTTCTTTGCCCACTGCATACCCTTGGCGACTCCGGAAGCGCGGTCATTAATCTCGTTTACTATTGCTTCTTTTCGTTCATTCGCAGCTTGGCCGGCGTCGGCGGCGCGGTCAGGAAATGACGCAACTGCTTCCCCAATAGCATTCGCAGCATCTCTAGCTGCTGCGATCGTCTGCCCGATTGTAAAGGTACGGGATTCGATGGTTGGGATCTTATCGAACAAATCTCTTCTGACTCTTATCTCCAGCTTCCAAGTCGAGTTAGGTCGTCGGGTAGGTCCATGGAATCTCTCCACATTCGCGAAGTTTGGATGTGCTCCAGCGGTGAGACTTTGACCAAACAAAACATCAACCTTCGGAGTGTTTTCGTCTTCTCTGTATCCTAAGTTCTCCGCCAAACTTTGACCGACCACTGTCATTGTGAAAACTTGATCGTCTGCCATCTTTTGTTGAATTTTATTCTGATACATCAATATAGAATCATATACCCGGTGCTCTTCCCGATTACCATACACCTTCCAAGTCTTGGATCGAGCGTGATAGTCACACAAAGCCAAAACAGACGTTCTTAGTGCCTCCTCTGCGTGTTCCGAGTACCATCTCTGCAAGGTTTCCGGCTTGTCGCTGTTTATATCCTCTCTTGTCGCCCTCGTGTTGTAAATATAGTAGTGATATTTGCCGTCACTCCAAGGGGGGTTTTCCCCGTCTCCAATTATTCTCTTCTCCAAAGCATTCTTGGGGATGTCTGGAGGAGTCAACGGATCGACTATGGCTCCAGCATTATTAATGTTGTGATCGTAGACTTCGCCGAGAGCGATGGCTATAGCGCCTTCCCTTTGCATGATCAAGAAACTTAGAGGACCAACTTGTCCATAATCTGCAGCAAGCTCTTCATTCATTGCTGGCTGAACTGGCGTCGGTAGTTGGTCAGCCTGAAGATCTTTTAATGCTAGATCATATAAGTCGTTAACTTTGCTGTCTTGCCAACTTAAAAGCGACTTCTTTGTCTTTTCATCGAAGACGTCACCATCAGAAGGATCAAAGCCAAGAAACCTCTTTATAACCTGGACTTGTATACTCTTGTCTCCCTTTCTTTCTAATGGGAAGCTTAAACTCTATACTTCTCCCTTTGCCATCAACAACTATAAAGTATTTTGAATTAAGAAGCTGTCCACGTACATCCGGATCCGGAGCGCTAGCTAATCTTCTTACTTCCTCGTCTCTTAGGCGGGCGTCGTCTGCGACGAGTTGATCAATACGGTTCAACTCAACTCTTATCGACTGTATAAAAGCACGAAAACCCTCAACTCTTCCGGACCAGTCTGGATCTATTAACGAAGGCTCCTGAACAAGGGATATGTAAACTTGAACGCTGAAAGCCTCGGGACCGAGCTTTTTATTCATAATGCCGAGTTGCAATTTTAATTCATCATACTCTTCATTAACAAAATCCGGAGAGGGGAACGGAGCAACCGGGTAAGCTGCTTCGTGCTGACGTATAATGTCCTGCCTTATCGTCTCTATCTCTCCCAAAAGTTGATCAATTATCTCAACATATATTAAGCTTTCATCCAATCGTACTGCGGCGCCAACTTCAGATTGAAGAGCTGCCAGGCGCTCCTGCGGTGTTGGCCCAGCCTCTGGAAGGTCACCTGTCTCGGATATTAGGTTT
>UEXL01000223.1_pt1 | contig 18788 bp, 34 predicted proteins | sample 1796671 | NCBI WGS metagenome assembly UEXL01 (sample SAMEA4772471, study PRJEB27181) | metagenome | reverse complement strand
TAAGCTTTATCAGGATAAGGGTGAAGTAAATAGTTATTATCAGGGGTACGTACAATATTTCTAGGTACGCCACCCTCTTCAAATTGTGTAACTGCAACACCACTAGAATGTGCAGCAGCAGTGGTACTATTAGCACCACGTGTACAACCTGTAATATCATTGACCTAATATACCAGTGTAAGTAACTTGCTCACTACCTATATGTACTGTTCCTGTAGTATCAAGTCCTGTAGTAGATGCAAGAGTTAAAGTAGCTACACTATTAGAGTGTGATCCATTTAATGTGGTAGCTATAACATCATCTTCATAATTTTTCAATATATTCTTTATAATTTAATGTAACTAAGTTATTACCTGCTGCATTAAGGTCAGTGTCTTTTTAATTCTAGCTGTACTATAATCTATAGATTTAGTACTTGTAGGTATTGTATATCTACTTGTCCTGCTACTAAAGTAGAAGAGTTACTAGCGTGATTAAAAGAATAGCCAAACTCACGTCTGATTAATAAATCGTATTGATTCATTTACTGCATTCTTACATTGTATCTGTACACCTCTAGCACTAGTAAAGTTACTAGAAGTAAGCTCTACCTCATTCATACGTGTAATAACACTATTAGTTAATGTAAGAAAAGTAAGAGCCATGTTTACCCCAAGAGTTTTTTGTAGTGTATGTTTGATACACTAATGGGGCCAGCACATAACCAGCCCCAAAGGTTATTGACTTATGCCAAAAGGTCACGGTCAACTTCCGTTGCAGCAACACGGCCACGAGGACCAGTATCAATGCAACAAGCTACAAGACGTAAAATGCCCGATGTAACATCTGCAGAAGATGCAATTAACTTAACATCAATTGTATCTGTAGTTGTTACATGCGCAGTAAACGTATCTGCAGCAGCAGTATTTACCACCATACTTTGACCATTTGTTCCTGAGGCTAAGAAGCCAGCAGAAGAAACGTCACCACCATCAACAATATCATCACCAGCAGCAAAATCAATATCTACTGTTGGGGAAGTACCATTAAAAGCAGTCTCAACTTCAGCACCTGCAAACAATACCAAAGTGTTAGCAGGAATTTCTAGAAGCTGAAAGATGTCTCCATTCGTACAAGAGTAACCATCTTCAACCATTTTAGCAATGTCCAAACGTGCTTCACGCATGTACATTCCCATTGCTTGATAGCGAGAGGTAGCTGCTGCAATGCTGTCTGAATCAACACCAGCAGTAGCTTTCGCGGTCATATCAAAAGTAGCCATTATATATCTCCCTTAAGCCGCGTTATACTGAGCAGTAACGATTGCTTCTGGACGAAGAATCTTCCTACCGTATAGATGCATACCACGAACAATGTCAGCAAAGCTGTCAGGATCACGATATGTTTCTGTTTTGTTGATCTGCTCGGCAGTTGCTACAGCAGAATCATGACCCGCTACAATAACACCAAAGTTAGTGTTTTGATTAGCTGTACCTGATGTACCCGGTCCAGTGCCAAGTGCTGGCAAGTTAGACGAGGAATACAAACGGAAACCGTGGAAGTTATTAATTACCAGACCATTACGTAGTCCACCAGATTCTCCATAGTCTCCATTCATGAAGCGGCTGTCTTCGTCTGACAGAATTTCCATGAATACAGGGTCAATTACAAGCCAACGACCTTGAGTATCAACTTGTTGTTGATCAAGCAAACGCTTCATACGTGCAACAATCATTGCAGGTGAAACGGTAGCAGTTGGCAGTGAGGTAGCTCCGGGCATACGTGCAGTTACTGGGATAGCGTGATCCCCTGCAGATGTTGTAGTAATATTACCAAAGCTATCTTTACGCAGTTTCATGCTTGTAAGCAATTCATCTGAGCCAGCAGTTGCTACAGCCTTTGTACCATTAACGGTAGTGTTAGCTGTATCTGCTTTTGCGTGTAGAGCAGATTGTTTAAAACCTGACAAGTAACCAAGAACTTCTTGGTCATACTGATCAGCCAAACGATAAGCTGCACGATTAGTTGCAAGATCCATGAAATTAACGTGGCTGTGGGCCTCTTCAATATCATCCATTTTAAAAGCAAAGTAGTTAGATTTATCTACTACAAGATTAAAATCTTCATCGTCCAGATCTTGAGCTGTAACAGTAGTTCCTCGTGCATACTCTTGCACAGAAATTTCTGGTTCTTTAATGATACGGACTGTATCACCTTGTGCAGCAATCTCACCAAAGTAATCACTATTGGTAATATCGCCTACAGTAGCAGCTTTACGAAAAGCAAGCTGTACTTTTTTCGAATAGATAATGGGACTGAAGTTACCGTTTGGTAGATTCCCATAACCTGATGCGGTTTGAAAAGCCATGTTTAATCCTCCTATAAAAAGTTTAGGCTTTTAAGTTAAACATTATAGTAAGAGGCTGTTACATCTTAGGGTGCAAGTTATATTAATTTGCGCTATTAATAATACTTGGGCCTATTCAAAACAGGTGTTCTCATAGTAAGTTTGACTTCAATATTTGTGGAATATGTAATACAAAAGGTAGTCACCTTAGGTGAGGCTTTTGTTATATCCCCTAGTTATACTATTGATTTTTATTTGTCAATAGTTAATTTACCTAGCAGAGCCAGATATATCATAAATAAATTTACCGCTACGTAATGCAGCGTTAATTTCATCTGATCGTTCTTCAAACTCTTTAGCAGACATGCGAGCTACTTCTGATTCTTTTACTGAGCTAGAAACATCTTCTACATCTACTTGAGTCTTATTATTCTTAGCCACTGTCTTAGCAGCATCTTTAGTTTTCTTTTTCTTATCTGCAGGGGTAAGACCTTTATCCATTTTATAAAGATCAATTACTCGGATAACAGATTGTGGATCATCTGAGTTTTCATACAAAGCATCCTTAACCCACTTAGGTTGTGCATCTGCCCAGTTATGAAAATCATCTGCTGCTCGTAGGTCATCAAAGTCTGAATGTGTTTTCCTAATTACAGACTCAGCACTAGTACGTTTAAGTTCTGTACGTTCGTTATCAAGTTCTTCAATACGGATGTTAGCTTTATCAAACATCTCTTGAGCTTGTTTAGCTGCAGTAGCTTGTACAAAACCTGCAACATCAGGGTATTCTTTCATCCAAGCCTCTAGATCTTCATCTGACTTAGGTGGTACAATACCTTCTTGCTTTGCAAGCTTTTCTAGTTTAGCAAATTTTTCTTCCCACTCTTTTCCTTTTTGCTGAGTGTGTCTACGTAAATCACCATAGCGTTTTTAAAGGTTCGCTCCTCTGGAGATACTGGTGTTTCTTCAGTTCTTCTTCTTTAGCTTCTACCTTTTCTTCTTGTTCTTCCTCGTCACCTTTAAGAAGATTTTCAATTTCTTTTTCTTCTTCTTCTATACGTTTACGATTTCTGTTATTGTGATTAGGATTTACAAATCCTGCAGTTTTTGGTGATTCCATAGTTTGTAGTTCAGGCATATTTTTTTCCTTATGTTGGGGTCAGCCTTAGCTGAGTAGCCTTATTGGGGTCGTCTCATTCCTAGTCCCGGAGGAGTAGGCATTTCTTGTTGTTGTGGTTGGGATTCTCTAGTGATAGCTTCTTCAAATTGATCTACCTCAACGCCACCTAATCCAGCAACGTCAGGTCCAACTATCTTAGCAACTAGATTTGCTTCTGGTGTTCTTTTAAATTCAATTAGCATTGTCTTTTCTTCATCAGAAAGATTCATTATACGTTTTTGTACATCTTCAAGATATTGACCGTGAGCATCATTTTCCATAGTCTACGCTTTCTTTAACCAATTTGTTTCTAACTCTAGCACCATACTCTTATAAGTTTGATGGGCTTTATCTAGCATGTTATTATCAATATGCTCAATAGCAGAGTCAATTTGTTTACCTACCCAATCCCATGTAGGATTATCTTTAGGTATAGCTGCAACAATCTTAGGTGCAACTTGATAATACTTCTTAACTTCTTCTGGATAGTCTGATAAGTAGGTATCCCTAAAGTTACGCAGCTTTGTTAAGGTAGGCCCATCATCAGCTTCACCTCTATGCTCTACTATAGCAGTGGTTAAGAAACACCCTGACTTACCATCTGTTGCACCTGAGTGACTACCATCTGTGGCTTTACTACTAGCTTCCCACTCAGCAAGCTTCTGTCTATTAGCTGCACTATCATGACTTCTTAAATCCTGAACATCACCCCAACTCATATTAGATGGATCAAGACCAGACAAGTCTCTTCCTGTATGATCTCGTGCTGGACGCCCTTGACTAGCAACACCAAGCGCCCCTTCTAGTCTACCTTGCGTTATTGGGTTTTGTCGTGCTGCTGAAATATTTGCTTGTGACTGTGTTTGTGGTTCAATCGGACCAGCCATTGCATCAAAACCTTCATCATCTTGTTGATCTTTTTGATTAATAGGCTCGCCAGCTTTGAGTTCTTTATATCCAAACTTACCTTCACCCAGACGATACTGAGTTTTAACTTTATTAACAGCAGTTGCATCTAATTTTAACTTACTTAAATAGTCTTGAAGTTCTTCATCCCTAAGATTTTTATCAACATCTATACCTGCCTCACTTAAAATTTTAATGGTTCTAATATCACCATCTGTTCCAAACATTTTATCTAGTGTTTTATCAGCTGCAGATAAATTTTTATTAGCAACTTTTTCAGATCTAATACGATCTGCTACTATGCTAGCTGATGTTGAATCTCCTACAAGGTTATATATGTTTTCCATAGCTCTGGCTTTAGAAAGTCCAGTAGTACCTTGTTGCATACCGTACATACCACCAATAACTCCGGGAAGTTCTACATAATCAAAAAATTGATCTGTGGTTTTTTGTGGATCGTTCCAATCAGCTTTTTCATACCAGTCTGTACCAAAAGAAAAGTTCTCGCCAGAACCAGTAGTTCTAATAGGTTCAGGTTTAGTTGGACCTTCATCACCACCACTTGTACTTACTCTAGGTGCATAGGTAACAGGGGCTGGTATGTTAACTGCTGGTGGAGCAATAGGTGAAGTTACACAGACTCTTAGAATAGGATCGTATGTCTTACCTTTTGCAGCACAGGTAGTAGGACTTGGTGCTTCATAACCATCGTCTTTATAAGATCCTGCTCCCGGTCTTTCAAAGCTAAACTCACCAGTATATCGATTTGGATTAGTTACAGAGGAAGTAGTTAGTGCGCCTTCATTAGCCATGATAGGTTTATCAATTGGTTCACCACCTATCCTACCATCTTTTTCCATATTAGTCAAGCCTGATTTTGCTTTATTACGTAGGTCTTCAAAATAATTTACACCAAAGTATCTAACTACATCAGCAGGAACTACATACTCTCCTTCAGAAAGCATGGCAGGAAGATCATCCCGTACTTCTTTAGCCATAGAACCAGAGGGAACATTGTTACCAGATACAGGATCTCTATTCCTACCATCGTCCTTAAGACCACCATACTTAAACAAGTTCATTTGTTCTTTTGTATTCTTCACTGCTCTGTTCCTTTTCTTGTATCTGATCTTTTTATTGCATACATTACTGCTTCTTTTTCTGTTGCAAAGGTAGGTAACTCTTCACCAGTAATAAAATCAATAGGTCCATATTTTTCTACATAATTCCTCATAACATCATCGCTGTATTGTGAACCATCTTCTGCTACTGTAGGCATAGTATAAAATCTATTACCTATCTGAAATGTAGTTGTACGTTCTGAATAGTCTTGTTCACCATCATTCCATATAGTTCTACCAGATACAGTTTTCTTTCCAGTATCTACTAGACCACCCTCGTCATACCCAAATAAACTTTTCATTTGACCTAGAATAGACTTTTTAGGTTTAGGTGGCTTACTTAATTTTTGTATATCAAAAGGTTTATCAACTAAATCTGTCTTTTGTAAAAACTCTGCTAAAGACGGTATTAAAAATCTTACCTCTGGAGGTAGACTACTGTCTGTGGCTATAAGAGATAATCGGGGAACTATTACATCCCTAAGAAGTTGTCCCTTAGCTTGAGGTCTTTGTATTATTTCACCTGTTTCTGGTAAAACCTTTTTTGATTCTCGACTAACCGTAAACTTTTGAAATTCATACTCATTTCCATCTATCATTACTTTGTCGTTTTCTTTTAGATCAATTATTTTTAATTCTGGATAGCCTTTAAGTATATTTTTACATAGATTTCATTTGTTTTATTAATAACGTCTCCATCTACTTTGTTTGGATCTTTACCCTCTTCCTTATAAACCCTTTGCATAATTGTATTTCTATCTTCTAGAGGGTCAAAATAAACATCTGACTCCCCTAGTTTAGGGGATCTAACTCTGTAAAGAGAGTCACCTGCTTTATCTACTTTACCTTCATATTCAGGGCTAGATCCTTCTCTCTTTAGCATAAGTTGCTCTTGATCTAATGGAAATATTGTATTACTACCTAGATATTGTCTTACTTCTACAAGCCTAGATTCTATTTCTCCTCCTGCACCTCTATAGAATTTAAACTCCATATTTCTAGTAAGATATTGGGCAGCATAATTTTCTCCTGTATTTTTGAAAGTTTTAAAAGATCTTCACCTATTTTACCATAGTCTCGGATACCATGGTTTTCCATAAAAATTCTTGTAGCTTCTTCTAACCTTTTATTTATTTCGGGTGGAACGTCATTTTTCTTACGTCACTAAAAACTTATTTATTTCTTTAGAAAAATTTGGTTACTATCTTTAGGAAGATAATCAAAAACTCTCTTAATCTTGGTTGTAATCTAGTTAAAATACTTATTCGTTTCATTGTTAGATCACGACGCATTGTATCTACTTTATCTACAAGATCTTTAGTAACTTCATCAGGAATAAAGTCATTGTTAGCACCGATATTAAATCCTTCATAATCTTGAATGCCGTGTTGTATCTCATGAAGAATTATAGATTTTAATTCAGGTATATTATTAATATCTGCAACTTTAGTATTAATATTAATTTTATTCTGACCCGGACTTTGACTTCCTAATTCACCAGTATCTGTTTGATAAAATTGTACGTCCATATCTTTTAAGTGTGGATATCTTTCAAATAATTTTGGATGTTGAAAAAGTTCTGGAAGTTTTATTATAGTACTGCCAGATAAAAATTACTTATTAGTTCGTTGGTAGTTATGTTTCTGTCACTGGCAAGATTATCAAAGCTTATAGTAGCTGGTTTGTCATCTATTTCATAACGCCACTGTCTATCTTTAGGATTAATAAACCAACCTGTTTCTTTCCAAATCTTTTTGTTAAGATCGTAGAATGCAGCAGGATCATTAACATCTACTGTATTTAAAGCCTCTTTAAATTTAGAACGGGCATTTGCAAATCTGAGGTTTGGTCATCGTCTAGATCCATGCCTTTGCCACCAAAGGTTCGTAAAGCTCCTTTAGGGACTTTAAATCCCATACCAGCTACAGCCATAGTAGGGGCCATACCAAACACATCACCATATGTTCCTTTGCCTGACATTGCACCTTCAAGGGTTTCATAGGCAGTAACAGCAATTGCTTTACCAAACTCTGCAACCTCACTTGCACTGGGAATGTAGTCATCACCTTGCAAGTAATTAGTTACAGCTTTTTGTCCTGTAACTACAGCATCTTTTAATTTTCGTCTCGGTGTTCTTTGATCTGGATCTCGTTTAACAATATAAGTATTTTTACTAAATTGCATTTTAAATAAAGGATTACCTGCATCATCTTGACCTACTTGACGATCTGAAGGACTAGCACCCATAGGCCATTGTGTAAAAGGTACATTAGATAAATGATGTTTAGTTTCAGGTTCAGGCTTAGGTTCAGTGGCTGCTTGAGTAGCAATAGCCTCTTCACGTACATCACTTAAAGAAGCTAGCTCTTTAGCATCTAATCCTTCAGAGCTGTCCCTTGACATAAGACCTGTCTTAGATTCCATTTACGTAATTCCTAAGTTCTATCATTTCTTTAAGTACAGCTATCCTACCTTGATATCGTAGCATCTGATTCATGTCCTGAGAAGCTGCTAGATATTTATAATTACTCTGTAGCCTAGTTTCCATCTCTTCGACAAAAGGTTCCCAAAGCTCTGGGTTGTTTACAAATGGCTTCATTCTTGTGGACCTTCACCAGTATTAGCTGAGAAGCCCGGAGCGCCTGGTGGAGGGGCCATCCCTGTTCCTATAGTACCACCCCCAGCTCCTGTAGGGTCCATCACTCCTGTGCCTGCTGGTGGCTTCTGTGGGCCTCCCTGCTGTGGGACTCCCTGTGGAGAGGGTGCTGGTTCTTTCTGAGCCATAAACTCTTTTAGTATTTCAGCTTGTACTGCAGCCTCTGCCATGTTGTTACCAACCTTATCTGGATCAAGATCCATAGACTTGGCAATCTCTCTAACAATGTAATCCATTCTAGCAAACGGAGCAAGAGCTGGGTTTTGCACCACCTGTAAAAACTGCATAAGTCTTTGACTACGTACCTCTGTAGCCATTAGGCTTTCTGTTCCACGGGCTTTAACTTCTAAGTCACCTTTGATATCAGGATCAAAGTTAAACTGCATATTAAAATTAAAGAATGCTTTACCTAGTGGAGCTAACAAGTAGTCATCTAAGTTTTTTACTACATTTCGTATAGAACCATTAGCAGCAGACATAAGCATACTAATGCCAGAAGCTGTACGTCCAACACCTTGAACTCCTGTCTGACCATGAGCAAAGCTAGGAAAGCCTGTACTCTCGTCTGCTAATACACGGGCCTTATCAAACATCATCATGTTTTCTGTGGATACATTAGGAAACTTAGTACCAAAGATAGCTTGTCCCGGCGCACCAGCAGCTCTACGGAATATCTTACCGGGATACACAGCAAGGTCTTGTCCGGGAACTAAGTTGTTTTCATCCACTTCAATTAGTAGGTTACCTGACAGTGCAGCATTATCTACTGCCATACGCATAAAGCCATTCATAAGCATCTGCGTATCTTCCATGTTTTCTGCTAGCCCTACACCAAACAAAGAGTAAGGGTTAACTTCATAAGGAGCAGAAAAGTAAGGGATGTAGGAAGGAGTAAAAGGATTCATTACTAAACGTAAGACCTGACCATTACAAACCCAAACATTAACACTTAGTTGGTCCATGTCTTTTAGTTCTTTAGGGATATCAACATCCTGTTGCTCTAAGATTTCTGTATCTACATAACCCCAAAACTCTAGTACTTCAAAACGTGTAGTGTCATAAGTTGCAGACTCATCCTCCATTGTGTGTTCCCACCATTTTTATCATAGGACTCACCATTTTGAATTGCTATATCAATAGCGTTATCACGGAAAAAAGGTCTACGTTTTAGTCCACGCATCTGAGAGCGAGACATCTTGTGCCGTTCTATAACATACTCTGCTTCTTCCATTGTCGTAGCATCTGGATCAGGATAAAAATTCCAGATAGATACATTAGAAGTTTGAGGGATAGTTTTAAATACTGGGGAGTAATTACCCTCTTCATCCCAATTTGCATATTCCTTATCTATAGCAAATGGGCCTTTCATTACACCAGTACCAAATAAAGCACACTCAAAGGCTGTAGACCTAAGGTGTTTCTTGGCATGGGATTCTTCTAATTGATCATGAATTTGTTTTTCCATTTTCTTAGCTGCTACTTCAGCAGGAAAAAACTGTGGAGCAGTAGGAGTTTTAGCAGAACCTTTTTGTAAATCGTCTCCAACTAAGTTTAAAGTATTAGATAATTCACTTTTACGTTCTAAAAAATCTTGCATAGTTTCTCCGGGCATAAGTCCTGAGTCACCATTCTGTTCTAAAGCTTCTCGTTGATCTTTGTTTGTTTCAAAATGTACAACTTCTTCTACACCATCAGGTAGTTTACTTGGATCAATAGTTAAGGGAAATTTGTTGCTACCTAAAAGAACTTCAGCAATCTGACCATAAGCAGCAAGAACTTTAGTCTTAGTTACTTTTACAAAGATACGAGATTTTTCAGTAGAGGTAAATTGAACATCACTGCTATAAATACCACGGTAGTTCTGATAAGATTTAATCCATCGATGTTCTTCTGTTTCTCTGGCTGTCTCTGCTTTGTTATACTTACTGGTAACAAAGTTTAGAATTGATCCAGACTTAGGATCATAAACAGTATCTGGTTTTATATCTTCAAGAGAAGAGGACTCTTCCAGATCCATAATCATTTCTTCAGTTGTTTCAGCCATGTTTTTTCCTTAATAACCAAATGTTGCATCTGCTGCTTGAAATCCTGATCGTTGTGTAGCTGGATCAAAATCAAAGATACTACTTCTTGGTCTTGTCATTATTCCGTACCGTAAGGCATCGTATAGGTGATCTTCTGCGTTTGTGTCTACATCTTCTGGGTTATTTTTATCAAGAGGTATGGAAGGTAATTGAGAGATGGTATTTGTGCAAGTGTTAAAAAATACCAATCTAGCTTCTTCTGTAAACTCATCTACTTGTAACCTTCTATGTAATTCATTTTTACCTGCTACCCTAGAACCTTTAGATCTATCTGATGGTCTCCAACGACAACCTTTATGAATCATTTGTTCAGCAAGAGATGGGCCAGTATCACCACGGTTATGCCACAAAGAAGAGTCAAGAACTCCATACCGTATTTTTTCACCCTCTTCTGCTTCTAAGATCATATCAGCTAGGTCAGTAGCTATGACCTTTGAGCAATACATTTCTCTATATACAATTAGCTGTTCTGATGGACTAACAGCAAACCAGACAACTCCTGTATAAGAACCATAACCATAGTCACAAGCTCTAAATCTTGCCCAGTTGTGAGGGATCTCAAAGGGTTCTATTACATGATCCCTTCGATTAAACTCTGGAAACGCAGCTCCTTCGTTTATATCCCAATCACCCTCAAGTAATTGGCGTCTTTGATGTTCTGGCAGAGACAAAAGGTTAGCTTCATACATTCCGTCTTCTGCTAGATACGGGTTATCGAAGAGGGTGGCTGGTATAAATTTTCTTTTAAACAGAGGCTCACCCTCTCTGCTATGACCCTTAGGCCAAGCAATCGTATTACCATATTCATCAGTAGCCCAGAAAGAATTGTTAGATGGGGACGGATTAATAAATGTACGTTTAACCCACTGATGACCGGGACCGCCGGGGTTACTAGTTGCCCTCATGTACAAAGGTAATCCACTCTCTTTAGTTGTACGTAATCTTGAGCGCATATAGTTCCAAGGGTAAGGTGTAGGCCACTGTGTAAGTTCATCAAAACCAATCCAGTTAAATGCCTGACCCTGATATCTCATGACATCATCTTCACGATCTAGATAACTCATCCAAAGAGTAGCTCCACTAGGTGCTACCCAAGTCTTATCTCTTTCCATAAACTTAATTCCTGGAACTGCTCTAGGATACAGCTCTTTAGATATAGAAATAAGTTCTCTTAGTTCTTCTGTACTTCTACGTACAAGAAGCATACTTGCGTGTCTGTTACCAAAGTACCTAATAGGATCTACAACTAGGCTATAAGACTTACCACCACCTGCTGATCCACCGTATAATACTTCTTGCTCTGTTGCAGCTAGGAAAGAAGTTTGTGGACCTGCATTAGGTTTAAATACAACTTCTCTATTTAACTCTGGTTCCCTAACTTCCGCTTGCTTCAACTTCGGTGTAGGTAGTTCTTTTGATTCTTTCTTCGATCTTACGCGCTTTGTCACACGCTTCTTTGTACTTCTCGGCATAATAATTTGCGTTTGTAAGGTCTCTCTTGTTTTTTCGCTCACGGTTTATTCTTTCATGTAACGCAGAAGGACCAATTTTTCTTCCTGATCTAGTAGTTAACCATGCTGCAACATCTTTGTAGGTGTAGTTCTTTAAATGCTTCTTAGCAAGTTCGTAAAGCTCTAGCTCTTCTGGTATTGGTATAAGTATATCTTTATCTTCTGGATCTTCATAGTAACCAAAAGGTACACTATAACCAATTCTTACTACAGGAAACCAAACCTTTTTCTTGTTAAGTATAGTAGGTTTTGGTAGTCTCCAACTCTTGTTAACCCTGCTCATTATCTTTCTCAGGTAAGATAAACAACGGACTAACTGCTTTAACTTCTACCTTGTCGGTCTTAACAAATCCAGCTCGATCTAAAAGATCTTTAGCCGCAATCATTTTTCTTTATTACCTAGCTCTGTTGGATCATCCATAACTTCAGACATAGCCCAAGCAGCTCTAGTGCCTTTAGTGGCAATAAACCTTTTAGTAGCTTCTGCTATCTCTTCATGTAAGGACTCTAGTAACTGCGCTGTAGAAGCAGTGTTAGAATACCCTGCTACTCTCATAGCTTTTCTGGGTATTCCTTTACACTCATTTGTAAACAGGGCATCTAAAAAAGCTTGCTGTTGAGGGGTCATAGTAAATCCTTAGACTGATTCTTTACCGTAGAATTTTTGTTTAATTTCTCCACGAGTAATTCCAATATCTTTAAGAGCTTTATCTGACATATGTTGTAACTGCCAGTATGCTACTCTACGTTCTTGTGCTTTTTGTATTTTTTTAATAAATTTCTTAAACATGGTATACTCCTTATGTTTGACCATAAGTAAGTTATACCACATCTAAGTAAAAATTTATACAGACATTAATGCAACCCCGTTATGTTGGGATTGCAAGTTTTTATGATAGTACTACTTTTATTGTTACATTATCACTGGTAGCTGCTAAGATATTCATAATAACAGCATCGCCAACTGCGTCAGGTATTGCAAGAGTATAATTACCTGCCTCTAGTTCTAAATCATTATCACCACAGTTAGCTTCTGCAGCACCAAAGTTAATTAAGAACTCTTGATCAGCGTGAAGATGTACAACTTTAAAACCAGTACAAGTAAAGTGTTTAGTATTAGCAGCAGTATTATCTACTGTTTGCTTTGTCTGAACACTCCACTGTAAGGTGTTGGGTTGAAAAGTACCTACAGAAGTAGACATTAATTAATCCCCCTTAATGTACTGAGTATTCTAGTTCAACAGTAAACCTACCTGCAGATGCATCACCATTAAGAGTAGTGGTAGCAAATACGTACAAGTTTGTATTTGCAATAGGTGCTTGTACTAGTGGATCAAAAATATGATATCCTGCTGCATCCAGATCAAGGTCAATTTCAGTTACTGAGTCAGTAGCAGAAATACGTGGATTAAATGATGCAACTCCTGCACCTACAATTTCTGTACCTGAAGATACAACAGCAGCATTAGTAGCAATGCCAGATGTAGGATTAAGTGCTAGACCACCTACAAGTGTTGGTCCTGCGACAGTAGTAATAAATACTAATGCACGATGAATAAAGAACTTAGTAGGGGTTACAATACCTGATGGAGTAGATGTATCTAGTGTGCCTAGTTCTACTAAGCAGTCTCCATCTGCATAAGCAGAAGCAGTGTCTGTACCTGCAAGAGTTCCTACAAACGTTTGGATTTTACGTGTACCAAAGGAGTGTAGAGTTCCTGTACCTGTAATAGAATCAGAAAAAGTTCCTGTTCCTGTTACGTCAATTCCATTACCAAATGTAATGTTAGTTTGGTATTCTTCAATACCCTGTGTTAGTGTAGTAGTAGCCATAATTAAATCCTCCTGTGGTCATACCACATTGTTTTGGCTTAGTGTGGGTTAACCACTTATATTTTTATTTCTTATTTTGGTTTCCAGTTTTCTTTGGTTTAGGGGAAGAACCATTTTGAGGTTTCGGCGCACCGGGAAGGTTAGCTCTTCGCTTATCAACCTTCCGCTGAAACAGTTCCATCTCACCATCACCACGACCTTTACCTACTGAAGCAGGGGAAAGCTTACGGGATTGAATACCATTACCAGAACGTGGGTTAGGGGTATTTGCCCCTTTCTTTTGAGCGTCTTTACCGCCTTTGTATGTAATAGCAGCATCACTACTCATACCAGGTTTGCTAGCACTTTTACCTTTTAAATCAGTTGCATATACCGCAGCCATAACTTTACCAGCTTTGTTTGTATAATAGAGAGAGCCAGCTTTTTTAGCCGCTGCAATACTTTTATACTTCTTAGCTTTAGCTTTTTCTTTTGAAAGGGTAGAACCCTTTTCTTTAATCTTTCGGTTGAGGTGTTCCCTCAGAGATTCTTTAGCCATTGTTTAACCTTTCTTAATTCCTGTGTTTAAAGTTCCAGTATTAGAAATCATGCCACCTTGGTTATACATAGCTACTCTCTACCACCTTTAGCATAAGCTTTCTTTTTCATACCACCTTTAGCCATACCCTTGGCTTTCATGTCACCACCTTTATTCATGTAGCCCATATTATTACGGACTTCTTTAGGTAGTTTTTTAACACCTGTTTGTTGAGCAGTAGGTGTTTTTAAACCACCCATTGCCATACCTTTAGACTTCATTCCACCTCGGGCCATACCTTTAGCTTTCATACCACCCTTAGCCATTCCTTTAGCTTTCTTCTTCATTGTGATTATCCTCACTGTATAAGTTGTTAAATACTCGTTGCGTATCCCATACGTAGTCTACGTTTTCTTTTGAGTTAAATATATGTTGGTTAGGTCTAAAGTCAGGAGCGCCTTGCCCTGTTTCAAACCAAGCTGGATGAGTTACTCTCACTCTGTTATTGGGCAACGCAACAATGTTACCTGTGTATTGTCCAGCATCTAACAGCTCTAATACATGAGACTGTTTGTGTTGTGCTGGATCATCGGCAACTTCACTATCAGTATAGTCAACAGTAAAGTAATACTTAGCTGGATAAAATTCTCCATCTACTTTAGCTATCCAAGGAGCAGGTGTTGCTCTTTCTAACTTGTAAACACTGTGATAATGTGACATACAATCCCAAGGTTGGGCAAGATAAGGTGGTAATTCAGTAGGCCACTCTTCATAAGGTGTATCTCCTACTAGTGCTGTAAGAGGCATCCTAGCCCACATAGCACCACCATGTACATTGTCTTCTTCTTCACACCCAGTAAATATAACTTGGAAGCTTAGTGTTCTGTTTGGCATAGTAGTTACACCAATAACCATACAGTGTAAAAACTCTCCGTGGTAGTCTGATAAGTTCTTTGTGTATTCCCGTCTTACCCATGCTTTAAAGTATGGTATACTACTTGTTAGATACGCCACGATGTTTCTCCCGCAAGTCTGCTTTAGCTTTTTTGAAGACATTTGCAATTGCTGTCTTCTTCATTACTCTAGCACGTTGTTCACCAACTGTCAAGATCTGAATCTTCCTTGCGTAAGGTTTTTTTATTCTTTTTACTTTAGCTACTGTAGCTTTTGCATCAGCCATAGTAGCAAACTTAATTGATACTGTATCCTTAGGATTCTCATCTGTGTAGAGTCTACGGTCAGAACCTTTAGGTTTTTTACCTGTCCCTACTTTTGGGTCTCCACTCATAGTTATACTTTCCTAAAGGATTTTGTTTTCTTTGCAATCCTTTTAGGTTGAGCCACAAACTGCTTACCTGCCTTAGTGCCTTTTCGCTTTGCTGCGGTTGTAGCTGCGTACTCACTAGAGCTAAGAGACTTAATAGCCTTAGCAGGTAAATAACGTTCACCAGTCTTAGCACTAGGTTTGCCACTCTTAGTACGCCATTTCTGTTTGGTCCAAGACTTTAAACTTTTCTGTGACTTAGCTAAAGCCATTACTTATACCCACCGCCCTTGGCTTTGTATTGTTTAGCAACCATTTGTGCTTTTCGAGCTGACCACTGTCCGGGTTTACCACCTTTACCACCAGCTTTAACAGAGGCGACAAGATTTTTTCTCATAGTTGGTTTAGTATAATTCTTTGCTGCATTAACTGCCATCACGAACCTTTCTTCCATTTCTTAGAAGGAGAAGCAGTCTTGGAAGAAGACCACTTAACTTTATCTGCCCAGTATGCTGCAGACATTTTACCTTTTTAATATTCTTAGCGTGTCTAGATTTAAAGGCTTCTCGTTGCCCAACAGTCTGGTTAGTCTTTACACCTTCTTGACCAAACTTAATATACTTGTACTTACCACCTTCAGATGCCATAACATGATGAGACTTACTAGAGCTATCATTTAAACGCTGTGGTTTATTAACTGCTCTTAGTCCAGCATCTTTCATCTTAGTCTTGACTCGTTCAGGGAGAGACATCTTGAATCCTTCTAGGTAAACAATAGGCCACTACCTTATCCTTTGGTGTTAGACCGTGTGTGCTATATCGTTTTGTTATTTGAGCTGCGTAGTAGTTACAATTTTCTACCGTGTTAAATACCATTGTATCTTCAAGCTTCCTATCTACACCAAGATAGATTAGAAGGACAAAAACATACATTACATCATTTCAAAGTGTGGTGCATCAATGAACGGTCTACGACCTTGTGAACGACGAACATCGACATACGTATTCATTGCATCTTCCATTGAGCCATCCCAGTCAGCAATATTACCCACTGTCCAAGCTGCTCCCCACTTAATGGCTACACCCTTTTGTTTAGCAGCAGCAGCCATAGCATCAGCAATCTCATCATATTTATTTAAAGACCAAGTAACATTAGGGCCAATATAGGCTACTAGATCTACTGCAAGGCCCTCGAGATGCTTACTCTTCATTGTTTGTGATGCGCCACTAGCAACAAGCTTTTCCTGCTCTTCTACTGTACGCATACCACAGGTAACACCAAAGTCTACTTTAGTAAGAGTAATAGCAGTCTTAACTACTTCTATTAACTTAGGGTTAATACCTTCTAGTCTTCCTTCACTACGTGATGATAGTTTAAACGCCATTATTTTTCTCCGCTATGAGCTTTGCTTGCTCTCGTATTTGTTCTTGTTGTTTTTCTAATGCAATAAACTGTTTATCCAACTCGGATAGTTGGGGAATAGATACTACATTATTTCTTTCCAAAGAACTTACTCACTGACCTCATGCCAATACTAGCACTAACAATACCACCTAAAGCTATCTGATACCACTGAGGCATAACTTCTAAGGCTTGAAATCCTCTTGCTACTATATCATTTCCCCAATCACCACAGAATGCTAAGATTAGTGGGATAGAAAACAATAAGGTAATCCATTCATCTTTCCATGAGTTCTCAGTAGCCTTGATAGCTTCTATATCCCAGTCAATCTCACCTGTAAGCTGCTTCTTCTTAATCTCAGCTTCAGTTAATTTGATCTGCGTCTTGCCATCTATGATACTAGTAGCTAGACCAGTAAGACTTCCTATAAGTTGACCAATCATTTATGTTTCTCGTTTCCTAACCAGACTGCAAAGCAACCAGTTAAGGCTCCCATGCAGATAGACACTAGACCTGACTGTTGAATTGATGGATCAGGTAGGGTCATGAACCAATGAACTGCTTGATATGTAAGTATAGTAACTGCAAGCATCATAATACGTGGCATGATTTGCCACTTGAGTACACGTTCCATAATAATTTCTGGCATATTCTAACTCCTATTATGTCTTAGGCATTAATTTGTTTTTTAATAGAGACCTTGGTGTACGTCCTAAAGCAGAACTAATCCCAGCAGCTCTACCACCACCTACAACTTTAGCACGGGGTTTTGGTTTAGGTTTGTTTGGACCTTGTTGAGTTTTATTATTATTATTATCTACTTTATTTACATCAGGAGAAACTTTGCCAGCTTTAATAAGCTCATTTATTGCAGATTTTTGGTTAGCTGACCATTTTTTAAAGTCAGCCATTTGTTTTGCAATTCTTGTTTCACGGCGAGTAAGTTCGTTTTTAGCTTTCTTTAGTTGTGCAGCAACAGTTGGGCCTTTACTTTTTGCCCTCTTAGATTTTTCACTCATTATTTTCCCAATCCCTTTTAGTTGTGGTTGAAATACGTCTTTGGCCTCGAGGTGACCCTCTAAGTACATGGCTCTTTCTACATGATCTAAAGAATATCTAACCCCAGTGTCTTGAAATATCTTTTCTCTTACATAAAAGACGTCAGATCTAGGGATATGTACTCTTCTAAGCCTACCCTCATCTCTTGATGCTAGGGCATAGTAGAATTCTTCTAGCACTAGCACTTTGTCAGAAGAATACATTTTAGGTTTAGCCATTGTCTTGATTGCTCCTAGTTATAACCAATGTTTTTCTAATGTCAATACTTTTTTGTAATAAATCTAAATCAATCTCGCTTCGCTCGCTTGATGACGACAAAATTTGCCACACATAGACTAACCTAAGGTTATTTCTTTAGATTATATACTTCTTATTATTAGTTTCAAGAGGTTTTACTCTAAGTTATACTCTTAGGATATAACATTTAGTATTATATATTTAATTAATTAGATACAAGAGGTCATATCCTTTAGTCATATCCTTATGTACTAACCTTATGTTATATATGTTATACATATTCCGCCGATTTGTCAATAGGTAATTTTAAAAAAGAACAATATTCTTTTTGTGATCACAAATCAAAGTAGTTTAACGTTAAACTATCTACCCCGAATTCTAAATTAGTACTAGAAATACCTAATTATACCCGATTATACCCGATTCTAAAATCCCCATCTCTGTCATTGAGTGTATATACGCTACGGCATACCCCCGTATGGCCCCTGACCCCCCTAAGTATAGGTGACCTATCCTAATTCCTAGGTTGACTATCCTTTTTTTATTACGCTACCTGCCTGAAAGCACTAGGTTATACAGACAACAGACAGTTATCATCTCAAAAGTATAGGACAGGAAAGCTTACCTATCTAGGGTAGGAAACCCTTTGGATTATGAGGTTAAACACCAAAGCAGACGCCGCAATATCAGCACCAACAGAAAACGTTCTGT
>UEXL01000374.1_pt1 | contig 18844 bp, 24 predicted proteins | sample 1796671 | NCBI WGS metagenome assembly UEXL01 (sample SAMEA4772471, study PRJEB27181) | metagenome | reverse complement strand
TTGGCGCCGCGGGCATCCGAGCCATGACAGATGGCGCAATTGTTGGCAAATAGACGACCACCCACGGCCAAAGCCTCCGGGTACTCGATCAGTTCATCCACCGGCACTTTGCCAAACTGCTCAAACAGCGGGTCTGTCTGCCGCGCCACCAGGGCGACTTCCTTTTCGTATTGCAGTGTACTGCTCCAGTTCAGCACCCCCGGGAACTTGCCCAGACCGGGATAAAGCACCAGATACACGCATGCGAAGATCAATGTGCCGATAAACAGGAACAGCCACCAGCGGGGAAGCGGGGCATTGCGTTCCTGAATACCGTCGAAGCTGTGCCCGGTGGTTTCCTTGGCAGCCTCCTCCGGAGAGATCTGATTGTTCCACAACAACAGGCCCGCACAACCGAGCAGATTGATGGCAACGATAATGATGATGAACCAGCTCCAGAAATCACTCATTGCTCGTCCCTCTCTTTGCGGCGGTCAGCCTCAAGGGCCATGTGTGAGAGTTTTTCGTAGTCTTTTTTTCGGCTGGGGCGATACACCCATATCGTCATCGCCATAAAAGCGACGAAGAAGACCAGCGTAAACAGGGCTTGAAAGCTCATTGTGCTACCTCCTTACGTTCCTGGCCCAGGGAAAGCAGATAGGCCACCAGGGCATCTTCTTCCGTGGCATCAGCCCACTCACCCTTGATCTTGTTCATTTGCTCGGTGATATCCTGTTCGCTGTAGGGCACACCAAAGGTGTCCTTGAACAATCGCAAGGTTCGTTCCGTATCGCCCCAGTCCACGAGATTTTCCTGCAACCAGGATAAGCCGGCATATTTGATTCCGGCACTACCTGGCGCGGATCGCGCAAATGTTCACGGTGCCATTGCTCGGTGATCGGCCGCAGACCGACACGAGCCAGATCCGGCCCGGTACGCTTGGAGCCCCACAGGAAGGGGTGCTCCCAGACATCTTCGCCGGCCACTGAGTAGGCGCCATAGCGTTCCGTTTCCGCACGAAGGGGGCGCACCATCTGCGTATGGCAGACGTGGCAGCCTTCGCGGATATAGATGTCACGACCTTCCATTTCCAGAGCTGTGTAAGGCTCCAGAGTTTCCAGTGGCTCAGTGGTGGCCTTCTGCCAGAACAACGGCACGATTTCAGCCAGGCCACCGAAACTCACCGCAATCAACGTCAGCACAATCATCAGGCCGACATTCTTTTCCACTCTTTTCATGGGCATTGGACATGTCGGTCTCCTCAGGCAGCCTGCAGCACGTTGTCGTCGCCATGGGTATCGCGCTCGGCAACGATGGTCTTGTAGACGTTGACAGCCATCAGCACCATGCCGGCGAAGAACACCACCCCGCCGAGCAGGCGGATGGCGTAGAACGGCTGCCTTTCCACCAGTTCCTGGACAAAGTTGTAGGTCAGGGTGCCATCGCTGTTTACCGCTCGCCACATCAGACCCTGCATGATCCCGGACACCCACATGGAGGCGATGTACAACACCGTACCGATGGTGCTCAGCCAGAAGTGGGCATTGATCCAGCCGATTGAGTACATCTGCTTGCGCTCAAACAAGCGGGGAATCATGACGTAGATAGCGCCGATGGTGATCATGGCTACCCAGCCTAGCGCACCGGAATGCACATGGCCGATGGTCCAGTCCGTGTTGTGGCTGAGCGCGTTGACGGTCTTGATTGACATCATCGGCCCTTCGAAGGTGCTCATACCGTAGAAGGAGAGGGCAACGATCATGAAGCGGATGATCGGATCCGTGCGCAACTTATGCCAGGCCCCGGACAGGGTCATCATGCCGTTGATCATGCCCCCCCAGCTGGGCGCCAACAGCACAATAGAGAACGCCATGCCCACGGACTGGGCCCAGTCGGGCAGGGAAGAGTAGTGCAGGTGATGCGGGCCGGCCCACATGTACACGGCGATCAGGGCCCAGAAATGCACGATGGAAAGACGGTAGGAATATACCGGGCGCTGGGCCTGTACCGGCACGTAGTAATACATCATGCCGAGAAAGCCTGCAGTCAGGAAAAAGCCCACCGCATTGTGCCCGTACCACCACTGCACCATGGCGTCGATCGACCCGGAATAGACGGAGTAGGATTTCATCGCCGAGACGGGAATGGCGATGTTGTTGATCACATGAAGCAGGGCAACTGCAATAATGAAGGCCCCGTAGAACCAGTTCGCCACGTAGATGTGAGGTTGTTTACGCCGGGCGATAGTGGCAAAGAAGACGATGGCATAGGCCACCCAGACCAGGGTGATCAGGATGTCGATGGGCCATTCCAGCTCCGCATATTCCTTAGTGCTGGTATACCCCATGGGCAGGGTGATGGCTGCAGCCACAATCACCGCCTGCCAACCCCAGAAGCTGAAAGCAGCCAGCTTGGGAAACGCCAGGGTGGCCTGGCAGGTTCGCTGCACCACGTAGTAACTTGTGCCGATGAGGGCAGAGCCGCCAAAGGCAAAGATCACCGCGTTGGTATGCAGTGGCCGTAATCGGCCAAAAACTGAACCAGGGTAACTCGAAATTGAGGACTGGCCAGGCAAGCTGGGCGGCGATGATTACCCCCACCAGCATACCCACTATCCCCCATACAACGGACATGATGGTGAATTGCCGTACCACCGTGTAGTTGTAAGAGGGTGAAACCGCTGAGTTTTCCATGTACGTTCCCTTCCGAATGATGCGCCGGGAGACGATACCAAGCACGTTCCCCGGCTTTCTTGATATAGATCAACTGCGCCGTTCGTAACCCTGGGACAAAATGTCTCACCTACCCTGAGATAACCTCAGTTACTTTGTGGTCACTTTGGCGCTTCCGTCAACCGTCAGAAAGGAACGCTGCGAAATTCAGGCCCTCTTTTTGAAAAGTGAAAGCACCAGCGCAGTGAGCGCTGGCAGGAAAGTGATGGTCACAATGGCAGTGCCGAGCAGCCCGAACAGGACAATCGCCCCAACCCCCCGATAGAGCTCAGTGCCCTCACCAGGGATCAGCACCAGCGGTGCCAGGCCACAGACCGTGGTAATGGTGGTCATGGCGATGGGGCGCAACCGTGAGGCCACGGCCTCGCTCACGGCATCCACGGCGCTCATGGCATTATCGCGGAAATTCAGCGTTGACTGATGCACGATCAGGATCGGATTGTTTACCACTGTGCCCATCAGAATCAGAAACCCGAGCATGGTGATCATGTCGAAGGGCTGGGTTAGCGGGGGCAGCCCCAGGACTGGCAGCAGGGCGCCCACGCCATTCATCATTGCCAGGCCCAGCAGGCCACTGGCGATGCCCAGAGGAATGGTTGTCATGATCAGCAACGGGAAGCCCCAGTGGGTGAAAATGGCCACCAGCAACAGATAGACCAACATCAGCGCCACAACATAATTGCCGGACAGGGATTCCTGGGTAGCCTGCAACTGGTCGCTTGCACCGGACAGGGTAATGCTGATGGTATCCGGAATCTCGCCGGCATCTCGTAATTGCTGAATCATGCCACGCACCCGGCTGACCCCGGTTTCCAGGGCCACACCCCGGGGCGGGATGATATTCAGTGTTACTGTGCGCCGGCCGTTGACCCGCCGCACCACACTGGTGTCCACGGTTTCCTTCAGGGTAGCCAGGGATGATAGTGGCACCGTAGCACCGATAGGCGTATGGACTGGCAAGCCGGGGAGGGCAGCCAGATCCGGCCGGGTGCCGGTACGATGGCTGTAGGCATAGATGTCGATCTTGTCGTCACCCAGGAAAAACTCATCCAGATAGGCGCCATCGGTCAGTGCCGCTACCGTAAAGCCCAGCTCTTGCGTGGAAAACTGCACTTCGGCGGCACGGCTCCAGCGCGGATGGACCTCGATCAGCGGCTGGGCCAGGGACAGGCTGGCGGGCTGGGACTGGATGCGCGGATTATCAAATACCTGCTCGGCCTCGCGCTCCAGCCGTGAGGCCACTGTGTAGATTTCCGCCAGATCGGCCCCGGCCACGTCCAGGGTCACGCTGCGGGTACCGCCGTCGTTACTGGATATGATCGATCCGCGAGCCGCGAAAGCACCCATGCCTGGATAGCGTTGATAGACCTCGGTGATGGCATCCATCATCGCTTCCATGTGCGCCGGATCCACCGGCTCGGCGATGATGCGCAGGCGCTCCGCATCCACACCCATATTCACATACTTCATTGGCGGCATGGCCAGCTTTCCTGACTCGTAGTCCGCCGGGTCGGCACCCACCAGCGGCAAGAACTCTGCTTCTAGTTCGTCAGCAATGGCGTCCATGGTGCTCAGGTTGTAACCCGGAGGGGCGCTCATGCTGGCGAAGGTTTTCGGTTCCTCACCCTCAGGCAGATATTCCGCCGGCGGCGTCAGGAACAGCACAATAGCACCACCTATCAGCACGGTTGCCAGCAGGGTGGTCACTTGCTGGGGGCGACTACTGGACAGGAGACCGGAAAGGCGGTGCAGGGCGGTCATCCAGCGGCTGTGCTGGCCGTCATGGGCCACCACGGCACTGAAATCCAGCCGGGCGGAGAGGGTGGGAATTACCGTCATGGCCACCAGCATGGAGACCAGAATCGACGCGGATACGGCAATGGCGATATCGGAATAAAGCTGGCCGGCCTCTTCCTGAATAAACACCACCGGCAGAAATACCAGCACCGTGGTCATGGTGGAGGCGAACACCGCGGGCCACACCTTCTGGATGCCACTCACTGCCGCGCGAAAGCGATCCAGCCCCTTGCGCCGTTCCGTCTCGATGCTTTCCAACACCACGATGGAATTGTCCAGTGTCATACCGATAGCAAAGGCGATACCCGCCAGGGAAATCACATTGATGGTGCGCCCGGCCAGCAGCAGGCCAAGAAATGCGGCAATAGTGCAGATGGGAATGCCGATCACGCCCACGGCGGTAATCTTCACCGAGCGCAGGAACAGGAACATGACCAGGGTGGCAAACACCGCACCGATGGCCAGATTGGTCCACACATTGGCACCGAGGCTTCCACGTAACGCACATCATCAGCGATCAGCGCCATGCGCATGCCGGCCGGCTCCAGCACTTCCCGGTTTATCTGTGTTACCTGGTCGAACATGGCGTACTTAATGTCGATGACATTGGAGCCGGTTTCCCGGCGCACCGCCAGGCTGATCACCGGCTCGCCATTGACCCGTGACAGGCTGCGAACCGGGAAGTGATCGAGTACCACGGTAGCCACATCTTTCAGGCGCACCTGGGAGTCACCGCTGCGGACCAGAATCAGTTCATTGAGGCTGTCGATATCCTTAAGCGCCCCACAGTACGCAGCAAATAGCGCCGCTTACCGCTTTCCAGCTCGCCGCCGGACACATCCCGGTTTCGCTCACGCAGGGCATCCCTTACATCCACCACACTGAGCCCGAACTGGGCCAGTTTCTGGGCATCCAGCAGCAACTGCACCTGCCGTTCGGCACCGCCGCGCACTTCCACCTGGGAGACCCCGGCCACGCTCTCCATGCGCGAGCGTACTTCGTCGTCGATGAAATCCTGCATCATGTCCATGTCCAGCCCGCGAGGATTATCGGGGAGGGGAGAGACGCGGTAGTACATGAAGGCGTTGCTGGAAAACGAGCTGGAGAGAATGCGCGGCTGATCCACATTATCCGGATAGGCGGGGACCTGACTGAGGGCATTATTAACCCGGATCAGTGCGTCGGTGATATCCACGCCGAAGGGAATTCCAGCTCGATTTCCGCCTCGCCACTGCCGGCAGAGGATGTCATCCGCCGCAGGTTGGGAAGATTGCGCAGGTATTCTTCCTGCTCGATGAGGATTTCCTTTTCCACATCCTGGGGCGTGGCACCGGGCCAGCTTGTCACCACGGAAATGGTTCGCACTTCCAGATCGGGAATCATTGAACCGGAATGCGCAGTGCAGCGAGAACGCCAAGCAGGGTGATGATCAACACCACTGTCATCAGGTGCCATTGCGGACAATCTTCTCGAACATCAGTCCACCACCCGGATCTTGTCGCCGTCCCGCAAGCTCTCGTTGCCGCGGATAACCACACGGTCGCCACGATTCAGGCCCTCGAGAATAGTGACCTGCTGTGACTGGCCCGAGGCGATTTTGACGACCTTGCGGCGCGCCACCAGGTTTTTATCTTCGCCCTCGGCAATCCAGACCGTCACATTGCCCTGGCTGTCACGGAGCAGGGCGTCTCGGGGTACGGAGGGCCGGGTATTTGCTGAGCGCATTTGTAGCCGGCCATTGATCGCCATGCCCGGCGTCAGGGCTTTCCCGTCAACACTGGCTCTCACCGTGAAGGTTCTGGCAGTAGGGTCGTTAACAGGCACAATTGCGGTAATGCTTGCGGCTATCGAGCTCTCCGAGTCGTCTTCCTTCTCCAGCCAGACCTCCAGGCCGGTATCCAGGGACAACTGCGGAAAATACTGTTGTGGGACCGCAAAATCCGCGTGCAGATCATCGCTGCCCACCAGCTCAAAGACCGTGGTGCCAGGTGTCAGCCATTCACCTACCTCGGTAAGCTTTGCGCTGATAACACCACTGAAAGGGGCGCGAAGGGTATGTCGCTTGAGCAAGGCTTGCTGCCTCGCCACGTCAGCCTGGCTTGAGGCCAGTCCCGAGATGGCCACTTGAACCTCAGATTCCAGGCTGCGTACTTCGCTGGCGGCGATGCTTCGCTTCGCCACCAGGCTGTTGGCTTCCTGCAGTCGCCGGCGGGCGTCTTCCAGTGTGGCCTGTTGCTGCTGATAATCAGCCCGGGCACGCTGTAGCTCCAGACGGGTCAGCTCGGCATCCAGCTCAATCAGAGGGGCGCCGGTCTCAACCTTGTCGCCGATATCCACGAGCAATTTGCTCACCAGCCCGGAAACAGACGCGGAAAGTCGCTGCTCGATCTGCTACCAGGGTGCCGTTCACCAGCAGCGCATCCTGGGAGCGCGACAAATCCACCACAGCCAGGGATACCGGCTTGCGATCATCCGCCAGCGCGGACACGGCCAGTAACGACAGCAGGACAACCCGGAAAAAGAATTGATACAGCAGGGACAGTAACCGCATGCGTGTCCTTGTCAGTTATTCTAGGAATTATGCAAATCCCGAGTCTATCAGGGCCGGAGGCAAATCCGGGTGAAAAGCAGGGTAAGGATTGTATCGGGCTGACCTGGCAAAGGACCAACCATGGCTACGCATAATGTATATTATGTTAAATAGAGTAATTGCCACTATAACGGGATACTTCAGGAGCAACCAAACCAAAGGGAAATCCGCATGCCCCTCTACCTCAAATATCTCGTTACTGCTGCGCTGGTTGTGCTGATATCAGAAGTCGCCCGGTACAGCGACCGCCTGGGCGCCCTGATCGGTGCCTTGCCACTGGTAACCCTGCTTGCCATGTTCTGGCTCTACATGGGGAATCAGCCCGTGGAGAAAATCGGCAACCATGCCTGGTACACCTTCTGGTACGTCATCCCGACGCTACCCATGTTTGCCCTGTTTCCGTTCATGCTGGATCGCTGGGGGTTTCTGCCTGCCATAGCTTGCAGCGTGCTGCTAACCATCGCCTGCTTTGTGGTTCTCGGGCTACTCGTCAGGCCCTTTGGCGTTGAACTTTGGTAAATGATAACGACGCTTGTCGATTCATGGTGTCTGCCGGCCTTACCGGCCTTAATTGCGGCTACCACGTAGGGGCTTGATAGATGCCCGTGAAATGGGCTTTCATGGGGTTAGATGGATGGCCAAGGGAGCGTTCTCATGGGCCGCGAATATCAAAGCACACCGCATCATGGCCACAGGCTTGCGGCCAGGGTGTTCCTTTGTGTGTTGCTGGCGCTGTTGTTCCTGCTGGCTCCGGCGTCTCCCGCCCAGAACTCACCCTCTCCCGCCCCCTCTCCTGGTTCCGCTTCTGTCTGGGTAATGACCCTGGACGGCCCAATCGGGCCGGCACTCAGTGACTGGTTTGTTCGCTCCCTGGAAGAAGCCAATAAGGCTTCTGCGGCGTTGTTTGTGTTGCAGCTGAATACACCTGGCGGGCTGGATAACGCCATGCGCGACATGATTCGAGGGATTCTCGACAGTCGGGTGCCGGTTGCCACCTATGTATCACCCAGTGGCAGCCGAGCGGCCAGTGCGGGCACCTATATTCTCTATGCCTCTCATATTGCCGCCATGGCCCCTGCCACCAATCTGGGCGCAGCAACGCCGGTGCAAATCGGTGGGGGCGGCGGGCTGCCCTCGCCCTCCTCTCCCGGTGATCAGACTGAGGACGGCGAGGGTGCTGCCGCCAGCCCGGATAGCGCCTCGGCCCTGCATCGCAAGCGGGTGAATGATGCAGTGGCCTATATCCGTGGCCTGGCGGAATTGCGAGACCGCAATGCGGACTGGGCAGAAAAAGCGGCACGCGAAGCGGTGAGCCTCTCATCCAGCGATGCCCTGGCGAAAGGCGTGATTGATCTGAAAGCGGCGGACCTCAATGACCTGCTTGCTCATCTGGATGGACAAGCACTGAGCTGGGGCGATCAAGCGGTCAGCTTGGCTTTGGCTGATGCGCAATTGCATCAGGTGGAGCGGGACTGGCGCACGGATTTTCTGGCCATTGTTACCGATCCCAGCATTGCCTACTTGCTGCTGCTGGTGGGAATTTATGGGCTGGTGCTGGAATTTTCCAACCCTGGCATGGGCGTGCCGGGCGTACTCGGTGCCATCTGCCTGTTGCTGGCGCTTTACGCTCTGCAGATGTTACCGGTGAGCTACGTGGGCCTGGGGCTTATCTTGCTGGGTGCGGTGCTGGTGGCTCTGGAAGCCATATCACCAAGTTTCGGGGTATTCGGTATCGGTGGGGTTATCGCTTTCGTGATCGGCTCGATAATGTTGATGGATACAGACCTGCCCGCTTTCCGTATTGCCCTGCCCGTGATTGCCGCGGTGGGGGTGGGCTCGCTGTTACTGGTGGGCCTGTTTGTACGGCTGGCGGTGAAAGCCCACGAGGGCCCCCCGGTTACCGGGGCCGACACACTGGTCGGGCAAACCGCCGTAGCGCTGGATGATTTTGAAGACGACGGTCAGGTGCGGGTGCTGGGCGAAATCTGGCATGCACGCAGTCAGCAGCCGGTACGCCGGGGCCAGTTGCTACAGGTCACCGACCGTAGCGACCTGATGCTGGATGTGAAACCGGACGGCAAGGAGGAGACATCATGACCCCTATTTCTGGTTGTCGCTGGCGATTATTGTCGTCGGCTTTGTGATCAGCATGTTCCGCATTCTGCGTGAATACGAGCGCGGGGTGATCTTCATGCTGGGCCGCTATTACCGGGTGAAAGGCCCCGGCCTGATCCTGGTGGTGCCGCTGATCCAGCAGATGGTAAAGGTGGACCTGCGCATCCGGGTACTGGATGTGCCCACCCAGGATGTGATCTCCCGGGATAACGTCTCGGTAAAGGTGAATGCCGTGTTGTATTTCCGGGTGCTGGACGCCGAGAAAGCGGTCATCAATGTGGAGGACTTCTACGCCGCCACCAGCCAGTTGTCCCAGACCACCCTGCGCTCGGTACTGGGCAAGCACGAACTGGACGAGATGCTCGCCTCACGGGATGAACTGAACAGCGACATTCAGGAAATCCTCGACGAGCAGACCGACAACTGGGGCATCAAGGTCACCAATGTAGAGATCAAGCACGTGGATCTGGATGAAGGCATGGTGCGGGTGATCGCCCGTCAGGCCGAGGCGGAACGTATCCGGCGCGCCAAGGTGATTCATGCCAATGGTGAAAAGGAAGCGTCCCAGGTGCTGCTGGAAGCAGCGAAAACGCTTTCCGAGCAACCCCAGGCGTTGCAATTACGTTACCTGCAGACATTGACCGAGGTAGCCAACGAGCGCTCCAGCACGATTGTTTTCCCGCTCCCCATGGATTTGATTGAAAGCTTCACCAGCCGTGGAGGCCACGAACAATAAGCGCCAAAGAACGCCAATGCTGCCCGGGTTCACTTTTGAGAAAAGCGTAAAGAGCCCATTCTGCTCTTTACGCTTTCGCATTGATCAGTGATCGCGGCTGTGAGTATGTTCAAAGCGATAAGTCAGGTTTAACTGCACCCGTGGCGCTTCGCTGCGATCCCCTGCCTGGTTGTCGCGCATGCCGTATGCCAGCTCTGCCCCATAACTGAGGCTGCTATCGTGCTGGCGAATCAGGCTCAAGGTGCCGTAGCGGGTGCGACGCATGGCATTCCCGGGTAGCTCGGCGTCCTTTTCCAGGGTGATTTCGCCGCCGACAATGGCCAGTGTCCAGTCCGGGCGGAACTGCCACTGCCCGGCCAGATAGCCACCTTGAGCCAGAAGCGGCTTCAGTCCATCGGTAGCAAAGACGTAGCCATCCATACCGGCATCAGCGAAGCCTGACAGGTCATTATAATAATGCCCCATGGCCTCGCCGTAGCTGGCACTGGCCAGCAGAGTCAGGCTGTCGGTCATCGCCAGGGTGCCACTGACAACACCGCCGGTAGCGCTGGCGTATTGCTGGTCGCCATTGGCAAATTCCACGCCTATTTCCCGGTTCACCAGCGCGGTCCGCACGTGACCACGGCCATGGGGCTGATTCCAGGCGGCGATGACGTCAGGGCGGCGGCCACTGGCGCTGCTCAGGTTATCCGGGTCATAGACTTCCGGATTGGGGTCTTCCACCGCCAAGGTCAGATGTTCCCCCTGCCAGCGCACGCCCGTCTGGCGGGCAAAGATGGCGCTGTTGGGGCCCTGGGAATCCAGGGTCAGCGGCCAGGCCGCACCATCCAGCAAGGCGGTATAGCCGTAGCCGGCACGTAGAGCGCCGTATTCAAAATAGAAATCGCGTACCCGCAGATCGTAACCGTCGATGCTGCCGAACAGATCCATTGCAAACACTGCATTAGGCCCACTGCCCTCGCCCACTCGCAGGCCCAGCTGACTGTTCTTGCCATGCAACTCAAAATTCTGCTGATGGGTGTCGCCGGCAGGGATAGTGCTCGGGATCAGCAGATCATTAAGCCCTGCGTTCTTGTCATCGTAGATGGCATCCACGCTGACCTTGCCGAACACGGCGAAGCCGGGCCATTGCACGGGGTTTGAGGGGGTATGGGTTGGCGCATCCTGGGTCAGGTTGGCCTTGAGCTGATCCAGCTCCTGTTGAAGACGACGGATTTCAGACTGCGTGGTGTCCGCGTACAGGCCTGTTGTGGCCAGTACGGTACTGCTGAAAACGGTCGCCCAGATGGTGGTTCGCACCCTGGACATGGAAATCTCTCCTGAAGTCCACCGGATCACGGTGGGCGTTCATCTTTTGGCTTCGGCGTCCCGGGGTTGTGTGCCTTATGGGCTGTCCGGGGCGTGAAACGCGAAAGGCGCGGAGAATACGGATATCAGGCGTTGTTCGCTACTAGACGAAATGTTTAGTGCGGCAAAATTCGAGGGTGGGCGGACGAGCGGAATGCAGATTTTTGTGCCTGAAGGAGCGTGGGGAATAAATTGCCTGCGGCCGAACCTTCCCAACCCGGTTCGGCTGCAGGCAGCCTCCTACAAAAACGCTTATTTGCTCAGCTGACGCATGGCTTTTCAAGCCCTTCGATGGTCAGCGGGAACATGTGTGCTCGGAGAGCTGCTTGATCCACTGGGTGGAGGTGGTCATCTGCCAGGCGCGTTCCGGCTCCGGGTTTAGCCACACCACTTTCTCATAGGTGTTGGTCACCCGTTGAAACCAGACAGCGCCGGCTTCTTCGTTCCAGTGCTCCACGCTGCCGCCCACCGAGTTCACTTCATAGGGGCTCATGGCCGCGTCGCCCACGAAGATCACCTTGTAGTCACTGCCGTACTTGTGCAGCACGTCCCAGGTGGAGATTTTCTCGTCCCAGCGACGGCGATTATCTTTCCATACGTACTCATAGATGAAGTTATGGAAGTAGAAATATTCCATGTGCTTGAACTCTGCCCGGGCGGCGGAGAACAGCTCTTCACACAGCTTCACGTAAGGGTCCATGGAGCCGCCAATATCAAAAAATCAGCACTTTGACGCGGTTTTCCTTCTGCGGACGCATCTTGATATCGAGCAGGCCGGCATTGCGGGCGGTGGACGGATGGTGTCGTCCATGTCCAGCTCTTCATCGCGACCGGTGCGGGCAAACTTGCGCAGCCGGCGCATGGCCAGCTTGATGTTGCGGGTGCCCAGCTCCACGGAATCATCCAGGTTGCGGAATTCCCGCTTCTCCCAGACTTTCACCGCTTTCTTGTTCCGTGAAGGGCCGGTCATGCACCCCTTCCGGGTTTTCGCCGTAACCACCGAACGGGCTGGTGCCACCGGTGCCAACCCACTTGTTGCCGCCCTGGTGACGCTTTTCCTGTTCTTCGAGCCGCTTGCGCAGCTCGTCCATGATTTTTTCCAGGCTGCCGAGCCCTTGAGCTTTTCGAACTCTTCCGGGCTCAGGTTCTTTTCCAGCTCTTTGCGCAACCACTCGTCCGGGATCACCTTGCTGAGCCAGTCCGGCTCCAGGTTTTCCAGGCCTTCAAAGTAGTTGGCAAACGCCTGATCAAAGCGGTCGTAGTATTTTTCGTCTTTCACCATGACCGCCCGGCTCAGGAGGTAGAAATCCTCAATGGAGCCAAACGCCACATGCGCATGCAGCGCATCGAACAAATCCAGCAGTTCGCGCAGGGTGACAGGCACCCGGTAGCGACGCAGATTTTCGAAAAAACCAATAAGCATAGTCTGCCCGTGGACCGGTTAGCTTTCGCGGCGATTCATGAACGCCAGACGCTCGAGAAGTTGCACATCCGATTCGTTCTTCAGCAGCGCACCGTACAGCGGCGGAACCGCACTCTTGGTGTCGCGGCTGCGCAGGATGTCTTGCGGGATATCGTCGGCCATCAGCTTCAGCCAATCGATCAGCTCACTGGTGGAGGGCTTCTTCTTCAGGCCCGGCACCTTGCGCAGATCGAAGAAGATTTCCAGCGCTTCGCTCACCAGGTTCTTTTTGATCTCGGGAAATGCACATCCACGATGGCCTGCATGGTGGCTGCATCGGGGAAGTTGATGTAATGGAAAAAGCAGCGGCGCAGGAAGGCGTCGGGCAGCTCTTTCTCGTTGTTGGAGGTAATGATCACGATCGGGCGCTGTTCCGCCTTGATCAGTTCGCCGGTTTCATAGACGAAGAATTCCATGCGATCCAGCTCCTGGAGCAGATCGTTGGGGAATTCGATGTCCGCCTTGTCGACTTCGTCGATCAGCAGCACCACCTGGCCTTCATGGGTGAAGGCTTCCCAGAGCTTGCCCTTCTTCAGGTAGTTGGCCACATCTTCGACCCCTTCGGCGCCGAGCTGGGAATCACGCAGGCGTGATACTGCATCGTATTCATACAGGCCCTGCTGCCTTGGTGGTGGACTTCACGTTCCACGACAGCAGTGGCAGCCCCAGGGATTCAGCAACCTGCTCGGCCAACAGCGTTTGCCGGTGCCGGGCTCGCCTTTGATGAGCAGCGGGCGCTTGAGGGCTATGGCTGCATTCACGGCCATTTTCAGGTCGTCTGTGGCCACATATTGGTCAGTACCCTGAAACTGCATGAAATTCTCCAAACTGAACAGTTAATCGAACGGGTGATCAGGCGGCACACTCTAGCAATCCAGTGGCGCCGGGCAAAGGGCTATAATAGCCAAGGAAACAGCGATTTGCGTCAATGGAGCATCGCCCATCTTGATCGTGGCGGGCGATAAACCCTTGTTCTGGCCTGCCTCGCGGTGTGCCATAATTCGCGCCATGAATTTGCTCCTGCTGCATCCCGACCAATACCTGCACGACGCACTCTGGCGGTTAAATGCCCGCCAGAGTGCCCACGTGCGCACTGTGCTCAACCTGGACGAAGGGGAGCAATGTCGGGCGGGCCTGCTGAATGGCGGCATCGGGATGGCTACCATCAAAGCAATTAAAAACAATGAGATAACAGTTTTTTTTAAAGCTAACTCTAAGGTAGTGGCGGCCCCGCCGCTGTCTTTGCTGATGGCGCTTCCCCGACCCAAAATGCTCAAACGCATCCTGATCGACGCCACCAGCCTCGGCATCAAACGCATCGTGCTGATCAACAGCTGGAAGGTGGACAAGAGCTACTGGCAAACCCCTAACCTCAAGGCCGACCTGCTGCGCGAGAAGATGATTCTCGGGCTGGAGCAGGCACGAGACACCTGCCTGCCAGAGTTGACCCTTGCTCCGCGCTTCAAGCCTTTCGTGGAAGACTCGCTGGATGAATGGGCCGGTAGCGGTCAGCGCCTTCTGGCGCACCCGGGCGATTACCCCACCCTGCCTTGTGATTTGGCCGAGCCAGTCACCCTGGCCGTGGGCCCGGAAGGGGGCTGGACACATTACGAAGTGGACATGCTGCAACGGCACGGGTTTGCCTGTCACAGTTTCGGGGCGAGGATTCTGCGGGTGGAAACGGCACTGCCGGCCTTGGTCGGGCGCATAATGAGGCTGCCCTAGGAGTGGCGATTGAGTCGCGAAGGCTCCTCATAACCCGTTACGGGTTCTGAGGAGCGAGTTACGAAAAGCGAAACTTGGCCGAGGCCCCATGGTTTTCGAGACTCGTTTGTCGTAACTCGATGCTCTCAGCCTAGCGGCGATACGGTCCGCGACGTGCTTTGCGGGGCGGATTGCTGCCGCTGCGCTGGTGGCGCAGGCGCGCGCGGCCGTAGAGCCCCGTGTATTTCTTGCCCTTGAGTTCCACCTTGTCGATCAGCGCCTTCATTTGCTCCGGCTCCAGTTCCATCCAGCGACCCTGACGCAGTTGCGGCGGCAGTGTCAGGTCGCCAAAGCGGATACGCATCAAGCGGGCCACTTCCAGATCCTGGGATTGGAACAAACGGCGGACTTCCCGGTATTTGCCGCCGGTCAGGGTAGCCTTGTACCAATGGTTGGCGCCCTCTTCTGCACCACCGGCATCTTCAATGCTATCGAATTTGGAAACACCGTCTTCCAGCAGCACACCGTCGAGCATTGCCTGGCGCTTCTCCGGGGTCATGCCACCGCGCACGCGCACCGCATATTCACGGACAAACCCGTTTGAGGGGTGCATCAAACGGTGGGCTAACTCGCCGTCTGTGGTAAACAGCATCATGCCGGTGGTGTTGATATCCAACCGGCCGACCTGCACCCAGCGCATGCCTTGCAGGCGCGGCAGGTTATCGAACACCGTCGGGCGCCCTTCCGGGTCGTTGCGCGAACACACTTCTCCCGGTGGCTTGTGGTACATAATGACCCGCTGAACGGTATCTTCTTCGGCCTTCACTTTAATCATCCTGCCATCTACACGTAGGGTATCTTCACTGCCAACCCGGTCACCCAGGGTCGCTACAGCCCCGTTGACCGAGACGCGACCGTCACTGATCCAGGTTTCAAGTTCCCGGCGGGAACCCAGCCCGGCACGAGCCAGGACTTTTGTAATTTCTCACTCATGGGGCGTTCGGCTTTCCTCTGCGCTGTCGTTCGGTGCCTGCTCCTGGTCAGAAGCATCTTCTACCGCGACATCATCACTTTCGTTTGCAGCGCCGTCCGGTTCTGTGGGGGCATCGTCTGCCACGGCACCGCTGTTGTCCGGAACGGGTTCTGCATCATTTTTTTCGCCGGGTTTACGGCGGAATTCCTGTTCAAAGCTGGCGAGAACGGAATCCACCTTGTCCATGCTCATTTGCGTGGAGTCGTCGATTTCCGGTTCCGGCTCAAAGCCAGGGATGCTTTCCTGATCACCTGGCAGACGCACTTCGCGTTCGCCAAAGTTATCGTCGTCAATGTCACCTTCCGAGGCTTCGTCGGCATCGCCCTCGCCTGCCTTGCTGGGGGCACATCGGTCAAGGCCAGCTCTTCATTCAGCTTGTCCAGGTCGCGAATTTCCGCCAGGATGGCAGGTCTTCCAGGCTCTTGAGGTCGAAGTAGTCCAGAAACTGCTTAGTGGTCGCGAACATGGCCGGGCGACCCGGTACATCCCGGTGCCCGACAACACGCACCCAGTTTCGCTCCAGCAGGCTCTTGACGATATGTGAGCTTACCGAAACGCCACGAATTTCTTCGATTTCGCCACGGGTAATGGGTTGGCGATATGCAATCAGGGCCAGGGTTTCCAGAATGGCGCGGCTGTAACGTGGTGGCTTTTCCTGCCACAAACGGCTGACCCAGGAGCCCAGTTCTGAGCGCGCCTGAAAGCGGAAACCGGATGCCACTTCCTTGAGGAAAATGCCGCGGCCTTCGTATTCATCGGCTATCTGCTCCAGGTATTTGGACAAGTCTTGTTTGCTGGGGCGATCCTCTTCATCGAACAATGCCAGCATGCCATCGCGGTCCAGCGGCCTTCGGCTACAAGAATGGCGGCTTCAACGATTCTTTTTATTTGTTCAGCGTCCACGCTTACCCCTTGCTCCCATCGTGTGCATCGTCATCCGCAACATCGAGGGCATCTATATCACTTTCGTAGGCATCCGGTGCGGCATCGGGTTCATCGTCGAGTTCCAGGCCAGCGATCAGGTCGGACTCTTCCAGCACCAGGGTTTTAGCCTTCACATGAATCGGTGCAAACGATTCAGTCTGAACCAGCTCGATCAGCGAGCCTTTCACCAGCTCCAGTGTGGCGAGGAAGGTCACTACCACGCCAAGCTTGCCTTCTTCAGGGTTAAACAGCTCGATAAAAGGCACAAAGTCCCGGCCTTTCAACTTGTCCAGCACGCTGGCCATGCGCTCACGGGTGGACAGTTTTCCCGAAATCTGGTGGCTTTCGAACATGTCTGCCCGGTGCATGACTTCTTTCAGCGCCAGCAGTAACTCGCGCATATCCACATCCGGCTGCGCTTTTTCACGCGTGTATTCCGGACGTTTGGCTTCGGCCGGAAACACATCCCGTTCCAGGCGCGGCAGCTCATCAATATCTTCCGCCGCTTTCTTGAAGCGCTCGTATTCCTGCAGGCGACGAATCAGCTCTGCACGGGGGTCTCCCCATCCTCTTCTTCATCGTCCTTGGGGCGTGGCAGCAACATGCGTGATTTGATTTCACTGAGCATGGCCGCCATGACCAGATATTCCGCCGCCAACTCGAAGTTCATGGCCTTCATCAGCTCCACGTACTCCATGTACTGGACGGTGATGGTGGCCACAGGAATATCGAGAATGTCGAGATTCTGGCGTTTGATCAGGTAGAGCAATAAATCCAGCGGGCCTTCGAAGGCCTCCAGAAAACTTCCAGCGCATCCGGGGAATGTAGAGATCGTCAGGCAGCTTGGTGATGGCCTTGCCATACACCAGGCCAAACGGCATTTCTGACTGGCTCGGATGCAGGGCCCGAGCATGCCTGCTGGCTGCTCGGGTGCCGGAGTCTCTTCTGCCGTCTGCTCTACCGTTTCCGTCATGCTCTGCTCCGCCTAGCGGTAATTCAGGCCCATGGCTGCGCGCACTTCTTCCAGTGTGGCGCGGGCGGCTTCGCGTGCTTCCTCGCACCCTTCAGCCACAATGGTGCGCACCAGGTCCGGGTTGCGCAGGTGCTCTTCCGCGCGTTTGCGGATGGGCTCCAGCTCTTCCTGAACCGCTTCGATAATCGGCTTCTTGCAATCCAGGCAGAATGCCGGCACTGGTGCAGCCTTCACGCACCCACTGCCGGGCGGTGTCGTCAGAATACACCATGTGAAACTGCCATACCGGGCAGTTATCCGGGTTGCCTGGGTCGGTGCGGCGCACCCGTGCCGGGTCTGTCGGCATGCGGCGAATTTTGCTGTCCACATCGGCAGGCTCTTCACGCATGCTGATGAAGTTGCCGTAGGACTTGGACATTTTTGCCCATCCAGCCCCGGCATCTTGGAGGCTTGGGTGAGCAGTGACTGGGGCTCAGGCAGGATGACCTTGCCGCCGCCTTCCAGATCACCCAGCAGGCGCCTTGTCACCCAGTGTGATGTTCTGTTGCCCATCCACCAGCGCGCGCGCTGTTTCCAGCGCCGCTTCGTCGCCCTTTCCTGATACTGGCGACGGTGGTTCAGGTAAATCTTGGATTGTTTCTTGCCCATTTTCTTGATGGCGGCATCCACGGCTTCTTCAAAGCCCGGTTCACGGCCATAAAGATGGTTGAAGCGACGCGCGACTTCCCGGGTCAGCTCCACGTGGGCGACCTGATCCGCCCCCACCGGCACCTGGCCGGCCCGGTAGGCGAGAATGAGCGGACTGCAGCGGTAGCCGAGAAAGCCATAGGTGCTCAGGTCTTTCTCGCGCAGCTTTTCCTGCTGATCTTTATAGGTTGGCACCCGCTCCAGCCATGACAGCGGTGTCATCATGACAGCAACAGGTGCAGCTCTGCATGCTCCGGCACCTGGCTCTGGAATGAACAGTGGCCGACCCCGGGTTAACCCCGGCGGCCAGCCAGTCGATCACCAAATCCCAGACATGCTGCTCGATCTTGTGCGGGTTTTCGTATTCGGTGGTGAGTCCGTGCCAGTCTGCGACAAAGAAGAAACACTCAAACTCATGCTGCAGACGCGCCCAGTTTTTCAGCACGCCATGGTAATGCCCCAGATGCAGGCGGCCAGTGGCGCGCATGCCGGAAACAACTCGCTGGGAGGGAACCACGGAACTCAAAGCCAACTCCTTATACCCTATAGGTGGCATTCCAAGAGGAATGCTGCGGGGAAAGCCCGCGATTATACGGTGAACCGCGCCGTGAGGGACAGCGACTTGTCAGTGTCTGATCAAACCCTGAGCAAATTGCTGCAATTTGACTAATAGATGGCGTCGATTGGGCCTGCCCCTTCACGCACCACCACCGGCCCCTCACCTTCAGACAGGGAGATTACGGTGGTTTCCAGGGTGCCGCAAAA
>UEXL01000364.1_pt1 | contig 18936 bp, 22 predicted proteins | sample 1796671 | NCBI WGS metagenome assembly UEXL01 (sample SAMEA4772471, study PRJEB27181) | metagenome | reverse complement strand
ATTCCGCGATATTTCACAATGATAGCAGCAGTGGCTGTAATACGCTCTTTCTGTTGTGCCGCCGCGCGATCAGGCGGGCGTGCGCCGCTTGACGGGCATCAGCCCCTGCCAGGCAATCAGCAGGCGCCCGGCCTCCAGCTCCGGATTCACGTTATACACCGCCGCGGAACGGGCCTCATGAATCTGGTCCAGCAACTGATGGGCCCGCCACGGCGGATTGTTTCTGGCAAGGTATCCCAGCATATCCGCAGCCTCCGCATCCAGGGCGTGTCCGCCGGCGCCCAGTTTTGCCAGATCCGCCGCCCAGCGCTCGAAGAGCCACAGTGCCGCATCCAGACCCAGCGTTTTGAAGGGTTTTGCGGCCTCACCAACGGTCATCTGGCCTTTCATGAATTGCCGGAAACACTCCAGAGCCTGGTCACGCTGTGCCAGAAAGTCGCTGTTGAGATATTCCAGTGCCAGTCGGGGCGCATTCGCGGCCATGGCCAGGGCCTTGACACACTCTGCCGCAGACGGGCGAGCATCCTCCTCTCGCTCCATGACCCGTGACGTCAGCCAACGGGCCGCGTCATCTTCGCCGGGAGTGGGAATCAGCATGGACTGGCACCGGGAGCGGATCGTAGGCAGTACCGGGCGCCCGCTTTCCTGCAACAGGATCAGCACCACATCGGCCGAGGGCTCTTCCAGCGTTTTCAGCAGGGCGTTGGCGGAGTTGATGTTGAGCTGATCGGCACGGTCAACAATGGCGATTTTACGTTGGCCCACCTGCGGGGAGGCGACGGCAAAGGTCGACAAAGCCCGGATCTGGTCGATCTTGATCATCCGCGACTTTTCCGGTGTGTAAACCCGGATATCAGGGTGGGTTCCCGCCGCCACCAGTTCGCATTGCCTACAGTGACCACAGGGCCGGGCAAGGTTATTTGTGCTTTTGTCCGGCTGATCACAAATCAACAAAGACGCCAGGGCATCCGCGAACAGGCGCTTGCCCACTCCCCGCTCACCGTTGACCAGCAAGGCGTGCGGCAGCCGATTCTCATCAAATCGCTTCTGCAGGCTTGCCCAGGCCTCATTCAGCCAGGGCATCGATAAACTGTCTATATTCAACCTTCTGACCTTGCTGGCGTTGTTCGAGTGGTGCTGGCTTGCCCGGACTCACGCTGAAGCTGCCGCCGCATGGTCGACAGCAAACGTCTCATGGCACTCCGGGAATCATGTTGGGCCACCGATTCGGTGCCATAGTAATGCTTGTTGACCAGCCGGGCAAAAGATCGCGCCGTGTTGCCCGCGGCGGGCCTTACCGCGCCGATTCGTTGTGCCAGCTGAACAGGAGTTTCCCCCTGCCGCACCGGAATGCCGCTGCGCTCACACAACCGGTGCCACTGGCTGATCAGACGGACCACGGGATCGCGCGACCCGCTGCCACGAATCTGCCACGCGGACACCAGTCCGGCGATCAACAGCGCCAGTCCGACAATGCCGGCGGTGGCGTACCCCAGTTCCTTGAGCCCCATACCGCCTGGTAGACGGGACATCAGGTCCATCTGTGATTGCCCCTGGTAACCCACCACCCAGCGCTGCCACTGATAGTTGATCCGATCAATCTGGAGCGAGGCCCATTGCAGGACGGCAATATCACCATAGCGCTGGGGTGACGCCCATTCATTTTCCAGAAACGACCCTTCGTCGGCCACGGCGTCCCGCAGACCCAGTTCAACTCGGTCGGGAGCGATGGCTGCGGTGGGGTCGACCCGCACCCAACCCTGCCCCTGCAGCCAGACTTCCACCCACGCATGGGCATCATACTGGCGCACGATCAGATACTCGTCATCGGCACCGGGATCCCCTCCCTGATAACCGACGACCACCCGGGACGGAATCCCGGCGGCACGAAATACAAAGGTGGCAGCGCCGGCATAATGAGCACAGAACCCACGCTTCTCCTCGAACAGCAAGGTATCGACGCCATCGTCCGGCATAGCGGGAGGTCGCAAGGTGTAAAAGTATTCCTGCTCACGGAACCGTGACATGAGCGCATCGACCACCTCGCGATCACTGCCCGCAGTCGCTCGCAGATCCTCCGCCAGTGCTCGGGCACGTGGGTTTCCGCTCGATGGCAGTTGCAGATACCGCCTCACGTTGTCAGGTTCGGCCGCGTCCGTCCGTGCAGCGCCGGCCGCCACCAACTCCATCCGATAACGGACCGATGAATCCGCTGGCCGGCGGAAACGGAACAGTGAGTCGTCAGAGCTGAGCACGTTGTCCGAGACGGCAACGGAGTTCTCCAGTGCGAACGCCCAGGTCTGGTCGGTGGGCTCCAGCAGCACATCGTATTGGCTGCGCTCCAGTTCACCCGCACCGCCGTCAACCGCAACGCGGCCCGGTCGGCGGAACGGCTCCTCGCGACCCTGGCGCCAGGTTTCCCCATCCAGGTAGTCGAGAATAAGGCCGCGCCAGTAGCGATCTCGGTAGGCTGGGAGCTCTTCTCCGAAAGTGGCGCGGAAGGCCCGCTCACTGCTTTGCGCCAGGTTGGATATGTCCCCGGGGCGCATGGTGTCGCTGATGCCCGAGCGCGCCTGCCCGGACACCATCGGGACGCTCCACAGCGGCGCCATACGGGGGAAGAACACAAACAGGAGAATCACGATCGGCAGGGTTTTCAGAAGCATCATGCCCAAACGACGCCAACCGGACGCCATGGTGTCAGGGAGATCCGGTGCGTTGAGCACCTGCAGGCCCACCAGCAGCAGACCCACGGCAAAGAGATTGAGCACGGCCCAGTAGATTTCCTGATGAAACAGGAAATTCACCGTAGCGAGGTACACCAGGATGAAGAACAAAACGTAGAAGTCCCGCCTGGATCTGGTTTCAAGCCATTTGAGGCCGACCGCCAGCACAAAGAACGAGGCCGCCGTATCGACGGTAAAGCGGCCCTGAACGGTGCCGACATATACCGCAATAACCACCAGCATGATGCCCGTTTTCAGCCATTTACCGGGGAGCCTGACACGACCGCTTTGTGCCATATAGCGCCAGCCTGCAAGCACACCACAGGTGACCACCAGCCAGATGGGTAGCCGATCCCATTGGGGGAAACAGCAGCACCGCAAAGCTGGCGATCAGCCAAAGCAGCGCCCGCGTCGGCAATACCGGCGCGTTATCGTGAACTCCATTGGCAGCAGCCACGCCTGACAAAGCCATTATCCGGATTCTCCCACTGCAAATGCCGGCGTTTTCTCGGTGTGCCGGGTGCCAAAGGGAATTGACGAGTCATCCCGCGGCTTTTCGATGCCGAACACCGCCAGACTTTTCAGACACCGGGAGACATGCGCCTGCCCGGTATCCGGTTCGATCACGTGACCTGGCAGGTTCAGGCCAAACGGCGCACCGCTCCGCCCACGTTCCAGCACCTGAGCCGTGAGATAACTCAACCGCAATTCCATGTCCACGCCCGGAAAGGCGTGGAAATCCAGCCAGTGGGGGCTGCCCTGCTCACCTTCCCAATCCGCAATCACCATCTGCCCGGTACGGGCATAACGCTTCCCAGAGCACACGTTGACTCAGGTCGCCTTCTCGCCACGGGCGCATGTCCGCATGATCGTTACCCTCTACCGAGCGCGCACTGGACTGGTCGTCACCGTCGGTTACCGTGCTGGGCGCTTCCGGCGCCGGTACCGGCCGCGGGTAGACAATGGCGCAGGACACCGGCCTGACCCACGACCAGGCTTTGAGCAGCCCGAACGGAAACCGGGTTTCGACACGAATACGATCCGGCCGGAAATATCCCCGCTGCTGGCATGCCAGTGCGATCGTCATGTCAGCAGCCTGTCTGGCGGGGACGTGCTGCTGATCCAGCGTTTGCCTGTCGGAACACAGGGAAATGGCGACCGCATCGTGTTTCCCGGAAACCGCTCGGAAACGGAAGGGTAAAGGATCACCCGTGAACCCCTCCCCGGTCTTCACCAATGTCAGCTCGAGGCCGGCGAGATTGCGGTGGGTCTGATGCATGGCCGCCACCATGATGGCTCCCAACAAGAACGTGAGCAGGTAAATCAGGCTGTTCTGATAGTTGATGCCGGTAATGAGCATGATCAGCAACAACACACCAAACACCACGCCGGCACCGGTTGGCAGAATAAAAATATTGCGCTGACTGAACACCTGTTTATCGGTACGGGGAATCCTGCGGTTTACCCACCGCTGCCACCGAACCCGCAATGCCTGAAACATAGAGCATCCTTGAATCGTGTTACGCCACTCTGAGGAGTTTTCATAACAATACTGAAAATACTCAGGATGTGATCACATTACCGCCACAAACCCCTTGAATTTGTGTCGGGCAATCCGAATACTGATTATTAAGGGAGCAGACTGATCGAAGTATCCTCAGAAGCGCCTCATTTTCGTGGATCACAAGCCAAGAGGCTACACCATGACACGCCGAACTTCCCTCTCAATCGCAATCACCAGCGCAGCCGGGGCTGCCCTGTTCAGCAGCAGTCTGCTGGCCGGTGTTCAGACCATGACCTCTGACGAAATGGTCGAGACCTACGTCAAGGATTCGGCCGTGATCGTGGTGCCCAAAGGATCAGCGGAAAAGCGAGGCTGACCGCCAGCGCATCATTCGGTCGTTGACCATCTCACCCGGCGAGCCGGTCCTGACGGAAGCCGAGGAAGAAGCCTACCGGGAGGCGCTTCAACGTTACCAGGATGAGGGCAAGTCGGATGCGCTGGAAAGCGCAGAAGAAGAATTCCTGCGCCGTGCGCTGCTGCTGCCCCAGGAAGAATTGGCGCGGGCCCGCCCGCCGGCAGACTTCACACCGCGGATTCAACCGATCATTTTTGGCCAGCAAGCGCAGATTCCCGATGAGCCTTTCACCCAAACATTCCTGAACGATCAGCTTGGCGTCGGGTTCGATGGCCAGAACCTGAACTTTTCCATCGGCAATCCTCCCGGCATTGACCGGATCGAAGTTCCGCAGGCCATTAACGAAGGACCCGTGACCCTGACTCCGCGGCCTGGCGGCGGATTTGATCTGTCCATTGCAGTACCGGATCGTTAACCGGGCACTTTACCGAGACGCAAAAAACGGCACTGAAAAGTGCCGTTTCAGATTGCTGACGAACCCCGGTTTTTCCGGGGTTCGTTGCGTTTGGGCGTTTTAAATTCAGTTGGCGATGGATCTAGCCCAATATTCCCGACCGGGTTGCCAATACTCCGGATAAGCCAGTTTCCGGGCCCATTTTCGAATTTCGCTCTGCAAGCCAGGTACCCCAAGGGATTTGAGCCATAAAAAGACGCGCCAGGATCTGCGCGATCTTCTTCATATTCTGGGCAGCGGCGGCCAACAGGCATTGCTCACGCACCTTCGAGAGCCCTCGCAAGCGAGCATAACGATGACCATGCAGCTGCTTGGCATCAGCGAACGATCGCTCCACGGTTTCCTGTCGTCGTTTGTAAAGCGCCTTGCCCCACGGGGTTAGCCGGTAGCTGTCGGTTCGATCCTTACTGCCCTGCCAGACATGGCGGGTTAGCACTTTGACGTGGTTGGCGCTTCGTGTGCATTGATCCAGTAACGGGCAGTCTTTGCAGTGAGCCGGGTTGGATTTGTACTCCCGGTAGCCAAGGCGATTGGTGGTGGTGTAGATCAGTTGCTGGCCTTGCGGACAGCGATAGCTGTTGGTCTCGGGATCGTAAGTGAAGGCGCGTTTTGCGAGGTAGCCCTTGGGCTTGTTCGGTCGCCGGTAGCCCATGACCCCATAGATGCTCCGGTCTTCCAGCCCCTTACAGATACCGGCGGTGTAATAGCCCGCATCCAGTCCAACACCCCAGACATCGAAGCCAAAGCGCTCACGTTGACGATCCAGCCTGTCCAGATAAGGGCGGCTGTCGTGCAGGTTGGCCGGGGTGGCGTAGCTATCCGTAATAATGGCGTTGCGGCCATCAACGGTGCGATGGTCCAGGTAGAAGAAGCCTTTGGGCTTACCTTCCCGAACCATGTAGCCGCTGTCCGGATCGGTGCGGCTGACCTTGGTGTCTTTGGTCTTGGCTGGTTGCTCGGACAGCTTCGTTTTCAGGGCCTTTTTACCCTGGGCTTTGCGATCGCCTTCGATGGCGTCTTCCAAGCTGCCCAGGTAGTCCGCCACCTTCTCCTCTGCCTGTTTCAGATCGTACTTGTTCTTGTTGGCGTTCGCCTTGAGATGCGTGCTGTCGGTGTAAAGCACTTCTCCACCGACCAGGTCATAACCCATCGCCTGAAGCACGATCTCGTCGAAGATGTCCTGATAGATGCTGCTGTCCTGGAATCGCCGCCGACGGTTCTGGCTCAGGGTGGAGGCATCCGGAATCTTGTCGGTCAGGTTGAAGCGCAAGAACCAGCGATACGCCACGTTGACCTGTATCTCCCGCACCAGTTGCCGCTCACTGCGAATGCCGAACAGGTAGCCCAGAAACAGCATCTTGAAAAGCACCACAGGATCGAGTGCCGGCCGACCATTGTTCGAACAGTACAAATGCCGAACCCGATCACGGATAAATTCGAAATCGATGTACTGATCAATTTTGCGGAGTAGGTGGTTGTCGGGGACCAGCGATTCGAGACTGACCATCTCGAGTTCGTGTTGTTGCGGGGGACGGCTCTTTGAGCATGGGGCAGCCTCTGAAAAGTCGATACCCCAATTACAACAAACCCCCGCCAAAATGGCGAGGGTTTGTCAGCAATCTGACCCCGCAGTTGCGGGGTTTTTTGTCGGACTGATGTCACTCGGCCACGAAGTCTACCGTGGTTTGCGACTCAGCCGTCACGGTGACGTTCCGCGTTCCAATGAACGTGAGCTCTTCGGCCGCCTCGTTGTCATCGGGGTCGCAGGTGTAACTGACGGTGTACTCACCCTCGACCAGGAAAGCGGCCGTGTAGTTGTATTCGGTCGTTTCCCGGATCAAATGCTACCGGGGCGGTCAGCAACGGCTCGTTTTCGCTGCCAAGATCGCCCGTGGTGGCGCCACTGCCCTGGTAGACATAGACCATGCCGTCATAGATCGTGCTGTCTGCGCATTGAACGGAAATCACGGTCTCATCAACGGCGCCGGCAATCGACCCCACTTCGAGATTGTTGACCAGCCGCAGCGCCGGTCTCAGCATGAAGTCGGCGAGCGCGTTGCCTTGGGGATCGACCACCGCTTTGCGTACGTCGAAATCAATGGTGAAGCTGGTGGAGGTGTCGGCGGCGACGATAAAGTCACCCTGCAGTTTCAGACCGCTTTGCTCGCCGGACGGGACGGCAAGAGAAAATTCAGTATCCCCTGTGTCAGAACGCTTTACGAACGAGTTTTCAGTATTAACGATCAATCGAATCTGGGAATACTCACCCGCAGGCACCTCCTGGTCGGTGATCAGCGGCTCACTGACGCCTCCCCTGCAGATCCAGCATATTGACGGTTTCGAAACCTTCAAGCGGGAACGAAATCCAGTCACCGTCTGTCGGTTTGAGGCGGATCTCGGTGAATGCGACGGTCACGTTACTGAGATCCGTGGCCGGTGCGTCCGTGATACCGAAGGACACAGTGCCGGTGGCATCGGAACCTGAGCTGCCACCACCGCAAGCCGCGATGCCCGCGGCCAGGGCTGAAACGGTAAATAATTTGAGCGTACGATTCATAAAGCCTCCGAGGTTAATTCACTTTGAGAGCAGAGCGGTGTGTACGCGCTACCTGTCCCCTATAGAACGATAGCGCCGGTTACCGGGTTCCGACCGTTTTGTTAACGTTGTCTCACATTCCGTCAATAATTATCAGGGCGTCCGGGTGGTGGCCCCGTATAACCAAGGCTTTAACTGAGATAGACTTGCTGACCGATCACAGCCAACGAACGACATCTGGAACAAACACAGGCGAACACCGGTTTGGCATTACTTCCTTTTCGGCCGTCACGGTCCAAACGATTTGAAAAACTGGTCCAGCCGCATCTGCAGGCGTTGTACCGGTTTGCCTTTCGTCTGGCAGGCCAGCAGCAGGATGCGGAAGATCTGGTCCAGGACGTCATCGTGAAACTGTACCCCCGTCTCGACGAGCTGGAAGCCATTGAGCAGTTGCGGCCGTGGCTGAACCGGGTGTTGTACCGTCATTTCATCGACCAGGTGCGTCGTAAAGGGCGGCAGTCCGATCGGCCACTGAGCGAGGTGGTTGAGGCCGAGCAGCAGTCTTCCTATCTCGAAAGCTTCGCCTCGGACGACATCGGCCCGGAAGCCCACCTGGAGGCTGGCCGTGTGTGGGCCCGGCGCTGGACAAGGTCATGGCAGCGCTGGACCCGGATCAGCGCACCCTGATCATCCTCCATGACGTCGACGGGTGGCGCCAGGAAGACATTGCGGAAATTCTCGACATTCCGCTGGGCACCGTGAAATCCCGGTTGCATCGATGCCGTGCGGCACTTCGTGAAAAACTGCAAAAGGAACTGGAACCTTTCTCGGGCATCGGACGTGTGAAAGAATGAGGTGATGGATATGTCGTGTCGTGAATGCCGGGAACTGATTGCTCCCCTGATAATGAATGAATTGTCTGCCGAACAGGCTGCCGTTGTTGAGCAGCATGCGGCAGAATGCGTTCACTGTGCGGCGATTCTGGCGGGCGAACGAGAGCTGCAATCCGCGCTGGCGGATCGGTTTTCCATTCCGGATCCATCACCGGATTTCGAGACCCGGGTCATGGCTGCTGCGTGCTCGGACGATTCCGCGCGCGCTGGCTGGAGCACTCCGATTGTAGGTGGGGCCATCGCTGCGGCGTTGGCGCTGGGCATTGCCCTTGGCGTGGGCCTGAAGCCGGGCGACGATCCGTCGCGGGTGGACATGGCCGCCGATACGGCAACTGCGGAGCAGACTGCGCCCGAACCTGCAATGTATGAGCCGGTGGTTCAGACTGTGCGCCTTGCGTTCAGCTCGGGCAAACCGCTTCAGGACGTCACGCTGACGCTTGAGCTTCCGGCCAATGTTGAGCTGGCAAGGTTTCCCGGACGGCATCAGCTGAGCTGGCAGGTCGATCTGGAACAGGGCGAGAACGTTCTGGCCCTGCCGCTCAGGGTGCTGTTCCCGGGCGCGGGCGATCTGGTCGCACACATTGACGATGGCCAGCGGCAGAAAACCTTCAGGGCGGTAATACCGGGTCAGGCCGAGGCAGAGAAAATGGAGCCAGCATCATGACGAAGCACAGCAGGCAGTGGTTCAGGCCGGCACTGATGTGCATGGTTGCACTTTTTGTATCGCCAGCAATGGCGCAGTCGATCGACGACCTGGATAACCTTGATGTCACCATGAGAATGGTTGTTGACGATGAGGACCTCACCAATTCGGTGGTGCGTGAAATTGAGCTGCCGGAGCCGATGATCCGTGGACAGGAAATGCGCCAGGGTGCTTCCGGGGTGCCAGGGCAAGGTCGTCCTGAGCGGCCGGATCTCGACACGGCGCTGGATGCCATGGAGCGCGGTCAGGAAATCGGTGAATCGGCGTCAGAGCGGGCGAGCGAGGCTCGGGAGATTATTGATTCCGAGAGGCCCGGTCGCGATGGTCTGCTGGATTCTTTGCCCGGCCGGGATGGTCTGACCGATCTGCCCGGCAGGGATGATCTGCTGAATGACACGGAACAGCTGCTGGATGACGTCGGTGACAAACTTGACCCTGACAACCAGCTGGAACTCTGATCCCTCACCTGATTAGCGGCCCCCTCCCGAATCATCAAACTGGAGAAGATGTGTACCTTTGTGTCGCACACTTTTTTCTTGTTTGTCGCTGTTATACTCTCCCAATGTAGCGTTGACGATCCTGTGCACTCGGTCAGGGCGCCAATGACTTTTCTTCCTAAACGCTGGAGAGTTCTGTTTGCGGGCTGCAGTTTGGCTACCTACCTTATCCGGCTTCTTGCTGATAGCGACCCTCTCTATTCCGGCGGCGGCCTCCAGTGCTCCGAGGGAGCGCCTGGCTGAAGGCATCGAGCACTACCAGAACGGTGATCTCGAATCTGCCCGGGTCGCATTTGAAGATGCCCGCGCCGCGGGACTGGAAAGCCCGTCCCTGGTCTACAACCTGGGTGTTGTCTATTACCGGCTGGGCGAGTACCGCCTGGCGGCCGCCACCTTCTCGATGCTGCTTGAGACCGAGAACAACGCGCTGGCGCAATACAACCTCGGCCTGGTAGCCCGGGCCGCGGGAGATGCGGAAACCGCTGACGCGTGGTTTGCCCGGGCCGCCAGCCGGTCCTCACCACCGAAAATCCGGGCGTTGGCAGAGGCACGGCTGCAGCCAGCGGAAGCGGTCGCCTCGTCTGCCTTATCGCAGATTCCCCGCATGGGCTACATCTCGCTGTCCGGCGGCTACGACAACAACATCGCCAGCGTACCCGAGGCCGGGAGCTCCGGCCGCGAAGGGGGCTTCGGCGAGCTGCTGGCGGCCGGGTCGGCCGATGTGTATCAGTTTGACCATTCGCTGGTGCGTCTAGAGGGCGCCGCCTACTCCCGCCAGTACCCATCCGAGTCGGAATTTGACACCGATCTTCTCCAGGTAGGCGCCGGTTGGCTGCGGGAGCTCGGCCCCGGCCGTGCCGAAATCACCGCCGGCGTGAGTCAGTCCTGGTTCGATGCCGACCAACTGGAGCGAACCTACCGGCTGGATGTCTCCTATCGATTGAATCCGTGCCCTTTTGCCGGCCCTTCGGCCCGTTGCCAGGCCACTGTGTCTTCCGGTGTGGTAGAGGGCGGTGATGGTTTTGAAGCCTACGATGGTGAGTGGTATCAGGCCCGGTTGAAGGCGCGGAAGGATTACGCGTATTGGCGTGTGGATCTGCAGTATCGCGGTGAACTCAATAGCCGCGATGACCTGACCGCAGGGGATCAGTTCGTCAGTGTGTCGCCCCAGCGTCACATGGCGGAAGTGGCGTTGCGTTACAAAATCTCGCAGCGCTGGCATGTGGGCGTGGCCGGCAATTATCGTTACAGCCGTTACGCCGACCCCCACCGTCTGTTCGACGAGGCCGGCGTTCTGGATGTCGAGCGACGGATGGATCAGCGTACGCAGGGTACCCTGTTGACGGAATTCGCCCTGAGCGCTGCCTGGTCGCTGCGCGGTGAGTGGATGTTCCGGGACAACCAGAGCACTCTCGAGCGATACGATCATCGGCGGCAGATGGCGATGGTGGGGATCGAGGGCTTGTTCTGACCGGTCAGCAGGTGGTGGTGTAACTGAGGAACTGGAACCCCGCCATGACAGGCGGCATTCCAGCTCAGTTATTGGCGTCAGAGCGTTTTCATCACCCGCCTGGCGGCGTTCGTGGTGAACTCGATATCGTCAGATGTGAGAGCGGCGCTGGTGAAGCCCGCCTCAAACGCTGACGGTGCCAGGTAGATACCCTCTTTGAGCATGCCCTGGAAGAACTTCTTGAAGCGCTCAACGTCGCAGGCCATAACCTGGTCGAAACGGGTAACCGAGTCGGCCTCGGTAAAGAAGAATCCGAACATCGCCCCCGCACTTTGCACGGCCAGGGGGATACCGGCCTCGTCGGCGGCGGCTTTCAGCCCGTCGCGCACGGCATTGGTTTTTTCCGTCAACCGGTCGTGGAAGCCGGGCTCGGAAATGGCGTTCAGCGTGGCCAGACCGGCGCACATCGCCAGCGGGTTGCCGCTGAGCGTGCCGGCCTGATAGACCTGGCCCAGTGGCGCTATGTGTTCCATGATTTCCCGCTTTCCGCCGAAGGCTCCGACAGGCAGGCCGCCGCCGATCACCTTGCCCAGTGCCGTCAGATCCGGTTTGACGCCGTAGAAGCCCTGGGCGCCGCCGAGGGAAATGCGGAACCCGGTCATCACCTCGTCAAAGATCAGCACCGTGCCGTGTGCGTCACACACTTCGCGCAGTGCCTCAAGGAACCCCGGTACCGGCGGAATACAGTTCATGTTGCCGGCTACCGGCTCGACAATGATGGCTGCGATCTCATCGCCCCGGGCGGCAAAGGTCTCCCGCACATGGTCGATGTCATTGTAATTCAGCGTCAGGGTGTGTTCGGCCAGGCTGGCGGGGATGCCCGGGGAGTTGGGCACGCCGAGGGTCAGCGCGCCTGAGCCGGCCTTGACCAGCAGTGAGTCCACGTGGCCGTGGTAGCACCCCTCGAATTTTACGATCTTGTCGCGGCCCGTGTAGCCGCGGGCCAGGCGAATGGCGCTCATGGTGGCTTCGGTACCGGAGTTCACCATGCGCACCAGCTCGATCGAGGGCACCAGTTCACACACCTTCTTGGCCATTTCAGTCTCGATGGCGGTGGGGGCACCGTAGCCGATACCCAGATCCACCTGGGCGTGGAGTGCGTCCTTGATCACCCGATTGGAATGACCCAGGATCATCGGCCCCCAGGAGCCGATGTAATCGATGTAGCGGCGGTCATCCTCGTCATACAGGTAGGCGCCTTCGGCATGCTTGAAGAAAACCGGGGTGCCGCCAACGCCGCGGAAGGCCCGCACCGGCGAGTTCACGCCGCCGGGAATGTATTTCTGTGCCTCTGCAAAAAGCGTTTCAGAGTGGTTCATGGTGTCAGGACTCCTGATTGCGTGTCGTCGTAGCGTTGGTAACAGTCGGCGCCCGGAACAGCGGGTGATGGGCTGCAAACAGACGGGTAAATTCACGGGCTCGCTGTTCGGTTTGCAAAGGGTCGCCGGCGAACAGGCCGCCGACCACCGCCAGCAGGTCAGCACCGGCTTTGATCAGGGCGGCACCATTGTCGATGGTAATGCCGCCGATTGCCGTGGTCGGACGTTGCAGGCAGCGCGCCTGCGCGAGAATGGCGCTGTCGGCCGCCGGCGCATTGGGTTTGGTGCTGGAGCCATGAAAGCGCCCGAAAGCAAGATAATCGGCGCTGTCGTTTACCGCGGCCCTGGCCAACGCCAGATCACCGTGACAGGTAGCCCCGATGATGGTTGTCTCGCCCAGCAGTTGCCGCGCATCGCTCAGCGCCTGGTCGCTCTGGCCCAGATGCACGCCGCCGGCGGCGACCCGTTTTGCCAGCACCGGGTCGTCATTGATGATCAGCGGCACCCCGGCGTTACGGCAGATAGCCGCCAGATCTCGTGCCTGGTTCAGGCGCACGGTATCTGAGCTGCGTTTGTCCCGGTACTGCACCAGTACCGCGCCCCCGCGCAATGCTGCCTCAACCGCGGGTCGCAACCGGTCATCCGGCAGCAGGTCGCTGTCGGTAATGGCGTACAGCCCCGGATTGAGGCCCTTGTTAAAGATGGTTGGCATGACGTGGTCAGCGCTCCCAGGGAATGCCGCGATCCGGCACGGGCTGGCCTTTGCCAACTTCCAGGGCATGGAGTATTGCGCGATTCACGAAATTCTGCGCCTGGGAAATGGCGGCCCGAGGCGACAGTGCGGCCGCCCGACCCGCCGCGATCGCCGCCGCCAAAGTACAGCCGGTGCCATGGTATTCACCGCCGACCCGCTCGATGTGCCAGTGAATGGCGTCGCCGGTGGCGCTGAACAGGGTGTTGACGATCTGCGGGCCTTCTCCATGGCCCCCGGTCGCCAGTACCGAACGGCAGCCCGCGGCCAACAGCTGACTGGCTGCCTCCGCCGCGCTTTCACTGCCCCCCAGCAGGGCCAGTTCGATGCCGTTCGGGGTAATCATCTCGGCCACACCAAACAAACGATCCTTCATGGCACCGATGAGCGCGTCATCGGCCAGGTCCCCGCCACCGGCCGCTTTGATGACCGGGTCGGTGATCAGTGGAATATCAGGGTGCTGTTCCAGAAACTCGACCAGCACGTCAACCACCGCGGCATTGCCCAGAGCGCCGGTTTTTATGGCGTGAATCGGTGCGTCGGCCGCAATGCACGCCAGTTGCCGGCGAATCAGATCGGCATCCACCGCCTCCGCGCCATAGACGTTGCGGGTGTCCTGTACGGTCAGGCAGGTAATCACCGGCAGCGGGTGGCACCCAAGCGCGGTGACGGCCTGGATGTCTGCCTGGATGCCAGCGCCACCCGAGGGGTCGAGGCCTGACAGAATCAATACCTGGGGGCGGGAATGACGTTTGATGGTACAGCTCCTCGGAACGGGTTGTTGATCTAAAACGGCTTGACCGTGGCCAGAATGACCACGGCAACAAGAATCAGCACAGGGAGTTCGTTGAACCAGCGGTAGAATACGTGACTGCGGGTATTCTGGTCATCCCGGAACACCTTGACCAGATGGCCGCAATAGAAATGGTAGGCGATCAGTACAGCGATCAACAACAGCTTGGCGTGCATCCAGCCCTGGCTGAAATAACCGCTGGCATTATAGCTGATCAGCCAGACGCCAAAAATGACGGTGGCAACCATCGAGGGCGTGGTAATGCCCCGGTACAGTTTGCGTTCCATGATTTTGAAGCGCTCGCGGCCGGGGGCGTCCTCGCAGGCGGCGTGGTACACAAACAGCCGCGGCAGGTAAAAAATGCCCGCGAACCAGCACACCATGGAGATCAGGTGGAGGGCTTTGACCCAAAGCATGGTTTAACTCCGTCGGTATTGGTAATAGCTTTCAATGTCGGATTTCAGCACGATGCCGTACACCCGCTGAATCATCGGAGCGACGTGGCGCTGCACATAAAGCGCTTCTACGTTGGTCTTGTCAAATTCGTCCAATGCTTCTTCCAGCGTGGCCTGGTACTGCACCGCTGCAATGTCCCGCCGGTTGGCCGGGATATCCATCAAATCAAGCTGTTCCTGTAGCTCGGCGTCCTCCCCGGTGGCTGACGTGTCGGCATCCTCCAGGTAGCGGGCGAGATCAACCGCGGGCATCAGTGCGGTCGGCCCGCTGCTGCCCTCGACGACCAGCCACTTGGGTTCGGACTTGAGGATTTTTCGTGCCTCGTTGATGCTCAGGTGGCGTTCGGTGCGCAGAATGCTCCGATCCATGATGGCGCCCACGGATACCCGCCGCAGCGCCTGGATGATGGGGGAATTCTGGTAGCTCAGGCCCTGGCTTTTCAGGATCGTCAGAAACAGTGACTTCTTGCCAAACACTTCGCTGGTGACCAGGCTGGCGGTGGTAATGATCAACATGCCCGGCAGCATGATGTTGGGGTTTCGTGTCAGTTCCATCAGGGCCATCAGCGCGGCCAGGGGCGCTTGCAACACCGCACCCATCATGGCGCCCATGCCGAGCATGGCATAAAAGCCCACCGAGGAAGCCGTGTCTGGCGCAATCTGTGCGCCAATCAGCCCCATGGCACCGCCCAGGGTCGCGCCCATGAAGATGGTTGGACCGATCACGCCGCTGGGCATGCCCAGACCTATGGTCAGCGCTGTGATAATGAGTTTGGCAATACCGGCGCCCAGCAATAACCAGAACGCCAGGTGGCCGTTAATGGCCATATCCACGGTGTCGTAGCCGATGCCCATGACCTCCGGCACCACGATGGCAAACGGCACCATCAGCAACCCGCACACCGCAATTCGCAACAGAACCGGGCGGTGGTGATAGCGCCCCATGGTATCCACCAGCTGAATGAAGACGGCGGCCGCGACGCCGATGATGACTGCAATGGCCAGAATCCAGGGAATCTCGACCAGTGAGTTCATGGTCAGTGCCGGTACGCTGAAGGCCGGCTCTGCCCCGTACATGGCCTGGGTAACGATGGCCGCGCTCACGGCAGCAAGAATGATCGGGGTGAAACCGGCAATGGTGTATTCCATCATCACCACTTCCATGGCAAAAATCACGCCGGAGATAGGGGTGTTGAAGGATGCGGAAATGGCTGCCGCACAACCACAGGCCACCAGCGTGCGGATGCTGTTGTTGGGCAACCTCATCCATTGCCCCATCAGGCTGGAGAAGGCCGCCCCCAGGTGCACAGCCGGTCCCTCACGGCCGGCCGATTGTCCGGTCACCACCGTCGCCACGCCAGTGGTGAATTGCACGATGGCGCTGCGCACCGAAATATAGCCCTGGTGATAGTTAAGGCGTTCCATAACGTGGACAATCCCCACCTTGCGGTCGTGGGTCGCCAGCCGGTGCAGAAACAGGCCGAGGGTAAGGGCGCCGGCCAATGGCAGCAGGCCGCGGGTGAGGATGTCCAGTTGCTCGAACGACTCGGAGCCATCGCCGGGCAGAAAATACTCGAGGGGCCACTCGATGGCCAGACGAAACACCAGGATGACGCCGCCGGTGATCAGGCCGGACAGCAATCCCACTACGGCCAGCTGGGGCAGGGCGTCCACGCCGGAGAGCCTGCGACGGCAGACGGGAATCAGGTTCTCTGTGATCTGGTGCCAGAGGTTGCGCATGGGCGCCGGAGTTCCGGTAGTGGATGGATCTGGGGTTATTGTAATGCTCGCCTGCCCGGCTGCAATAAGTCCTTGGTTTATCATGTTAGACTAGCGGGTCAGAATTGACTCGATTTTACACAAACCGATGCCAGCGGGAGTGACAGGTGATAAAAGTAGGCATAGTAGGCGGAACCGGCTACACCGGTGTGGAGCTACTCAGAATTCTGGCGGTTCACCCCGACGTGACGGTGAGCTGCATTACATCCCGCTCCGAGGCGGGCATGCCGGTTGCAGAGATGTATCCGAACCTCCGCGGCCACTACGATCTGGCGTTCTCCGAGCCCGACGCCGACACGCTGGCTGCCTGTGATCTGGTGTTCTTTGCCACGCCCCATGGCGTTGCCATGCGGATGATTCCCGAGCTGATGGCGGCGGGTACCCGGGTGGTGGATCTGTCCGCTGACTTCCGCCTGCGGGATCTGGACGTCTGGGCAAACTGGTACGGTATGGCCCATGAAAGCCCGGACTGGGCCGCCCAGGCGGTCTACGGTCTGCCGGAAGTGGTGCGTGATCAGGTGCGCACGGCACAGCTGGTGGCAAACCCCGGATGCTATCCGACCGCCGTCCAGCTGGGGTTCCTGCCCCTGCTGGAAAACGATCTGGTGGACCCGTCGCGGCTGATTGCCGATGCCAAATCCGGTGCCAGCGGTGCTGGCCGTCAGGGCAAGATCGGCATGCTGCACGGTGAGATTGGTGAAAGCTTCAAGGCCTACGGCGCCTCCGGCCATCGGCATCTTCCTGAAATCCGCCAGGGCCTGACCCAGGCAGCAGGCGGACCTGTGGGCATCACCTTCGTGCCCCATCTGATTCCGATGATTCGCGGTATCGAGGCAACGCTGCTGTACGCCGAGCTGCGAAATCCGGCGGATTTTGACCGGCTGCAGGCGCTGTATGAGGATCGCTTCCGCGATGAGCCGTTTGTGGATGTCATGCCCTTTGGCAGTCATCCGGAAACACGCAGCGTGCGCGGAGCAAACCACTGCCGTATGGCGCTGCACCGCCAGGAAAACAGCAATGTGGTGATCATCTCCTCCGTCATCGACAATCTGGTGAAGGGGGCTGCAGGGCAAGCGGTGCAGAACATGAACATCATGTTCGGCCTGGACGAAACGCTCGGGCTGAAAGCGCCCGCCCTGCTGCCATAGGATCTTCCGGTGAGTGAACAGAAAAAACCAGCGGAAGAATACGTTGTCATCCGCCACCGCCCGGGGTATCGGCTCAGGCGTTCGTTGATCCTGCTGGCATTTTCAGTGGCTGCAGCGGTGGGTGGTTATGCCACCGGTCTGGCCCAGGGCGGTTTCCGCTTTTCATCGGTGGAGGACTCGCGGGACCAGCTGGAGCAGCAGGTCGAGGAGCTTCGGGATAAATACCGCAACGCCTCCCAGCAGCTCACCAATCTCGACCGCGGGCGCACCATTGATCAGCAGGCATTGAACCAGGCGCGGCGATCCATCGTGAATCTGGAAACGCAGATTGCGTCGTTAAAGGCAGACCTGACGTTCTACAAGAACATCATGGCGCCCTCGGAAACCAGCAAGGGGTTGCAGGTGGACCGGCTTTCGCTCCAGCAGGATCGTCAGGGGGATGGCTACAATTTCAAGGTGGTGCTGACTCAGGTTGGCAATAACAAAAGCTATATATCGGGTGTTGTTGCAGTCAATGTGATCGGCACCCGCAACGATGAGAAAGAGGGTGATCGCGCTGCGGGACCTCTCGGACGATATCGACGATCTCGGTGTAAAATTCCGCTTCCGCTACTTTCAGGATATAGAGGGTCTGCTGAAAGTGCCGCCGGATTTTGAGCCCGAGGAAGTGCAGATCGTGGCCAAATCGCAGGGGCAGAAGTCGACCCAGGCGGAACGTACATTTGATTGGAAAGACCTAACGGAGAACTGACATGCTCGGAAAGAAAAAGCAGAAGCCGCGCCGCCCAACCGGGCACTTTGACACACTGGTATCCTCACGCACGACCGTTGAAGGTGATGTGCACTTTTCCGGTGGCCTTCATGTTGACGGCCGCGTTCGGGGCAAGGTGGTTGCGGAAGAGGGCAGCGATGCGGTGCTGCGCGTATCCGAGGTGGGTGAGATTGCCGGGGATATAGTTGCGCCTCACGTGATTATCAACGGCACTGTGCACGGTGATGTCTATGCCTCAGCTCACCTGGAGCTGGCGGAGAAAGCCTCCATCAACGGCAACGTGTATTACAACCTGATCGAAATGGCGATGGGTGCCTCGGTTAACGGTAACCTGGTGCACCAGCGTGAGCCCATCGGGCTGTTGACCAAGGACACCCGAAAGGAACCGTCAGTGCGCGATTCCGCGGCGGCCGAGGAGACCGACCCGGTCACCGGTGCGGAATAGTTGATTGTTTTAGTCAGGAATACCATAATCACGGGCATCACACCTGTATTAACCCGGAGGCGGACTTGAGTGTAGTTCAGCAGCAGATGGCCATACCGCTGTTCCTAAGCGACAGCGCGGTAGCGAAAGTGCGTGAATTGATTGAGGAAGAGGGCAACTCTGATCTCAAGCTGCGTGTTTTTGTGACCGGCGGCGGCTGTTCCGGGTTCCAGTACGGCTTTTCCTTCGATGAAAGT
>UEXL01000274.1_pt1 | contig 18980 bp, 28 predicted proteins | sample 1796671 | NCBI WGS metagenome assembly UEXL01 (sample SAMEA4772471, study PRJEB27181) | metagenome | reverse complement strand
CTCGGCGCACCGGCGAATCTTGTCGGCGGTATCGCGGTGGGTATCTGCCGTGCCATGGGAAAAATTCAGCCGAAATACATTCACGCCGGCACCAATCAGGGTGTCGAGCATGGGTTCCGGTGCAGAAGCGGGGCCAACGGTGGCAACAATCTTGGTACGGCGAAGCGGGTGCTGCGGGGTGCGAGAGGGCATGCGTGTCCTTCCATCATTCCATCAATCATTTCGCTTTAGCATACCACGGTGGCGCGAACGAACGATGACAGTGGCATCGCGGTAGAACCACCGCTCCTACAGAACAGGTGGAGATGTTGGCTTCTATGGCCAGAAGAACAAAGAAAGCCCCGCCGGGAAGGCGGGGAAAGGGGAAACCGGTGGCAGGGAATCAGTGAAGCATGGCAAAGGCGCAGGCCTGGGCCTGGCTGAGACGAAGGAAATCGCCCATGCCCATTTTAATCACTTCCGTGTGTGTGCCGGCATTGAAGGCAAGCCAGTCTTCGCTGAGTAAGGTGTCGTCCACATACACGTTCATGTTGTACAAATTCCCGAACGGGGGTTCGCCACCGGGTTCGCAGAGTGGGAAGCAATCCTTGAAATCCTCTTCCTCGGCTAGCCCGACGCGGTTGGCATGGAGGGCCAGTCGTAATTTTTCCGGGTCCAGATATTGATTGGCGGGCAGCACCGCCATGGCCAGCGTTCCATCCACGTCCACAATCACGGTCTTGGCCATATGCCGACCGGGAACATGGGCGGACTGTGCCACCTCGGAAGCGGTAACGGCGGGCGGGTGGTTGTAGCAGTGATAATTGACGCCGTTGTTATCGAGAAAATCTGCCAGTGCGCGGGCGGGCATAGTGGACCTCCTCCCGGCATGGTGTGGCCGGGATTGGGGAGCGGCCTGACAAACCGCTGGTGGCGGGTGCGAAGGTGACGCTCCGTGACGGGTGTCTGATAACAGTCTGTTAAGGGTAGAGCGGGGGAGGAAGCAGGAGAAATACAAATATGCGCTAATGTTTATAGCGGAAAAGAATAGCTACGAGCTACGAGAAAAGGAAAGCCCGAAAAGTTCCTGGGTTTTGTGCTTATCAATCTTTGGCTTTGAACTGAGCTTTCGCGGGCAGGGGCGACACCGTATGGCAGCGTCCCTAACCCGCGTTGCAGCGTCTCTCTCACATTCCCAGATTATCCAGAATGCGCAGATTCGGGCCAGCCTGGTTCATGGTGTAGAAGTGCAGTCCGGGTGCGCCCATGGCCAGTAGCTGTTCGCACAGACGGGTCACGACGTCTTCGCCAAAGGCTTTGACGGCCGCATCGTCGTCCTTGATGTCGTTGAGCTTGCTTTGCAGCCAGCGTGGCACATCGGCACCACAGGTGCTGGAGAAACGCAGCAGGTTGGCGACATTAAGGATTGGCATGATGCCTGGGTAGACGGGGGCGTCACAGCCAGCCTTGTGTAGCGCATCCATGTAATAGCCGTAGGCATCGGCGTTATAGAAATACTGGGTCAAGCCGCTGTTGGCACCGGCATCGACTTTGCGCTTGAAGTGAGCAATGTCGTCTTCAAAGCTGCGTGCTTGCGGGTGCATTTCCCGGATAGGCGGCGACTTCCAGAGTGAAATGATCGCCGGTTTCCTGACGGATCAATTGCACCAGTTCGTCGGCGTATTTGATTTCGCTCTGGGCATAGCCCATGCCAGAAGGCAGGTCGCCGCGCAGGGCGACAATGCGGGTGACGCCCGCTTCTTTATATCCGTTCACCAGCTCGAGAATTTCGTCCCGGCTCTGGCCGATACAGCTCAGGTGCGGTGCAGTATCCGCGTGCTGTTCGCGCAGCTTGTTCACTGCATCACGGGTGTTGTCACGGGTGGAGCCGCCGGCACCAAAGGTGCAGGAATAAAATTCCGGATTCTTGACCTGCAGCTTCTTCTGCGTGGCCAGTAATTTTCTTTTCCCGCGTCGGTTTTCGGCGGAAAAATTCAAAACTGATTCGTTTCATTGGGAGCTCGCTTCATGCTGCCCGCTTCACGCACCACGCGTGTTGCATGATGCGTGGTGCGTGCCAGCGTTTAATACTTATAGTGCTCAGGCTTCTAAGGGCCGTTCACGTCTACGCCGATGTAGTCGGCCTGTTCTTTGCTGAGTTTGGTGATCACGCCACCGAAGCCTTCCACCATGTAGCGGGCCACTTCTTCGTCCAGCTGTTTGGGCAGCACCTCTCACCTTGAGCATTTTTTCTTTCACGGCATCAGAGTGTTTGGCTTGGCCTTGATCGAACAGGTACATCTGCGCCAGTACCTGGTTGGCGAAGGAGCCATCCATGATGCGGCTGGGGTGGCCGGTGGCGTTGCCCAGGTTGACCAGGCGGCCTTCGGAGAGCAGCAGCAGGAAATCGCCGGCGGCCTTGTCGCGCCAGACCTTGTGCACCTGCGGTTCACTTCTTCCCATTCCCAGGTTTCACGCATGAAGGCGGTGTCGACTTCGTTATCGAAGTGACCGATGTTGCAGACCACTGCGCCTTTCTTGATCGCCTTGAGCATATTGGCATCAGAGACGTTGAAGTTGCCGGTGGTGGTCACCAGCAGGTCGGTGTTGCCAAGCAGTGTCGGTGTTGATGGAGGCTTCGCTGCCGTCGTTGATGCCGTCGTTGTACTGGCTGACCACTTCGAAGCCGTCCATGCAGGCTTGCATGGCACAGATTGGGTCGGCTTCAGTGACTTTCACAATCATGCCTTCCTGGCGCAGGGACTGGGCAGAGCCCTTGCCCACATCGCCATAGCCGACGACCAGTGCTTTCTTGCCGGACAGCAGGTGGTCGGTGCCGCGTTTAATGGCATCGTTTAGAGAATGGCGACAACCGTATTTGTTGTCGTTCTTGCTCTTGGTCACCGAGTCATTGACGTTGACCGCCGGCACTTTCAACGTGCCTTTTTCAGCATTTCGTAGAGACGGTGAACACCGGTGGTGGTTTCTTCGGTGATGCCGTGAATGCTGTCGAGCATGGCTGGGTAGCTTTCGTGGATATAGCCGGTCAGATCGCCGCCGTCATCCAGGATCATGTTGGCGTCCCATACGTCGCCGTTGCCGTCGCGACAGGTTTGCTCGATACACCACATGTACTCTTCTTCGGTTTCCCCTTTCCAGGCAAACACCGGGACACCGGCAGCGGCGATGGCGGCAGCGGCATGGTCCTGGGTGGAGAAGATGTTGCAGCTGGACCAGCGCACTTCGGCACCCAGGGCAACCAGGGTTTCGATCAGCACGGCGGTCTGAATGGTCATGTGGATACAGCCGATGATCTTGGCGCCTTTCAGCGGCTGCTCGGCACGGTATTTTTCGCGAATGGCGATCAGTGCCGGCATTTCGGTTTCGGCAATATGGATTTCCGAGCGGCCGTAGGCGGCCAGGGAAATGTCGGCGACTTTGTAGTCGGTAAAGGTATCGGTTTTTGCGTTCATGGTGTTCTCCATTCGTTTTTGACGAATGGGCGCAGTTAATCCGGGTATGCCTGCCTTGCGAGCCTCGCGGTCATGCCGCTGCAGCGCCCCTCACAAGGCAGGTCAAATCTGTCTTCGCGTTAAAGTACCTTGGCCAGCTCGGCGGCCTTATCGGTTTTTTCCCAGCTGAAGCCTTCGCGGCCAGTGACCGTAACTGGCGGTCGGGCGATAGATCGGCTTGCGCAGGTCGAGCATTTCGATAATGCCGCGTGGGCGCAAATCGAAGTGTTCACGGACCAGATCGACGATGGCGTTATCGCTGATTTTGCCGGTGCCGAAGGTGTTGACTGAAATGGAGGTGGGCTCGGCCACGCCAATGGCATAGCTCACCTGGATCTCACATTTTTGGCCAAGCCCGCCGCCACAATATTTTTGGCCACGTAACGACCGGCGTAGGCGGCGCTGCGGTCTACCTTGGACGGGTCCTTGCCGGAAAAGGCGCCGCCACCGTGACGGGCCATGCCGCCGTAGGTGTCCACGATGATCTTACGGCCGGTGAGGCCACAGTCGCCCATGGGGCCACCGATCACGAAAATCCCGGTGGGGTTTACGTGATAAAGGGTGTCCTTGTGCAGCCATTCTTCCGGGAGCACCGGTTTGATGATTTCTTCCATCACCGCTTCGCGCAGGTCGGCCAGCTTGATGTCCGGGGAGTGCTGGGTAGATAGCACTACCGCATCCACGGCCACGGGTTTGCCGGTGTCGTCGTAACGCAGGGTGACCTGGCTTTTCGCATCCGGGCGCAACCAGGGCAGGGTGCCGTTCTTGCGCAGTTCGGCCTGGCGTTCCACCAGACGGTGGGAGTAGTACACTGGAGCTGGCATCAGGGTATCGGTTTCGTCGGTGGCGAAGCCAAACATCAGGCCCTGATCGCCAGCGCCCATTTCTTTCTCTTCGGCTTCGTCTACCCCGATGGCGATATCGGCGGACTGTTTGCCGATGCCGTTAAGGACGGCACAGCTGGCGCCATCGAAGCCCTTCTCAGAGCTGTCGTAGCCGATATCCAGGATCACCTGACGAACAATGTCTTCCAGTTCCACGTAGGTGTTGGTGCGCACTTCGCCGGCGACCACGGCCATGCCAGTTTTTACCAGTGTCTCCACCGCCACGCGGGCGTGGGGGTCATCTTTGATGATGGCATCCAGAATGGCGTCCGAGATCTGGTCAGCCATTTTATCCGGATGGCCTTCGGACACGGACTCGGAGGTAAAGATGGAATATTCACTCATTGCTGGAGTGCTCCTGTAGTTAATGCTTCACGCCGCATGCATCACGCCGCAACGCGGAAATTTTTTAGTTTCGAGTGTCGAGAAATGAGTTGCGAAGTGCAAAAACCAAATAAGGCTGGGTCTTTGACGTTCGAAACTCGTTTCTCGCCACTCGCGAATGACCTTCCTGAAAAGACTGGCGGTACTCGTCCCTTGCAGCCTCTCGCTTCTATTTACCGTTTTTCCTGAAGGTTCTTACCTGCACCTGAAACCCGTTCCGTAATGCCAGGAACTGGCTTTCCTGCAATTCAAGGCCGGCGCGCCGGCCCAGTCCACCAGATCGGCTTCTTCAAAGCCGAGCCAGAAATCCCCGCAGGTCTCGTGGGCCCAATGCTGGTCATGCCGACACAGGTCGGTGATCAGCAGAGTGCCGCCGGCCTGGTTGTGCCGCTGCTGCGCGGATGGCGCTGGCCGGTGCGGGCAGATGATGGAGCACCATGTTCAGCACCACGGCGTCGACCGTGGGCAGGTTGCTGGCGGCTTCCGGCCAGTCTCCCAGTATCAGTTCCACATTGGACCGTTTGGCGACGGCCTTGCGAGCCCGTTTGAGCATGGCCTCGGCATTGTCCAGGCCGATAACCTGTTCAAAATGCCCGGCCAGCTCCAGCAGGAACAGCCCGTCACCGGGGCCAATTTCCAGCACCTGTTTTCCCGCCGGGCTGGCGCGCAGCAGCAGTTCGCAGGCCTGCTCGGCATATTGCCCGTATTCGGCGATCAGCTCCTGCTGGGCATCATGCTGTTCGGCGTGCCGGGCAAAAAAGGCGCGGCTCTGCTCGGCTGCTGCTGGCACCTGCTCCAGCCGCGCGGCGACCTCATCGTTGAGGACCCTATCATCCAGCTCGTCCAGCAAGGCGCTGTGAACGGCACCCTCTGCGTCATCCGCCTGGGGCAGGCGGCGACGGTAGAAAATGGAGTTGCCCTCGCGCCGCTTTTCCACCAATCCGCCATTGGTGAGCACCTTGAAGTGGTGGCTCATGCCGGACTGCTTCATGGCCATGATCTCGCACAGCTCCAGCACCCCGAAGCTGTTCTGGCCCAGCGCCTGCAAACCTGCAGGCGTAACGGATCCCCGGCGGCTTTGAGAAAGCCCGCCAGATGATCGGTCACATCCGTTAGAGAGGGAGCCAGTGCATTCATGGAGGGGAGTCTAGGGCAATCCAAAACTAAATCAAAATAAATTGATATAGGTTTGGGTGTTGCCTTAACTCGCTGCCTGAAACAGGTGCCACGCGGCACGCAAGGAGGCGGAGGCAGGCTGCCGGTGGGTGCTTGCGCTTGTAGCTATTACCCCCTTGAGGGACAATAGCGCCCCTTTTCAGCCACCAGTCAGTTTTGGAGCCCTGCATGCCCAGCGCCCCCGCCAGCCGTGACCTCGCCAATGCCATCCGTGCCCTGAGCATGGATGCGGTACAGAAAGCCAATTCCGGGCACCCCGGTGCACCCATGGGCATGGCGGATATCGCCGAAGTGCTGTGGCGCGGTTTCATGCAGCACAACCCGGCGGACCCGACCTGGGCGGACCGCGACCGCTTTGTACTCTCCAACGGCCACGGCTCCATGCTGCTGTACAGCCTGCTGCACCTGACCGGTTACGGTGTCAGCCTGGATGACATCAAGAACTTCCGTCAGTTGGGCAGTGCCACCGCAGGACACCCGGAATACGGTGACGCGCCGGGCATTGAAACCACCACTGGCCCGCTGGGTCAGGGGCTGGCCAATGCCGTGGGCATGGCGCTGGCCGAGAAAATGCTGGCGGGGCAGTTCAACCGCGAAGGGCACACCGTGGTGAACCACAACACCTACTGCTTCCTGGGTGATGGCTGCATGATGGAAGGCATCTCCCACGAGTGGCTTCCTTGGCCGGCACCCTGGGCTTGGGCAAGCTGGTGGCCTTCTATGACGACAACGGCATTTCCATCGACGGTGAAGTGGAAGGCTGGTTCACCGACGATACCGTGGAGCGTTTCCGCGCCTACGGCTGGCAGGTGATTCCCAATGTGGACGGCCACAACCCGGAAGAAATTACCGTGGCGGTGGAAAATGCCCGCGCCAACACCGATCAGCCCACCTTGATTTGCTGCAAGACCATTATTGGTTTCGGCAGCCCCAACAAGCAGGGCAAGGAAGATTCCCATGGCGCAGCCCTGGGCGAAGATGAAATCGCCCTGACCCGCAAAGCGCTGGGCTGGGAGCACGGCCCGTTCGAAATTCCGGCGGACATCAAGGATGCCTGGGATGCCAAAGAAGCGGGTGCCAAAGCGCAGAGCGAATGGCAGCAGCGTTTCGATGCCTATCAGGCCGCGTACCCGGAGCTGGCGGCAGAGTTCCTGCGTCGCCAGGCGGGCGAGCTGCCGGCAGATTTTGCCGACAAGGCGGATGCCTATATCCGTGAGTGCCAGGAAAAAGGCGACAAGGTTGCTACCCGCAAGGCGAGCCAGAATACCCTGGACGCTTTCGGCCCGCTGCTGCCGGAACTGGCTGGCGGCTCCCGACCTGGCCGGCTCCAACAACACCATCTGGAAAGGCTGCAAGTCGATCACTGCTGAGGATGCCAGCGGTAACTACATCCACTACGGCGTGCGTGAATTCGGTATGACCGCCATCCAGAATGGCCTGTGTCTGCATGGTGGCTTGCGCCCCTACGGCGGCACCTTCCTGGTGTTCATGGAATACGCCCGTAATGCGGTGCGCATGGCGGCGCTGATGCATCAGCCGAACATTCTGGTCTACACCCACGATTCCATTGGTCTGGGCGAAGACGGCCCGACCCACCAGCCCATCGAACAGCTGGCGAACCTGCGCCTGACCCCGAACATGCGCACCTGGCGCCCCTGCGACACGGTGGAATCGGCGGTGTCCTGGAAAAGAGCGGTACAACGCCAGGATGGCCCGTCGGCGCTGATCTTCTCCCGCCAGGGTCTGCCTTGCATGGAGCGCGGCAACGACCAGCTGGCTGACGTGGAGAAGGGTGGCTACACCCTGCTGCAGACCGGCGAAGGCACCCCGGACGCCATCATCATTGCCACCGGTTCCGAGGTGGAGCTGGCGGTGAAGGCCGCCCAGGCGCTCAGCGGCAAGAACATCCGCGTGGTGTCCATGCCCTTGTGGAAGAATTCCTGGCCCAGGACAAGGGCTATCAGGACAGCGTGCTGCCCAGCGATGTGCGTGCTCGTGTCGCCGTGGAAGCGGCGATTGCGGATTACTGGTACCGCTTCGTGGGCCTGGACGGCAAGGTCGTGGGCATGACCAGCTTTGGCGCTTCAGCGCCGGCGGGTGACCTGTTCAAACACTTTAATATCACCGCCGAAGCGGTCCAGCAGGCCGTGGAGTCGTTGCTTTAATGCATCACGCAGCACGCTGCACGCAACACGGTAAAGCAGTGCACGGCGTGCTGGCGTGTTGCGTGCTGCGTGGGCGGAGCCAGCGATGAGAATTGCTATCAATGGCTATGGTCGTATCGGTCGCTCTTTTGTGCGGGCCTTGGCTGAGCGCGAAGGCGCGGGTTGGCAGGCGCCGTTTACGTTGGCGGCCATTAACGACAAGGGCCGGCCGGAAGACCTGCTCTACCTGACCCGCTACGACACCACCCACGGGCGGTTAGCGGAGCCGGCAGAGCTGATCGAAGGCATGCTGCGTATTGGCAAGCAGGCCCCCATGCTGATGCAACAGCCCAAGCCGGAGCTGCTGCCCTGGGGATGAGCTGGGTGTGGATCTGGTGCTGGAATGTTCCGGCCATTTCCGCAGCCATGCCGGCCTCGCGCCATCTGCAGGCCGGTGCCGAAAAGTGATTATCGGTGCGGTGCCGTTTGATCTGGCGGACCAGATCGTGGTGTATGGCGTTAATCACGAGGAGGTTCGTGACGATAGCCGGATCCTGTCAGCGGCGTCCTGCACCACGCACTGTATCGCACCTTGTTGCAGCGGCTGGATCAGCAGTACGGCATCCAGCAGGTGCTGATGAAAGAAATTCATGCCTACACCTCGGACCAGACCCTGCTGGACCATGTCCACCGGGATCCGCGCCGGGGCCGGGCCGGGGCACAGAATATTGTGCCGACCACCAGTAGCGCCATCGGTGCGGTGCAGCAGGTGTTGCCGGCGCTGCCGGGCGCATCAACGGCGACTCCATCCGGGTGCCGACCCTGAACGTGGCCATGGTAGAGCTGACCTTGCGGCTGGAACAGACACCGGATGAGGACAGTCTCAACCAGTGGCTGCAGCAACAGGCAACGGCGTCGGCGGGCCTGATTGGCTACAATGACGCCCCGCTGGTCAGCGTGGATTTCAATCTCCGCCCGGAATCCGCCATCGTCGATGTGACCCAGACCCGGGTGCAGGGCGATATGGTGCAGGTGGTGGCCTGGTACGACAACGAATGGGGCTATGCCAACCGTTTGCTGGACTGGGTGAATGAATTGGCTTTGAACAAGGCTGGGAGCTCAACGCTGGGCGCCTGACGTGTTGCTTTAGCGTTTGGCGTCAGGCGTGTTGCGTCTGGCAGAATTTAATGAGGTAAGAACGATGAACTTCAAACGCATGACCGACCTGGATCTGGCAGGCAAACGCGTTCTGATCCGTGAAGACCTGAACGTGCCGGTGAAAGACGGCAAGGTCACCAGTGATGCGCGTATCCGTGCCTCCCTGCCGACTATCGAGCATGCGCTCAAGGCGGGCGCCAAGGTGATGTTGATGTCGCATCTGGGCCGGCCCACCGAGGGTGAATACGCCGACGAGTTTTCTCTCCAGCCGGTGGCGGATCATCTGGGTGGTTTGCTGGGCCGTGATGTGCCGCTGGTCAAGGACTGGCTGGACGGCGTCGAGGTGGCCGACGGTCAGGTGGTGTTGTGCGAGAACGTTCGCTTCAATAAAGGCGAAAAGAAAGACGACGAAGCACTGTCACAAAAAATGGCCGCGCTGTGTGATATCTATGTGATGGATGCCTTCGGTATCACCGTGCGCAGGCGTCTACCCATGGCGTGGGCAAGTTTGCACCGGTGGCCTGTGCTGGCCCGCTGCTGGCCAATGAGCTGAATGCGCTGGGCAAGGCGCTGGACGCCCCGCGAAACCGCTGGTGGCCATCGTTGGTGGTTCCAAGGTGTCCACCAAGCTGGAAGTGCTGGAATCGTTGTCGGATGTGGTCGACCAGCTGGTGGTTGGCGGCGGTATTGCCAACACCTTCCTGGCGGCGGCCGGCCATCCGGTGGGCAAGTCTCTATGAAGAAGATCTGATTCCGGCCGCACAGAAAATTGCCGAGAAAGTACACATTCCGATTCCGGTGGATGTGGTGACGGCCAAGGAATTTGCCGAATCGCCGAGGCGGTCACCAAGAAGTGGAAGACGTGGCCGACGACGACATGATTCTGGATGTGGGCCCGCAGACCGCACATCGTGGCGGCGCTGATGAAGGAAGCCAAAACCATTATCTGGAATGGCCCGTTGGGTGTTTGAATTCGACCAGTTCGGTGAAGGCACACGGGAAATGGCCTTGGCCATTGCCGACTCGGATGCCTTCTCCATTGCCGGCGGTGGTGACACCCTGGCGGCGGTGGATAAGTATGGCATCACCGATGATGTCAGCTATATCTCCACCGGCGGTGCCTTCCTGGAATTTGTGGAAGGCAAAGTATTGCCGGCGGTGGCCATGCTTGAGGCACGGGCGAAGGATTGATAGAACGCCTGATGCTGGACGCCGGATGCTTGACGCTAAACCCGCAAGCGTTAGGCGTTTAGCGTCAGGCTGCAATGGACGAAGCATAGGCGGTGCGGCGCACCGCAAACGGATTAACGAAGGGGAAACACCATGGCACTAGTAAGCATGCGACAGCTGCTGGATCACGCTGCCGAGTTCGGCTACGGCGTACCGGCCTATAACGTGAACAACGTGGAACAGATGCGCGCCATCATGGAAGCCGCGGACAAAACCAATTCCCCGGTCATCGTGCAGGCGTCCGCCGGCGCCCGTAAATATGCCGGCGCGCCTTTCTGCGTCATCTGATTCTGGCGGCCACGGAAGAGTTTCCGCATATTCCCGTGGTGATGCATCAGGATCACGGCACCAGCCCGTCTGTGTGCCAGCGTTCCATTCAGCTGGGTTTCTCGTCGGTGATGATGGATGGCTCTTTGGGCGAAGACGGCAAGACGCCCACCGATTACGACTATAACGTGGACGTGACCCGTCGTACCGTGGACATGGCCCACGCCTGTGGCGTCTCCGTGGAAGGCGAGCTGGGCTGCCTGGGTTCATTGGAAACCGGCGAAGCCGGGGAAGAAGACGGTATTGGTGCAGAGGCCAAACTGACCAAGAGCAGATGCTGACTGACCCGGAAGAAGCGGCGGATTTCGTACAGAAAACCAAGGTGGATGCCCTGGCGATTGCCATCGGTACCAGCCATGGCGCGTACAAGTTCACTCGCCCGCCTACCGGTGACATCCTCGCCATCGAGCAGATCAAGGCGATCCATAAGCGCATCCCGGATACCACCTGGTGATGCACGGCTCTTCTTCCGTGCCGCAGGACTGGCTGGCCATCAACGAATTCGGTGGTGAAATTCCGGAAACCTACGGGGTGCCGGTGGAAGAAATTCAGGAAGGCATCAAGCACGGCGTGCGCAAGGTCAACATCGATACGGACCTGCGTCTGGCGTCCACCGGGGCGATCCGTCGTTTCCTGGCCCAGAACCCGGCCGAGTTTGATCCGCGCAAATACCTGAAAGAATCCATCACCGCCATGCGTGATATCTGTATCGCTCGCTATGAAGCCTTTGGTACGGCGGGCCATGCGGACAAGATCAAGCCGATCAGCCTGGAAACCATGTTCCAGCGGTATGAATCCGGTGATCTGGATCCGCGCGTTAAATAAGAGAGGCCGCGCACTTCACGCTGCAGGCAACACGCGGATCAAAACAAAAGGCCGCGCCCAATTGGGCGCGGCCTTTTGTTTTTTGGCGCCGCTACGAGATTATCTTCAGGGGCACTCTCTAGCGTTTGGCTTCAATCCTGATGCCATCACTGCTGGTCAGAATTAGGTGGCCCTGCTTGTCAATTTTCGCGTGATTGACACCTTTGAGGACGTCCATAAATTGCCGTTCCAGCGTCATTAGTGGTTGCGGGCAAGCCATCATTGTCATGCCGCCGGGTTTGATGGTGAAGCTGTCCTTGCTCTGCACATAGCTGGCCATGTAGTTGTTGCAGGCGGCTTTACCGGCCAGCTGACCGGGCTGATGAAAATTCAGGGTCAGAGTGGCATTGTCTACGGGCTCACCGTTTAGAGAGGTGACGGACCAGGCGTCCCCCCGTAACTGATTTTCTTCGATCATGGTGTGTGCCCCGCTGGTGGTTTGGCCAGTGCAGGCCGTTAGCACCAGTGCGGCGCTAGCCAGCAGTAGAGGAAGGCGAAATTGGGTCATGGTCGGTCCTTGTGGCTCGGAATAGCTCAGTAATAGTTAGTCTACCCGCGGGTCAATATGGTTCCCACTTCGCAGGTCAGCTTGATCTGGCGCAAGGTTGGAGCCGTTGGCGTGCCAGTGTGCGTTGACTGGTTGTGGGGGAAGAGGACAATGCAGGCAGACTCTTCTCTTCATTTTCTGATCGCAATGATGGCGGGCCATGCTGAATACGTTGCTGGATTTTTATATTGAACACCAGTGGTTGGCGCTGCCGTTGGCCATGTTGTCTGCGGTGGGGGTGGGCATTCTGTGGATGGGGTGGCTGAGCTTGATGTTGACCGCGTTCGGTCAGCGGCGCTGGCTATGGGGCTTTGCCATTTTACTGCTGCCTGTGCCGGCGTCCCCATGTTTTGCGCTGCGCTACCCGGCGTTGAACCCCTGGGCCAATCGGCTGGTACTATGGGGGCTGTTGTTGGCACTGCCCATCCTGGCGCTGACTGGTTGGTGGGGTTGGCTGGCGTTGACCCAGGCTACGCCCGTTGCCTGATCAGTATTCATCACCTGTCAGCCAGTGCGCCGGCCTGTCCGGCTTGGCGTAGCTAAGCCGACCGATGCGCTGACTGCGGTGATAGCTGTCCAGGCCCGATAGCGCCACCGTACCGGCTCGTTCAATATCCACAAAGCCATCATTACCCAGCACCTCATCGGGGAGCAGGATATGCTCGATGGCGCCGATCACCAACACAGTATTGTTCACGGCCAGGGTTTGCACTTCCCTTACCGCCATCCCCAGTTTTATCCGCGCCTGTGCCACGAACGGGGCGGCAAAGTCGGGCAGGTAGGCCGGACTTAACCCGGTGGCGGTGAATTCGGAAATGCCCCGGGGGTAGCGGGCGGCGGTCTGGTGGGCAGCTTCAAGTATGTCCACATGGACCTGATTGAGTGTGTAAACGCCGCTGTCTTGCAGGTATTCCAGGCTATGTCGGTCCACCGAGTGCGGCCGAAGGATCATCCCCATTAGTGCCGGGTCGGCGCCAATATGAAAACAGGAACCAATCATGGCCAGGTTTTCATGGCCGCTCGAGGAGCGTGTGCCCAACAGGTTGGCGCTTTTGAAGCCCGACAGGCTGTTAACCAGATTGACCCGTTCGCCGCGTGGCAGGTCCTTGAGCGTATCCGTTGTTAGGTGCATGGTGTGATTCCTCCTCGCCCAGTATTATCAGTGGGTGCCGTGAGTAAACTGTGGAGATGCATTGCCGGCTATGGCCAACCCTTTCGATCGTGATCAGATTATTCAGCAATGGCAGCCCTTGAACTGGGAGGCCTTCGACCCGCTGAGTGAATCCAGCCAGCGCTATGTGGCGTACTACGGTCTCAATTTTGCCGATCGCCTGCCGGACTTGGAGCATGGCTTCGGTTATTTCGAGGCGGCGGGGCACATGCTTTCCGTGCATGGTTGGCGACCCCGGGCGCCCCATCAGCCGCGTGGCACCGTGCTGATTTGCCACGGTTACTTCGACCATGTGGGATTGTACAGGCATGTGATTGGTCATGTGCTGGAGCTAGGCTATGCGGTGCTGGCCTATGACTTGCCGGGCCATGGATTGAGCACAGGTCCGCAAGCGGTGATCGACGATTTCCGTACCTACCGGGATGTGTTGGAGCAGTGTTTGTCACTGGCAGCCAATCATTTTCCCAAGCCCTGGCATGTGATCGCCCAGAGTACAGGGGCGCCATTGTGATGGATTACCTGGTCAGCCGTGGCGAGGGTGATGAAAACCCGTTCGAGCAGGTGATCTTGTTGGCACCGCTGGTGCGGCCATTCAAGTGGGGCACTGCTCGCTGGCTGCACACTTTTGTCAGCCCGTTTGCGAAAACCCTGAAACGGGTCTTTACCATCAATTCCAACGATCCGGATTTTCTCGATTTTCTGGAAAACAAGGATCCCTTGCAGGCCCGCCGTATTTCTGCCATTTGGGTCACTGCGCTGAAAAAATGGCTACCGGGCTTTGAGAAAGCCTCGCGGATCAAGGTGTCCCCGGTTGTCATTCAAGGGGATAGAGACGAAACCGTAGACTGGCAATACAACCTGGAAGTCATCAAGAGAAAATTTGAAAACCCCCATATTCATGTTTTGCCAGGCGCCCGCCACCAGCTTGCTAATGAAGATGAAGGTTTCAGACGTAAAATTTTTGCAATTATTGATGAATATCTCGGTTAGTGGGCACTTTTACGCTTTGTTACTTGAGCGCACACTCCCTTTGCAACAGGGTGGATTCACGTGGTTACGCCACGGGACATTTTTTCGTGTTTACAGGAGTAGAGCATGAACACTAAATGGATGTTAGTTGCCGCTTCCAGTGCGGTACTGTTTTCTCAGGCGGCAGTGGCGGATTTGAATGCCGGAGCCAACGCGGCAGTCAATGCACAAGCGGATGCCAACGCTGCAGAGCAGACGGTTCGTGATCAACGCGACAGCGCTCGGGATAATGCCCGCCAGACTGAGCAGGATATGCGTGAGCAGCGAGATCAGTTGAAAAAGGACACCAAGGCCCATCAGGAGTCCATGAAGGATGATGCCAAGGCGAAGCGTGATGCTCTTAAGGATGACGTTGACACCATGGAAGACGATGCGCGCGCCAAGCATGATGCCAACATGAAGCGCATGGAAGAAAATAGCGAGGCGACTCGTCAGCGTCACCAGGAAGCTATGGAAAGAGCTCAGGGTGCCGGCGCCAATGCGAATACGCAGATGAATGCAGGCGCGGCAGATGTTGATGCCAACGTGCAGGCGGAAGGTGAAGTAGAAGGAAAAAAAGAAAGAGAAATCTTGGTATAACTTTTGGGATTAATTTCCAGAACTGAGCCATAAAAAAGGCCGCATAATGCGGCCTTTTTTATGGCGTCTGCCTTTATGACTATTCCCGAACTGAGCCGGAATTTTGATTGAGGATTATTCAATCAATACTGGTTAACGCTACCATTTTCTCCGACCAGAACCACATCCGCAGGGCGTTTGGCGAACAGGCCATTGGTGACTACGCCGACAATATTGTTGAGTGTGGTTTCCAGTTCAATCGGGTTGGTGATGTCCAGGTTGTGCACGTCCAGAATGATGTTGCCGTTGTCCGTGACAAAGCCTTCGCGGTATTCCGGCTGCCCACCCAATGCCACCAGTTTTCGAGCCACGTAGGAACGGGCCATGGGGATGACTTCAACTGGCAGCGGGAAAGCTCCGAGCCGTTTCACCTGTTTGGAGGCATCCACGATGCAGACGAATTCCCGTGCTGCGGCGGCGACAATTTTTTCGCGAGTGAGTGCCCCGCCACCGCCCTTGATCATTTCACGGTGACTGTTCACTTCGTCCGCACCGTCCACATAGACCGACAGGGTGCCGACGTCATTCAGGGAGACGACCTCAATGCCATGCTGCTTGAGCCGCTCGGCGGTGGCGTCGGAGCTGGCTACGGCACCCTTGATACGATCCTTGAGGCTGGCCAGTCCGTCGATAAAAAAGTTGGCGGTGGAGCCGGTGCCCACGCCGATGATTTCCCCCCTTCGGGGACAAAACGCAGTGCGGCTTCGGCCACCTGCTTTTTCAGCGCATCCTGATCCATGTGGCGATCCTGTCGTAATGTGGGTGTGTGTCCACCGTGAAGTGTGCGCCAATTATAGGCCAGTGACGGCCCTGACTCGACCCCGGCCTATCGCATTTGTGCCGGCCAGCCCCTAGACTATTCCTTTCCCTTCACAGAATGAGCCCGGAACCCTCCATGCTGGATAAATACGTCAAACGGATACTGCAATCCCGCGTCTACGACGTGGCGGTGGAAACCCCATTCATGCAGCGCCGTTGATTTCCAAACGTATTGGCAACCGGGTGCTACTCAAGCGTGAAGACCTGCAGCCGGTGTTTTCCTTCAAGCTGCGCGGTGCCTATAACAAGCTGTGCCAGCTGAATGAAGAGCAGCTTGCCCGCGGAGTAATTTGTGCCTCGGCGGGCAATCACGCCCAGGGGCTGGCGCTGGCGGCATCGTCCATGGGTGTAAAAGCGACCATCGTGATGCCGCGTACCACACCGGACATCAAGGTCAGTTCCGTGCGCCGCCATGGCGGCAAAGTGGTACTGCACGGTGACAGTTTTGATGAAGCGCTGGCCCATGCCCTGAAGCTACAGGCGCGCGACAGCCTGACCTTTGTTCACCCCTACGATGATCCGGATGTGATTGCCGGGCAGGGTACCGTGGGCATGGAAATCCTGCGCCAGCAAAGCCGCGATCTGGATGCCATTTTTATCCCTGTGGGCGGCGGCGGTCTGGCGGCCGGTGTGGCGGCCTATGTGAAGTACGTGCGCCCGGATGTGAAAGTAATCGCGGTAGAACCGGAAGATGCCGCCTGCCTGAAAGCGGCGCTGGAAAAACGTCGCGTCACGTTGCCGGAGGTGGGGTTGTTTGCCGACGGAGTCGCCGTGAAGCAGATCGGCAAGGAAACCTACAAAATATTGCGTGATCACGTGGATGAGGTGATCACTGCCACCACCGATGAAATCTGTGCCGCCATCAAGGATGCGTTTGAAGATACCCGGGCGATCTGCGAGCCGGCGGGGCTGGCGCTTGCCGGTTTGAAGAACTGGGTGGCGAAACACGATGTGCGTGATCAGACCCTGGTGGCGATCCAGAGTGGCGCCAATGTGAATTTTGACCGGTTGCGCCATGTGTCCGAACGGGCAGAGCTGGGTGAGCAACGCGAGGCGATCCTGGCGGTTACCATTCCTGAAAAGCCCGGCGCATTCCGGGCGTTCTGCCAGGCGCTAGGACGCCGCGGGATTACCGAATTCAACTACCGTTACAGCGATGATCGCGACGCCAATATCTTTGTGGGCATCCAGTTGCGTCCGGCTGGCGAGGCCCTGCAGGCGTTAATGAGCGAATTGCAGGAGCGCGGCTACCCGGTGGTGGATATGAGCGGTAATGAAATGGCCAAACTGCATATCCGCCACCTGGTCGGAGGCCACACCTCACGGCATGACCTGCAGGAGCGCCTGTTTCGGGTGCAATTCCCGGAGCGTCCGGGGGCCTTGATGAAATTCCTGCAGTCGCTGGGAGAAAAGTGGAACATCAGCCTGTTCCACTATCGCAATCACGGCGCGGCCTATGGCCGGGTGCTGGTGGGCTTTCAGGTGGAAGAGGGCAAGCAGGGGGCTCTGCTGGCGGACTTGAAGAAGGTGCCCTATCCCATGGTTGAGGAAAGCGACAATCCGGCCTACCGATTTTTGAACTAACCGGGTTTTAGTCGGTCAGTTAATCGACGTAGCCTCTGCTGGCCTGTTTCAGGCTCGCCATTGTTAAAATATCTGCTAACTTATTGATTTTACAATGTCTGGGCGTGCCAATGGGGTGTGTGTTGACGTGGCGTGAGCCCTGCCATTCTGGAGAGTTAGCGTGGGGTTCTGTTAAGAAGTGTTAGCAACCTGAGCTAACTGCTTGACTTTACATTTGGAAATGATCAAATTTTGACCCACTTGGCATTTTATGCTGTTGAATCAGACTAAGGTGACAATCTTGTTAATACTTTTGGGTCACTTTTTTCATATTGCTGTACCGTTTTGGGGAATAGAACAATGAAGAAAAAGCCGGACGCCCTGGTGCTACTGGCGGTTGTTTTCGGGTTGGGCGTGCTGGTAAGCAGCCTGACCCATGGTGGAAATGAACCGGATTACCAGCGTTACGCTGACAGTGCAGGCATTACTGTCACTCAGACGCAGCAGTAACCTTGTCCACCGGCTGGTCCCATGGGGCCACCGGTAGCTCGCCTCGCTCCATTTTCTGAAAATCGTATCCGGCGGCCACCAGCCGTGGCCGGCGCGGATGCCGTGCCAGTTGTTCCAGGGTGCGGTCATAGTAGCCGCCCCCATTCCCAGTCGATACCCCTCTTCATCAAATGCCACTGCCGGCAGGATAATCACATCCAGTGCCCACAGGGCGCGCCCACGGTAGCGCAGGGCAGGTTCTTGAATGCCGTAGGCATTGGGCCGCATGGGGTGGTGGTGGTGCCAGAGACGAAATTGCAGATAGCCGGGTCGCAGGGCGTCGACAAAAGGCAGGTAGGTGGAGGCCTGTTGAAACGGGGTGGCGCAGGGCGGGCCGCACATCCAGCTCGCCGTCATTGGGCAGGTAGATGGCCACGTGGCGGGCCGGGCGGTGTTGTATGGCCCGGGCCAGGGCGGTGCCGAAGCGGGCACTGGCGCGGCGGCGCTGGCCGATGCTCAGAGCGCGGCGGCGCTGTCGGAACTGGCGACGCAATTGCCGGCGTTGTCGTGTGTCGGTGGTTTTCGCGTCAGGCATCCGGTATCCGGCGTCAGGCGATAATTAAGGGTGCTTCCCGGCCCGCCGCTGTGGGTTTGACCCTTGAACCGAAGGTTCAAGGTGGCGGCAGCATTGCCCTCAGGCTTTCCGCTCAATAGGCGGACATGCACACGGACAAAGCAATATATGCCCCCGGGTAGTACATTATCGGCTCAGGGACTTGACCCTCTGGCGCACGGGCCAGGAAGCACTTGAGATCATTATATCAGTGGTGCGGGGGCGGGGTCAGTCTTGACAGGAGAGAGAGTTGCGAGTTGAAACACGAAAAAACCGTCAGTCGGTGAAGCTTGGGCCCGCGCACAAGCGCGAAGACCATGCTTAAGAGGCAGGCTGGGCGCGGCGTTGACGTGAGTCGTATGGCTGCGAGAAGGGGCGCGTTTCAACTTGAACGTTTAACTCGTCACTCAAAGCTTCCGGCGGGCGTCTTCGAAAGCCTGGATTTCTTCTTCCAAGCGGCCAAGAAGGGCCTG